>WNFT01001778.1_pt1 | contig 18265 bp, 17 predicted proteins | sample 5400191 | NCBI WGS metagenome assembly WNFT01 (sample SAMN13153359, study PRJNA577476) | soil metagenome | isolation source: 80 cm saprolite under Madrone tree | place: USA:California | collected 2016-06-14 | reverse complement strand
GAAGAAGTCATCCGAGTCTCCGCCGGGTCCGTTGCAGCATCAGATCGACTTTGGGCGGCGAACGTGCTTGCGGACGTCGGAAGAGTCGACGAGGCACGTGAGTATTGGCGCATGAGTGGCGTGGAAGTCAGCTCGCTACCCAGGGACGGGATCTGGCTGATCTCCCTTCACGCTATGGCAAGGGTGGCAGCTGCGGTGGGTGATCGCGAGGCGGCGCCTGCAATCTTCGAGGCTCTATCGCCGTTCACAGACCAGCACGCGCTGGTCATGCCCGTGGGCGGGTATGACGGACCAGTCGCGTTGAACGCGGGTCGACTAGCTTCGCTCCTGGAGCGTTGGGACGAAGCGGAATCCTTACTTCGGAGGGCGATCGCGGCGGCTGCAGGCATTGGCTCACGGCCATACGAAGCAATCGCCCGCTGGGAGCTGTCGCGACACCTCAGCCGGCGCGGGCGGCCCAAGGACCGCGCTGCAGCCACGGCGTTGCTGGAGCAGTCGGTGGCTACCGCGCGACGCTTGGGCATGCGACTCCTCGACGGTTGGGCGACTGCCGACCTGCACGAACTGGACCATCCCAGTGGCCGCGCAACGCCCCTTTCCGCGCGAGAACTCGAGGTGGCAGGCCTCGTGGTTGAGGGCCTGACCAACCGGGGTATCGCTCAGCGCCTGCACCTCAGCGAGCGCACCGCCGAGAACCACATCAAGAACATCCTCGACAAGCTGGGACTAGGTTCGCGGGCCCAGATAGCAGCGTGGTCTGTGGGCGGACGGCCGAATTTGAGTACCCGGCTGAGTGGTTCCACCGATGTAATGAACCGCCGCCGCTCCTAACCTCCGGCCATCACAGCGGCGCGGATGGTTCCCGCGCAGAGGGAGGCGGACGGTGGCCGTTTTGGTCCTGACAGAGATGGCCGGCGCCACGGCGAAAGATGGCAAGCGATGGGAGCCCGTGATGGCGCGGCTACGGCGGGCAACCGGTTTCGTGCTCCAGGCCGACGGTCCGATGGACGGTGGCTGGCGGCTGGTGTCGGTGTGGGAGAGGCGCGAGGACTTCAATCACTGGTATGAGTCGGTGGTCAAAGCGAACCTTCCGCCTGGCACTCCCACGCGCGACCGCGTCTACGAGCTGCCGAATGTGGTGTTCGCCGAGACGCACCTATACGGCGATTCGCGACCGACCCCTTACTGAAATGACGGTGTCCGCAATGCGTCTGCGCATGCGATGACGTCCGTGTGGGTGGCGCTGTGCGCGCTTGGGTACCGGATACGTTCGGTCGCGCCCACCGCCAGCCTATCGCGGCAGACGCGCAGAGCCGACGGGATGCTCTGGAACGGCAGGTTCACCGCAGAATCGACTCGTGTCTGCGTCAGCATCCACCATGGGTCGAAGGACGCCATGATGCGAACCCACTCTTGAAGCAATGTCTTCAATCTCACCGCAGATTATCCAAATGTGAAGCAGAAGACTTCGGCGCCGCCGTCGAGGAACTCGATCTCGAACCGCCGGTCGCGGATCGGTCCCGACTGACGGATCAACTGATGCATCCGCTGCTGCACAACCGTGCCATTCCCGTCGGCGTCGACATCAGTTCCGTGGGCCGCGGCGTCGCTTTCACCGTCAAGGTGAACGCGAAACCTCACGCTCGTGCCCTTTCTCGCCGGCCCCATCACGAGGTTCACGTCGCGCGCGTGGAACTGATACGTGACCCGTCCGCTAGGACTGTTGAGCGCGCTCGCGTCGGACCGGACGGTCCACTCTCCCGTGAGTCCCCAACGGTTGAGCCGGAGGTGCGCTGGCGCCGCATAGATGTGAGGTTTGTCCCACTCTGCACGGCCGCCGGCATCGAATCCGGTGGCCTGGTCGTAGCCGAGGTAGCTCTCGGGCGACCCCAGGTCCTCCCAATCGGCCTGAACCTCGTCGCCGTTCGGTTCGACCGACGCCAGCCCAGGCCTTAGGTCTTCGACGCCCGCGTCGGCGAGGAGCTGCCGGATGACCATCTCCGATCGCTCGTAATCGCCTTCGCCGAAGCGGTGATGCCTGATCCGGCCCTCAGCGTCGATGAAGTAGAGAGCAGGCCAGTAGTTGTTGGCGAACGCACGCCATACCTCGAAGTCGTTGTCGATCGCGACCGGGTAGTCGATCTTTCTCGCCTGCACCGCCCAGCGCACGTTGTCGAGGTCGTGCTCGAATTTGAACTCTGGCGTGTGCACGCCGATCGTCACGAGTCCCTGTTCCCTATACCTCTGAGACCAGGCGCGGTAGTACGCCTGCGTGCGCAGCCAGTTGATGCACGTGTACGTCCAGAACTGGACGACTACAACATGGCCGCGCAGGCCGATCGGCGTCAGCGGCTGCGAGTTGAGCCATCCGTTCGCGCCGGCGAAAGACGGCAACATGCCCTCGACTGGCAGGTCTGCCGCCGCGACGCCCTGGTGCCGCGCTGCTTGACCCTGGCCGGTTTGGGTAGACATCTCCACCGCCCTCCTGATTAGTAGCTATCGACTTCGATGATCTCGTCGGCGGACGCCTGTACAAGAACAATCGTCAGCATTGCAACCCCCTCAGTCGTTCATGTGTGTGAGAGTGCGGGCGAGCAATGCCGCCCGCACTCGATTCGGTCTGGGTTTAGCGGAGCGACCTGAAGGCCGCGCGGACCTCGGTGGTGAAGAGCTCCGGCTCCTGCCAGGCTGCAAAGTGGTTGCCCCGGTCGACCTCGTGGAAGTAGATGAGCTTGGGGTAGGCTTTCTCAGCCCAACTGTGCGGCGCCTGGTAGAGCTCTCGCGGAAAGACGCTTACGGCAGCAGGAACCTTGGTGCCCTTGACGTCGAAGAAGCCGAGCTTGTTCTCCCAGTAGAGACGACCCGAGGAAATCCCGGTATTCGTCACCCAGGTCATCGTGATGTTGTCGAGGACCTCGTCTCGCGTGAGGTTGCCAACGGGGTCGCCCGCGAAGGCCCGCGTGATGTCCTCATAACTGTTCGCGTCGTGGTCGAGCATCCAGGCGGCGAGGGCGGCCGGCGAATCGGCGAGGCCGTATAGCGTCTGCGGGCGCAGCGCCATCTCGGTCGCGTATCCGATGCCCTTTGTGTAGAGGAACTTCAGCTGCTCCCACGCGCGGCTCTCCTCCGCAGACAGGCCGGACGGCGCCGGGCCGCCGGATGCGAGCGCCTTCGCTACATCAGCCGGGGCGGTGCCGGGCATGTTGGAGTGAATGCCGAGCAACTCCGGAGGTGCCTTGGCACCCATCACATCCGTGATCTGCGCGCCAAAGTCGCCACCCTGCGCGACGAATCGTTTGTATCCCAGGCGCCTCATCAGCGCAATCCAGGCATCCGCGATGTGGACAGGGTCCCAGCCGCTGGCCGTCGGTTTCCCTGAGAACCCGTAGCCGGGCATCGACGGAACCACCACGTCGAAAGCGTCTTTGGCGTCGCCGCCGTGTGCGGTCGGATCGCTGAGTGGGCCGATAACGTTCAGCATCTCGAAGACGGAGCCGGGCCAGCCGTGCGTGATGATGAGCGGCAACGCGTTCTTGTGTGGCGACTTGACGTGGATGAAGTGGATCTCGAGGCCGTCGATCTCCGTTATGAACTGAGGCAGCGCGTTCAGCCTCGCCTCGAACCTCCTGAAGTCGTACTCGGTTCCCCAGTAGCGCATGAGCTTTTGCATCGTCGCGAGTTGCACGCCCTGGGAGGCATCCGCGACCGTCTCCTTTTCGGGCCACCGCGTCGCGGTGATTCGACGGCGAAGGTCGGCCAGCTGCTCTTCCGGAACGTCGACTTTGAACGGACGGATAGAGACGTCTACAGCGGTTGTGGCAGACAACGCTTTCATCTCCTCGATCAGTAAATGAGCCGTGCGCTCATCGGTTAGATCGTCAGCCGCTACGCCGACGCATGAGAGCGTGTTTCCCACGCGGCACTCTCCCACAACGTGCCCCCGAAGCAGTCTTAACCTCAAAGTAGTCGTTTCGTGGCAGGTGTCAAGCGTTTTGGATTGTCGATCCTTGCCCTTCCCGAGGCCACACCCAGATCTCAATCAAACGGGCACTCTGATCAGCGCAGTAAGGCCTGGACCTGATGAGCAAGGAGGACGCCATGACCGACCTAAAGACGTGTTATAGGTAGCCACTGATTGCTCTCGATTCAGGTCAGATTCGAACCGACAGTCACTGGTGTGGCACCTTTCAGCCGTTCCTCGAAGCCTTGCACGATTCCGAGGTCATAAGCCTGACCTCCACACGGTCATCGTGTCGATGACCTCCTCAAACAAAAGGAGCTTCAGATGAGTCCACATAGAAAGACCTCACTTGCCGCCGGCGTGCTCTACCTGCTCACATTTGTTTCGATCCCGACCCTCGCTCTCTACGGCTCGGTGAAAGGTGCGAAATTGCAGGCCAAGCCATGGTGGCTGGGAGCTAACATCGGCGCGTGCGCGGATCAGCTACTTCCGAGGAATTGCGATTTACATGTACTGGGATGAAGGCAGCCATGCAGCGCCTCACTTTCATGCCCACCACGCGGGAGCGCGCGCTTCAGTGGACTTGGACGGTCGTATTGTCGCCGGCGATCTCGATAGCACGGCCTTGCGGTACGTCCAGGAGTGGGCCATGGCGCACCGGGATGAATTGCAGGCGAATTGGGAACGAGCTCGTCGAGCCGAGCCGATCCTCCCGATCGATCCTCTGGCCTAAGATTTGAGTCAATGAGCTACCTACCGGCCGTTGTTGGAGTCGCTGTTATTGGTGATTACAGGCTGCGGCTTCTTTTCGATGACGGAACTGCCGGAGATGTGGACTTCTCGTCGATGGACTGGAAGGGAGTGTTTGAGCCGCTCCGCGACCCCAAGTACTTTGCCAAGGTGAAAGTCGATGCAGAGGCGGCAACCGTCGTTTGGCCCAACGGCGCGGACCTAGCTCCCGAAACGCTGTATCAAGAGGCCCGCAAGAACCCGCTCATCGCGGCTTAGAGTCTCCGCCGCGGCGTCGGCGAGTCGCTATCGATAGGCCCTCAATCTAGGCTGTCTCGTCCACCGAGATCGATTTCGAGGATTTTGAGTTCATTTCGACGTCCCAGTCGCGGGTTTCAAGCGAGTTTCACCTGCCAGATCCAGCTTGATTACTACACGAACTACTACACGAAACGGCGCTGAGTTACGCACCGCGACCGTACTCATCTAGTCCACCTGCCAGCGGTGATCCGGGTCGGTGGTGACCAACCAATGACGCCGAGGGCCGGCCATCACATTTAGGTAATAGAGGTCGTAGCCAGGACCGGCAGCGACGGGATGGTAGCCGCGCGGGACCATGACCACGTCGCCATCGCGCACCTGAATCGCCTCATCGACTGATCGGTCCTGCGTGTACACGAGCTGCACCGCAAAACCGTCCGGATGTGCAGTGCGGTAGTAGTAGGTCTCTTCCAGGTACGACTCCCTCGGTGGATCGTCAGTGTCGTGCTTATGGGGAGGATAACTTGACCAGTTACCCGCCGGCGTCAACACTTCAGTTACGAGCAAGCTTTCGGCTGGCCGATCCTCCATGAGGATGTTATGGATCGTCCTCTCCGTCCTGCCCGACCCACGTGTGAAAGGGCGAATGTCGCCGGCCCGAATGAGCGCAGGAGGCAGGCCGCTGGTGGCAGGGGCCCAGCACAACGCCACCTCAGAAAGCTCTCTCACCGCCGTGATCGTGATCGCGCCGCCGCATGGGGCGTAAATGGCATCCGGCCGGCCCGCAAACACGCTGTCCCGTGAGCCGATGTTGCGCCACTCCTGATCGCCGAACGACATGTCGGCCCGCCCGGAAAGCATGACCGCGCAAACCTCACGTCCGGCAGTCGAGCGCTTGATGGTCGACCCCAGGGCCAACCGAAAGACCTCAAAACCGACGTAGGACCAACCGGCCGACTCCGGTGTGACAGAAACGAGCAAGCCGTCCGGTGCCGTTGCGCGAAGACTGGACCTGACGAGTTTGCCGCTCACAAGTACCAGCGGCGTCGCGCCATGCCCTGCTCATGCTCTTGGCGCGCTTTCTTCACCTCGGCGCTCTCCGACACCTCGGCCACCGGGACCTCCCACCAGCTCTCGTAGTCCGGCACGCCGTGGTAGCGGTCGGTGGGCACGTGGATGACAACGGTTTGATCGATGGACTTCGCGGCGACTAAGGCATCGCGCAGCTCGTCTACGCTTCGCGCCCGGATCACATGAGCGCCGAGACCCTGAGCATTCAGTGCCAGGTCCACCGGCAGCGCATTCCCGTCGTGCGTACTGGAATCGTCCCCGAGGGAGCCGTCTTCTCGATGGCGATACCTGGTGCCGAAACCCGCTGTGCCCTTCGACCGCGAGAGCGCGCCGATCGACGCGAAGCCCTGGTTGTCGACCAGGACGACGGTGAGCTTCAGATCCTCCTGTATCGAAGTGACGATCTCCTGGGCCATCATCAGGTACGACCCATCGCCGACCATCACGTACACCTCGCGCTCGGGGTCCGCCATCTTCACCCCGAGGCCGCCCGCGATCTCATAGCCCATGGTCGAGTAGCCGTACTCGACGTGGTAGCCCTTCGTATCGCGCGTACGCCAGAGCTTGTGCAGGTCGCCGGGCATCGAGCCCGCCGCGCAGACGACCACGTCGCGCGGCCCCGAAAGCTCGTTGACGGCCCCGATGACCTCGGACTGCGCGGGCGGCGGGCCGTGGCCGAGATGGTATAGGCGGTTCACCTCCTTGTCCCATTCGGCGCGAAGCGTCGCGGTCAACTCGCGATACTTCGCGTCGACCGACCAGCCGGCAAGGCGCTTATCGAGCTCTACCAGCGCCGCGCGTGCGTCCCCAACCAGCGCGAGGCCCGCGTGCTTGTGCGCATCGAAATCCGCGATATTGATGTTCACAAATCGCACCCCGATGCCCTGGAACGCGGTTTTGGAGGCGGTCGTGAAATCGCTGTAGCGCGTGCCGATACCGATGACTAGGTCGGCCTCGGCTGCGAGCCGGTTCGCGGGCACCGCCCCGGTGGCGCCGATCGCGCCCGCAGCCATCGGATGATCGAACGTTAGCGAGCCCTTGCCTGCCTGCGTCTCGGCGACGGGGAGCCCGGTCCGCCGCGCGAATGAGTCCAGATCGCCGGCCGCCTCGGAGTAGATGACCCCACCGCCGGCGACGATCAGCGGCCGGCGCGCTCCTCGAATGACCTCTGCCGCCCGATCAAGCGCTGCGACGTCAGGCATAGGCCGGCCGATAGGCCAGACGCGGTGCTCGAAAAGCTCGAGCGGATAGTCGAAGGCCTCGGTCTGCACGTCCTGCGGCAGCGCCAGCATCACTGCGCCGGTCTCCGCCGGGTTCACGAGCACACGCATCGCCCCGAGCGCAGCGGCGACCAGCTGCTCGGGCCGGGTGATTCGATCCCAGTACCTGCACACGGGCTGGAAGCAATCGTTGACGCTAACATCCCCGCGCCATGGCGTCTCTAGCTGCTGGAGCACGGGGTCGGGCCGCCTCGATGCGAACACATCGCCTGGCAGAAGCAGCACGGGCAGGCGGTTGATGGTCGCGGCGGCTGCGCCAGTGAGCATGTTCGTCGCCCCCGGGCCGATCGAGGTCGTGCACGCCAGCGTCGCGAGGCGGTTGCGCATCCTCGCGAAGCCCGACGCCGTATGCACCATCGCCTGCTCGTTGCGCGCCTGGTAGTAGGTCAACAGCTCGGGGTGCTCGGCGAGGGCCTGGCCGACGCCCGTAACGTTGCCGTGGCCGAAGATCCCGAAGCAGCCCTCGATGAACCGATGCTCGACACCGTCGCGCTCGACGTGCTGCGCGGCGAGGAATCGCACCAGGGCCTGCGCCATGGTGAGCCGGACAGCGTCCACCTAAGCGGGTTCTGGAAGCATCACGTCGCGCACCAGCGCGTCGAGGTCCGTGCACGCCGCGATGAATTGGCGCAGAGTGCGTACAGTCGGCGCGAACGTGTCGAACTCATCGATGGCAAGTCCGTCCTCGGAGTACGCGCGACGGAAATCCGGAAAGTGCGCGAGCAGTGCCTCCACGATCGTCGGGTCGACAGGGTTGTCGATACGCGGCCGCACCTCAATGTCACCTCCGTTGAATCGCCGCTGCCACGCGGACGGTGGCGAGATGACCGCGTCCGCGCCGATGAGCTCGCTCCAGTGCATGTGGTTGCGGAACGCCGCAGACAACAGTCGCAGCCGGTAGCCGCGCTGCCGAAAGATGCCATACGTCTTCTTGAATACGGCCACGCCCGCCCACTCGAGGTAGCCGGGGTCGACCGTGATCTCCCGCTTGTCGAGCTGGACCTTCAGCCAGTCGTCGAGCCGCCCGACCATGATCGTGCAAACCGGGCCCATCGACTTGATGTCCTTGCCTTCGCTCTGACGGCGCTGTAGGCCCCGCTCGACTGCCTCCGCCACCGCGATGCACTGTGGGAGGGTGAAGCAGACCGTCGCGTTGACGCTCAGCCCGCGATACGTCGCCTCCTCGATGGCGGCGATTCCCGCCCTGGTCGCCGGGATCTTCACGATCACATTCGGCGCGAGGGTGCTGAAGCGCACCGCATGCTCGACGATGGCGTTGGAATTGCGGAAAAAGCGGGGGTCTGTCTGTATCGACAGCCGGCCATCGCGCCCCGCGTGCTCGGCAAACGCCGGCTCCAGCAGCCTCGCCGCCCTGACCGACATCTCCTCGACCAGCTTCCAGCCGATCTGGTCCTCTGTCGCGCCCGGGAGCTCATCGACCAGCGCCTGGATCCGTGGCCGCCAGATGGAGATCTCCTTCTTGAGAATCCCCAGGGCGATGACGGGGTTGCACGTGGCTCCGACCGCGCCGTTTTCGATTGCGTACGTGAGCTCGTCGATGTCCGCCGAGTCGTTCCACAGCATCGTCGGCGTGGTCTGCGTCATTTCGTGGAGGCGGCTTCGGTAAGCGACCCTCAACTCGGTCTCCACACTACACACATCACCATCGCGTGACTACGACCTTCTTGCGGGTGAAGAACTCGATCCCGTCAGTACCATGCATGTGGAGGTCGCCGTAGAAGGATCCCTTCCAGCCACTGAACGGAAAGAAGGCGAAAGGCTGCGCGATCGGCACATTGATACCTGTCATCCCCGCTTCGATGCGCTCTCGGAACTCCCGGGCAGCTCGGCCAGACTGCGTAAAGATCGTGGCCATGTTGCCGAGTGCCATACGGTTGGCCTGGGCGATCGCCTCATCGAGCGTCGCGGCCCGCGCGACTGACAGCACGGGTCCAAAGATCTCTTCATGGCCGACGGCCATGCCTGCGGTGACTCGATCCAGAATTGTCGGGCCAAAGAAGAATCCTGGCCGTGCCATCGCGCCGCGTCCGTCGACCAGAAGCTGCGCGCCCTCGGCCACGCCCTTATCGACATAGCCTGCGACCTTGTCGCGGTGCTCAGCACGGATCAGCGGCCCGACCTGCACGCCTGGTTGGTCGCCGGGCCCGACCACCAACTTCGAGGCAGCCGCCGTAAGCGGCTCCAGAAGGTGGTTTGCGGCACGTCCAACCGCGACCGCTACCGAACCCGCAAGGCACCTCTCTCCGGCGTTACCGAAAGCCGAATTAAGGATCGCCGGCACCGTTACCTCTGGATCCGCGTCCGGCATGACGACTATGTGGTTTTTCGCCCCGCCGAGCGCCTGCACCCGCTTGCCGTTCGCCGCCGCTGTCTCATAGACGTGCTTCGCCACCGGGGCTGAACCGACGAAGGAAATCGCGGCCACTTGCGGATGTGCCAGCAGCGTGTTGACCGCTTCGGCCGAGCCGTGAACTACGTTCAGGACGCCTTCCGGAAAACCCACTTCGCTGAAGAGTTCGGCAAGTCGCACCGCGCCCAGCGGCGTCCGCTCCGACGGCTTCAGCACAAAGGTGTTGCCGGCGACCACCGCCAGTGGCAACATCCACAGCGGGATCATCACCGGAAAGTTGAAAGGCGGAATGCCGGCGCAGACACCCACCGGGTAGCGGTATAGGTCCTGGTCTACCCCCGCCGACACGTCGCGCAGCGTTCGTCCCTGTAGCAGCGTCGGCGCACCGCAGGCGAAGTCCACCACTTCAATGCCGCGCCGGACTTCGCCACGAGACTCGTCCAGCGTCTTGCCGTGGTGGCGCGTGATGATCGATGCCAGCTCTTCGAAATGCTCTTCCAGCACCGTTCTGTAGCGGAACATCAGTCGCACCCGTTCCATGACTGCAGTGCGCGACCACGCCGCATATGCCTTGGCCGCTGCCTGCACGGCGCTATCCACATCGCGTGCGGCCGAAAGCGGGACTTGCTCGATTACCTCTCCGGTGGCCGGGTTGAACACGGGCAGAAATGCCGTACCTTCAGATGGCAGGCACCACTGGCCGCCGATCAGGTTGCGGATCATCGCGGGCTGTCGACCGTTGCTTCGGGGCCGAACACTCGACGAAAGTAGATCAGGCTTTGTCGCGCTGCCTCGATCGGTCCGCTTCCTGGCGGGGGCTCGACCGGAATCGTCATGTCCTGCTCGAGGACAAACCAGCCGTCGTAACGGATCTCGCGCAGCCGACTCAAGATCGCCTCCAAGTCGAGACCGCCTTGCCCCAGCGGTCGATACAGTCCCTTCTTCACAGCATCGGCGTACTTGAGGTCGTGAGCGCGGACTGTAGCGGCAATCTCCATATCTACGTCTTTGAGGTGGACATGGTTGATCCGCGGACCTGCCTCTCTGGCAAACCGGGTGGGGTCGATGCCGCCGAGCAAGAAGTGCCCAGTGTCGAGACAAATGCCGATTTCGGTCGCTGCCAGCAACTTAGCAACCTGCTCGGAATCTTCAATAGCGGTACCGGCGTGAGGATGGAACGAAACGCTCAGGCCGTGAGCAGTTGCGATGTTCTGGGCAGCGGTCAGGTTCACGGCCAAGGCTTGCCATTCCGCGGTGGAAAGTTGGTGATGGCCGTCGTAGCTCTCACCCGGCGTAGACGCCGCCAACACGAGCATGTTGGCGCCGACAGCGGCCAAGGCCGTCGCTTCTCTCTCCACCTCGGCAAGCGCGTTTGAATCGTGAAGGATGACGGCAAGAAAGCCCGCAACCAGGCGCAGTCCGTGACGGTCAAGAAGCTTGCGGCATGATTGCGGGTTCTCGGGGAGGTAGCCTGGAGGTCCGAGCTCTGTCGCTTCAAACCCCACCTCTTTCATCTCCGCCAACACCCTGTCGGGTGGCATGCGATGTCCCCAGCCGGAAAGTTCGCTGACTCCCCACGAGATCGGCGCACCAGCGACCTTCATCCGATTTCCTGAATTCGAACCGGCCGGTGCTCGCGGCGGGACCGATCTGCAGCGAGGGCGACCACCAACGCGTCTCGCGCAGTGGTCACCGGACAAGGGCTGTCGCTGCCGTCTTTGACGGCTGACAGAAACGCATGCAGCTCGACTTGATACGCGTTCTTGAAGCGATCCATGAAGTCCTGGTATCCCTTCTCACGGGGAGGCTCGATGTCAGGCTCGACGAAACGGAGTGGGGTGCGGCCATCGGAGCCCACAGCCAGGCTGTCGCGAAGGCCGAAGACCTCCATGCGAACGTCGTATCCGCGCGGATCATTTCGCGATGCGCTGAGCACACCAAGCTCGCCTCCAACGTAACGAAGCACCGCACATGCAGCATCGACGTCGAGGTGTCGCTCGAACATGCCGTCATGGGCCTGCCCGTCGGCATAGACCTCGACTACCGAGCGGCTGAGGACCCATGAACCGATGTCGAAGTCGTGAATGGCCAGATCGAGCCATATGCCGCCAGATTCGGCCACATAGGCTTCCGGCGGAGGGGCTGGATCGTGGGTTGCGAGGCGAACGAGATGCACCTGGCCTACGGCGCCTGAGCTGACCGCCTCCCTCGCTGCCCGATAGCCGGCATCGAAGCGTCGTTGAAATCCGATCTGCACAAACGCTCGCTCGCGCATGACGTGCTCGATCACGGCATCCGTGGTCCTAAGGTCGAGAGCGATCGGCTTTTCGCAAAACGCGGGGCAGCCGGCGTCCACGGCCAGATGTATGAGTTCGGCATGGGCGGGAGTGGCGGCCGCTATCACGAGGGCGTCTACCCCCGCCCCGAGCAATGCGGATGGGGTCTCAGCGAAGTCCGCGCCGAGTTGTCGCGCAAGCTTGGATGCCCGGCCGAGGTCGGTGTCAGTTATCGTCAGCCGGTCAACCAGCTCGTTATTTTTCAGGGTGCTGCCATGAAAACTCCCGATTCTGCCAGCGCCGATCAGTCCGATGTGCAATGGCTTGGCGGCCCCTTTCTCGGAATCGGGAACGTTCCCGATAGTATGTGCGGGAAAGTGGTTTAACAACAGGCAAATCAGCGCGATCTTAATGAGAGTTCGTGCTTGCCCTCACGGACGCCTGCTGCGAAGCCGGCATCGATCAGAATCTGTTTGGAGGCTGAAGCAGCCAGGCAATGATGCACGCCGGCGCGGCGGACATTGACGCAACCCTCGTTGCTCGACTGGTCGCCGCGCAATTTCCGCAGTGGGCGGGCCTTCCAATCGAGCCCATCCGCTCGGCCGGAACGGACAACGCCCTTTATCGCCTGGGCGAAGACATGGTCGTCCGTCTGCCTCGCATCCTCACGGCGACAGGGCAGATTGAGAGGGAGCGCAAATGGCTGCCGAGACTTGCGCCCCGCCTGCCGCTTGCCGTCCCTATCCCCATCGCGAAAGGGATGCCTGCCGAAGGCTACGCATGGCATTGGTCTATCTACCGATGGCTGGAAGGAGAGACCGCGACCATCGACCGCATCGCCGATCCGCTCCAAGCCGCGACCGAGTTGGGTGAGTTCGTCGCCGCACTGCAGCGGGTTGATCCCGCAGGTGGGCCGCCCCCTGATGAGCACAACTCTTTCCGAGGTGTGCCTCTGTCACGCCGGGATTCCTCCACCCGAGACGCGATCAGGAGGCTGCGCAACACATTCGATGCCGCCGCGGTCATCGCTGCATGGGAGGCGGCCCTCCATGCACCCGTGTGGCAGGGTGGGGACGTATGGCTACACGGTGACCTCCATGCAGCGAACCTACTGGCCCGACACGGGCGACTGAGCGCCGTCATCGATTTCGGATGCATGGGAGTTGGCGATCCCGCATGCGATGTGATGGTCGTGTGGACGTACCTTTCTGCCGAAACCCGTGACGCATTCCGCGCGGCGCTGCCGCTCGACGACGCGACTTGGGCGCGCGGTCGCGGGTGGGCCCTGTCCTTCGGCCTGATTGCCTTGCCCTACTACGAGACCACCAATCCCGAGCTCGCCGGCATTGCACGCCGCTCGATCGAGGAAGTTCTCGCCGATGAGCAGAGGTATCCCAGTTCTGGTGAGTGCTGATCGCCCGGCTAGACTTCGGTGAGCGTGGCATCTTCAAGTGGTTTGCGGCAGATCACCGAAGGCGCTGAGCACCCGCTGCGCATCGTGCAGGTTGGCATGGGCTTCTGGGGCCGCGATTGGGCCGAACACGTCGTGCCAGAGGTCCCTGAAGTAGAGCTTGTCGGCTGCGTTGACTCCGACCCCCGGGCTCTGGCCTTGCTTCAGGAGCAGCTTCCTTTCTCCGCGCAAAGATGCTTCCCTTCACTGGACCAAGCTGTGGACGCAACCCAGCCAGACGCGGTGCTCGTCACGACCACGCTCCCTGGACACGCGCCGATCACGAGAGCAGCACTCGAAGCGGGTCTCCCTGTGTTGTGCGAAAAGCCATTCACCGACACGCTCGAGGTCGCGAAGGAACTGGTCGACCTGGCGGCAGCGAAAGGCGTGACGTTGATGGTCAGCCAGAACTATCGGTTTTTCCCCGCGGTCAGAACGGCGGCGCGGCTTGTTCGTGAGCGCGCACTGGGAGAACTGTATGAAGCCGCCATCGACTTTCGGCGCAACGACCCCGTCCCGCCCAACCCGCCAATCCGGCACCACACCGACCGCCATCCCCTGCTCGTGGACATGTCGATCCACCACTTCGACCTGCTCCGCCTCATCCTTGCCAACGAGCCGCTGTCAGTCTCGTGCGAAGCCTCGAATCCGTCGTGGAGTGGTTTCCAAGGTCCTCCTGTTGCGGTCGCATCGATGCTGCTCGACAGTGGAGTGGTGGTCAGCTATCGGGGAAGCTGGATCAGCGCCGGTCCGAACACAGCGTGGGCAGGTGAGTGGAGGATGGAGTTCCAGCACGGGCAACTCTTCTGGACGAGCCGCGGTGAGGACAATGTCTTGCTAGATCGGGTCGTAATGAGGTCGCGTCGCGGGAAGCGAAGCGTCGTGGCCTTGCCTGCGATGGCCCACATCGACCGCGCGGGCACGCTCGCTGAATTCGTGAGCGCGCTGCGTGCGAACCGTGAGCCGGAAACCTCCGGCCGTGACAACCTCGGCAGCATCGCGCTGATGACCGCCGCAGTCGAGTCGACTGAACGAAGAGAATGGGTCCGAGTGCCCCACACCCGCGCCCAGCAGGCGATCTGACTGGTTAGGTAGGCGCCGATGGCATCCGCGAGTTTCGAACACGTCACGAAACGATTCGCAGAAAGCGAGGTCGCCGTGAACGACATTTGCCTCGAGGTGAAGGACAAGGAGTTCATGGTCGTTGTCGGCCCTTCCGGTTGCGGAAAGTCGACGGCCCTGCGGATACTTGCCGGACTCGATGAAGCGACCGAGGGCGTGATCAAGATCGGCGAAACCGTGGTCAACAAGGTGCCTGCGCAGAATCGCGATGTAGCGATGGTGTTCCAGACATACGCGCTCTATCCGCACATGAACGTGTTCGACAACATGGCGTTTGGCCTGCGGATGCAGGGCATCAACCAGTCGGAGATTGAGTCGGCCGTCAACAGGGTGGCGGATATCGTTGGACTTGGTGGTCTGCTGAGGCGTTTGCCTCGGCAGCTGTCGGGCGGCGAGCAGCAGCGCGTCGCGCTCGGGCGGGCCATCGTTAGGGATCCCCAACTGTTTCTCTTCGACGAGCCACTGTCCAGTCTTGACGCCAAACTGCGCGAGCATATGCGCATCGAGTTGCAGAAGATCCATCGCGCGCTCGGCGCGACGTTTCTCTTCGTCACGCACGACCAGGTCGAGGCGATGACGCTCGGTGACCGAATCGCCGTGATGAAGGATGGCGTGCTGCAGCAGGTCGCGCCTCCAGACGTGATCTACGAGCACCCTGCAAACATGTTTGTCGCCGGCTTCATCGGGACGCCGGCGATGAATCTCATCCCAGTGGACGTCCGCGGCAGAACCGCGAGAGGCTCGGTGCTCCTGATCGAGCTGCCCCGCGAGCCGCGATTGAAGAGCGGCGTCCTCGGGATCCGTCCTGAAGCTCTGCATGAACGCGTGTCCATGGGCGAACCTACGATTGACGTGCAAGTGGACTTGGTGGAGATGCTCGGCCGCGACCAGCTCGTCTATGGCGCTGTGGGCGACGATGCAATCGTCGCCCGCGTCGATTCGCATCTGAAAATCAGGCGTGGCGAGCGCGTGCAGCTCGGGATCGACATGCAACGCATCCACCTGTTCGACGCCCGGACGGGCCAGGCAGTCCTGTGATCGCTCGCGCCCACTTCAGACGGACTCTCGAAGTCCAAATGCACCATGGCTTCAATCACATCGAGACAGCGGCTAGCTTTGGTGATGCGGAGCGCCGCACGCTCCGTGGCTCAAGCGCCTTGGCTAGCCCTTGACGGCTCCCACGGTGATGCCCTCGATGAAGAAGCGCTGGAAGGCGAGAAAGAGGGCCACGACCGGTAGCACGATGAGTGTGGACGCCGCCATTAGCAGGTTGTAGGACACGTCGTGCTCTTGGCGGTAGAACTGCAAGCCTATCGACAGCGGGTATTTGGACTCGTCCTGCAGGTAGAGCAGCGGTGCGAGGAACTCGCCCCAGGCCTGCACCGCCGCGAAGATGATCACCACCGCGACCGCAGGCTTCGCCAGCGGCATGATGATGCGAAGAAAGACCTGGAACTCGTTGGCGCCATCGATCCGAGCTTGCTCCGAGATCTCGCTCGGCAAACCCATGAAGAACTGCCGCATCAGAAATATGAAAAATGGGTTGCCAAAGAAAGCCGGCACGATGATCGGCAGGAAGGTGTCGATCCAGTGCAGCTTCGCAAAGATGTCGAACAGGGCAACGATCAAGACCGGGAAGGGAAGGAAGATGCTCGCCAGCACGATCCCGAACACGAAATCACGTCCAGGCCACTTGATGCGGGAGAAGCCGTAGGCAATCAGAGGGTTGGAAATCGCGGAACCGATAGTGACCCCGGTCGTCAGGATCACCGAGTTGAGGAGAAACGTACCGAAAGGTATGTACGTCACGGCCCTCACGAAGTTCTCGAGGGCCGGCGCATGAGGCCACAGCGTCGGCGGGAAGGCCGAAAGCTCCTGGATGTTCTTCAGCGCGGAGTTGGCCATCCAGTAGAAGGGCAGCATGAACAGCAGGCCCGCGACGATCAATCCGACGCGCGCGCCAAGAGTTTTGGGAAACCTCACATGGCGCCACGGAGGCGGGCTAGGTTGGCGCGCTATGGCGACTGGCGGAGCCTCTCTGATCTGCGGAGCGACTGCCATCAGCTCGCCTCGTAATGAACCCAGTACTTTGACGAGCGCATGATGGCGAGGGCGAGCACGACGCTGATCACGAAGAGCACCCAGGCCATGGCCGACGCGTACCCCATGTCGCTGTACTGGAAAGCGTTCTTGTAAAGGTAAAAGACGTAAAAGAGAAGCGAGTTCTCGGGACCGGCGGTGTATGCGCCGCCACCGCTGGTTCCCCCGGTGAGCACGAAGGCCGGCGTGAAGATCTGGATTCCGAGGATCACCCCATAGATCAGGTCGAAGAGGATGACCGGAGTGATAAGGGGAAGGGTGATTCTGTAGAAGCGCCGAAGTGGTCCCGCTCCATCCACCGTCGCCGATTCATACAGCTCCGTTGGAACCGCCCGCAGGCCCGCCAGAAATATCAAAGCCGGTCCACCTGCGCCCAACTGAGCCAGAAGAACGATCGAGATCTTCGTCCAGCGTGCATCGCCCAGCCAGTTGACCGCGGGTATGTGGAACAGCCCAAGTAGGTAGTCCACGAGCCCGAAGCCGGGGTTGAGCAGCACGATGAAGATGAAGGTCAGCGCGAACAGCGGGATGATTGTCGGCAGATAGAACGCTGCCCTGTAGATGGCGACCTCGCGAACGTTCTGGTTCATCATCAGAGCCAGCACGATCGCCACGACCACGCCAATCGGCACAGCGAGCCCTGTGTAGTACAGGGTGTTGGTGAGCGATTGCCAGAAAAGCGGATCTTTCACCAAATGCTGGTAGTTGTCGAACCCTGCCGCGGTCGCGTCTCCGAAACCGGAGTAGTGCGTGAAGCTGAGATAGAGCGAGTAGAAGATCGGATACACGGTGAAGGCCAGGAATCCGATGACCCACGGCCCAACGAAAGGCAGCGCCGTACGTAGATTCCGCCAATCGTCAGGGCTGAGGCGAAAGCGGCGGAAGCGAGGAGCGGCGATCAACGCCGCTCCTCTGTTGCAGATCTCCTCAACGAGGGCTCATGAGCTGAGTGGGCAGTACTGCTGGAGCTTGTCGTTGGTGGCGGTGGCGGCATCCTTCAGCGCTTGCGCGGGATCCTTGCTGTGGCGCAGCGCCGCGTCCTGTGCTGTGCTGAGCTGATCCCAGTAGAGACTTCCTACCGGAAGCGCAGGCCGGCTGTGAGCCGTCGGCAACAGCTTGACGAAAAGGCTGAGGTCTCCCTGAAAGAGGCTGGTGTCGGTGAGCAGGGTCTTCCAGGTCGGCATGTGCTGGGTCTCCTTGGTGTAGACCCGCTGACCCGCTTCGCCGGCGAAGTACTTCATGAACTCGTATCCGCCCTTGGCGTTCTTGGCGCCCTTGGGGATCACGACTGACCAACCACCGGCCCAGGTTGCGGGTGTGTCGCCCGCATGCTGCACAGGAATGTAGGTGATTCCGTAATGAAGATTCGGTTTGTATTGTGGAAACCAGCTCAGCACCCAGGGGCCTGTAACCACAAACCCGATGTGCCCGGTCAGGAAGGCGTCCTGCTCGGTTGGCAACGGTGGGGTGGTCGGAGCGTAGGTGCTGAGGAAGGTCTGGAGCGCGTCGACCCCGAGTGCTCCTGACCAGTTCCAGAACATGTCCTTGAACGCCTGCACGATCTTCGGGTCATCCGGCGTCACCTTGCAGGAGCTGGCGTCGAAGAAGCTCCCCCCATATGCAAAGCCCCAGGTGTAGTGCCAA
>WNFT01001775.1_pt1 | contig 18272 bp, 14 predicted proteins | sample 5400191 | NCBI WGS metagenome assembly WNFT01 (sample SAMN13153359, study PRJNA577476) | soil metagenome | isolation source: 80 cm saprolite under Madrone tree | place: USA:California | collected 2016-06-14 | reverse complement strand
CTCGATCGCAGCCCACTGGACGGCCTGGAAGATGCCGGAGTCGATGTTGGTCTTGAGCTGCCCGATCAAGGCCACCAGGTCCGCCCGCCCGCACACCCAGCCGATGCGCCAGCCGGTCATGTTGTAGGTCTTCGACAGCGAGTGGAACTCGAGGCCGACCTCCTTGGCGCCGTCGATCTCGAAGAGGCTGAGCGGCCTGTAGCCATCGAACGCGATCTCCGAATACGGAGCGTCGTGGCACAAGACGATGCCGTGGCGCCGGCAGAAGCCGACCGCGCGCTCGAGGAACGCGCGATCGGCCACCGCCGCGGTGGGATTGTTGGGGTAGTTGAGCCACATCAGACGCGCGCGCTGTGCGACTGCATCGGGGATGGCATCGAGGTCGGGCAGCCAGTGGTTCTGGGGCTTGAGCGGCATGATGTACGGCTCGCCGCCCGCCATAAGCGCTCCGGTGACGTACACGGTGTAGCCGGGGTCGGGCGCAAGGACTACATCGCCGGGATCGACAAGCGCGAGCGGCACGTGGCTGATCCCGTCCTTCGAACCGAGGGTCGGCAGGATCTCGGTGGCGGGGTCCAGCGTGACGCGGAACCGTTCGCGGTACCAGTTCGCGATCGCCTCGCGCAGCTCGGCGAGTCCGAAATAGGACGGATAGCGATGGTTGGCGGGGTCGGCCGCAGCCTCCTGCAGGACACTGACGATGCGTTGAGGAGTCGGCAGGTCGGGATCACCGATGCCAAGCGAGATCACATCCACGCCAGCCCTCTTCTTCTCCTGCACCTTGCGGTCGATCTCCGCGAACAGGTAGGGCGGGATGAGCCCCAGGCGCTGAGCGCCGGCGCTGGTCGTTCCTTTCAAGACGGCCCCTCCACGTAGTTGAGGATAGCGGGCATCGGATCGGGCTCGATGCCAAACCATCGGACGCGCGAATCTCGCCGCCACCACCGCAGCTGGCGGCGCGCGTAGCGGCGGTTCGATCGGGCCATCGCGAGCGGAAGCTCGGCTTGCGTCAGCTCACCCCTGATGTGCGCAAGCGCCTCTGCGTAACCGATCCCGGTCATGACGTACGCAGTTGGAGGAACGCCGGCGTCGAGGGCCGCCTGCGTCTCCGCCACCAGCCCACGCTCGACCTGGGTCGTGCTGCGCTCGTCGAGGCGGCGGTCGATGACCTCGAGCTCGGCCACCAAACCGATGCGCACCGGTTCCCACGCCGGCGGCGTTCGCCGGCGCAAGCGCCGCAGAGGGGGTCCGGCCTCCTCGAGGATTTCGATCGCGCGCACCATGCGGACGGGATTGCGCAGGTCGACGCCAGGGTCACGGTCCAATGCCAGCAGTCGCCCGCTCAATCCTGCGACGTCGAGCTGAGCGAGCTCATTGCGCAGCTCTGGGTTCGGGGGCACCCCGGTGAGGCTGAACCCATCGCAGCGGGCGTCGACGTAGAGCATGGTCCCGCCCTCGACGATAGGCACACGCCCGCGGGCGGCGATGTCGTCGATGGCGGCGCGAGCCCCTTCCACGTACTCGGCGGCGTTGAAGCTCGCGGCAGGATCTACGAAATCGATCATGTGGTATCGCACGCGCCGTTGGTGCTCAAGACTTGGCTTGTTGGTGGCGATGTCCAGGCGTTGGTAGACCTGGCGCGAGTCGGCGACGACGATCTCTCCTCCGACCTTCAGCGCAAGCTCGAACGCCACCTCGGACTTGCCGATGCCCGTCGGCCCGACAATGACAGGAACGCGGGTGGTCAGTAGTTTCTGCGGAAGTGGCGCGTGAGCTCTTGCCACTCGACAACCAGGCGCGTCGGCCGTCCGTGCGGGCACGTGATCGATTCCTCGGCCGTCTCGAGGTCTGCCAGAAGCCTGCGCTGCTCGGCGAGCTCGAGGACGTCGCCAAAACGGACCGCCGAATGACACGCGAGCGCGGCGGCCGCTTTGTGCATCGCTTGATCGCCGCGGGTCTCGCTCAGCGCCGCCAGCGTTTCCTGCACGGCCGCGGTGGCGCGACCGGACGGCATCTCCACCGGCACCGCAGTGATGCGCAGGCTGCGCGGACCGAACTCCTCGTACTCGAGGCCGAGCGTCGCCAGGTCGGCGCGGTGATTCGCCGCGGCCGCGATCAACGATGGCTCCACGTCGACCGCCTGCGGCATCAGGAGCGGCTGGCTGGCGCCCAGTCCGGTGCGCAGCCGTTCCAGCAGCCGGTTGTACAGCACCCGCTCGTGGGCGGCATGCTGGTCGACGAGAACCAGGCCCTGCGGCCCTTCAGCGACCAGGTAGCCGGGGCCGACCTGACCGATCGGGCGGAGCACACCGGCCGAAGGTGGGCCCGGCACCTCCTGCTCCAGGGCCAACAATGTCGAGCCATGGACTACGAGCTGAGGCACATGGTCTCGCGCCGCGGCGACGGCTGATGCGGGTGGTGAGGTTTGGTATCGAAGCGGCTCACTCGCTCCGAGTGCCGACCGGACGGCGCGCTGCAGCGATGCGAAGACCGCCCCTTCATCGCGGAAGCGGACCTCCCGTTTGGCTGGATGCACGTTGACGTCGACAAGAGCCGCGTCGATACCAATGTCGATCGCCGCGATCGGATGCCGGCCGCGCTCGAGGCGACCCTGGTAGCACTCCTCCAACGCGTACAGGAGAGGGCGCGACGTGATCGGCCGGCCGTTCACGGCCAGGACGAGCCCGTCCCGACTGCCCCGGCTGAGCCGAGGCTGAGACACCATTCCCGTGACCAGCGGCAGGCCCACGATGTCCAGCATCTCCGCCGCGACCGCCGCGCCATGCACAGATGCGAACGCGCGGCGCCGATCACCATCACCTGAGCTGCTGACGGCAACGCGGCCGTCGACTGTCAGCTGTAATCGCACATGGGGGTGCAGCAGCGCGAAAGCGATCACAACGTCCTTGATGGCGGCGACCTCGGTGGCGTCCGATTTGAGGAACTTCAGTCGCGCCGGCACGTTGGCAAACAGATCCCGCACCTCGACGGTGACCCCGGTCAGCAGCGGCCCAGCGCCGTGCTCGATAACCTCACCCGCCCTGATGTGAATGCGAGCACCGGCGCTCGTGCACTCGACGTCCGCGACCGAGGCGATGCTGGCGAGCGCCTCGCCTCGGAAGCCGAGGCTGGTGATGGCGTCGAGGTCCGAAAGGGCTGTGACCTTGCTCGTCGCGTGACGCACGAAGGCAAGCGCCAGCTGATCGGCGGGGATTCCGTTGCCGTCGTCGCTGACGCGAATCGACGTCCGGCCTGCTCCGCGAACGTCGAGGCTGATACGGCGCGCGTCGGCGTCGAGGGCGTTTTCCACCAGCTCCTTCACAACCGAGGCAGGACGTTCGACCACCTCTCCGGCGGCGATCGCATCGGCCACTTCGGGTGCGAGGACGCGGATCTCTGTCATCTGTCCAGTCTGGACCGGAGCTCGTAGAGCTTCTGCAGGGCTTCGAGGGGGCTGAGCGTGTCGGGCTGGATCTCCTCGAGCTCCTTGCGCAGCGGGTCCGGTGCCATCTCCATCGGCAGGCCGAGCTGCTGCTCCGGCGGCTCTAACGGACGCTGGCGCTCGAGCTCGCCCAGCACCTGGCGGGCGCGCGCGATCACTCCTGAAGGCAACCCCGCGAGCGCCGCCACGTGGATGCCGTACGACCGGTCGGCCCCGCCAGGCACGACGCGATGCAAGAACCGCACCGTCTCGCCCTCCTCCAGCACCTCGACGCGCTCGTTGCGAACCCGAGGCAGCCGCTCGGCGAGCGCAGTCAGCTCGTGATAGTGCGTGGCGAAGAGGGTCCGGCAGCCGAGGCGCGGCGAGTCGTGGAGGTACTCGACGACCGCCTGCGCAATCGAAACACCGTCATAGGTCGAGGTCCCCCTCCCCACCTCGTCGAGGATCACGAGCGACGAACGCGTCGCGTGGTTGAGGATGTTCGCCGTCTCGGTCATCTCCACCATGAACGTGGACATGCCGGCGGTGATGTCGTCATGCGCTCCGACGCGCGTGAAGATGCGATCCACGAGACCGACGACCGCCGCGTCGGCGGGCACAAAGCTTCCGCATTGGGCCAGCAGCACGATCACCGCAGCCTGCCGCAGGAACGTCGACTTGCCTGCCATGTTCGGCCCGGTGAGGATCGTTATCTGCTGGTCGTCGGGATCCAGCTCGAGGTCGTTGGCGACAAAAGCCCCGTCGGCTAGATGGCGCTCGACCAGCGGATGGCGACCGGCCTTGATGCTGAGGATCAGGCCTGCATTGACCGTGGGCCGGCGCCAGCGCTCGCGGGCGGCGGCGACGGCCAGGCTCCTGAGCGCGTCGATGCTCCCGATGGCGTGCGCTGTGGCGCGGAGCGCGGGCGCGGACTCCGCCACCTTGCCGCCCAGGTCGCGGAGGATCTCGACCTCCCTGGCAGCGAGGCGCTCCTGCGCACTAAGGACGACCGCTTCCTTTTCCTTGAGCTCCGGTGTCAGGTAACGCTCGGCGCCCGTCAGCGTCTGCTTGCGGACGTAGTCGGTCGGGACGGCGACCGTGTTGGCGTTGCTGATCTCGATGTAGTAGCCGAACACCTTGTTGAATCCGACCTTGAGTGAGCGGATGCCGGTCCGCCGGCGCTCAGAGGCTTCGAGGGCGGCGATCCACTCGCGCGCGCTCTGCGACGCGTCGGTGATCCCGTCGAGCTCGGCGTCGTAGCCGCGCCGGATGGCTCCACCGTCGCGCGTATGCGCGGGCGGATCTTCGATGAGCGCACCCATGAGCTCTGACGCGAGCCCGGGCGCAGGCGTGATCTGTCCGGCCAGCTCGCGGATCGCCAGCGCTTCACACGCGCCGGCGACGTCGCGTACTGCTGGGATCGCTTCGAGAGAGCGGCGCAGGGCAACCAGGTCGCGAGCCCCCGCCCGGCCCTGCGCGGCTCGCGACACGAGGCGCTCCAGGTCGCCCACATCTTTGAGTGCGGTCGCAAGGCGGTCCTGGAGGGTTGGGGCGGCGACCAGCTCGTCGACCGCGCTGAGGCGCAGCTCGATTGATTCGGCGTCTCGCAGTGGGGCCCCGAGCCACATGCGCAGCCGGCGGGCACCGATGGGCGTTCGCGTGTGGTCGACGAGCTTGACGAGCTCGACCAGCTCCAGGTTGCGCACAGTGGCGGCGTCGAGCGGCATGGTCGCGTCGGGCGAATAGGTACGCACACTCAGGAGCCCAGGGCCGACGCGGGTCTGGATCTGCTTCAGATAGTCGAGGACGACACCCGCGGCGCCGACAGCAAGCGGAGCGTCGCCTGCGCCCACAGCCGCCGGATATGCGATTCCCAATACGTCGCGGAGCCGCTGCTGCCCACGGACGGGATCGAATTTGTATTCCTCCACGTCTGGTGGAGTCAGCAGCTCGGCCGGCGCCAGACGCTCGAGCTCGGCGCTCAACCGGTCGGCGGGGAGCTGGCTCAGGAGGAGCTCGCCGGTGGAGATGTCGCACGCGGCCAGGCCGGCTTCGGCGCCGCGCGTCCAGGCGGCAACGAGGTAGTTCGGCCGCGCAGGGTCCAGGTAAGAATCCTCGACGACCGTCCCCGGGGTGAGGACGCGCGTCACGTCTCGCTTCACGACCGGGCCCTTGCCGGGGGCTTCCATCTGGTCGCAGATCACCACCTTATGGCCGGCGCGCAAAAGCTTGCCCACATAGAGCTGCCAGGCGTGATACGGGACGCCGCACATCGGCGCCCTGCCCGCTTTGCCCAATGGGCGGGATGTCAGCGTGACCCCCATCACCGGCGCGGCGATCAACGCGTCGTCGAAGAAAACCTCATAGAAGTCGCCGAGCCGGAAAAGGAGGATCCCCTCGGGGTGCTGCTCTTTCGCTTCCCGGTACTGCCGCATGACCGGGGTCACAGCAGTGCCATCCTTCACGCCGCCGGCTCTAGGGGCCCCCGCGAATTCAAGGCGAAGCCTGGGAATTCGTGGGGCTTAATCCCAGCAGTTGACCGGCCGTAGCCTGCATGACCCGCAGATTGACCACGTCGCCGGCCGCGACCCCCGACCCGCGCATGACGATCGCACGCTTGCCCTGACGGATGCGGCCGTACGGACGGCCCAGCTCGTCCGTGCCTTCGATCAGCACCTCGACGTCGCGGCCCACCCAGCGCGACGTCTTGCGAGTGGCGATCTCGCGCTGCAAGGCGAGGAGATCGTTGAGCCGCCTGAGCTTCTCGGCGGCCGGCACGTCGTCGGCCATCTTGGTGGCGGCAAATGTGCCGGGGCGCGGCGAATACATCGCCAGGTGCACGACGTCGAACTCCATCTCCTCGAGCAGGCTGCGCGTGTTGAGAAACGCGCTCTCCGACTCACCCGGGAAACCGACGATTACGTCGGTCACCAGGCCGAGGTCGGGCATCAGCGCGCGGGCGCGTTCGACGATGGCGCGGTAGTGCCTGGTCTGGTAGCCGCGCGCCATGCGCTTCAGGATTCCGTCGTCTCCGGACTGCACGGGCAGCTGCAGCTCCCGGCAGACCACTTCGCTCGCCGCCATCACCTCCAGGAGCTCGGGCTCTAGATCCTGTGGATGGGAGGTCATGAAGCGCAGCCGCTTCAGGTCGGGGATCCTCTCCACCTCCCGAACCAGAGCCGCAAGGCCGCCACGACCCTCTGGGTCGCGGTAGTCGTCGACGTTCTGGCCGAGCAGAACGATTTCCCTCGCGCCGGCCAGCACCGCGTCGAGGCATTCCTCCAGGACGTCGGGCAGCGGGACATGACGTTCCCGGCCGCGCACGCGGGGCACGATGCAGAACGTGCAGTTGTGGTCGCAGCCCTGGATCACGCGCACGTAGTGGCTGACTCCCGTGCGCCCGGTAGGCGGTAGCGCCTCGCCTTCCGAGTAGTCGTATCGGGCCGCGAGGCCGGCCAGGAAGTCGTCGTATTCGCCGATGGGCACGACCGCATCGAGGTGCGGGAACCGTCCCCGGAGGTCATCGCCCTCCTTGGCCACGATGCAGCCGGTGACCGCAATCGTCCGGTCGGGAGTCTTCCATGCCTTGAGCTCATGGAGCCTGGAGTAGACGCGATCCTCCGATGCCTGGCGCACAACGCATGTGTTGAGGATGGCGACGTCGGCCCGGTCGAGCGAGTCCTCCAGGTAGCCGGCTGCGAGCAGCTTCCGCGCCAGGCTCTCGGAGTCGGCTGCGTTCATCTGACAGCCGATCGTCCAGATATGGAACGAACGCGCCCGGATGGTCGTTATCGGCTCTCCACGAGCAGGCGGATCCCGGTACGTTCCTCGCCGTCGATCGAGATGTCGATGAAAGCCGGTATGCAGACCAGGTCAAGCCCTCCCGGCGCCACGTAGCCGCGTGAGATCGCGATCGCTTTCACCGCCTGGTTGATCGCGCCCGCCCCAATTGCCTGCACCTCAACGCGCCCCTTGCTCCGGATGACGCCCGCTATAGCTCCGGCCACCGCAACCGGCTTGGAGGTGGCTGAGACCTTCAGCACCTCCACGGGAACGCGCTCGCCTGTCATTGCTGGAACCCCTTCAAATATGTTCGCGGTCGATTCGCTGGATCGATGTGGCCCGTCCGGTGGAAGCCCTAATGGTAACCAGTACCGAATTGAAAGTCACGATTCCAGACGCCACCACGAAGCGGTTCGGGACCCCGGTCAGGAAGCGCTGCAGCACGACGTCCTTGTCCATCCCGATGCAGCTGTCCCGAGGCCCGACCATGCCGACGTCGGTGACGTACGCGGTGCCTTGAGGCAGGACCCGCGCGTCCGCCGTCGGAATGTGTGTATGGGTGCCTACGACCGCGCTCGCGCGGCCGTCCAAATACCAACCCATCGCGGTCTTCTCGGAGGTGGCCTCCGCATGCATGTCGCAGAAGACGATCTTGGCTTGGAGATGAGCAGCCAGGATCGCGTCCGCGGCGCGGAACGGGTCGTCAAGGGTATCCATCGTGAAGATCCGGCCCATCAGGTTCATGACCAGGACGTCGTGGCCGGATGCCTGGACCACGCACCACCCCTGGCCCGGAGCCTGGGGCGGGTAGTTGGCCGGCCGGATCACCCGCTCCAGGGCCGGTAGCTCTGAGACGAACTCTTTCTGGGCGAAGACGTGGTTGCCGGTCGTGATCACGTCGGCGCCGGCCGCCCGCAGCTCGGCGACGAGCTTGCCGGTCAGGCCGAAGCCGCCCGCCGAGTTTTCCCCGTTGAGGATCGTGAGGTCGGCTTTGACCTCGCGCTTCAGGCCGGGCAGGATGGCGTTGACGGCGTCGCGACCGGGTTGGCCCACGACGTCGGCAACAAACAGGATCCGAAAGTCGTCGGGCACGGCCGCACAAGGCTAGCTGGAAAATAAGAAAGGGAGCCCGAGTTGGGCTCCCTTCAGTTGACTACTTGGCGTATTCGATGGCCCGCGTCTCGCGGACCACTGTGACCCGGATCTGGCCCGGAAAGCTCAGTTCCGTTTCGATCCGCTTCGCTATGTCCCGCGCCATCAGCTGAGCAGCGGTGTCGTCGATCTGCTCCGGCTTGACCAGGATCCGGACCTCGCGCCCGGCCTGGATGGCGTAGGACTGCTGGACTCCCTGAAACGAATTGGCGATCTCCTCCAGCTTCTCCAGCCGCTTGACGTAAGCCTCCAGCGACTCACGCCTCGCGCCCGGCCGCGCCGCCGAGATGGCATCCGCGGCGATCAGGAGGAGTGCCTCCATCGAGTGCGGCTCCTCGTCGTAGTGATGAGCTCGCACTGCGTGCACGACCGGGGCAGGCACCCCATGTCGCTGCAGAAGATCTGCCCCGATCACGGCATGCGAGCCCTCGACCTCGTGGTCGATGGCCTTGCCGATGTCGTGAAGCAGGCCCGACAGCTTGGCGATACGAACGTCAGCGCCGATCTCGGACGCCATCATGGCGGCGAGATAGGCCACCTCCTTGGAGTGGTTCAGCACCTGCTGGCCGTAGCTGGTACGGAAACGCAGGATGCCGAGGTGACGGACGACCTCAGGGTGAAGACCCTGTAGCCCGACCTCCAGAACAGCCGCCTCCCCCTCCTCCTTGACCCTCTGCAGGACCTCTTGTCGGGACTTGGCGACGATCTCTTCGATGCGGGCCGGATGGATCCGTCCATCCACGATCAGCTTGTTGAGCGCGACCCGCGCCACCTCACGGCGGACGGGGTCGAAGCCGCTGATGATCACGGCTTCCGGGGTGTCGTCGACGATGAGATCGATCCCCGTCGCCTGCTGCAGGGCCCGAATGTTGCGGCCCTCCTTGCCGATGATCCGGCCTTTGAGCTCGTCTGTCGGCAGCGGCAGCACCGAGACCGAGACCTCGGCGGTCTGGTCGGCGGCTATGCGCTGGATCGACTCGGTGACGATCTCCCTGGCCCGGCGCTCGCTCTCATCGCGAGCGGCCAACTCGGACTCCCGCACTTTGCGGGCGACCTCGTTGCGCAGGTCCTGCTCGACCTGGGCCATCAGGACGCCCTGAGCCTCCTGTCGCGTCATGTTGGCGACGCGCTGAAGCTCCTGTTCCTGCTGGCGGTAGGTGTCCTCGAGCTGGGCCTTGATCTCGTCCAGCCCCTTCTCCCGGTCGGCGAACTCACGCTCCCGCCGGTTGAGGTCCTCGCCTTTGCGGTCGAGGTTCTCCTCCTTTTGGAGAAGGCGCTTTTCGATTTGTTGTGACTGGAGCCGGTACTCCCGGGCTTCCTGTTCGGCGGCGGTGCGGACTTTGACGGCATCCTCTTTGGCTTCGAGCAGCTTCTCTTTGGCCTGGGTTTCGGCTTCCGAGAGCGCTTGCTGGGCCTTGGCCTCGAGGGCGCTGGCCCCGTTGCCTTGCCGGTTCCTGAGCAGCATGTAAGCCACCCCAAAGCCGGCGAGGAGTGCCACCACCAATAGCGGTACGAAATAGACAGGCATGTGACAGGCACCTCATTTATTCGAATGTCAAAGTGCGGTTCCATCGCAGGCCATCCAGCGGCCCGCGTCGGGTTGGCTCTATGACTGCGGGCGCAACAATTGCGCCGCTCGTGAGGAAATTCTAGGCCGGTGAGCGGTCCGGGCGCCCCGCCAGCAAGGCGTGGCATGCGGCTTTTGCGACGGAGACCGAGAAACCCCGCCTCACCAGCTTGGCGCCGACCTCATCGAGGATCCCCCGGTAGCCAGGCGAGGGCTTCCTGGCGTACAGGCGTTCTGCGATGTGGGTCGCGGCGGCCAGCTGCTCGGCCTCGCCGAACTCGGCGACAGCCATGTCCACCTGGGCTCGGTCGACGCCCCGCGCGGCCAGCTCGGCCGACAGCGCTCGTGGGCCTCGAACCGAGCCCCGGCGGCGCACAAACGAGCGCGCGAAGGCCTGGTCGTCCAGGTACCCAAGCTCTTCCAGCCGCCTCAGGGCTGCCCTGATCGCCTCGCCGTCGTAGCCCCGCCGGGTCAGCTTCAGCAGCAGCTCGACGCGTGAGTGGGCGCGGCGCGCCAGCAGGCGCACACCGGCATCGAGCGCACTGTCGGACGGCGGCTGTCGGTGTCGGCTAAAACTCCTCTGCGGCACCGGAGGTATCCGACGTTGCGCGCGCGGCCGATGCCCGCTGCACCGACTGCGCGGTCCCGCCCACGGCCTTCAGGCGCACCGCTGCCTCTATCTCGGACGAGAGCGTTGGGTTCTCCCGCAGGTAATTGCGTACGTTCTCGCGGCCCTGGCCGAGGCGCTGATCACCGTACGACATCCAGGTCCCGCTCTTCTCGAGGATGCCGTACTCGAGCGCGGCATCTATGAGCGAGCCCTCGCGCGAGATGCCTTCGTTGAAGAGGATGTCGAATTCGGCTGACCGGAACGGTGGCGCGACCTTGTTCTTGACCACCTTGACCTTGACCCGAGCGCCGACCGAGTCGAGCCCCGACTTGATGACCTCGACCTTGCGGATGTCGAGTCGCACGGATGAGTAGAACTTCAGCGCCCGGCCGCCCGGCTGGGTCTCCGGATTGCCGAACATGATCCCGACCTTTTCGCGCAGCTGGTTCAGGAAGATCACCGAGCAGTTCGACTTCGAGATCGCGGCGGTCAGCTTGCGCAGCGCCTGCGACATAAGCCTCGCCTGCAGCCCGACGTGGGCGTCGCCCATCTCTCCTTCTATCTCTGCTTTGGGCACGAGCGCGGCGACCGAGTCGATGACGATCACGTCGACGGCCCCCGAGCGAACCAGGACCTCGACGATCTCGAGCGCCTGCTCCCCGGTGTCCGGCTGGCTGATCAGGAGGTCGTCGATCTTGACGCCGATTCGCGATGCGTACAAGGGGTCCAGCGCGTGCTCCGCGTCCACGAACGCTGCCACGCCGCCTTGCTTCTGGGCCTCGGCGATGACGTGCAGCGCGAGAGTCGTCTTGCCGGCTGACTCCGGACCGTAGAGCTCGGTGACGCGGCCGCGCGGGATCCCCCCTACTCCGAGCGCGAGGTCGAGCAGCAGCGCTCCGGTGGGGATCACGGTGATCTCACCGCGCTGTGCGGCCTGTTCGCCCAATTTCATGATCGAGCCCTTGCCGTAGCTCTTCACGATCTGGGAAATCGCGGAGTCGAGGGATTTCTCTTTTTCCTTTTCCAATTCCTTGTCGATGCCTCCTAGGTCGTTGCGGCGAGTGTTCTACGTCGTGGGGCTGAGGTCAACGTCGTCTTAACAGCAGGCCGTCGTGGAAGTGTAAACGAACAAGTGTTCGGCGGTCAAGGGCCTTCATGCCGGCTTGCTCTTTTGCCGGCCGGCGCCGGCCTGGACCTCCTCGAGGAGCAGCTGCAGCGCCTGGGTTGAAGCCTGCCTGCGGTTCGACCAGCGGTCGCCCGTGAAGGTGTACTCCTCGCAGCGCCTCCCCCACTCCGATGCGATCGCAATGTACGTGAGGCCGACCGGCTTGACGGAGCCGTCGGAGTCCGGACCCGCGATCCCGGTGGTCGAGGCTGCCAGCGCAGTCCCAAATCGCTTTCTCGCCCCTTCTGCCATCGAGAGCGCGACCTCGCGGCTGACCGCGCCGTAACGCGTGAGCAGAGCCGCGGGGACGCCGAGCTCGTCGCGCTTGGCCTCATCCGCGTACGCGATCACGCCTCCGAGGAAGTACGCAGAGCTTCCCGGCCGGTCGGTGATGAGCGCGCCGAGCATCCCACCGGTGGCCGATTCAGCCACCGACACGGTCAGCCCTTCGCGAGCCAGCGTGGCGCCGAGCTCATCGGCCAGCGGGTCGACATGAGGCTGCGAACGGGATGCGCGGGCGCCCAACCCGATCAGGTGGCGGAACCGGACCAGGTAATCGATTCCGCTCACGATGGTGAACACGACCGCCACCGCGACCGCCAGGGCCGCGATCGGGACCAGCTCCGGATACGGCCGCTGCAGGATGAGCAGCGCCACGGCGGCCATCTGCGTGACCGTCTTGGTCTTGCCCAGCGGAGCCGCGGCGATCACCCGTCCCTGGCTTGCGCCCACCGATCGCAGGATCGTGATCAGCAGCTCGCGCGAGAAGATCACCACGACCACCCACGCCGCGACCAGTCCCTCCTGGACGAGGACGATCAGGACCGAGAGCACGAGCAGCTTGTCCGCCAGCGGGTCGAGGAACTTGCCGAGGTCGCTGACCATGCCGCGCCGGCGGGCGATCTGGCCGTCGAGCGTGTCGGTGAAGGAGAACACGACGAACAGCGCGGCCGCCAGCTGGTCGTGGCCCGGAAAACGCACCAGCAGGAGCGCCATCAAGAGCGGGATCGCCGCCAGCCGGCTCAGGGTCAGGAGGTTGGGCAAGTTCACTACGACGAAGTGTGCGACGACGGGGAGGGTGACGGCGGGGGCGTCGCCGGCGGGCTGTAGATTGCCGGGGTCGCCGGCGCGGTGACGATGGTGCCGCGCTGGTCGGCCTCGATCTGGCGCCAGGCGTAGAACGTGAACGCGCCGGCCAGGAGGAGCAGGCCGGCCGCCGCGGCCGCCGGGCCCGTGAGCACGAGACGCGGCCGCGGGATGAGCAGACCCAGGGCGAGGTTCTTGCGCGGGTCTGGAGCCGGCTGGTGCAGCCTCGCCACGAGCGACTCTTCGTCCAGTCCCAGATAGCGTGCGTAGGTGCGGAGGTATCCGCGCGCGTAGACCGGCGCCGGGAGCAGCTCCGGCTCGTCGGCTTCGAGGGCGCTCAAGAACTCGGGCCGGATATGGGTCGCCGACGCCGCCTGCTGGAGTGAGAGGCCGCGCTCGCCACGCTTGGCGGCGAGGAAGGCCCCAGGAGTCACAGTTACGAGCGTCTCCTCACTCGAGTCCGATCTTCTCCAGGAGATCGTCTACGTCGGGCAGGTTCATCAACACCTCACGCGACTTGGATCCCTGGTAACCGCCGATCACGCGGTGCTCGGCGAGCTGATCGACGATCCGGCCGGCGCGCGAGTAGCCGACATTGAACTTGCGCTGCACGAGCGACACCGAAGCCCCACCCTCGGCGGCGACCGCGCGCGCGGCCCGCGCGAACAGGGGATCGAGCTTGCGCTCGGGGGTCTCGCCTCGCTCCCATTCCGTGCCCGCGCCCTCCTCGAGGATCTCCTCCATATAGCGAGGCCCGCCCTGCGAACGCCAGAAGTTGACGACCGACTCGACCTCGGGGTCGCTGACGAACGCACCCTGGATGCGGGTCGGCTTGCCGGCGTCGACCGGCTGGTACAGCATGTCGCCGCGGCCGAGCAGCTTCTCTGCGCCGCCGGTATCGAGGATCACGCGGCTGTCGACCTGCGAGCCGACGGCGAACGCGATACGAGACGGGATGTTGGCCTTGATGAGACCCGTGATGATGTCCGTGGAGGGTCGCTGCGTGGCGATCACGAGGTGGATGCCGACCGCGCGCGCTAGCTGGGCGATGCGGCAGATGAGCTCTTCGATCTCGCCCGCGGCGACCATCATCAGGTCGGCGAGCTCGTCGATGACGATGACCACATAAGGAAGCTGGCGCGCGAGCCGTTGCGTCGCCTTTTCGTTATAGGCGGCGATGTTGCGCACGCCCTCGGCCGAGAACATCTTGTAGCGGCGGTCCATCTCCGCCACCGCCCAGCGCAGCGCAGCCGCGGCCTGGTGTGACTCGACGAGCACCGGCAGCGCGAGGTGAGGCAGCCCGTTGTAGTTCGTGAGCTCGACGCGCTTCGGATCGATGAGCAGCAGTCGCAGGTGGTCGGGTGTGACCTGGAACAGCAGGCTCGTGATCAAGGCATTGATGCAGACGCTCTTGCCCTGGCCCGTGGCGCCGGCGATGAGCAGGTGCGGCATGCGCGTCAAATCGCCGACGATCGACTGCCCGGACACGTCGTTGCCAAGCGCGAGGGCAAGCTTGTGAGTGCCCTCGCGGAAGGCGGCCGTCTCCAAAACCTCTCGGATCGTGACCAGGCTCGCCGACTTGTTCGGCACCTCGATGCCGACCGCGGACTTGCCCGGGATGGGCGCCTCGATGCGCAGGGGCGCTGCGGCGAGGGCAAGCGACAGGTCGTTGCTCAAGGCGGTGATCCGCTTCACCTGGACTCCGGAACCCGGTTGAATCTCGTACTGCGTTACAGCAGGGCCGGGATTCACGCCGATCACCTTGCACTCGACGCCGAACGTGGCCAGCGTGGTCTCGATGATCTTGACGTTGCGCTTGATCTCGTCGGCCATGCGCTCGCGCCGCGCGGTCACGGTGTCCAGCAGCGCGATCGAAGGCAGCTTCCAGTCGATCTCGGGCAAATCGTCCTCAGGCTCAGCGACCACACGCAGCGCCGCCGGCTTCTCGGCATCCGGCTCCGGCTCCTCGTCTTCGGCGTGCTTCGACTCGAGCGCCCTGACGGTTTCTTCCTCTGTCTCGACCTCCCAGCTCCGCAGCGCGGCCGCAACCGGCGGGTAGGCCGGCCCCACATCCTCGGCCGCTGCGACCGGCGCGGTTTTGGCCGCACCTTTCGTCTGGTCGGGCGGGGCGGCGACCAATCGATCCAGCCTTCGCCGCTCGGCAAAAGCCGCTCGCATCGTCTTCACGACCGCCGCGATCAATGAGCCCGGACTGAAATGGATCGTCACGATGAGGCCGATCACGAGTCCGGCCACCAGCAGCGCCCACGCTCCCCAGGTCCCCGCCAGCCCGACCATGACGTCGTCGATCGCCCGCCCGGCTGATCCGCCTGCCTGCGCCGCCAGGCCGAACAGGCCGACCAGCGCGATGACGGCGATGGTGCCCGCGAGCACATCGAGGACTCGAGGCCGAGGCGCCCGAGGCCACAGCATGTAGCCTCCCAGAGCGATCACGGCGGCGACGGCGACGAACCATGCGCGGCCGAAGCTCGACACCAGCCATCCCTGCAGCCCGGTAAGAATCGACCCGGCATGGCTTGCGACCGCCAGCCCGCCCAGCAGACCGGCAAGAATAAAAAGAACGCCGGCGATCTCCCGCACCTGTCGCGGCGTGAGATGCGGCCGCCTCGTGCGCTTGGAGCGGGCTGAGCGGGAGCGCGCGGACGAGGCGCGGCGGGCGCCGTTCGCGTGTGAGCGTGAGCTTCGTGAGTTGGTGCGACGCATGCTGGCCTGCCCGTCAGGCCGGGCTCACCGGATTCTACACCCGGATAGGCGGGACCCCTGAACTCGTGCGACCCATAGAGCGATACTCTCGGGGTGGCTGTCGATCCGTTTGCTGACGCCGAGACGCGTTATCGCCTGCTGGTGGACGAGCGTCGCAACGGCGGCCTCCAGGCCCGAGCTTTTCGGCTCGCGGTCCGCGACCTCGCGGTCCTTGACGGCGAAGGGCGGCGCTGGATGCTTGGTCCTGAGGACGGCATCTGGTACCGGCGCGAACGCGAGCGCTGGCTGCAGGCGGACCCACCTCGACGCCTCGTGTGCGCATCGTGCGGCCATCACAACCTCGGACGTCACAGCTTCTGCGTCGAATGCGGAGCGCGACTGAATCGATAGTTACTTGATCGGGTGTGTCGCCGCCCACCAGATGCCGCCGGTCAGCGCCGCGGCCAGCGGCACGAGCGCCGCCAGCAGCCACAGCCGCCACCAGATCGGCCGGTCCAGGCCGCGCACGAGCTCGTGGCCGCAGAAGCCGCAGTACCGGTCGAAGGGGCCGGCGATGCCTCGACAGCTTCCGCACTGATGTAGCTGCAGGCCGCAGTGCCCGCAGCGCGACTCTTCGGAGTGATCCATGACCACCATGGCGGGTTGATCGCAGCGCGGGCACAGGCTGGGTGCGACGAGCGCTAGCGGCGGAAGTTTCATCGGTCTAGATCTCTGTGATGACGGGAATCACCATCGGGCGACGGCGGGTCTGCTTGTAGACCGTCTTCGAGACGGCGTCGTGGATCGCCTCGTTGAGCATGTTGACGTCGGCGTGGGTGTTCGCAAAGCGGGCGATGCTTTCCATGACGGCTCTCCTCGCATCCGCCATGAGCTTGGCCGAAAGCTCGGGCTCGATGACACCTCGCGACACGAGGTCGGGGCCGGCGCGCACGGTGGCTGTGTCGCGATCGAGAACCAGCGTCACGACCAGGATCCCATCCTCGGCCAGGTGCCGGCGGTCGCGAAGCACGGCCTGCTCGACGTCGCCCACGCCGAGCCCGTCTACGAAGACCAACCCGGTGTCGATCTTGTCGCCCCGCCGCATCGATTCGTGGTCCAGCTCGACCGTTTGGCCGTCTTCGATCACGGCGATCCGATCCGCGTCGATCCCAGCCTCACGTGCGATGTCCGCATGCTGATAGAGCTGGCGGTACTCGCCATGTACGGGAATGAAGTAGCGGGGCCGCACGGCGTCGATCATCTCTCGCAACTCGTCCTTCTGGGCATGGCCGGTGACGTGCACGTGGCCGACCTCGGAGTAGAACACGTGCGCACCATGCCGGTACAGGTTGTTGACCGTCTGGTGCACCATGCGCTCGTTCCCAGGGATCGGACGGGCGGAGATGACCACCCAGTCCCCCTTCAGCACGTTGACCAGCGGATGGCGCTGCGCGGCGAAACGCGCGAGCGCCGACATCGGCTCGCCCTGGCTGCCGGCGGTCAGGAGCAGCAGCTTCGAAGGCGCGACCTTGTCCGCGTTCTCGAGCTGGACCGTCAGGCCTTCCGGCACCTTGAGGAAGCCGAGCTCACGGGCGGTCTTGAAGTTGGTCTGCAGGCTGCGCCCGACCACGGCGACCTTGCGGTCGAACTGCACCGCCATCCTCACGAGGTGCTGGATGCGGTGGATGTTCGAGGCGAAGTTCGCCACCACGATGCGTCCGGGCGCCTCTCCGAAGATGCGCTCGAAAGGCGCATGTAGGTCTCGCTCCGACCCCGAGCGGCCCGACCGCTCAGCGTTGGTCGAGTCGCTGAGCAGGAGCAGGACGCCGTCGTCGCCCAGGCGGCGAAAGCGTTCCATGTCGGTCGGGTGGCCGTCGGGAGGATCGGGATCAAGCTTGAAGTCGCTGGTGTAGATGACGCGGCCGACCGGGGTCTGGATCGCGAGCGCGACGGCGTCCGGAATCGAATGGCAGACGGCCACCGTCTCGACGCGAAACGGTCCCAGCTGCACCGTGTCTCCGACGCGGACCTCACGCAGGTCTGACTCGCGCAGGATGCGGTGCTCCTTCAGCTTGGGCTTGACGAGCCCCAGGGTCAGCCGCGTGCCGTAGACGGGGACGTTCAGCTTCTTCAACGCGTACGGCAGCCCGCCGATGTGGTCCTCGTGGCCGTGGCTGAGGAAGATGCCCAGCACCTTGCGTCCGCCCTCGAGCAGGTACGAGATGTCTGGCAGGACGAGGTCGATGCCAAGCATCTCGTCCTGCGGGAACATGAGCCCGGCGTCGACGACCAGGACCTGGTTCTCCCATTCGAGCGCCCACATGTTGATGCCGACCTCGCCAAGGCCGCCCAGCGGCAGGTACCGAAGCCGCGATGTGCCAGGAGGGGCCCCCGCGAACTCACGCCGAGGGCTCTGAGTTCGTGGGGATTTCACAACAGGCGTAGCTGTTCGGCTTCCTGTTTAGGGACTGGCAGAGGTTCCGGCGGTGGCGGTGGGGCGAGGAGCTTGTCGAGGTATGCCTTGACGCGATCGAAGTCGTGTTCCAGGTCCGCGACCAAGGCGCCGTTGTGCAGCGCGGCCGCCGGGTGATACAGCGGCACGTAAGCCACGTCCCCGCGGCGCACGAGGCTGCCGTGGATGCGCGAGATCGATCCCTGGCCGGGCAACAGCCGCTCCAGCGCGTGGCGCCCGAGGACGAGCACGACCTTCGGCTTGATCATCGACAGCTGCCGGACCAGGTACGGCGAGCATGACTCGACCTCGTTCGGCATCGGGTCGCGGTTC
>WNFT01005363.1_pt1 | contig 18275 bp, 18 predicted proteins | sample 5400191 | NCBI WGS metagenome assembly WNFT01 (sample SAMN13153359, study PRJNA577476) | soil metagenome | isolation source: 80 cm saprolite under Madrone tree | place: USA:California | collected 2016-06-14 | reverse complement strand
CCACTGGTGGCGCCCAGGTTGCCAGGTCGGCATGACCCGAGCGTTCGCGAGTAGCGTTGTCCTCAAACAAACGAATGACCTGTTCCTGCAAAGGTGTCAAAACGCGGGACTGGTCCCAACGTGTAACGGTGTTCATGGCAACCTCCTTGGTTGTCTTGGCCAAGGGCAATTTCAGATAACTCATTTTGGTTTAGATTACCGGATGGCCGAATCAATTTCTTAACCACAGTAGGTTAATTCACTTGACGTGTCAAGTGGAATCTGAGATTATTTTTTATGGTTAATCTGTAGAGTTAAGTCAAGTGGAGGGCATTGTGGACGTTTGCCTAGTAATTAAACAGCGATTGGATGAATTGGGGCTCGAGCAGAAAGATCTAGCGACGGCCGCCGAAGTGACGGAGTCCTATATTTCCCAACTGCTGGCTCGCAAGAAATTGCCTCCCGCTCCTGACCGAACAGATATTTATGAGAAAATGGCGACGTTTTTGAAGCTCCCGGGTGATAGGCTTTCGAAGCTGGCCGACCACCAGCGGAGAGAAGAATTGAAGAGAAACTTGGGAGATCCACCGGCTCCCTTGTTTAGAGAAATTCGAGCTTTGATTCTCCGTAAATGCGTACCCGGCAAAGAAAAACAGGTACGTGCAATTTTTGAGCTACAGCCCTTCGGTGAACTCGAACGCTTCGTCACACAGAAGCTTTTGGACGTGATCAAGAATGTCGCCAAGCAAGAATTGAACAGTGAAAACTGGCTCCACTTAATGGCTCGGCTCACCGGCCAAAGCTATGAACAGTTACGGGTTACCCTCCTTGAGTTCCTGGACACGGATGTCTTCAACTTGTCGCCTGAAAACTGTGTCTCTTTCCTGGATCCACTGATCGAATCCTGGGACATCGACCTGACGACCTTTGGTATGGAGATTGTGTTAAATCGGAGAATAGCCTCAGGGGATCCTAGGAGATATGAGTTTGTTGAACTGGGACCTGATCAACCAGAAGTAGAGCCGGGGTTCAAAGAATTCCTTGATGATAGTTCCCTCAGCGGGACGGCCACAAAGGAAGAAGTGGAATTTCTAAAAAAGCTGAAGTTCAATGGAAAACGCCCCACTTCCCTCTATTACTACAGGGAATTGCAAAGCCTCAGAGACCCGCTCCATTTTCGCGCGGAAAATCGATCGTTGAAGCAGAAATCATCCGGAGAGCTGAAATGAACGTTAACGTACAGTATGTGGGTTTCAAGTCGAAGGCGATCGTCCGAGAAAACAGTTTCCTTTTGCGGGAGTTATCGATCGAGCCGCGCGAGATCATATTTACGATTTTGAACGAGGCATTCCGCTCCCATGGTTTACGCTACCAAGATGCACCGGACCTCTGCTCACTGAAGCTGCATCGCGAGATGGCCAACTCCGTGGACGATCCACTGAAAACACACTATCGGATCAGTGGAACGGAACTGGATAACTACCGTGACTCCCACTCTCCAAAAACCGCAAAAGTTCTCTATCCGCGAAAAGTTGCGCAAGACTTCTAGAAATGGAAGCCCTGGTCCGACCTACTGTCGACGTCACAGTCTGTCTCCATTTCGCGTTTGATGAAAAATAAAGTCAGGGACATACACTGATCTCGCCTGAAGAGATACGAAAATGCCAAACGAAGAGTGGATCAAAACACTTGAAGGCGGCAGAAAAGTGAAATTCATCTACCAAGAACTGCCAGAAGATGCGGCATTTATCACGGCGCAGCTCGAAGGTAATGAGGTCGTCTATTCGGTCGTATTGACCAAAGCAAGAAACCCCCTTAGTCGCGAAGATGTTGAAAGTCATTTCAAGGGTGAGCTTTCAAAAAAGTAGTACCGTTCAAATAGGCGGTGTAAAGCTCTCGGTTGTTCATGAGATCGGCAAAGAAGGAGTCCTGGCTCTTCTGGGGGCCGGTGACTTTTTGGTGAGGGGGCATGGGAGGTCAGACTGTTCGGATAGGGACAGCGACCGCGATTACACCCACCACTTTACTCGTTATTGAAAAAAACGAGATGATTCGCGTGCTCCACGCTGAACATGCTTTCTCCAACCGCTTCCTGTCTTATATGCTTTCAAGCTGTATTAACAACTGTTATTCACGACCTGCTCTCTGCATGGCGGTACTATGCTGAGGACAGGTTGGCCCGCTCACCAATGACCGTCAACAGTAAACTTGAAGCTGCTTGGAAATACTACAACGCTACGAATCATTCGTACGCGAGCGTTCATAACCATCTGCATTTCTTGGATTGGACTAATCAACCCTTGCCATTCAAGGCTTATACTGCTCTAGAGCCGCTGGCGTTGCCGCGAGAGGCACGCCAAACCGGCGTGGCTGCCCTTTCCGCGATCGCTGAGAGCATCCGCACGGACTCTAGTGCTATACCAGACCTCGAGGCGCTGGCACACTTGCTGTATCTAACCGCTGGAATCACTCGGCATCGGAAGCAAGTTCCGAACCCGCAGAGCTCTCCGACGCAGGAAGCGGGAACGGTGGCTCGACCAAGTGGTCCATGTTAGGCATCGCCTTTTGCAAGTGAAGTGGCCAAACTTTGGGAGCAGCGCTGTTGAAAACAAGATCGGCGCTATGGTTGAGCCTGGGACAACTTTGCCGGCTCCCCAGGGCAGCCGAGCATGCTTCCCGAAGTTGCGGTGACCTGCATGGCGCCCGCGTTGAGAATCTCGTAGTCCCGATAAACGATTGTCAGCAAAGAATGCCCCACAATTCGCACTTGCGTATTGGTTTCATTTCGTGCCGGTAGCCAGAATTCGCCTATCTTTTCATAGGTGACATGGATGGCATTTCGCTTCGTCCACCACGAGGGGTTTTTGGCTGGTTCGCCTTCCATGCGGGCCACCGCGAAGTCCTGTCCGTCTACCCAAATCCAGCCGCGAAACAGGAATTTATTCTTGATTCGCGGCGTAACTTCGAGGATATAAATGCCCTGATCGCCTGTCCGCTCATAGGTTACAAGGCGGAATTCGTAGTTTTTTGGACCCATCGCCGTCTGCTGGCGTTGTTCCTCCTGCATGGCCTCTACCTCTGCTTCGAGAAGTCGCTTCAAAACTCGCCCCTGCAAGAGTTCTGAGCCGCTCTCCGATACGATGCAGAATTTCTTTTCGTTAGGCCGCCGGTAGGTCATCACTACAACCAGTGTGGCGCTCTTATTCGACAAACCGTGATATTCGAGATTATAAATGCGGGTCCCACGGTAACTCTCCAGGGCCTGGGCGCGATGTTCATTCCTTTCCACCATTCTTTGCACAACCTGATCTGCCGTGAGCGGGGCCACGGATGTCTCTTGAGCGAAAGAAACCTTCGCCGGGGTTCCGGCGAGGAACAGGCATATCACCAAGCCGATCGTGGACAGCAGTTGTACTTTTCCTTGTCCGGATGTCATCGCTTGCTCCGCGTTCCCAGGTAGTCGTGCGCCGGCTAGCGGGACTGGCTTGCACGACGATCCTCCAGCTTCACCAAGGTAGCATCCTAGAGGCCGCGAAGGCGGTTGCGTGTCCCTTTATGCACACCTGCATACCTGTGTCGCGGACCAAATCGCAGTTCCCCAACGGGTCAGAAGCTACCGCAAAGTGGCCGCCTTCTATATTGCGTGCTAACGCCTGTTATCGGCGACGCTGTAGGCGATACAGCCAAGCAGTGAGTGAACCCCTGGAGTGAGACAGTTTCATGATGCACACTTTTGGGGATTGGCCTGCCCCGCATTTTGAGACAGCAGCGAAGTTGAATCCGGGTTTTGGGTCAGGCCAAACTGCCGAATCGCGTTCGGAGAGAGTCGACGGCGGACACGTGCTGCGAAAGCAGGTGCGCTGAAAGTGCGAAAATGAGTCAAAACGTACTTTTACCGTAACAGAACCCTATGTAATTGAGGCTTACTTCGAGCGAGAAGCAGATTCCCCGAAATTGTTGGAAACATTAAAGACGCAGAGCAAAGGAGGGAGGGTTTGGAAGGAGCGAACGCGTTGCAAAGCAGGAGTACTGTATGGAATTTATGGAAACGTTGCAACCACCGAAGAACTGTGGCCACGGTGTGAGCACCTGCCTCCCAAGCAGTGTGCAGTGCAGGTTGAAAGCGCCTGCAACATTGTCTGCTGTCTTGGGAATTGAGGCATCGGAGCCTTGCGACTGGGCCTGGCGTGCGCGCCCTTATCCAGGTCGAATATCTTTGTCCCTCGTAGACTCTCCTAGCGCGCCCAACCCGCAGGCCCGCCCGCGTGCCGCAACGCATCCTCTAAGTCATCGCGCTGCTTCTTCAATTCTGCGATTTCCTTCTTCTTCTCCTCAATAGCTTTGCGGTGCTCGTTAATCTCTCTCCGCGTAACGCTCTCCTTCATCGCTGTGCTCGGATTGGGATAATACTGGACCGACCCTAGGTTAAGTTCCCGCTGCAAAATATCCATTTCCGTTTGAGCGGTTCTGATCTTGTAATCGATTTCAGCAAACTGTTTTTTCCAATCTGCCTCACTCTTCTCGTGGGGTTCACTTTCCAAATTCCTCGATTGAGTATCTGCGGGAGCGTCCATCTCGGGTTCGCTCGCAGAGTTCCGCTTCAAATCTTCCAGCCGATCTTCGAGATCGATAAGTTTTTGTTCGGCTTCTTGGACCTCAGCTTCCTTCTCAGCTAGGCGGTTTCCTATTCCCACAAGTTCCGATGGTTTATTTCTCCGGGACGGCGACTCCGGATTGGAGTATTCCTGTTGTGCTTTGAGTTTCTGGTCTCGGCGAAGCAGTTCTGCATCCTTGCGTGTATGCTCCAGACGCTCTTTCTCTTCTGCCAGCGCGTTCTCTAGGTCCGTTGCCTCACGGTTAAGTTTGCGCCCAGCGGTGGTGTCCGATATTTCAGGCCCATACTCCGTCCGCAGTTCTCCGGGAACAATCGCATTATGTCGCGCCTGTTCTTGCAGCGCGTCAATCTGCCGGAGCATTACAAGGCGTCGCTTCTGTAGAACCTCCATTTGCCCGTCGGAAGTAACCCCCTCAGGCTCCTGATCCAACACGACCGCATCGGTTATGCCCTTACCGGATTTACGTGCTTCTACCAAAGCCCTTAGGTCGATGTCGATCTTAGCGACTTCCTCCTGCAATGCCTGGATCTGTAGCGCGTACCACTTTGCGTCTCTAAATCTCGTATAGGGACTTGTCTCTTGAGGAGCCGCAGGCCAAGACAGAAATAGGGCGGCTAAGAGAGTTGCGATCCAGCGAATAAGTCTCACTGCGCGCATAGTGTCCTCGCTTGAACCGCGTTCCCAATTATGAGGAATAGCATGGCGAATTGACTATAGTACTCACACTCACAGGCCGTCGAATCCGAGATCCAGCAATCTAAGTTGGAAACGTAGCGCTGAAAATACAACGCAATAAATAAAAACTGCGACACGCGCCGCTATTCTTCTCGCAACGCGACCATCGGATCCACTCGAGTTGCCCTCCATGCCGGAATGAGGGTCGCTGCAAACGCTACCGCCGCCAACAGCGCCGGCACTGTCGCGAAGGTGAGCGCATCTGTGGTACTCACCCCAAATAGCAAGCTGGTCATGACGCGAGTCAACGCGGCTGCGCCCACAAGGCCCACCATGATCCCAATCCCCGCCAACTGCATCCCCTGCCGCACCACTAGCCCGATGATATTCCCGGGCCGTGCGCCTAACGTCACCAGCACGCCGATATCGTGAGTACCCTGTGTCACCAGATGCGACATCACTCCGTAGAGACCGATGGCAGCTAGCAGCAACGCGAACACCGCAAACGCTCCTAGCATGGTGCTCGAAAAGCGCTGCCGCGCCAGCGAATCGTACAAGCGATCTTGCATGGTCCGGATTCCGTAAACCACCACGTCCGGATCAACCGCGTGGATTTCACTCACCACTGCCGAAGCCAGCCCTGCCGCTTCCGATGACGTGCGCACCGCCAGGAACATTCTAGGATCGGACTGCTGTTGTTGAGGGAAATAGGTCGCGATCTTGCCATCCGTCTCCAGACCGTACTGCTTGACTACGCCCACCACTCCCACAATCGTGACCGGCTTCTTGGGGTCGAACCACAAGTGTTTTCCAATGAGATCGCCGTCTGGCCAAAAGCGCTGTGCGAATTTCTCGTCAATGATCACCACCTGCGGCTTGTCCGCCATATCGTCCTCGGTGAAAAATCGGCCCTTGCGCAGTGGAATCTCCATGGTCCGAAAATAATCCGCGCCCGAGATGCGAATATCCGCTTGCAGTTCCTGCCCCGGGGGCGGGGCATAGCCCTCCACGTTGATTTGTCCCCAACCCACCTCACCTGTCAGCGGTAGCGCCGAGACCACGCCTTCCGCCACCACGCCCGGCAGTCTGGCGACGCGGCTCTCGATTTCCTTGTAGAAATTGATGATTGGTTTATCGTTTTTATTGTCCTGGTACTTCTTGCCGGCTGCGGCGACCTCCATGGTCAGCACATGATCTGTGGTGAATCCCGGCGGCACGCTTTGCAATCGCACGAAGCTGTGCATGAGGAGCCCAGCTCCGATCAAGAGCATCAGGGAAAGCGTTAACTCCGAAACGACGAGCAACCCCCGCAAGCTGTGCCTTCTTAAATGCAAACCACCGTCGCTCTGTCCGCTGCGCCCACCGGCCTTCAGCGAAGTGTTTAGGTCCACTTTGATGGCGCGCCACGCCGGTGCCACGCCAAACAGAATGCCAGTCGCCAGCGAAACGCCAAGCGTGAAAACTAGAACGCCACCATTAATTGCGATGTCCTCCAATCTTGGAATATTTCCGGGATTCATCGCACGCACCGCGTAAATACTCAGTTGCGCGACCAGCAGCCCGGCCGCGCCGCCGAGAAGTCCCAGAAGAACACTCTCCGTGAATAGCTGCCGCGCTAATCGCTGCCAGCCGGCTCCCAAAGCAGTGCGGATCGCCACTTCTTTTTCCCGCCCTGCGGCACGTGTGAGCAGCAGGTTTGCAACGTTGGCGCACGCGATCAAGAGCACCAGCCCGACCGATCCAAGCAGCACCAGAAGGGCCCGGCGGACGTCCCCGACTACCTGCTCCTGCAACCCCACCACGCGCATGCCGAAGCTGGCATCGCGCTTGTCCTTCTCGCGGATGCGGCTGGCGATCACCTCAATGTCCGCCTGCGCCTTTTGCACGGTGACGCCCGGCCTTAACCGCACCATAACGTTGTAGTTTTCATCGCCGCGATTTTTCACTGCGTCGGCGCCCAGGGGCAAGGGCGCAAAGACGTCCATCTTGTCCATCGGTCCTTCCGACGGCATGACTTCGGCGTTCAGTAGGAAAGCATGTTGCAGCACGCCCACTACGATGAAAGGGTTACCATTCATCACAATCGTCTTTCCTACGATTCCCGGGTCTGAATTGAATAGCCGTTTCCAGACCCGTTCGCTGAGAACGGCCACATCCGCTTTCCCGGGCTTGTCTTCTTCCGGCAACAACAAACGCCCGAGTAGAGGTTTTGCGCCGAGCATCTCCAGCAGGCTGGATTGCGTCCGCACTCCGTCAATTCGCTCCGGTTGCTCGCGGCCCGTCAAAATGAAAGTCCGGCTCTGCGCCAGCGCCATCTGCTCGAAGGAATGATTCTGGTTCTGGATATCAATGTACTCGCCCGGAGATGGCCAGTCGCGCAGAATGCCGATTGCAGGAGAATGCAGCCACACGGCAGCTAGCCGGTCCGGTTCCGGGTAAGGCAGTGGACGCAGCAGTAGCGAGTCTACGACGCTGAAAATCGCCGAATCGCATCGATTCCGATGGCTAAAGACGCAACGATTACCAAGGTCAGCATGATGTTCTTGCGAAGCGTGCGTAAGGCAAATCGAAGGTCTTGAAACAAGGTGAGCACTATCCCTCCCGGCTTGAATGATTGTATGACCTGATTGGCCTTCAGGGTAGGAAGGATTTTGGCTGGTATTCAGTCGCCACTGCTCCGGTACCCCGTACTTAGTTTGGGGCGGCTGGCACGCGGAGCTATATGCCCAGCTCTACTGCTCTGCCAAAACGCGCGTCCGATTAAGTACTAGCGCAACCCGGAAACAATCGCGGATCTGCAATCTTCCAACGAACCGATGCATGAAGCAAAGCAAATGACGATGGCGTAAGCCATTGGTGCAGCTTCACACACGACGGTGATTCCACTGCCGTGCGAATCGGCAGCAAGTCAGTATCAAGTAGGTCTGCTTCGTTTTGAATCAGGCCGCGTCCTCGTTTTTTCATGGGGGCGTTTTTGAGTGCTCGAGCCGGATGAATGGGGAACCTTCAAGTCCGGTTCTTAGAGGGCTGGGCGCCAGCGATGGCGCCCAGCTACTCGACCAAGTCAAGTTCTAGAACTTCAAATGGAGATACCGCGTTAGGAGCAAGTGAGCATTCCAGGCAGGAGATTATTGTTTTGAGTTCGCTTCCCAAACTATTTCATGGCTTTTTTCTCTTGTGCTCGCACCTTAGCCCACCGCTTCTTGGCGGCTTTCGCAATCTTCGCTCTACCAGCTTCAGAGAGAACTCGCTTTTTTATCCCCGATAGCTCGCGACTGGCTGAATTCCCCAAGGCTTTCCCAGCGGCTCGCACACCCTCTAATTGCTTCTGCAATTTGCCCAACTGTTTCTCGAGCTTTCGCTCTTCACGTTTGATTGCAGCCAGAATGTTCATTGAGTCCTCCGCAAGGAATCTATCTCAAAGCGGAGACGACGCGCCAGACGTACCCTGGAAGTGAAGTAACTGGGTCCAGTTTCGAACATGTCCGGTTTGCGCTTATCGGGACTTGAGACTCGTTTCCGTGGTGACATTGAGCTGTTGCCGCGGTATCTTGGAAAAATGCAACTTGAACCCATAATACGACTCCGCAAATCGGTGGGTAGCACCAGCCGTGCAGCGGGGTCTTATAAACCCCGGTAAACGCCAGATAAGCGTGCCGGGAGGGGGCAGCACCCTCACCCACCACCAGTTTTTGGTTTAAGGATTCCCAGCCCTTCCACTATACGATTGGCGCGTTTACCAGTTGATAGATGTTTTTGGCGATGATTGGAACTCTCACTGCGTACCGGTTGTGGCAGACGCTTTGTGTTTTGGGGGGACTCTAACGGGCGCACGTGGCACAACAAGATGAATGCCGGAGACTTGCTGGGCAAAGCCCACGCTGATTGGTTTTGCTTTCGCGGGGTCGGTGGTGCCGGGATAGAACCATGGTTGAGGAACGACGTGTAACAGGTAATCCACGTCCTTGGAGCGTTCCTTGAAATCGGCAGGCCAGAGGTAAGTGCCGACGACGTACCTTCCCGGGAGGAGAGGCCCCGTCTGGAAGGCCCCAGTGGGATCGGTTTCATACTGAGCCCACCAAGAGTTCTCGATGGCGTCAACGTGATTGGCAGGCCAGATGCGGATCGGAATGGATTCGGGAAGTTTTGCTCGCGGCGAGGTGGCAACGCCGGAAATACGGCCGTCTGGGAGAGCGCTGTATGAGGCGTCGCGGCACGCGTTGGGAGCGACGACGAGTTCGTGCTGGTTGGCGGGCACTCTGCCTTCGCGAGTGACCGAAAACGCGCCTGTTTTTGGAGCCCAATTCATGGCATAGCCGGGTGGAGTCTCGAATTGAATTTCATAGGTTGCGGGCGGCAGTCCTGAGAAGGTAAAGCCGCCGTCCGCGTCCGTTTCGGCCGTGAATCGCTTCCCGATGGGAGAAGTGAGCGTAACGTTTGCTCCAACAACAGGAGCGCTGGGCCCATTTACGTATGGAAGGACGTAGGTGCCCGTAACGATCGAGGAAGGAAGATGATGTAATCGGCGGAGGCTTGCGATTTCTGCGTCGTCTTTTTCAGGCGCGTGGTGCGTCTTACTGCAATGGTTGGTAGAGAGAATGCCGTTGTTCTCGCCCGCGTAGACAAGGTAGCGCTCCCCTTTGTGAAAGAAGAGGTCGCCCGAGTGGTACTCGTAACCGCAGGCTCCCAAAAATTTGTTGATGTGGAGGCGTGGGGTTTTCTGGGGCTGACCGCTGAACCATTCTTCCACGGTGAAAACGACTGTGACCTTGTCCGAATACATCCAGTATTGCTCGCGAAAAGAAATCGATGAGCGAAGGCTGACGACCTTGAGGAAGCCAAGGAATGAAGGAGTTTCGATGGACTCCACCACGCCAAGAAGGACAGCGGATTGTGGACCGATGGCTTGACAGGGCGTAGGGCCCGGTTCGCTGCATTGGCAGGCCGAAACAATGTCGCTCACGGAAAGAAAGAAGAACAAGACGGCAAGCCAAAAAAAGAGACCCTGTTTTTGTGGAAACAGAGAGACGTATGGGGGCACCAGGGTTTTCTCCCCGAGAAGCCGAGGGAGACTCCTCTTCTAATTAGACACCGAACTGGAATGAAAAGTGGCGTGAGCGCAGTGCCTGTTCGTAAGAGCAAACTACCGCGCCTCGGCAAGTGCCTGGTAAATTCTATACAGGTAGAAGTCAAGAAAAAACACATCCCCTTTGGCTGGAATTTTTCTTGCTTCGCAGCCCACTTGATCAAGCGAAATCTGTTCTGACCTACCGCGCCACGTGCTCGGTTGCGGGGCAGTGTAACCGTGGATTGGGTTTTCTCTACCAGCGGTTTTCATCGCTTCTTGGCGACGAAGCCTGTCAGTTCCGAAACCAGCAAAGCAGAACGGTGGTCAAATTTGGCGACCATAGTTCCATTTGGGACTCGTGGCCCATAGCTTTTTTGGGTTATCCGAGAGAGCCTAGGGTCGGATGGGAGACTGGGTGCCCGAAGCACGCAGCGCCTAACTTACCAGCTGAGACTCGCTCTCGAACCAGAGTGTCTCGAGAACCCCAACGCCACCGCCAGAGAAATCTCCAGAGATGGAGCGGATCGAGGCAAGCACCCAAACCCTACTCCAAAAGGGGCGCCCTTTTATATTGCGTCGGAAAACCGTTTATCAGACATCGTCCTAGGCATCACGTCGCCGCGACAACGAATCGACACCTCACTCGTAGCGCAGGGCAACCATCGCCAGCGAAGGTGAGTGGATCAGCGGGAGCAATTCCGAAGAGAAGGCTGGACATGAAGCGAGCGAGCATAAAGGCTGCCGGAGCGCCGATTGCTACTCCCAACAAGGCGAGCTTGGCGCCACGGGCCGGAACCAGGCGGAGGACATCGCTGAGGTCCGCACCGAGCGCCATGCGAATGCCGAATTCGGAGGTGCGTTGCAGAACGGAATAGGAAATTACGCCATAGATTCCGGCGGCGGCAAGAATCAAGGAGAGTGCGGCAAACAAACCAAGCAGGACAGTACGAAAGCGAGGCTGGCCGATGGAGTCTGCGAGCAAGGCGTCCATGGTGCGAACGGATGCGATGGGCAACTGCTTGTCCATGGACCAAACCGTTTCGCGCACGGCAGGCATTAGTGCTGCTTCGTTGGAAGTAGAGCGAAGGACGAGAAACATCTCGCGCGACCAGGAGGTCCAGCCTTTCTCGAAGTATGGGACATAAATAGTGGGCTCCGGCTTGGCGTCAAGACCCTGATATTTCACGTCGCCGACCACGCCGACGATCGTTTCCCAGGGAGAGCGCTCGTCCGCATCGCCGGTTTGCAGGCGCTGGCCGACGGGGTCCTGCTTCGGAAAGTATTGCCTGGCTAAAGTCTGGTTGATGATCAGGATCTGATCCGAGCGCGCCCGATCGGCGTCGACGAAGAAGCGCCCCGCAATCAGAGGAACCCCCAACGTACGGAAATAGCCTGGGCTGACAGTCATCTCTTCAGCTGCGTGCAACTCCTTGCCGGGAACAATGGGCTCAGCTAGCGTTCGAAACGGGTTTTGTAACGCGAGGAGATTCGGCGGAAGCGACATGGAAATTCCGGCCGAGTGGACGCCGGGAAGGGCCTCAAGTCGCTCAAGGAGCTGACGATAAAAATCGGCGACCTGTGATTCCTGAGGATACCGAGCATCCGGGAGTGCCAGCTGGATGGTGATCAAGTGTTGCGGCGAAAATCCGGGAGTTGCAGAGAGGAGCCGGTCGAAACTGCGAGCCAGCAAGCCCGCACCTGTTAGCAGGATCACAGCGAGAGAAAATTCAGCGACGACTAAGATACCGAGAAGGCGATGGCGAGCGGCTGGCTGACCCGAGCCGGTGATGCTTTTCAGGCCCTGACCGATGCGGCCTCCAGATCTCAGAAAGGCAGGCACCAATCCGAAGAGAATGCCGCTGAGCACGGAAAATATGGTGCTGACCAAAAGGACGCGTGAATCCACCCTGACTTCACTCATGCGAGGGAGTGCGTCAGGAGCGAGTGTGAGCACGGCGCGCACGCCCAACTGAGCGAGGGCAAATCCGGCGGTGCCGCCAATTGCTGCGAGGACAAGGCTTTCCGTGAGGAGCTGGCGGGTCAATCGGCTGCGTCCAGCACCGAGAGCAGTGCGAATGGCCAACTCTCGCTCGCGAGCGGAAGCGCGAGCGACTTGGAGATTGGCGACATTGACGATGGCAATGAGGAGCACCAAGAGTACAGCGCCTTGCAGCGTGACCAAGGCGATACGCGAGTCGCCGACGAGAAATGCTTTCATCGGAACAATGCTTACTCGATCGTAGGAAGATTTTGGGAAGAGGTGCTGCTCATGCTCGGCGATGCGCGAGAGATCGGCTTCTGCCTGGGCAAGCGTTACGCCCGGCTTGAGGCGGCCGAAGGGCGCAATCCAATAAGGAGGGCGAACTTCGCTGGGTCCGAGCTGAAGCAGCGGCCAGATTTCGTCATTGTCCCTGGGACCAAAGTGGAAATCGGACCGCATAACGCCGACGAGGGAATACGGTTGGCCATCGAGCAGCATGGATCGGCCGATGATGAAGGGATCGGTGCCAAACTGCGATTGCCAGAATCGAAAACTGAGAACAACTTCACGCGGCTGGCCTGGAGCTTCGCTGCCGGGGTTGAAGGTACGCCCCAAGAGCGGCTGCACTCCCAGAGCCGCGAAGAATTCACCGGTTGCGGGAGTTCCGCGAACGCGTTGCGGCTCGCCAGCGCCGGTGTAGGTGAAGGAATGCTGTCCGAGGCCGACGGCAGCAAAATGAGAAAACGATTTCTGGTTATCGCGAGTTGCGAGGTAGTCCACTATGCCGTAGCTGCTTCTTGAGGACGATCCCGTGGCGTCAGCCAGAAACGTGAGAACCAATTGATGGGAATCCGGATAGGGCAGAGGGCGAAGGAGGACAGCGTTGATGACACTGAACATGGCGGTGTTCGCGCCAATGCCTAAGGCGAGCGTGAAAGCGGCTGTGAACGTGAAGCCGGGATTCTTGCGCAACATGCGTAGACCGTAGCGGAGATCCTGCAGAAGCGTTTCCGTGAAGCTGACGCCACGGGCGTCGCGGCATTCTTCTTTCGTGCGCTCGATGCCGCCAAACTCCATATTCGCGCGACGCCGGGCCTCTTCGCTCGGCACTCCGCTGCGCACCAAATCTTCCGCGAACGCGTTGATGTGAAAGCACAACTCCGCATCCATCTCGCGTTCCATCCGGGACCGCCTCGCAATCGCGCGCAACCAGGACTGAAAGCGGTTCCACAACGTCATACTTCCTCGGGCTTGCTTTGCAGGATTCCCGCGATGACATCGGCCATGCGGTTCCACTTCTCCGCTTCCGTTTGCAATTTACGTCTCCCCGCTGCGGTCAGCCGATAGTATTTCGCCTTGCGCTTGTTTTCCGACTCGCCCCATTCGCTCGTTATCCAGCCCTGGTGCTCCAGACGATACAAAGCGGGATACAGCGACCCTTGCTGAATCTCCAGCCGGTCTTTCGAAATCTGTTGGATGCGCAACAAGACCCCGTATCCGTGCAGTGGGCCCAGCGACACGGCCTTGAGAATCAGCATGTCCAGCGTCCCCTGCAACAGGTCCATCTGTTTCCCCATTGAAGCGCATTCTCCTAGACACGCTAGGAGTATACGGGACTCTCCTAGGCTGTCAAGGAGGTGTTGTCGTAGCGCCCGATAAGTCGGTTGGACATCTGCGGTCCAAGCGCCGCATCCGCCGTTCGCAGCACTCTCGTGTCTTTAGGGACTCGCGTGGTCAAATCGTAGATGCCATCTCCATCAGGCAAAGGCCCGCTGAAGTTGAGGATCGCGCCATACCGGGTCATTGGGAGGGCGATCTCCTGAGCGGCTCAAGGAACAGTCACATTGTGACTTTGGTGGAACGTCATTCACGTTTTACGACGCTCATCAAGGTGCCCAGCAAAGACACGGCGGTGGTGGTCGCTGCACTGACTCGACATGCACGTAAACTTCCCGCGGCGCTGCGCCGCTCGTTGACCTGGGATCGCGGACTGGAGATGGCCAAGCACAAGACCTTCACAATGGCCACGGATGTGAAAGTCTATTTCTGTGATCCGCAAAGTCCCTGGCAGCGCGGCTCGAACGAAAACACGAATGGGCTATTACGACAATACTTCCCTAGGAGAACTGACCTGTCCGGCTATACGCAAGCGGATCTGGACAAAGCGGCGCTGCGATTAAATCAGCGTCCAAGAAAAACTTTAGGATTTCAAACTCCTGCGAGTAGACTTCAAGAAAGTGTTGCGTCGACCGGTTGAGCTGGCAGTGTTTACCAGGACTTAGCCAAACTGCATCGCAAGATTGGGCAAGCAAGCCAGCAAGGATTCTCTCCTTCATGATGGAACTCTCCGCCTGGAGTTGACCCTTTGACCTTCGGACGGAAGCTAAAACTAGCTGCGACTGCTGCTGTGCTAGGCTTTTCTCAGATGAACCCGAGCAAACTATCTTTCATCGCTAAACTGTTCGTCTGTTGAGGAAAGATTTGAAATTGTCAACGGCAGCGGCATCTTCGATAACGGGTTTCATCGGCAATTGCGGATTAAACCCATCAGCCCTCAGCGGGTGAAGGTGGGTTCGTTTCAATCGGTCGGCGCGAAAGTTGACGGACATGATGCCGTGCTTCGCACGAACGAGGATGGGAATGTATTCGATATCGGAATTGCGACTGAGGCCGGCACTCTGTCACGGGGTAACCATGTAATTGAGCTCAGCTATAGGGCTAAGCATCAATTCTCCATTTACAAGAATTCTGAAGATCTTAATCAGAACATAAGCGGTGAATGGCCGGTCTCTATCGAAAAAGCCACAGTTGAATTGAACTTCCCTGGAGAACTTCCTAAGGAGGCTGGAGTAAGTGCGGATACTGGTACGGATTCCCATTTTCAATTTGACTGTGTGCGCACCAATTTGTCGTCAGGCGTGAGATTTGAAACGACGCATTCCCTGTCGCCGGGGAATCGCATATTCATCTCAGCCAGTTTTCCGCACCCCGGTTACTTCGTCTCAGACTTCAAAGAAGACGGCTATCGAGCTGTCCTACAAAACTACCCCCTATTACTTCCAGGGTTGGTCTCCCTTTTCGGTTCAATCGTCCTCGCTGTCGCCGGATTCATCGTTTGGCGACGCGCTCCTAGGAGCCTTGATGCACCTTCGGCTGTGCCCACTGACAGCAGCCCTTCTCCCAGCTTTTGGCGCGAAGTCATAAGGCTATACCGCTTTCCGATGATAATGTTTGGTTTGGCGATCATTCCGGGCCTCAATTTCACGTATTCCGGGCACGGTGGGCCCTGTTGGTTCATTGCTCCGATGTGTTTTCCATGGGTGATCGTGCGGATACTCATCAAAATCGCAAAGGGATCTGAAGCGTCTAGCAGGTGGTACAAGAGCTTCTTCAAGATAACCATTCCGTCTTACATCGCCATCGCGCTTCCACTTTCTTGGGCCGCGGCAACATCTATTCGCGTGAGTTTCGGTTTGCCAATTTCCACCTGGACCTTCTTCGCCTTTATGGTCTCTCCTTTTCCATGGTGGTACTTCAGCTGATTTCCCAGCATTCCCGGTACAGCGGGAAACATAGCGCCTCGTACTACCCGATGAGTCGGGCATTAGCTCAATAGCACCCTACCATGCCAACTCGCTAGACAGGAAAATCATCGGCGATTAGGCTCATCAATTGGAAGAATTGTTGGCATTCAGGATATGAAACGTGCTCGCCAAAATATTTAAGATCGCGGCATGGACTCTGGGAATGGCGATCGGCGTTTATCTGATTACTGATGGGAAGCCTATTTCAGAGCACCCTCTTGAACACGCTCTGATTGGCGCGGGCATCGGACTGCTTCTTGGATTCCTCTTCGCACTAAACCTGAAACCTAGAAAAGCAAATACTGGGAACTGGCCACCGTCAAATTTGACACGTCCAAAGTCAACTCCTGGTAAGTGCGCCTAATCGGACATCAAGTCCCGTCCTAGGACTCCACATCTCCAGTAACCGCGTGATACGTCCACTGAGGATCAGGAATCCGATACTGGCCGGTAGGTCTATTGCACTGACCGGACCCGCCTGCTATATTCCCCGGAATTCCAGCCCGAACTTCATGATTTTGCGAGTGATCGAAAAGCCAGGCTCGTGTTCTCGGGAGCAACCTCCAGCCGCTGCATCCTCCCGCGGGTCCTCGTTCCTAAGCTCCAGGAAGAAAGGCGCGTTGCCATGAAGAGCAAGCTTGCATACCCTTTCGCGTTGGCCGTGATTCTCGTCTCAGCCCTAGTTTGGCCTGCCGCGGCCTGGTCGGCCCACGGCGCCCAGCTGGTCGTGGATGATGACAAAGTTCAGTGTCCCAGTGCGGGGTTCACTCGTATCCAGGACGCGATTGACGCCGCCTCTCCCGGCGACGAGATTCACATTTGCAAGGGTATTTACGCAGAGCAGATTAAGATCGGTAAACCGCTTGACATCGATGCCGACAACGGTGCCGTCCTCATGCCCTCCGCCATGCAAGCGAATACTACCAGCCTTTTCGACGCTGCTCCCATCGCCACCGCGCTGCTCGTCGCGGGCACAACCGGCGTTTCCATCTCAGGACTGACGGTCGATGGCGCCAACAACGGCATCTCCCAGTGCGCCCCAGACCTCATCGGCATTTCGTTCCAAAATGCTTCCGGCGCACTCGCCCGCATTGCTATTCGCAATTTCAAGCTCGCTGCGTCACTCAATGGCTGCCAGAGTGGCACCGCCGTCTTCGTGCAAAGCGGCAATGGTGGCGTCTCGAAAGTTGAAATCGACCACTGCACTGTTCACGACTTTCAGAAGAACGGCATCACCGCCGACGAAAAAGGGACTGTCGCCATTATTCGTCGGAATGTTGTCACAGGAATCGGCGCAACCGCCGGTGCGGCGCAGAATGGCGTCCAGATTGGTTTTGGCGCCGCGGGATCGATTCTCGAAAATGTGGTGACCAACAACGTCTGGGCGCCGTGTACAGCCATCGCCACGTGCACCGCTGTCGCGACTAACATTCTCGTCACTCAATCCGACAATGTGGAGGTCTCCGGCAACACTGCTGGCATCAGCCAGGTCAACATCTTCGTTCGCGGCAATAATGCTGCGATCGACCGCAATGAAACCTTCGCCACAGTCGTTTTCGATGGCATTCGCGTGCACGGCGATCAGTCCCGTGCCCGTCAGAATCATGTTCTTAACGGCGCTGAATCCGGCATCTTTCTCTCCGGCAACAACAACGTCGTTACAGACAACGTGATTACCGAGGCCGCCATCGGCGTCCTCAAAGAGACCGGCTCCTCCGGAAACATCATCGCGGGAAACCGCTTCTTCAATACGCCCGCGCCGGTTCAAGATCCTCAATTCATCGACGTAGCCAAAATCATTTCGCCTAAGCGTTGAACGGCTGCCTTGCTTCGCGATCTGCCAGTACAGTGGCGCGATTCCTGGCGACCGTGCGCACGTACTACCACTACGATTTCAGTTGTCCGATAACCACACCTAAGGACTTAAGTCAGGTATTATGGGCATGCGTTTATCTCGTTTATTGGGCGAGTGAAGTTCACAACTGATGCGCCTACGTAGGTGGCACCTTGCGCTGGCAGCGATACCCCTAAGCCTGATCCTCGGGCTGTGGGCCACTAGCGGCGCTCCTCTTCGCGGTCAACTAATAGGCATCGCCTGCATCCTCTTCGGTTGCTGGTTTGTTTTGCTGAGGGCTAGTGACCTGGATGTGCTTGTGAGATTTTCCTCGCGGTCTAGCAGTCCTGAAGCTGAAAAGTGCAGTAATAGAAAAACAGACTAGTGGACTGTAACAGATGAAACGGTAGTATGATGGTGTTCATGGAGAACACCATCGTGCTGACGGACGCGGAACGTATGGAACTTAACCAGCGAGCGGCGAGCCGCAGCGGGCGTGCCGATGATGCGCGCCGGGCGCGGCTGATGTTGCTGCTCG
>WNFT01003610.1_pt1 | contig 18283 bp, 17 predicted proteins | sample 5400191 | NCBI WGS metagenome assembly WNFT01 (sample SAMN13153359, study PRJNA577476) | soil metagenome | isolation source: 80 cm saprolite under Madrone tree | place: USA:California | collected 2016-06-14 | reverse complement strand
CCGGCGCGGAAGTCAGACATGCGCATGACCTGGTCGGCCACCTGATCGGCTTCCTGCTCGAACTCGTCCCCGGACTGGTTGACCGCGAGCTTCGCCTGAAGCAGCTGGTCGTGGATTTGCCGCTGCGCGGATTGATTCCCGAGATTCGGCTGTCTTCGCAGTGCGGCTCTCGGCGGGTGGCTGGAGGCCAGCCAGCTGCCGGCTGATCCGGCGTGCGATCGACTTTGACGCTGCAGTTCCGGCATTTTTCACCGCTTCATCGGGAAACGTGACGAGGCCCTTCACGAGCCATCACGTTCAACCCGCTTGCTGTTCCTCCTGACACTTCGAACAGGTCCGCTGAATTCCAGGCACACCATTCTTCGTCGTCACGCTCGCCGGACTCCGGGCCTGCGGAACAGACATGCGCATGACCTGATCCGCCATGCGATCGGCTTCCTGCTCGAACCGGTCACCCGGTTGGTTGACGGCAAGCTTGCGCTGGACCGTTTGCGCCCGCAGGAAACTCTGCACGAACTGATTGCCGCGAGTCCTCTGCAGATCCAAGATTGCACTGCTGGAGCGGGAGTCGCGCCGCAAGACGGATTGAGCCTGGCGCGCCGCCGCCGCTGGCCCCACAGATTGTTGATTCGCATGTTGCGCCATTTTCAAGTTCATAAAGTTCCTCGTCATCGTCAAATGGTCGAGCATTGTGCTGCGGTCAACTGCTCGCCAGTCGCGGTGTTTGTCTCATGCATGACATTGTTGGTATCAGGGGGATGAACACCTACGTTCAGCAGAATGTGTCCTAGTTCGTGCGCCAGGCTCCTTGACGCAGCTCCGTTTGTGATCACAGCCATGCTGGTTAGTCCGGCCACGGCGGCCGGTCCACACAACCGCGGATTGCTGTATCCCCTGTCTCCGGAACTGACAGACGCGACATAGAAGACCCGCAATGCGTTGGACAGGCTGAAGTCTGCGCTTGCGCCGCGGAACAACCCGGTCTCTTCACCCGATGGCGTACCGCAGTTCACGCCAGTGTTGTTCAGATCCGTATCTCCGCCCAGCAGGGCGCGAGTACGAGCGCCGCTTTCGGAACCGCCACCGCCAGGCACGAAGCGCACGCAGCATTGATTGAAGACGGTGTTGGCAAATTCCAGGTCGGCAAACGGGTCACGAGTTGAGCCGTCGAGGGAAACAAGGTCAACGGTGAATGTCCGTATCCCTACACATCCAGTCGTAGCACCATGCGTGGTTCCAGCCGGGGTTGGCCCGGCGGAGAACCGCTGATCCAACCAGCCCATTGTGGTTGGCCCGACGATGCCGTCCCGGTCGGTTCCGATGAGTCCAGAAGTACGCTGAAAGTCGCGAACAGCGCCTTCGGTCTCGGATCCGAACTTTCCGTCGACTCCGAAGCGCGGCAGCGGAAATCCGGAATCCACCAGCGCCTGCTGCAATTTCCTGACAGCCGGTCCGTTGTTTCCGTTCTGCAGCAGGCGTTCGTTGTCATACACAGCTTCGAGCACTGTGTCGCCCGCAAAACGCGGCGAAGTCAGGTCATGGCCATCGCCGATGGTTCTTTGCACTGCGGGAGCGGATGGCGTCTTTTGTTGAATCGTGTGAGCGAGTTCATGGGCAAGGAGTGACTTCCCGCCTTGCGTTTCCGGTGCGTACTGCTGGTTGGCAAAAACGATGTCATTGCCCGAAGTAAACGCGCGAGCGTGAAGCGCGCGAGCAGACTGGTGCGCCGCAGCATCGTTGTGTACACGCACATGTTCAAGCGATTGTCCGAAGCGCGGCTCAAAGAAACGCCGCCCAGAGTCGGCCAAAGGCTGCCCCCTCCCTGACTGGCTCAGCAGTCGTTGCGCGGCCTGATTGCCGCCGACCGAAGCGGACGCTGCCGGCCGGTTGTGAGACGGCATGGCACCTCGTAGCACACTACTCGCGTGCGCCTCACCGTTGCGTTTGCGTTGGCACCGTGTCTTTGCCATGTCCCCTACCTCGTTCAGCGAATAATTGAAGGCGTCCGATCCGGGCAATCATCACAACCAGTCCTGGCCGCCAAAGTGGAGCGAGCGGGACCGATGGCGGCGCAAAACGCCGTCCGGGTAAGCGGTAAGGGCAACGCGAAACCAAGCGTGATCGCTGCCGTGTCGTCAGGCGTGTCCCAAGTAATGACAGGGCGACCCGGTCTGGGTAGATCTGTCAACTCGGCTAACTGTGACCCCAGTTGCAGCGTAAGTTCACTGAATCCAATGTGCCGGCCAATCCGCGCGTAGAAGAGATTGCCGGGCAAATCGGTCTCGTAGCAGTTCTCCGGAGCGCTACCGTGACACAGAGTGATCGTTCCGTGCTCTCCCGGCGGGCACGCTGGATCCGGACACGCGGCCGTGTGCGGCATATGCATACTGTCCGCGTGCATCTTGAAGTCATAGCGAGCCTTGTGATTCACAAGTGCACGCCACTTCAGAGCGGCCGACGCCAGAAGCGCAGTGATCGTGGCGAAATCGTTCGCAACGGCCACGGGATGTAGAGGATCTGCCGCCAATGCGGCGGGTGGCGCTAACACGGCGGCACGCTCAGACGTTGCTCCCGCCGCCAGTTGACCGACAATCGCTCCCGCTCGCGCGGGTGGTGGAGGACCAAATCTGCGAAGCCGCGCTTCCTGGGCCTCGACCGCCACTGTCGCTCCGGCCTCCGCGATGACGCTCGCGGTGGTACCTCGGGAACGTGCCAGGGTGTCGGCGGCGAGCATATCCGACTGCACGGATAGCACGGCGGGATCGCTCATGGCGGTATTCATCTGCAGTACGAACCAGTCCGTCGCTTCGGGTCCGCACTTCGGCACGGGCACGGGAACGCTCACGTCGACGCCCACCGCGCGCATGTTTGGATCGCGCGTGCTTGCGGGACCGCCGACGGTGGCATTCACGGAGGCAATAGTAACGCCCGAAGGAGCCGACCTCCTGACCACCGCCAAGCCACGCTGAGCACGGCTGCAGGCGAGACGCTCGTTTAGACGAGGATCCCCGTCAAAGCTGGCTAACCCGACAAGATTGACCGTCGCCGTGGGAAGAATCGCCCTAGCATACGCATGCATTCGTCCTTCCTCACTCGCGAAGGGCGGCAGGCCCGGAGCAAAATCGTCGCAATTCACGTTGAAAAGGAATCGCGTGGCAGGTGGGCTTATGCTGGGATCCGGCGCACAACCCGGAGTTGCAGAAACCGCAGCCCCGCATGAACGCTGAATCGTGCCGCTGGTATCTCTTCCTCCCTGCTGAATCACATGGGTGAGCTCATGCGCCAGAAGCCTTCTACCCTGATCCGTGTCGGCAGAATAGTGGCCCTCGGCAAAAACGATGTTCGATCCGAACGTATAGGCAAGCGCATTCAAACTGCTTGCTGACTCGTGGGCTTCGCTGCCCGTGTGAACCCGCACGTGATCGAACCTCTGACCGAATCGCGGCTCATAAAACGCCCGCGCTGATTCAGCGAGCGGCTGGCCACTCCCTCGTGGGAGTTGAATCCCCGACGCCGATGGCGGGCCGGACACATTCTCTTTGCGGTGTACCTCTTCCTCACATTCGGCACACATGCGCTGAATCAGCGGAGGAGGAGCCGGAGCCGATTCCCGCATCCGCATTACCTGATCCGCAGTCCGGTCCGCTTCTTGCTCGAAGCGATCCCCAGGCTCATTGACGCTGAGTTTGGTCTGGAGAATTGTTCGCTGCGAAGCTTGATTTCTCGAGGGAGGGGAGAGTTTTCTCCGGCGAAGCCCTTCCATGCCAGTCAGCCGCAGCGGACTGGCGGAAGGACTGGGTCTCGCAGCTACTCGCTCCGCCGAAAACATGCCCTAAACTCCTCTCCGCCGAACCGCCTGGCTCGCGGCCCGTGTTACTTCGCTCGCTACCGCGGCGTGCGCGTCCGCTCCATCGAGAGCATCTGCTCCGCCCGTTTGCCGCAGCGCTCGCAGCACTGCGGATTCAATTGCCGCCGCTCCCGGGTTGCCGGTCAGCACCAGTTCTTCGATCTCGATCACCTGTGGCCGTGCTTTCATTTCGTCATCGTCCGGTAGTGCTCTCCAAATTCGGCTTCGGTCAGCAACTTGTCGACTTTTGTGTACTCGCGTCGGGCGGCATGCAGGACGTGCTCCGGCCCGATACTGGTTTTCTGTCCGGCGGCCAGGAATGCGGCGTTGAGCGCGATGTTGCGGATGTTGCCTCCGGAAATTTCAAGGCGGGACAGGGATTCGTAATCCAGCGGTCCGAGCGGGGCTTCGGGAGGAAATACTCTTTGCCAGATCATCCGGCGATGGCTCCAGTCGGGGAACGGAAATTCAACCAGGAAGCGGAGCCTCCGCAAGAACGCGCGGTCCAAGGCCGAACGGCGATTGGTGCATAGAATCGCCAGACCGCGATAGTCTTCCATGCGCTGCAACAGGTAGTTGACTTCAATGTTGGCGTAGCGGTCGTGGCTGTCCTTGACCTCGCTGCGTTTACCGAAGAGCGCGTCGGCCTCGTCAAACAGCAGGATCGCGCCCGTCTGTTCCGCGGCTTCGAAAACGTTGCGCAGATTTTTTTCGGTTTCGCCAATGTACTTGCTCACCACGCCGGCCAGGTCGATGCGATACAGATCGATGTTCAATTGCCTGGCCAGAATTTCGGCGGCCATCGTCTTTCCCGTCCCACTCGGGCCCGAGAACAAGGCGCTGATGCCCCGCCCGCGCGGCAGACGCGCGCCGAAACCCCATTGTTCGTAGACCAACGGTCGCGCCGCCACTTGATCCGCGATTTCTCGCAGTTGTCGGAGTACGTCTTCTGGCAAGACGATGTCCTCCCAGCGATAACAAGGCTCCAGGATGTGGAGCGTCCCGCGCGCCGTGTGCCAGCGTTCGCGGCCTCCGACGAATAACAGGCCTCCGGAGCGTTCGATCCAATCTCGAACCGCAGTCGTCAGCCCTCGGTCGGTGGGTTCAACATCGCTGACATCCATATAAATCGCGATTCGGGAGAGCATGGTTTCGCGTTCGATCAGGTGAAGAAGATGATGCCGTTCGGCATCCTGCAAAGGGAGGCTCTTGGGGTCGAGTGCGCAAAGATGGAGCCCGAACCGGGCGCAGAACTCACGGGCGAGAGCCTGCTTCCCCGATCCGGCAGGACCGGTCAGCCACATCACGGGCCACGATTCGTTCACGCCCGCCGACTGAACCCATTGCGACAGGCTCTCGATCAGGCTGAGATGGGAATCCGCCATGGCGACGGCAGGAACGGCACGCAATAGATAGGCAACCCTCTCGTCGATGGCGTTCAGTCCGCGCACATAGGCCGCGATCCGTTCCTCGATCTGGAGCGGCCGTTGGCACATCGGCAGTGCTATGGAAGACTCGCCTAACCCGGCGAGGCGAAAGCGCCGCAATGGAGAAGTGGGAACAAATGCGCGGCGCGCGGCCTCCCGCTCGGCGTCGTCGACGCAGAATAAGCTAACCGCCAGGTGCGGAGTCGGAAAGCGGGCGTGCACATCATCCTGTACATAGGCGCACAAGATCGCGAAAGCGGGATCGTCCTCGATCGCCCAACACAGCAGGAGCACATCGCGTTCAAACGACTGCAGGCCAAACGTCCGGCACAGAGCTTCCAGCGCCGGGATGCCGCCGCCTTCGGACAAACTCGAACGAAGTTGCGCTAGCTCCGCATTCGCTTCCTTGATGGAACACGACAGGGCACACGATTCCGCATCCTCGCGGAAGAATCTGCCTTCGGCTTCGATCTCGTCTCCGCTGAGGTACCAGTCCGCATTCGCTTCGCTGATCACTGCACCCTGAGTGGCGCCGAGCGGATCCTGCTGCCAGCGGCTGCGCAGCCATCGCACCTTGCGGCGAAACAGCAGTCGCAAGCGCTGTAATTCCGCGCGGAGATAGCTCTGATTCGCCGATGCCCAGGTTATCTGCGCGTCCACGGTTTGTGTCATCGCTTCGCTCATGTCAATTGAAAGACCACGTTCTCCATGCTCTGAGAGCCGTTTACCATCGCGCGCACCGGATAAAAGCCGGGTTGCGTCGGCGGCGTAGTGAGAGCCAAAGCCGCGATCGGTAGCTGCACTGCCGTATCCGTTGGTGGAGCCCAGGGATCACCAGGCCCCGGTTCGCGCACCGGTATGGAAACATCGCCCACCAGCACCACACTTTTTGCCGGAGGCCGATAAAGGCGGCGGCCGTTCACGGTAAGGAGCGTGCCAATGGCGCCATTCCCAGGAACAACTCCGGACACTTCCGGCGCCAACATGAAAACCATCTGATTGGAAAGCTGCCGGCGGTTGTCCAGGACAACCGCTCCATGAGCGAGTCCTCCCTGCACAACCTCCGTGGGATGCAGGGTCTGCACCTCGACGGTTTGGGCGCCGGGACGAAGACGATCCTCCACTGGAATAGGCCGCGTCGCTACATGGTCGAAGTCAATCGGATAGGTGTCGTCGGGAATGACCATGCGGATCCGCTGGTCCGACGTGGGCTGAACGCCGATGGGCTCGAGATTCCCGAGCTTTACCCAGGTTCGCGCCGCGCGAAAACGTTCGCCTTCAATGGTCAACTCCTGCAGAACGTGCGCACGCGGGTCCCCGATCACTTCTCCGGGAGCAGCCGGAGTGCGGTAGACGGCCGTAATTTCCGGACGGCGGGAAATCACCACGTGGAGACGCCGCGTCTGTACCGGCGCCGCCAGTGTTTTGAGCCGCCGGCTTTCAATCTGCACCACGCTCACGCTATATGCCGCCGACAACCGGTACGGGCGGGTAAGGGCAGTCCAGATCTTAGAAAGATCTTCCAGACTGATTGGGTCGAGACAGAGTTTGATCCTTTCGAACTCCCGCCGAAGACTGGGATGGAGAATCGTTTGTCCGGCGGGCGCCTGTACGGTGACGAGGGCGTCCGTAATGATGGGGTGATCGTGAAACACGCGCATCGCGCTGCCCAGCAGGAACTGCGAGCGGGTTTCGTTCACGATGCCGTTGTCCTGCGTGGGCCCGTAGGCGGTGACCAGGTAGTGAAGGACCAGGCTCAGGGGCGGATGGCCGTACTCGCTCGGATGCCCTTCCCCGGGAATCATCTGATTTTTCAGCGCGCCATTTTCTGTGACGCGATAAAGGAAAAGGTTGACCCTCGTTTCCTCCGCAGGCACATCGTCCCCTTGCGGCAGGGCAACCGTCACCTGGAGGTTCGCCCGCGGGACCCCTTGCGGCAGTTCCATCCGGTCTCGCAGCAGAGACTGAAAGGTCGCACTCACGCCGCCAATGGCCGTGAAGTCGCTCATCGCGGCCAGTTCCTGTAGGTTCGAAGACGCAGGTATGAGGCGAAGCCCAATGGAGCAGGGGGAGCAACCTTTCGCGGGGCCTGGGCCGCCGGGGTGGGCGTACCGCGAACTTCAATGCGTCCGATGCGAACGTGGATCGGAGCAGGCATGGTTTCAGCGGGTTTGTGGATCTCGCTTAATCGCGATAACGCAAATCTTTCACCAGGCTCGGAGACAGCTGGCTTGACTAGCACGGGTGCTGAGAAGCCTTCCTTTATTTCTTCGCGAGCCACCCAGTGCTGAGGAGGGGAGACAGGGCTAGCCTCCGTGGCTGGCGAAGGTGATGCCGTTTCGCGCGGTTCAGAATTGGGTCGCTGCCGGCGGGAAGAGCGGACTAGTTTCGTCTTTACATTGAGTTCGCTCAGATTCTCATTGGAGTCTTGATGCCCACCTTCAATTGCTGGCGTGACCGATAGGACGATCTCCGGTTCCTGATGCGGGCTCGATACCGGCGAGGAAGGCATTGACCGCTCGATCGTGGACGCGATGTTCGTACCTTGCGTCCGCTTCCGAACCGATTCAATTTGCAAGCTGGGACCGTGCGCTGGCGGAATCTGCCCCGCGGAACTTTGCGAAGGAGTGCTCGCCGGAACCGGCTCCGGGGTTATCGACGCCTCGACCTGCGGGCCGGCTGAATCACCTTCCGAACGCGATGGCGTGAACGGACTCGCGACAATCGGAGACAGGTGCGGCAGTTGAGTCGTCCGGTCGTCATTGCTGTTGCTTCCGACGAAGTCCGCAGCCGGTGCGAGAGCGGCGGTGGGAAACACAGCAGCCGGGGCCGCAGAAATTGCGGCGGGGGTCGCCGGCAACCCCGCTCCTCTTCGCGCCAGGTTGACGAGAAAGCTGCTCATCCGCTTGCTCCGGCCAATTCCGCTTCGAGTAACCGAAGGAACTGGTGACGCGTCCGGGCGCTCATCCCGAGGATTTCTGCCAGGCCCCAATGGTAGTGATAAGCAAGCAGGTGGACTTCGTGCAGCAGATTCCGCATCCCCGCTTGCAGTTCGTGAAGCAGATAGCTGGCAACATCGAATAGTGCATCGAACACGCGGCCACACGCCGAACACGTAACCTTCAACCGCACTTCCGCCTGTGGATCGAGTTCGCTCATCCGTTCGCCCAATTGCTCTTTCAACGCAGAAGGCATTTCCTCAACGACCGTGCCGGAGCCTCCGACACGGTCGACACAGCGGCGGAGCAAGACATCGCCGGCGGCAAGGTAGTCGCGCCGGGCGAGTTCTATGACGGCCTCCTGATCGTCCCCGGTTGCGAGACGGAACCGCACCGTACAAGTCGTCTCTCCGTCCTTCAGTTGCGCCTCGTGTACATCCATCTGCAGTGGAGCCACCGACTGCAAAAGCTCGCCGGCCCTCAGTTCCAGATCCAGCTTTTCCTGGCAATCAGGAAAGGGACAACTCACCACACAATCGAAACGGTTGCCGAAGCTCAGCTGACGCAATTGCAGCAGCAGAGCCTCGCGATCGCCCACGTTTAGGGATCGGATCTGTTCTCGGTTCACGCCTTCCGCGCCATCCAAGCCTGAGAGACAGCGATGCAAAACCTCGGTCGTCCACTGCGCCGATGGCAATTGCCCCGCTGCATCGCCGAGAAAGATCTGATCCTGGCCCGTCAGTTCCCGGAGCCGAACCTGATGGCAACGAGCGCCGTTTACGCGGTAGCCTCCGGGAATCGTGGCGACCACGGTGCGGATCATGACTTATGCAGGCTCCGTGAAGCTCGGTTCGCTCGGCTCGACTACGCTCACATCCCGTTCCCAGCCTTCGTTTTCGAGCTTGATGTGCTGGATGGCGACCGCGTTGGCATTGGCGTCTAGGTCGGGCAATGACTGATATTCCGAGACCCAGCAGCGAAACACGTTGTAGGCGATCACCTTCTGTCCCGCCTCGTTGTACATCTCGATGCTGATGTCCTTGCGAAAATCCTTCAGCGAAACTTCCACGCCAAGTCCGGCGCCGAAATTCCAGACCTTGTTGGCCCAGCGTTCAAATTCCAGGTCGTGGGTCACGCCGCGCTCGAGGGTAATGGCCTCATACTTGGTCCGCCCCGGCGATTTCCGTCCGGTGCTAGGGTCGCCACCCTCGCGATGCTCCACTAGTTCCGTGGTTCGCTTGAGCGCGCCGCACTTGCTTAAGCCGGCCACGTAGCGCCCGTCCCACTTGACGCGAAATTTGAAGTTCTTGTACGGATCGAAACGATTGGCGTTGACCGAAAACTGGGCCATGGCTGTCTCCTATACCTGAATCTGCCCGGCAATCTGGCTGATCTGGATGATGACGAATTCGGCGGGCTTGAGCGGCGCGAATCCGACCAGAATGTTCACGATCCCCAAGTCAATATCGTTTTGCGTCGTCGTGTCCTTATCGCACTTGACGAAGTAGGCTTCCCGCGGCGTCTGCCCCTGGAACGCCCCTTGCCGGAACAGATTCTGCATAAACGCGCCGACGTTGAGACGAATCTGCGCCCACAGAGGTTCGTCGTTTGGCTCGAAGACAACCCACTTGGTGCCGCGATACAAACTTTCTTCCAGAAACAGCGCGAAACGGCGCACCGGAAGATATTTCCACTCCGAGGCCTGCACATCCGCGCCGTCCAGCGTGCGCGCTCCCCAGGCGATGTTTCCGTAGACCGCGAAATTGCGCAGGGCGTTGATGCCCAGCGGATTCAGCACGCCATTTTCGGGATCGGTGAGCACGTAGACGAGTTCGTTGATATTGCGCAACGCGGTATCGATCCCAGCTGGCGCCTTCCACACCCCGCGGTCGTTGTCGGTGCGGGAATAGACGCCCGCCATCGTGCCACTGGAGGCAATATCGCGAAGGCGGAAGTTGTTTAGAGGGTCGGCGATGCGCGTCCGCGGGAAGTAGATGGCCGCGTTCCTGGTTCGGAGATTGGCGTTCGTCTCCAGAAAATCCTTCATGTCTTGCACGGTATCGACCGTGCTTGGGATATCGACAATGAGGAATGAACGTCTCTCCAGGCAGTACGCTTCCGCATTGCTGTACACGGTGAGCATGGCTGCGGCCGGCAGATCGGCGGCTCGCGGGATACACAGAATGTTGAAGAGATCGGCGTCTTCCAGGGCAAAGATCCCTGTCTTGTTTGCGCGCACCCCGATAATGTCGTTGGCGTCGGGAAGATTTCCGTCCACGCCCGGCACGGCATTCAGTTGCGCACCGGCAGCTCCCAGACCGAGCGAGTACTGCTGCACGTTGGGCGCAACACCGGCAAGCCCGAAGTCGCCGGCGGTCGTGCCGCCGCCCTGCTCGGTAAAAGTCAGAATGGACTCGGGATTGAACGGCGTGCCCGGGACTCCGGGAGCCCCGGCCCGTCCCATGAGCACGCGAAAGCGGCCGCCGATCACCTGCACAACGGTATTGGTAAAGCGAGGATCGCTCGCATTCACTCCGCGAATCGCCGCTTCCAGCAGACCGCGTGCATCCTGAATCACTTGCGCGGGCGTGGCGCCGACTGGAGCGCGAGCCAGGGTCGCTAATTGGGAGCCTTCGGCATTGATTTCCACTCGGAACTGGAAGGGCGCGGCGGTCCCGGCAAGAGTTACAGAGTTCAATGCATTGCTGATCGTCCCTGTCTGGGCTGGACGGGTCGCACCCGGGGCGCTGGCCTGCACCATCACAGAGTCTTCATTAATGACCGGCACGGCAAAGTTCGTCGCCGTGTTGGTCATCGTCAGGTTGCGATAGGTTTCGGTCCGCAACACGGGTTGCGTGCCAGCTGGCGAAACTTCCGAGACGGTCAGGTTGAACAACGTCGCCGGGTCGGTCGTGTCGTAGTCAACATCCAGGCGGATAAAGTTACCCCACGCCCCTGGATCGGGAACTGAGGCGCCTTTGATTTGGCGACCCGCAGTGAATGTCAGGGACGCAGCGCCGCCCACGGCATCAAGCACATCGATAGCGGCGGCGGCAAAGGATCCCGCTTGACCGACGCGAACCAGATACGCTTCGCTGCCCCCGTTCAGGAAAAACTGCTGGAGGGCATAGCTGGCTTCGCTCTGCGCGTTCAGACCGCCGAATTCGCGCTCGAACTCCGCATAGCTCAGGATGTCGACCGCCAGGTCCATGGGCCCGCGCGCAAAGTAGTCGATGAACGCGCCGATGGAGGTAGCCACCCCCACGATGGTGCGCACGCCGCTGGGAATTTCTTCGATGTACACACCCGGAAAAGTCGGTCTCACTGGCATGGGTCTGCTCTCCTTCTAGTGACGGACGACCGTCAGGCGGCCTGGCGCCCGACGAGGATCTCCAGATTCGCGTCGTGGCCAAGGGTGTTAATGAAGATGAGTTTGTCGACTTGCGCTCCCAGCAGCGCCACGCTTCCCGCTCCCACCAGCACCAAGGTGTCGTTCAGCGCTTGCTCGGGATTCGCGGTTGCGTGGACTTTGTATTTCAGGTTGTCGCCATAAACATCGGAACGAACGACGAGAAACCGCACGCGTCCCACCGCCCCTGGCTGCACATCGACCTCGACCTCGGCCGGAGGGGCCGCGGTCGTGTTGGGCACGGTTACCGCGATGCGATCATAAGCATCCACGGAAACCGCGCTAGAGAGTGCCAGGCTGGGACCGGACGGAATGCTCACATTCAGTTTCCACGAGATGCTGGTTGCCATCGTGATCTCTCCTCTTCAGCTCGATCTGAAAGCCACTCAGTCATGGACTCTGAGGGTTCCCCGATTCGAGAAAGCGCAGTCCCCTTGGCAAGTCTTCCTTCGCGATCGAATAGATCGGGCCCGTATAGGGTTTGGAAACCACGCCCAGATAGCCGTTCTCTACCAGCCAATCGAGCGCTTCCCTGATCTGCTCCACGGTTCGGTGCTTCTGCGCTTCCGCAAGACGCCATCGCGCCACTCCTTCCACCGTGTCGGCCGTCTGAGGGTGGTCAAGAAAGTAGCCCAGCACTTCGCGAATCGCATCTGTCTTGTCCTGCGGAGTCGACAAGAGCCTCACTCCTCTCGTCGTTGTGGCTGCTAGTGCATTCGGGGGGCCAGAAATATCTCGCTTGTTTTGGCGAGAATCCGAGAGATTCAAAGCCTGCGCTGGGACAAACAAGCCATAGCGGCCGCCTCCCGCAGACATCGAGAGAGTTCTACAATGCAGTGTTTTCGTGGTCTGATTGAGATAAAGAGGGGTGGGTCGAATTCTACCCGTCGACCGGGTCGATCCGGTCGCACTTGATATCGTACTTCTTGACCAAACGCCCAAAGGCGCGTCGATCCTTGCGTGCCGCACGCGCCGCTCTTGTTATGTTGCCCTGATTTCGGCGCAGAATATCTTCGACGTAATGCCTTTCAAAGGTCTGAATGTTCCGTAGTCGTGCTTCGCGAAAGCCGCTGTGCAGATTCTCTTCGTGAGTTTCCACAGCCGGTAAACAGATATGGCAAGGCAATATCTGGCTTCCCGTCGACAGTACCAGCGCCCGCTGCACAATGTTAAAGAGCTCCCGGATGTTGCCGGGCCACTCGTAACTCCACAGCTTTTCCAGGACGGCGGGAGTGAACGACTTACTGCTCCCACCCGGGCCGTTGAGCAGCGAAAGAAAATGTCTGGCTAGCGGCGCAATATCGCCACGCCGATCCCGCAGAGGCGGCAGTTCCAGTCGGAGAACGTTCAGCCGGAAATAAAGGTCAGCGCGGAAACGTCCGTCCCGTAACCGCTCCTCAATGGAACGGTTGGTGGCCGCGATGATACGGACGTCGCTGCGCGCAAAGCGCTCCGCCCCCAGCGGTTTGTAGTTATGTTCCTGAAGAAACCGCAGAAGTTTGGCTTGAACCGTCACCGGTATGGTGTCAATTTCATCCAGCAGCAGCGTCCCACCCTCAGCCAGGGCGACGAGTCCTCTCTGATCGCTTTGCGCATGAGTGTAGGCGCCGCGAGCGTGGCCGAAGAGCTCATTCTCGAAAAGGTTTTCGGGAATGCTGGCGCAGTCCACGGGAATGAAAGGACGGTCCCGCCGCGAACCGAGGTGGTGGATCGCCCGCGCGCACATCTCTTTGCCCGTTCCAGTTTCGCCGGTGATCAGCACGGGTGCTTCGCTCTTCCCGAACGCAGGAAGTTGGCGCAGAGCCTCGGAAAACCGCGGATCGCCGCCGATCAGATCCGTAGGTCGCGCGGGTTCCTCGTTGCCGCCACCAGCCAACTCGGTGTCCGGGACAAACCCACCGAGCAGTCGTGTCACCCGGAAATGGATCTCCTCAGCACGAACCGGCCAGAGGACAAAATCATCGACTGCCTGGGTAGCGATGCGAAGGGTCTCACCGTCCACAGTCTCGGGCAGCACGGCCAGTGCCGGCGTGGGAATCGGATTGTGTCGCAACCAGTCCCAGAGTTGAGTCGCTCGGTTCGCCTGGCTGAGGGCGACAGCTACGATCAGGCTCCCGCTTCGGCGAAGATCGTGGGGACGGACCTGCTCCAAAGCCCGCCTCTCGACCTGCCAACTGCCGTGCACCAGCAGATCGCCAAGGTTAGCCGAGGCTTCCGGATCGCCGGCATCGATAATCAAAAGGCGGCCAGGCACATTGCACCTTCAGGAAAACTGCCCCGGCGCCCCACGAGGGCAGAAGACCGGCAAATGTGATCGAACTTCCTCGTGCGTGCGATAACTCCGACACAAGTCTCCGTAGCCGTTAGATTGTTCAACAGGCGGGTCGTCCATGTCTTGACCTCCGTCCCTCAGTGAGGTGTGGACGGTTTATCTTGGCCAGCAGTATTGCCAGGTTAAGACGTTCTGCCGGGGCATTATCTAATAGTGCGACAACTAAACCAGTCGTTTACACCTGATCGTCGGCGCCGCGTGTTTTCAGCCAGGGGTGACTATCGCCCAATGGGAAGCCTTGTGAGCGAGACAACTCCCTTTTGCGTTCACTAACGCATCCCAGAGCACCGGCTAACATGGCGCGTCGCTGTCAGTTGTTTGGGAAAGTCGGCGGGTGGAAGCCCCCTCGGATGTGAGGCCTGGCTCAAGACCCTCACTCTTCCGACCGTCGAGATTTGACTCTCAAAATATGCTTTGAAATACGAATTGTCAACAGCGAAACACAAACCGGAGTTTCTCATACCCCACGATACAAGCATCGTATGGATTGACAACGAGTCGCCCATCATTTCAGATGTTCGCTCCCGACCGATGCGTGTTCCTGGGTTGTCTGTACACAGGTACCGACTTACCAAGGAGATTCGAGAAGGACAGCATGAGCCATCCAAATGCGGATCTTTTGCACCGACTGTTTACAAGTCTAAATCAGCACGATCATCAAGAAATGGCCGCTTGTTATCACGCGGACGCGACTTTCAGAGATATCGCTTTCGACCTGCGAGGCAGCAAACAAATCCACGCGATGTGGCACATGATTTGCGAAACCGACATCCGTGCTTCGTTCCACTTACTCGAGGTAGACGACCGAGTTGGACATGTGACCCTCATCGATGATTACACCTTCAGTTCAACCGGACGCGCTGTGCATAATGTAATTGATTCGCACTTTCGTCTGCGAGACGGATTGATCATAGAACATCAGGACTTATGTGACGCTCGCGTCTGGGCGGCGATGGCTTTGGGCGGAGTAAGCGGGTTCATGGCGGGACGGTTTCGTTTCTTACGGAGCTTTAAGGCTCGACAGTTGCTCCGGGAGTTCATTGACAACCATCCTGGGTACCAATAGTCAAGTCTTTTGGAAATCTTCTAAGGTCTAACCGTCGGTGAACCTGTGAGATATAGAGATACGCCCGATCGCCGTTCTACGCGAAGGCAAGGTAGTGTATGGCACGGGACTCGAATCTGCGGTCTGCTGTGTGAGAGGCGGGGGGCAAACATATGTTGTGCTGGAGTTGGGGTCACTGCGAGTTAGCGCGGCAGAATCGGATATCGCGAGGATTTGTGCCTGGCCTCGCCCGAACACTGCGAGGAACGATTGGATCGCATGGAAACGATGGTCAAGGCAGAGCAGTAGATTCGTTGCTCATCGTGTTTGTGTTCTTCGTGGCACTCGTACCGACGAGGGCTCAGCAAAACTCGGGGACGCAGATTGCCAATCCTTGTCTCGGGGCGATGGGGAGCATCGGCGAAAGGGCAGCTTTTGCAAAGCCTAAGGAGTTACGCGCAGCGATTCAGCAAACGCTCGGTCAGGAGAACTTGTCCCCTGATTCATACTTCGTGGTCGCGGAGATGATGAAGCGTCTCGGGGACTACCGCGCTTCCTCCTATTATGAAAAGGCGATTCAGGCAGATCCGGACGAGCCTTGCTATGAATCCTTCTATGCTGACTACCTGCGCAACTTCAGGGGTGCAGGAACGCCGCTGTTTCCATCTGCCGAGAGACACTATTTCGGGGGACTCAGGAAGATTCAACTGCGAAACGGCGCCAGTTATCGGAACGCCAACCAAGAAATTGAAAACTATATCGACCGTGGGCTTTCTGCTCTGTATCACCAGGACGGAGTTGTGTTGCTTAACTGGACGTCTGAGATTGCTTCCACGGGTAGTTTTCTCGAGAGACCATATCTGTTCTTAACCACAATCGACAGATACGCACAGGCGACTGCGGACCTGGATCGTGAGGCCGACATCCGGGATTACAGCTCCGAGGAACTCTTCTCGGAGAGCGCGATGCGGTTGGATCGCCCCCTCACGACAGAAGAACTGAGACGACTGCGGAAAAAACTCTTACCCTCGAATCCGTGTGCTGGGGTGGAGTTCCCGGTCGCAGTCAAAGGTCTGTTTCGCCCGCACTATCTCACGTGGTCGGAACAGCGAAAACTCGAGATCCATGCTCCGGAATACCTGCGCAACATCGTGCGGATCATCACCGAGACCGGGCTGCGCGTGTACAAGGAACTGATGCCGATGAAAAAAGAAAACCTGGATCTCGCAAACGCGGTGGTTTGGATTCCCGATTCCAAGACACCGAACGGAATAGCAGAGGTGCCGCTAACGCCGATTGCTGTCGAGGCATTTCGCGATCAGCTTCGTCTCTCTCCTTGCAGTCCGTATCTGTTTCCGAGTGACGAAAATCCGAGCGGACATCAGAAGACTCTGAAGACCGTCTGGGGCGCCACCTTGCGGCGCGCCAAGGTTCCGTATTTCCGCATCTACGATTTGCGCTCCACCTACGCGACGCGGCTCAGTGCCGGCGGCGTTGCCGACGAGTGGGTCACACAGTTGTTGCGGCAGGGAGACGCGAAAGTGTTCAAGAAGTATTCGCAGATGAAACTGCAGATGAAGCGCGAAGCTTTAATCAAGCTGAATCGGCAGGCCAACGAGCAAGGCATGAATCAGGACATCAGTTATGACACAGTGAGGGTGAACTGATGGGGTTTTGGCACAGTTTTGACACAGTTTTGGCGCAGTTTGCACCAGGGACAGGGCAAATCGCAAGAGCCTGTCGTGGTGGCATTCGTGGAAGTGATTTAGAATCAGTGGAGCAATAGAGTCGGGGCGTAGCGCAGCCTGGTAGCGCACCTGCCTTGGGCGCAGGGGGTCCGCGGTTCAAATCCGCGCGCCCCGACCAACAAATTAATCCCCTTCAGGGACTTGCAGAAACACCCGTCCGAATTTTTGAACCGCCGCCCTATCCGATAGTTGATGTCTTAGTTTCACTCAGTAATGGCTAGTGACCGAGCCCTAGGGTCGGAAGACCGGAGTGATTTTGCCAGAAACACAAACTTCTTGGCGCTGGCTGCGCATCGGGTTTTGGGTCTGCATTGTAATTTCCGTGGCCGTGGTACTTCGGCGCACGGTTGCTCTTGCGCACCCACCGCAATCCGCGCCACCAGAGTTAGCCGCACTCGATGCCGCATTTGCATCCCATGCAGCTCTCACCTTGGCGCATATTATTCCGGCATTGGCTTTTGTCGTTCTGGCTCCGTTTATCTACCTTCGACGGTTCGCCGGTGCGGCGTGGCCAGAACGCCTTCTGTTTCCTCTCGGAGCGGTAGTGGGTGTTACCGCCTACGCGATGAGCAGTTATTCCGTTGGCGGTTGGCTGGAACGCTCTGCGGTCCTGCTCTTCAACACTCTCTTTCTATTCTCGCTATTTCGGGCATGGCGCCTGCGTAGCGAGCCCAAACTGAAATTGCAATGGATGACGCGGGCAATTGCGGTCCTTCTCGGCATTGCAACCACCCGCCCGGTGATGGGAATATTCTTCGCCACCCGTGCTCTCACCCACCTTGCACCTGAGCAGTTCTTTGGTATCGCCTTCTGGGTTGGTTTCTCGATCAATACGCTGATCGTCGAGCTTTGGCTTCGATCACGGGAAGGAAAATCTCAACTCGAAAGGATGGCAATGCGTTAGTTGTCATGTTCAATCGACAGTCTGACGTAGAGATGCCGAGCTTCCAACAATGGTCAACCGCTCAGCAGTGTCGCTCACAACCAAGCCAAATGAGCGTTATCGTGGCTCCATAAGCCCGAGACGTGACCGTCCTATCGGAATACGAGGTTAGCCGTCGATGAGCTAGAACGGGTTGACCTGGGGAAAATGAATCTTCAGCTTATAGCAAATGAAGAGAATCAGGATCGCGCCCAGTGTGGAAAAAATGAGGCCGGCCGGATGATATCGTTCGTTTGTCGGGCGCGAAAACATGTGGGTAACGGCGCCGCCAAGGATCGATCCGATGATGCCGAGCACGATCGTCCAGAAGATCGTCATATGCACGTGCATCACCGATTTCGCGATAACCCCGGAGATTAGCCCGATGAAGACGTACCAGATTAAGTGAACCATACTTTTTCCTCCCCGTCAGGTTATGCCGCATAAGATCCACCGCAGCCTTGTTACTGCAGTTGTTTGGCGTCGAGGACATGTTTGAGCAAGCTCTGAACGTCGTCGACCGACAGCGTGTCAAGTTGCGCCAGGAGGGCTTCCCGTGTCGCGCTCTCGGCCGCTCGCGGCCGCGCCCGCCGTTCCAGTACCGGCATCTGCGC
>WNFT01002299.1_pt1 | contig 18284 bp, 14 predicted proteins | sample 5400191 | NCBI WGS metagenome assembly WNFT01 (sample SAMN13153359, study PRJNA577476) | soil metagenome | isolation source: 80 cm saprolite under Madrone tree | place: USA:California | collected 2016-06-14 | reverse complement strand
GATGAAATCCGAAGACAAACTGGTTACACTCTGTGCTCATAAGGCTGTTGCTCCTCCTTGGCAGGATTTCTTTCTAGACAAAAGAGTTATGCCATGAAGCAACAGCCTTTTTCAATTCAGAATGAGAAATTCGGGCTAGGGATCCGCTCCTCTTCTTAGCGGCAACCGGGACTCCGCCCCCGGTTCCGTCCAAAGCTTCCTCTTCCAGTTCTTGTGTGAAAGACGAGCAATTATTCGTAACGGAGGGCTTCGACGGGATCGAGGCGGGCGGCTTTGATGGCGGGATACATACCGAAGACGAGGCCGACAGCCATGGAAACGCCCACCGCGAGCATAATGGCCCAGAGCGGTATGGAGGACGGCAGACTCGGCACCGCCAGGTTGATCAGCAGGCTGATGCCTCCCCCGAGCATCACGCCAATGACGCCTCCGGCACCGGTGAGCACCATGGCTTCGGTGAGGAATTGCCAGATGACGTCGCGCCGGCGCGCGCCGATGGCCTTTCGAACGCCTATCTCGCGCGTGCGCTGTGTGACCGACATCAGCATAATGTTCATCACGCCGACACCACCCACGAGAAGTCCGATGGAACTGATGGCGAAAATCAGGGTCGCAACGGAAGCCGTAATCTGACGAAACTCGTTTGCTATTTGCTGCGCACTGGAAATTCCAAAATTATCGGGTTTGCTGTAAGGCACGTTTCTGCGGCGCCGCAACACGCCACGGATCTGGTCCTCGGCTTCCGACATGCGGCCTGGATAGGCGACAGCGCCGATCATATTTTCGTCGTCCTGAGGCAGATGTTTGTGATATGTGCGGTAAGGGACCATCACCGCTTTGTCCGCGGATTGATCCTTGACCAGCTGACCCTTGCGCGGCTCAAGAACGCCGACGACTTCGTACGAGACGCCATTGATCTGAATGGGTTTTCCGAGCGGGTCCATATCGGGGTAGAGAGTCTTGGCAATGTCGGGGCCGATGACGGCCACGTCGGCACGATGCATATTCTCCGCATCGCTGAAGAACCGCCCGATTTTCGGCCGGGAATTAAAAACCTCTTCATTGGAGGAAAGCGTCCCGTTGTAATCAATTCCCGAGACTTCCTTGCTGAGATAACGCGCCGTGACCGGCCCGGTGCCGGGGCCTTCATCTGTCCATCGTGGATAGAGACTGGCGGTGACGGCTTTCACCGCGGGGCACAATTGGCCAATGGCTTCGGCGTCTTCCAAGGTTAGAGGCTTACGCGCGCGCTCATCGGGTGAAAGCCTTCCCGTGTGGATGCCAGGATCGAAGCGGAAGATGAAGAGGGTTTCCGAACCATAGTCAGAGAGGTAGGCGTTCACGTCTCCATCGACACCGACAAGGATAGACACCACGGAAAGAACTGCGGTGATGCCGATGACTACACCGAGAACGGTGAGAAACGAGCGCATCTTATTCTCGCGAAGAGTGGTGAGCGCCATCTGAGCGTTCTCGCGGATGTTCATGCGCACAGGTATATGCATGGTTCTCACACTTCCTGTCGCAAGGCTTCAATGGGCTGCAGAGCAGCGGCCCGGCGAGCGGGATAGACACCGAAGAATACGCCAACGGCAGCGGAGATCACTTCTGCGAGCAGAACGGCAGACAGGGAAACGTGCATGGGAACGGACATTGCGTTGGCAAGGGCCGCGATTCCGTAGGCCAAGCTGATGCCAATAGCACCTCCCACGGCGGCCATGACCGTTGCTTCCAGCAGGAATTGCAAGAGAATGTCGTTGTGACGCGCGCCGAGCGCTTTGCGGATGCCGATTTCGCGCGTGCGCTCCGTCACGGTAGCGAGCATCACGTTCATGATGACCACGCCACCGATGACCAAGAAGACCGAGACGACGCCAACCATAGCCGTAGCAATTGCACCTGTCAAATTTTTCCACAACTCCATGAGGGTGGCTTGGTCGAAAATACCAAAGTTATCTTTTTCATTGGGGGAGAGATGCCGCCGCGCGCGCATCATGGCTCGCGCCTCGTCCTGGGTCTGATCCATCCACTCGGGCCCGCGCGCCTGAATGTTGAGCCAGATGGTGTCATTGGTCCCATACATCTTGAAATACGTCTGTATGGGAACGTAGGCAAAGTTATCTTGCGACTGGCCTAAGGCCGTGCCAATGGTTTTCGCGACGCCGACAATCTGGAAGGGCCGGCCATCGATCAGCAGCTCGTGACCGATGGGATCAACCCCGGGAAAGAGCTCAGTGACCACGTCGTTGCCGATCATAGCGACCTGGGCGCGGCTTTGGTCGTCGCCTTCGGAAATGTAGCGGCCATCTCGCGGGACCACGGGATCGATGTCCGCCATGTTGGCGGTCACGCCGCGGATATTCGTGTCGTTGAGGCTGTGCGCGCCGGCGCGTACCTTTCCGTCAACGCGCAGTTCCACGCCAACGCGGAGTGGCAGCTTCATATTGTCGCGAAGGGATTCGAAGTCGTCCCAGGTTACTTTTTTGTTCCGGCGGTTGGCCTTGACGTATTCTTCGACGTCGGTAATGAGGGGAAAGCGCGTCAGCAGGAAGACATTTGAGCCCAGATTGGCAACACGGTCCGCAATATAGCGGTTTACCCCAGAGATCAGGGCAATGACTACGATGAGGGTGGATACCGAGAGGATGATGCCCAGGAGCATCAGGAAGGAACGCATCTTGTGTGAGCGCAGAGTCTCTAAGGCCACGCCGATCGGTTCTCGGAGCAAAACCCGCCGTTTCATGCGTGCGATTCCCCTGTCCATTCTACGCGCAAGTGATTGAAAAGGTTTCTAGATGGGCCGCCGGTTCCGGCATGCCGTAGCCTATTTAGAAGCGTTATCACCTTCCCCTGCTGTACGGGAAAGACGCGGAAAATGTAGCCGGCCGGAAAATACCGTAAATTGGCCGCGCTTGGGCGCATTTGCGGGCGTCTGCTACACTATTTGGGCCGGTTCCGGGATCGTCTAATCGGTAGGACATCAGCCTTTGGAGCTGAGTATCGTGGTTCGAGTCCACGTCCCGGAACCAGATTCCCTCCGCGCCGATTCCCTGCCTTTCAAATCCTCGATTCAAATTTCACGGTAGTTCAGCAGAACCACGCCAATCAATGCGATACACAGCGGCCAGACGCGGGCCATTGCGCTTCGGGTTTGATTCTCGGATGGAAGGCGCAGTTCCAGCCAGCGCGACCATCCCGCTGTCACGGCGAGAATGGCGATCGGGATGTGGCTTAGCTCGGCGAGGACTTCCTCCTTGAGGTTCCCGAGGCTATGGGAGTGGGTGAGAAGCAAGGCGCCGGAAACGGCGATGAGGACAGGAAAGATCAGCCGGCCGCGGCCGGAAGCCACACGTCCGGTTTGCACGCGCCACTCAAACACCGCCAGCGCAATCACCAGCACGGCGAAAAAACGATGCAACAGGACTTCGGGATCAGCAAGGGTCGCCCAGAAGCCGACCGGCCCGAGCGGCCACGTCTCCGGGTCGCTGCGGAGAAAAAGAAATGCCGAGAGGCCGAAAAAGGCAAGCGGCCAATTTCGCGCCCATGCGACTCGTCCCGCTTGCGCGACGAGGGCCAGCAGCCCCAACGCCAGAACGACGACGCCCGCCCAGTGATGGTTGTACTCAGACCAGGCCTTCTCGGCGGGAGTGTTCGGGCGCGTTCCAGTTTGGCCGGGAACGTAGGATTCGGTCGAGAGCGAGCCGACCTCGAAAGCCTTTTTCTGTGCGGCGTAAGCATCTTCGGGAAGCTCTTGAACAGACGGGCTGCCGAATCTTGGCGGGCGTGGAGACATGCGGGCGATGATTTCTGAACCCGTGACGCGCTCGTGGGCGAGATCGGCGGCGGGAGGAAGCGACGTCAGCGAAGCGGCAGTGAGGATTACGGTGACGCCGATGCCAATTTCGGCTTCGCCGAAGCGCTTCAGGCTGGCGAGAATGGAGCTGGCCGGTCCGCGGCGCACGAGCTGAAAATTGAGCGCGCCGAGAAACAAGAGAAGGCCAAAGAGAAGCACTTTAGTGGCAACCATCGCGCCGTAGGAAGTGCCATAGACGGCCCTGATCGAGCCGACGTAGGCCAAACTCAGCATGAAACCGGCGGAGGCGAGCACAGCAACGCTCACGAGCGCAAGTTGCGAAAATCGGGCGCTGAGGCGACGCGCGAACTCCGGAGAGGACGCTTGCCGGATGGCGATCAGCAGGTACGGCAAGCCGCCAAGCCAGCAGGCTGTCGCACCTTGATGCAGGGCGGTGAAGGCGATCAGCGGCGCGCGATAGTCCAGGCGGGCCATGGAATGGCTGGTCATGACGGACGAGGCAACGATGACGGCTGCGGGGAGAAGCAGATCGGCGTAGCTGGTGGAGCGCGTCGGAGCGGTCAGAACGATGATAGTAAAGGCCGCAGCGATGCCAATCAGCCCGGCGAGGACAAAATTTGCGCCAAGGACGTCGCGAAGAGGCATGTCGGCGGACTGCCTCAGAATGATCGAGTTCGCGAGAACGTAGGAAATTTGCATCGCGGCTAGCGCAAGCGCCGAGCGCCGAATCCAGCGCAGACAAGCCTGCGGGAGCGCCGCCGAATCTTCTTCCGCGCGGCGAACAACGAAAATCAGAAAAACAATGCCGCCAACGGCGAGCGACTGAAACGTTAGCGTCGCGCCGCGGAATAGGACCGAGAGGAAGCCGAAGACTTGGAGTAGTCGGGCCATGAATCTCGATCAGGATGTGGTAACAGTGAAGGGGATTTCGCCGCGCGTGATGTGGCCATCAGAAGCCAGTACTTGCCAGCGAAGGCGGTAGGCGCCCGCCGCCAAACCGGTGGCCTCGGCCGAGAGCGTGTCCGCCGGCGTCTGCCTGCTGATTTCGAGTGCTTGCGCGGAGCCGTCTGGACGAATGAGCGTCAAGCGGGAACGGAGCGTGTCGATTCGAACGTTGAAACGGAGCTTGACCGGAACGTCCGGCCCCGACACCGCGCTCTTCAGTGCTGGGCTTGATTCCAGCAGGATCGCATGCGCGGACGTGGGAGCAACGATCAGTAGAGCCGCGACCGCTGCAAACAGAATGAGTGCGCAAAGATTTCGACGGCCAGGCTGCATGACGCTCCTCTTCGCCAAGAGCAGCGAAGAGCTCCGTGAAAGTTGGGTTACGACTGCTGGAAGAAAATTATACAGAAGACGGCGAGGATTGCTATTTCATTCGACGGCTGGTGCGCAAACGGGGCTGCCTCCGCGCCCAGCGGAGGAGCGAAGGAAATTCGCCGGTGTAGTCAGGGCTGGAAGTCAGTCGAGACTACTCCTGCGAGCTAATCTCGTTGCTGTGGTTCCAATCAATCGTCGGATCGGATGCGGGATCGTAGGCAACTTCGGTGTTCGTGGTCTTATCGAGCTTGCGCTGTGCGCGCTTCTCTTCCTTCATTTTGCGCTTCTCGATACGCTTCATTTCCTTCTGCCGCTTCTGGAACGTTGTGGTCATAAGCCTCTCCTCACAGCAGAGTGCGGCGAGGGCCCTGGCCCCTGCCGTCCCGCCTATCCATGAACAAGACTACCAGCGCGGTTCGCGAGGCTGGCGCGCCGACTCACGGTAATCTTCGTTTGAAAAACGGTCGCGTCCGCCGCCCTTGCCGCGTCCGCCTCCGCCACCTGGGCCACCAAAATTACGCGGACTGCGCGGCGGGCCGCTTTCGCCCTTCGGGCGCGCTTCATTCACTTTCAAGTTGCGCCCGCCCACTTCTTTTCCGTCGAGAGCAGTCATGGCCGCGGCCGCTTCCGCGTCATTCGGCATTTCCACAAAGGCGAAGCCGCGCGCGCGCCCGGTCTCCCGGTCCATAGCCATGTGAACGCGCGTTACCTGGCCAAACGGGGCAAACAGCTCGCGCAGTTCGCTCTCCGAGGTCTGGAAGCTCATGTTGCCCACAAATAAACTCTTCATCTTGAATCTCCCTGTACTCTTCGAAGCACCACGAGCGCAGGATCTTGGTGAAGGGCCGCTTCCCAGACGCTACGGGCCGTTAGCCTGAAATGGCTGAAATCAGGGGAGGGGAAACCGCAAAAACGCGCCCTTCCAGGAATCCAGACAATTCTACTTCGGGAGTCTACCTAACGACAGTAACACACTTCGCCGCGAATGGCCGCATGCTCATTTCGAGCCTGGTATTTTAGCCGAGAGTTCGCCAACTAGTTTGCGGGAGTAGTGTTCCGCTGCGTTAGAAAAGCTCGAGCGTGGGCAATTTCAGGGGGCGGGAAGGGCACTATTTCACAATTCTTCAGGAGTTGTTGGTAATAGCCCGCAGCCTTTTCCGCGCGATGCGCCAGTTCTGCTGCGCGGCCCGCCCGGTACAGTCCGTTGAACCGATTAGGATCCGTCTTCAAAGACTTTCCATACTCGGCCAGCGCTTCTTCTGGCTGGCCCGTTTCCAACAGCATGTCCGCGAGCATCTCGCGGGCAGGTAACTCGACCTCTCCCTTTCCAAACACGTCTTGTTTATCGGCGATGGACCGCAGCAGGCTGAGCGCCTCGTTGTCCTTGCCTTCAGCGAAGGACAGCCATGCGTGGGCCTCGTCGCGATTAGTTTCCATGTATTTGGCGCGATAGGCACGCTTGCCCTTGCGTATTTCCTCTACCATAGCGTCGTACAGCAGAACCGCGTCTCGTGCGGCCGCTATATCGTGCAAATGACCTGCTCCAATGGCTCGCGCCCAATACGTTACGGCCTGGGCGCGCGGCTCGGCCGTTGGAGGCTCAAGCGCCTCGGCTTCTTTCCAATGGCGCAGTTCCAAAGCGTAACGCGCCGGAAATTGCGCTCGCTGCCAGTCGAGATAGCCGTCCAGACCGGGATTCAAGTCTTGTTCGCGCACACTCTGCAATTGATCGATCATCTCTTTGGCTTTGTTCTCCAGGCCAATTTGAAGGTAGGCATGCTCCAGGAATTCCATGGCGTGAACCTGGTTCTCCGCCCCGATGTGCATGCTAGAGGGATTACGGGCTGCCGCAAGCGATGCCAGGTTCGCTTGAATATCCTCCCGGCCACAATCCCAGTCTCGCAAAGATGTGCGAAGGCATGTGAAGCGCGTGCGGAACGGCAGGAGCAATTTGCGCGTAGCGACGCGCGGCTGGCAACCCCAGGGCCGCCAGGTTTGGATTGTCCGCCGCGTGGATCAGGTAATGCGCGGCTCCGGGATGGCTAGGCGCTTCTTCCAATAGCCGGTTCAGAATCTCGATCGCCCTCCGTGAGTTCGCAAGCGACTTATCATCCGCCGGCTCGGAAACCAGCAGCGACAATGCATAGAATGCTGCGGCCTCTTGATCTTTTGGGTTGGCGGCGTAGACCTTCTCCATTCCCTCGCACCACGCTGCGGCCCGCTTCTCGTAATCCACTTTGTCGCCGGCGTAAAAGCCGGCCAACGCCCCGATGTATTCGCGCTCTCTCGCCGTCCTTATTTCCGCAGACTTTGCTTTCTGCACCAGCTCCCATCCGCGCTTCAAATCTTGTTCGGACGGCTGGCTGTATGCCGGCCGATGAAGAGTCATTGCCTGTCCCCAATAGGCCATCGCGCAATTGGGGTCCTTTGTCGCCACATCTTCGAACAGTTTTTCGGCTTCTTCGTACCAGTAGGAGTGCAGGAGGGCCACACCGAGCTCAAATGGTTTCTGCACTTCGGACAAGCAGGAAATAGGGAAGGAAACAGCGCCGAGCCTCTCGATGGGTTCGTCGTGGTGATCGATTTCGCTCGCCTGCTGTGACCTTTTGATAAACGCCAGGATGACACCAAGTAAAAGTGCACAGGCTTTCATTCGACCTCGTGGTCCGGCGAGCGCCTCGAAGACAGCACAGCTTGTGCGCTCCAAGAGTACAAGCGCACTTCTCGCACAAAAAGAGACTACTTGAAACCTGGCCTTATTCCCCTGATGGATAGATGCAGTTTGTCGCTGGCTAGCTGCGCCGGAGTTCTCCCACGGCGCGCCAAGCCTGGTCGATGGCCGCATCCGTGTAGGCGCTGGCACCGGCATCGGAGTTGGCGATGGCCATCTTGCCGAACGGCTTCCGCCCAATGACCCAGGGCTTCTCTTCTTCTTTCCAATCGGGATCGAACAGTGGATTCGGCGCAAAAGCGTAGCCGTGCGCCCAGCGATTCACGGTGATGCCTTCTATGTCCTTCACCGGATCGAAGCCTGCTCCACCGAGCATACGGCCCAGCTGGTTGCGAATGTTCCTCTCGAATTTCGAAAAGGGCGTCTGCAGCAATTCTGCGCGCCCGGCGCGATTTTGGACCCGCTGCGGAAGTCCGGGCTTGCAGGGCGTTCGCAACATGAACAGAACCGCCGGCTCTTCCGGATTGCTCGGAAAGCGGTACTGGCCGAGGCTCACGGGAAAATCCAGCGCCGTGTAGGTGTGATATCCGCCTGGCGCAACGATATGATGCACGTTCAGCTTTGCAAAGGAGTTCCAGTTCTGCAGCGCAACATGGGAATATACCAGCGGCATTTTCACCAGATACGACAGGGCTTCTTTTTGCTTCCCCGGCAATTCCGGGCAGAGATACGGAATCATTCCGTTGTAGCAGGCCAGGACGCAATTTTTTGCCCCAACCGTGTGCAGCTTTCCCCCGCGCACGTACGCAACCTGCACTTCTTTTCTGGCATTTCTATGTTGCACATGAACAACCGTGCTGTTCAAGCGGATGCGCACAGCATTGCTTGCTTCGTCAAGCTTGCTGTAGTTCGCCTTTGCAGTGACGACGTCTTCCATCGTCGAGCCCGGAATTGCCTCCGGGATCAAAGAACGCACCAGTAATCTGGCAACCGAGGCGTTGCCGTCCGGAAAATGAAAAATGTAAGGCTCCTCCTGCGAGCCTCCTGGCAGTCCCAGACCCTGAAAGCCGGCATAAGTAAACGAGCCGTAGTCGTCTCCCGATTCATAGCAGGCCATCGCTGGGACGGCTTCGATGCCGATGCAAAAGAGATCGTGCGTAAACGTCTGGAAAAACGGCAACGCCTCCGGTATCAGCTCGCAGTGCTTCGTCAAGTATTCCGCGTAGCTGATTTCGTTAAGCCGGGCGACCTTCTCTGCCACGGACATCCCTGCCAGATAGTCTCTCTTCTCCAGGTAGACCCGGGCGATGTCTTTTCGTACCGCATCGGAGAGTGGGGCTTTGGCAAGGAACTCCGGCCAAGGCGTGGCGTTCATGCCTGTCACCAGGCGGTCGGCGCCGAACGTTTCCCTGTCGAAAAACGCCGCCGTCCCCATCTTCGAATAGAGTTTTGTATCGTAGGCCCTGTAAAACTTCTCCGTCTTGATACCGATGTCGAGAAGCAGTGCTCTTGCAACATCGCTATATTTTCCCGGATTCTCGATCGACTGCGTTCCGCCGTAACTCAAGACCATGCGGCCGCCCGCGCGGAATTCGTTGCGCTTGGCGTGGCCGCCAAAATCATCGTGGTTGTCGAGAATCAGAATGCGTGTGTTTGTCCCCGCGCTCTTGCGGAAGAAGTAGGCGGCCGCCAGGCCGCTGATACCTCCGCCAACGACTACAAGGTCGTAACTCTCACCGGCGTCTACTGGCTCTCCGAAGGCATCCGCGCTTTCGCCGTCCCGCAAGCGGTGGGCAAAAGTGAATGTTCCGTCGTGATTGCCGCGCATGCCCATGCGCGCGGGCGGGTAATAATCCGGCGATTTCTCCGGCGCGAATTCGTCAAGAGCTGCCGCCGCGAGCAGCGTGTCTGTTCCAATCCCGCCGCCGACCAGGGTTCCGCCGACGCCAACGGCCACGCCATTCAGAAAATCGCGGCGCGTGATTTCGCGCCCCATACCAAGATCCTTTTCTATTTTCTCATTGCTCATCGGCGGCCTCTATCGCCATTCGCAATCCCGGATTATAGCCTGCTCACGCTAACTCTACACAATTCAAGCAGACTTTCCTGCGCCATCGCGGAGCTACTCCAATTGGTGGATGAATGCAGGAATGCTGCGGCCCCCGGACTTAGCTAGTTATAGCTGGCCACCACTTCGCCGTTCTGGATGCGCAAGTCCGAAATCTCTGCGGGCAGCTTTAGCTTTTCGCGATTCTCAGGCGAGTCCATGAGCCGCTGCACCGCCGATTCGAGCGCAGACTGCGGAATCGGCAGCGAGCCAATCTGCCCGCCAAGAGGTTCAAAACGCAAATAGCCGTCTTGTGCGGCGAGCCGACCTTCCAGTTGCAGCGTCATGTCTTTTCCGTGCACGTCGAAAACGACGTAGGCCTTTACGCGGTCGTCGATCAATTGCACTTTAACGTCCCGCACGTTCGAACGCATTTGCTCGATTTCCTGCGGCGTGGGAGTCGCACCGTTGCCAGCACCTTGTTCTCCACCAGCGGGAGTCGGATTCGGCGCGCTATTCCCTTCCAATGCCAGGTGCGAGCCCAAGTAGGAATTCAACTCCGTCTCGTCCAAGCGCAGCGTTGCGGGTTTCCCGCTGGCGACGGCCTTTTCCACTTGCTCAAATTTTTCTTCAGCCCGTGCAGCAGCCTGCGGGCTTGTCTCCACCAACGGGGGCGGCGCTTTGTGGAACACCAGAACCAGAGTGACGATGGCAAGCGAGTAGGTCGTCCAGCGGATGATTTTGAAGATCCGCTTCCGCGGGTTGACGCTAGTGGCATTGGAATGAGCAAACTCCATCTGTTCCCCCGGTCGAGCCGTTTGCGCCATGATTCCCTCCTCCGAGGCCAAATGTTCCGTTACCAAGCAACGACGTGCGCATTCATCCGTTCATAGAAACCCTAGCTCCCGTCTGCGCCTGGAACAATAGAACCAAAGCGCAACGGAGCCTATCGGACACCTCCCGGAAACATTCCTGCGGCTGCAACGTCTGGACCTATGGCGTCTCACGACATATACTTCGGGGCATCGATTTGGCCTCAGCAATCACGGCGCCGGTGAGGGGAGAGTTGCCATGAAACGAGTTCTCGCGGTGCTCGCGATGGCCTTGCTGGCTGGAGCCTTGCTCTTGCGCGCGAGCCCTAGCCAGCCACCGGAAAATACGAATTCCGGTCCGCAATACACCAGCGACGGAAAACTCGTGCGTCCGCAGGGCTATCGCCGCTGGGTGTACGTCTCTTCCGGCTTCGGAATGAGCTACAACCCCGACGTTGGTGGAAACGGGCAGCCAGCCTTCACCAATGTTTTTGTGACGCCATTGTCGTACGACTATTTTCTAGCCAATGGCAAATGGCCGGATAAGACCATGTTCGTTCTCGAAGAGTACCGTTCCACTTCGCATGGTTCGATCAACCAGCATGGAAGTTATCAGGAAGCGTTCCTGGGGCTGGACGTCGAAGTCAAAGACGAATCGCGATTCCCCGAAAAATGGGCCTATTTCGGATTCGACGCGACCCAGCCGTCATCAGTCGCCATCAAGCCGGCCAGGAACGGATGCTGGAGTTGCCACGATCAGAACGCGGCCGTCGAACACTCGTTCGTGCAGTTCTATCCGGAATTGCTGAAGGTAGCGAAAGAAAAAGGAACCATCAAGCCAAGCGTGCATCTGGAAAGCAAGTAGACGGAAGCGCCGCGCGAATCTTCAGCCGATGTATGATGCGGCCTGGAGAATCCGAAATGAGCTCCACTCGCGGCGGGCGATCCGCGCTCAGCGGACAAACGGCGTTGATCACGGGCGCGGGCAGCGCCGAAGGAATCGGATTCGCCTGCGCCCGAAAGCTGCATTCCGCCGACGTGCGCGTGGTGATCACTTCGACGACGGATCGCATTCATACCCGCGCGCGCGAGCTCGACTCCAGTGGCGAAGCAGTTCTTTCCTTCGTCGCCGATCTCACCGTCGAGACCGAAGTGCAGCGGCTGGTGGATTCCGTGCTCTCCCGATGGGGACGAATCGACATTCTGGTGAACAACGCCGGGATGACGCAAACCGGGCGGCCAACGGCCAGCAAGCCGCTGATCGAAACGTCGTTCGCGGAATGGCAGAACCAGATTGCGATTACACTGCACACCGCCTTTCGAATGACACGCGCGGTTTTGCCCAGCATGACCGCGCACAAATACGGCCGCATCGTGAATATCACTTCCGTGACCGGGCCGCTGGTGAGCAATACTGGCTCGGCGGCGTATGGCGCCGCAAAAGCCGCGATGAACGGAATGATGCGGGCCGTCGCGATTGAAACCGGACACGATGGAATTACCATCAATGGAGTCGCGCCGGGCTGGATTGCGACGGGTTCTTCGACGGAGCCCGAGAAAATTGCCGCGCTGCACACGCCGCTCGGTCGCGCCGGCACGCCTGATGAAGTCGCTGCGGCGGTGTGCTTTCTGGCTTCGCCCGAAGCTTCCTACATCACGGGGCAAGTCCTGGTTGTCGACGGCGGCAATATCCTGCAGGAAAAGAAAGTTTCCTAGATTTTCATTCGCCCTTGCCCGAATCCCCAGGCTGCGCCAAACTCATATTTCATTTGCGAATTGAGAAATTTTGCCGGGGAGGCCTGCATGCGCAGAATGGTTTTCATTCTTTTGTTGCTTCTGTGGCCTGGCGCATTGCGCGCGCAGCAGAACGCCGCGCCGCGCGTGCGCCCGAAAATCGGCGTGGCGCTGGAAGGCGGTGGCGCCATGGGCCTCGCACACATCGGCGTGCTGAAGTGGTTCGAGGAACATCACATTCCCGTGGATTACGTTGCTGGGACCAGCATGGGCGGACTTGTTGGCGGTTTTTACGCCACCGGAATGAGCCCCGATGACTTGAAAACGCTCATCGAGGGCATGGACTGGCGCAAGATTCTGGGTGACCGCACGCCGTATGAAGACCTCGCCTTTCGCAGGAAAGAGGATCAGCGCGCCTACCCCAATTCGCTCATTTTTGGTTTGCGCGGCGGCTTGCGCTTACCCGCGGGATTGAACGCAGGGCACCAGATTGGCTTGATTATCGACCGCATGACTCTGCCTTACGATGAAGTTCATTCGTTCGACGCGCTGCCCGTTCCGTTCCGCTGCGTCGCCACGGATCTTGTCAGCGGGAAGTCCCATGTTTTCAAAGATGGCTCGCTGGCCGTGGCGTTGCGTGCGACGATGTCGATCCCGGGAGCGTTTTCGCCAGTTCGCGACGGAAAGGCTGTCTATGTGGACGGCGGCCTTCTGGATAACCTGCCAACCGATGTCGTGCGCGAGATGGGCGCGGAGATCGTCATTGCCGTGCACCTGGAATCAGCGTCCGTCGACGCAAAAGACATCCAGTCCGTATTCGGCGTTCTGAATCATTCCGTGCGCGTGGTGTTGGAACAAAACGAGCTGCGCGGCCTGGCGCAGGCGGACGCCGTCGTTTCCGTGCCGCTCTCCGAATACAACACTGTGGATTACTCGAAGAGCGCGCAGATCATGAAGCGCGGCTACGAAGCCGCCAATGCGCGAGCGCGATTGCTCGAAGCGTTTGCTCTCGACGATGCGGATTGGCAAGAGCACCAGAGCGCACGCGAAGCGCGGAAGCGCAGCGATGTTCCCACGCCGCAATTCATCGAAGTCGAAGGCACAAATGCCCACGAAGCGACGGACGTCACTCGGTACGTCAAACGCTTCCAGGGCAAGCCGGTCAATCCGGCGAAGCTTGACGAAGTCCTGACGCGTCTCACGGGAGTCGGGCGCTACGATTCGGCGGGCTATCGGCTCATCGAGAAAGACGGGCAGACTGGTCTGCTCGTTCAAGTCGCAGAAAAAAATTATGCGCCGCCCATGTTTCAGACGGCGTTTGAAGTGGACGGCTCGCAGAGCGGCAACGTGGATTTCACGGCGGGAACCCGCTTCACGTTCATGGACGTGGCTGGCTTCCGTTCCGAATGGCGCACCGACGTCCTGCTCGGAAATACCTACGGCATCCAGACGGAACTATTCCGGCCGTTTCGCGCCGAGAGCCGCTGGTTTTTTGCGCCGCACGCCGACGCCAGCGACACCACGTTTCAGATTTATGCCAAGAACGATCCGCTGGCGGACTATCGCATCTATCGCATCCATATTGGCGGCGACGTGGGGTACAGCTTCGGGCGCTTCAGCGAGTTGCGCGTTGGCTACGAAGTTGGCTCGCTGAACACCAAGCTGCGGTTGGGCTCGCCGGAAATTCCCGCCGTGGCGGGTCGCGTCGGCCAGACGCGCTTGCGCTACCTCCTCGATCACACCGACGATCCCGTGATTCCCCGCCGCGGTTTCAGCGCGGAAACGAATTTCCGCTGGTTCGACCAAAGCCCGGGTGCCAACGGCGGATTTCCTTCGATGGACCTGAAATTGGGGCTTTTTCAGCCTATTGCGCGGCCCGCGTCGCTTTTCCTGGAGAGCGAAGGCGGCACCACTTTCGGGAACACGAGCACGGGAGTTCCTCAATTCTTTCTCGGTGGCCCGGAGAGGCTCGGCGCCTATGGTCAGAACGAGTTTCATGGCAATCAGTATTATTTAGTTCGCGCGGGATTTTTGCATGACCTGCTTATCCTTCCTCCCTTTTTGGGCAAGAAGGTTTATGCCGTCGGAGCCTACGAGATCGGAAAAATGTACGGCGTGACCGCCGGCAGCGAGTTCCCCAACGATGTTGCTGCAGGATTTCTGGCGGAAACAGCTGTGGGCCCGTTCTTCATCGGCGGGAGCGTCGGCGACTCCGGCCATCGTAAATGGTTCTTCCAACTAGGCCGCGTGTTCTAAAATTTCATCTGTAGTGCAACGGCGGAATCCGCCAGTAATCCCCTGGCGGAAAGGGCAGATACCCGCTTATACCTTTTTTATTTGTAAGTGTCGGTCGGCAACCTCAACAACCGCCAAAGCGATGCCAACATTTCCGCCGCAAGAGCCAGCACGAAGAGCTTTTTCGTCAGCGCCTTGTTCACGACAAAATTGTTCTGTTCGGCATGCTAGTCCGCAAGCCGACTCCGCTCGCAACATATCGTTTTCAGGGAAGTCTCCGGTAAGGCGACTAGAACGAAGCCGCTCTGCGGCGGACACTTCGCGTGGGACGAACGGAGCAGTGGTTGCTTGTTGGTTGAGATAAGTTGTCGGGTCATAGGAGGTCCCCATGACCCGACTTCGCAAAATGATGCTGGAAGAACTCCAGCGTCTTAATTACGCAGAGACTACCATACGTCATTACATCCGCACAGTTGAAGATTTTGCTCGGCGTTTTAATCGTCCGCCTGACCGTTTGGGCCCTCGGCACATTCGTGAATATCAGGCCGAGCTATTTCAGAAGCGGAAATTGTCGCCGAATTCGGTCACGCGACATCTGGCGGCGCTGAGATTCTTTTACATCAAGACCCTCAAGCGGTCCTGGAGCATCGCCGAAACTCCTTATCCGAAATGGGTGTTGCACCTACCAACGATTCTTAGCCAAGAAGAAGTTACTCAACTCATCGATGCAGCTCTAACTCCTTACCATCGCACGCTGTTGATGACGCTCTACGCTACCGGAGCACGACGCGCTGAATTGACACACTTGAAAGCCAGCGACATCGATAGCCAGCGCATGGTGATTCGAATCCAAGGCGGCAAGGGCCGCAAAGATCGCGATGTCATGCTCAGTCCCAAGTTACTCGAAGAACTCCGTGCCCATGGCCACCGCTTGCGCCGAAGACCGATTACCTGGCTGTTTCCAGGTGATCGCCTGCATTGTGGTGATCAGCCGATCGACACGAAAACGGTTTGGTATGCATGTAAGGAAGCGGCCAAGCGAGCGGGAATACAGAAAGACGTGCACCCGCACACGCTGAGACACAGTTTCGCCACGCATCTCCTGGAAGCCGGCGCAGATCTACGAACTATCCAGATCCTGTTAGGCCATCGCGATCTGGAAGAAACCACCATCTACCTGCACCTCTCCGAACGCCATCTGAACGCCACCGCGAGTCCTCTGGATTCGCTGAAGCTTAAAGACAGGTCACCGCAGGGCCAGTAGATGAACCGGCCACCGCTGGAGGTGGCCGATGTGGTCCGCGCTGGGGGAGATTCCTTCATCGAACGAAGCCGTAAGTGGATCACCTGGAAGCACGTCAAAGTGCTCCTGGCCATTGCGCGGTGTCGTACCGCCGCACTCGGCGGGCATCTCGATGAATGCACTCGCTGCGGACGTCGCGCCATCTCCTACAACTCATGCAGAAATCGGCATTGCCCGAAATGTCAGGCGGGTGCTCGCGAACGTTGGCTGGAAAAGCGTCGCCGTGAACTGCTTCCTGCAGAACAAAAAGGTCGTCTACGATCTCCTGTTTCGCACCAGTGCGGAAACGCTTCTCGAGGTTGCGCGTGATCCAAAACATCTCGGCGCAGAAATCGGTTTCTTCAGCGTGCTGCATACCTGGAGTCAAAAACTAGAACTTCACCCGCATGTCCATTGCGTCGTTCCGGCTGGTGGACTATCTGCCGATCGGACGCGTTGGATCAAGCTACGTTACGACTTCTTTCTTCCCGTCAAGGTGCTCGGTCGCGTCTTTCGCGGCAAGTTCGTCGCCGCACTGCAACGCGCTTTCCAGGACGGTAGGCTCAGCTTCCATGGAAACTTAAAGCTTCTCGCTCAACCGAAAACCTTTGCTGCCTGGCGGAGGCTACTGTTCCGAAAGGATTGGGTGGTTTACTCGAAACGACCGTTTGGAGGTCCAGAGCATGTGCTTCGTTATCTTGGCCGTTACACCCATCGCGTGGCCATCTCCAACCATCGCCTAATCTCGTTTGCGGACGGGGTGGTCACCTTTCGTTGGCGCGATTCCGCCCACAACAACGAACAGAAACCGCTGCCTCTATCTGTCGATGAATTCTTGCGCCGCTTCCTGTTGCATCTGCTCCCCGAAGGTTTCGTGCGCATTCGAAACTTCGGCTTCCTCGCCAACCGCAAACGTGCCACCGCTTTGCCACTTTGTTTTCAACTGCTCGGTGCCACACCACAGACCAAGCAAGAGATCTCCACCGCCAGTCCCAGCGATCTTTGCACTTGCCCCAAATGCGGTGGTCCGATGGTGGTCATTGAAAGGTTTACGGCAGCTGAAATCCAACTCCGTTCTCCCCCGGCTCCGGCTGCCGTTGCTGCATGACATCACGATCTACATCACGAAACTTTCGCGTGCTTCCGCTCGCTACCTCTCTTTGTGTCTTCTTGTCCAACCAATCCCTTTTCCCCGCTCCCCAAGGTCATCCTTACCCCACCACATTTCAGCTGTCAGCAACGCTTCTTCTCTTTCCGGTTGGGTGCTGTGCTTTTCTGCGTCTCCCCCGGACGCCGCCAAACCTACTCTTCCTCAATTGAATTTGCATAACACCCGCGTCCACCGCAAACCGAACGGCTTCCTTCAAGTCGCTGTATCGAACGCGCGCGCAATCCCACCGTGCTCATGTGGGCATCCTGCCCACTCGCGCGTCCGATACAGCGCTAAGACTTACCAGGATCTAGCGTTTGTGATTTGCTCTTTCTAACCATCATCACCTAAACTGCGAGCCACGATGGCCCCAAAACTCCCAAAAGATACAGACCGCTTTCGACAAGTTTGGGACGGTGACAGTGAGACGGATTGTGTTGAGATTTGTCGCGATCTGCAAAAAGCTGGGATTGAATACCGAACCGATCAACAGCCGGTGTCTCGATCGATCAGAATGCGTGTGGACTGGAAGTTTAAGATCTACGTTTTGGCATCTGATTATCAGACTGCGAGGCGGGCGCTGGGCCTTGTAGAGGAAACGGAAAGCGACGACTCAGTTTTTGAGATAGCGGAGAAGACTTGCGACTGTGGAAGTTGCGACGCAAGGCCCAAGTGATGAATCCTCGATTGTCGAACTCTCGCTGAAAGAGAATCTTATTCACTATCGTGTAGAACATCTCGAGAACGGAGCGCGCAAGTACTTTGTGCACGCGGAAGATGAACCCAGAGCACGTGAAATCTTTCGCGAAATCACAGCAGGCGATCCCCCAAGGTAACTACGCGCCTTCGCACCGGAACATGCCTGGTAAACGCACTTACCGGAAAAGTGGAATCGCCCAAAACCACATGTACGAGAACGCGACTTGACCGTCCAGGTCAAATCAGTCTAATAGTGGAGTGAGGCTCGCCTGCGCTGAAAAGGAATTCCTTGCCTAATTATTGCTGCACCCCACTTTCTGTTCTACCTCGACTGGCTTGTCGAGCACGAGATAAGGCTTGAAAACCCATTTTCGCGCTGCATTTTCGCAGGCTTTGTAGCCTTCCGGAGGACCTGAGATTGCGTGGGCACTCACGACATGCCCATCCTTTCCGACGACAATCTCTAGCATTATCGTAAAATGCTGTTCCCTCAACGAGGCTGGAAATTGAGCGAGGCTCG
>WNFT01001772.1_pt1 | contig 18285 bp, 7 predicted proteins | sample 5400191 | NCBI WGS metagenome assembly WNFT01 (sample SAMN13153359, study PRJNA577476) | soil metagenome | isolation source: 80 cm saprolite under Madrone tree | place: USA:California | collected 2016-06-14 | reverse complement strand
ATAGCCACGCTGCCAAACGTTATTGCCGTCAACCTCGGCGATGACCTGGCCACCGAGTACACTGCTCCTGAGGTAGAATGTCGTCCAGCCATACTCCGTCTTCTTCACGCGTAAACCATCACCATCGTAAGACTGAGATAGCGCCGAAGCAGCCAGCACCGTCCACGCCGCTTTGATCTGGTCGCGCAATTCCTGAAAATCTACGGCATAGATCAAGCTCGTATTGGCCGTCAGCGTCGGATGCGCATAGCTTCCTAGCGGCAAGTGCAAAGCCGTCAACGCTTCTTCCAATTTCGTCCGCAGTTGCCGAATGTGATCCGCCTTGACCGTGGTTACATTCCTTTGCGGATCAGGATCAGGACTCCAGGTCGCCGCCGCCAGTCCGGCGCGCGCTCGCAGTTGATTCACCGCCGCGCGTAACTCTGTCAGATGCTCAAGCTTGAGCTGCGTCACCTGCGACACCAACGGATCGTCAATAAACGTCGGTGCGCTGCCGCCGGCCAAGCCCGACGCATACGTCTGCTGATTCGTCGCGTCGTAAACAAAACTCTGCGTACCGTCGTTAGTCACATTCCCCGCCGCGTCATAAGCAAACGCATTGCGCCGGTTGCTCGTGTAGCTGTAATAGATGTCGCTCGACTGTGCCGCCGTGCCGCCCTGCACTTCACCACCCCAGCCATATTTGTGCGTCACGTTTCCCCATTGGTCGTAATCATAGCCTTGCGAGTATGGGCCATCCAGCGTGCCCCACTGCCCATTGATTACATGCGCCCGTGCTTCCGCCCCTGAATGCGAGATCGCCAAACGTCCCACCAGATCATATTCAAACGAGCGATCCAGCGTCGAATCATAAATGCTCTGCGCATACGTCACCCGCCCGGTGCGCTCATGATAGAAACCATCGTAGTCGTAGTTGTAGCCCATCACGTTTGACACGTTCCAGGTCGTCGGCCGCAGGCGATTGTCATAAGCCGTCGCTAACGACTTGCCATTGCCATAATTCATGCCTTTGAGCGCCCCGAACGCGCGATAGGAAAGCGAGTCGGCGTAATTGGTTACGCCTGCATAGCCCGAGCCGCTCACATTTTGTAACCTGCCCGCTTTGTCATAGCCATAGCCCACTTGGGCGCCCCAGTGATTGGTGACGCTGTTCAACTCTCCGGCCAGATTGTAGCCATAGCTCAAGGTGTAAGAGCCCAGGCCATTAAACGTGCGCGTCTCTGAAGTCATCTGGGCTAGGTTGTTGTAGGCATAACTCGCGGAACCAAGGCCATCATTCATCGAGGTACGATTGCCCGCGGCGTCATACGCGAAACCGGCAGCCACTGTGGCCGTGGTCTGTCCGGTCGGATCGCCCGTCACATTATAGATCAGCGAAGTTACCTGATGACGGTTGTTGTAGCCGTAGGTGGTGGTCACGTTACGCGCGTCAGTCATTATATGAATGGTGTCGTCGGCGTTGTAACTGTAGTTGGTAGCGCCTTGCTCCGGGGTGGTGCGCGTCTGCAACCGACCATGGCTGTCGTAAACGAAACTGCGAATCTGCCCCGCCTGGTTGATCTGCGTAATCTGATCGCGCGCGTTGTAGCCATAACTGGTCGTCGCATAGACACTGCCGGTGTTCCAGATCATTTCTTCCACCGTGGCCAGCCGGCCCAGCGCGTCTTTGGTAAAGCGCCGCTGCCGTCCATGCTCGTCCTGCACCGTGGTGACTTCGCCACCGGCGCAACCACAGCCACCGTAACTGATGACTCGCGTCGTGCCATCCGAGTTGGTGGTTTGAAGTGGCCGGCCCTTCCAATCATAGCTTTGTAGCGTGGCTCGCCAACCCGCCGCATCGTCGCCCGCCGGAACCCAGCCGTTCTGGGTGCTCATAAATTCTGTCGGATTCGATTGTTCGACGACGCGTCCCATGTTGTCGTAGACGACATATTGGCCTGTATAGCCGCCCGTGCTGTCAGGATGATCTGAAGCTGACGCCCGCACGCGTCCGGCCCCGTCCAGCACTTGCCACGAGTGAAACTCATTGGCCTGCGTCAAATCAATCACCGTCTGGAAGGTATGGATATAGTTGGCATTGATGTCATAAACAAAGCGCGTGTAAGCGCTGTTGGTTTGATTCGTCACCAATTCAATTCGGCCGAATTCGTCGTACTGCCGCACGAGGTCGAGATAGGTGATGTTGGGGGCGAGGCCACTGGTAGGCACATGGGTACGGGTTATCGCGCCAAAATTGTAGTTGTACTGCGCGGCGGAGGAGTAACCGTCCGGATCCGTTACCGTTGTGGGATAGGCAAACGTGTAGCGATTTATCGCGTCCGAAAAGGAGTCCGCGTAATCGTAGAATGTTTGATGCCAAAGGTGGTCGCGAACCATCAATACCGACCCGGTGCTGTTCACGCGGTATTTTGTTTCCACAACGCTGTTGTTCTGGTTCTGCGGATCATTAACATCCCAACGCGCCACTTGGGATAAATTGCCTCGACCATAGATTAAGCCCGGGCCGTAGTTAGTACGGTCATGCTGGGTCGCCGCCGCCGGCGTGTCCTGGAACATGTCTCCCGAGAAATCCCAATCGTAACCATAGGTAATCTTCGAAACTAGCGCCCCTGTGCCGTCAGTGACTTGCGTGTTGTCAACCAGACCGATGATGCGGCGATTGAGATACTCTCCGTCAAACCGGTAGCCGGTCGTCGTTAGCCGATAGAGCACGTTCGCGTTCGCTCCCGTCCACTCATGCACGGCGCTGGGAAGGCTGAAAGAAGTGTAATCGATTGTCGTCCGGCGGCGGTTGTTCCCATCATCATAGATATTGATTTCCGCGACGCGCGGGTTCTGTGGGAAAGTGAGCGCGATATTGTCCTGCGTCCACCCAGTACTGATCCATTTCTTCTTTACTCCGCCGGACCAGAACTCACTCAATTGCGTCAGCCCGGCGTCCCAACCCGAAGCGTGCGAATATTCGTTATAGACGGTGCCGTCCGGCGCTGTCTGTTGCACCAAAGTGCCGGTCTGCGATGCGCCCGTCTCGGGAGTTGTCCAGGACGCGCCATTGGTCACCGAATAGGAGGTGATTGCCTCTTGATTGCTGTTCCAGTCCTGAGCGTAGTCGCGCCTCTCAGTGAAACGAGGACAATCGGTCTGCGCCGTCGAAGTGTCGATATTATAGAAGGTGTGTTCAAGCTCGTGCCCGTCCGGGGCTTGATGCCTGATCTGATAAACCTGGCCGTAAGAGTTGTAGTCAAAGTGGTACGACGTGTTATCAGCGAATAAGACGTAAGAGAGCACGGTTTGGTAGCCGCCATTGGTCGCGCCAACTGGAGCCAGACCAGAGAAATTAAACGACATGTAAACTGGCGCATAGACAAAGGTAGCCCACCAGTGGGTAACGCCGGCCCATGTTTGGGTTATGTTGTAAAGATTGTTATCCCCGTCATAACCGAAATTCAAAGTACGCCCCAGCGTGTCGGTCATGGTCAGGATATGACCATTGGTGGTGTCATAAGTTGCCGAAATGTAATTGCCGTTTCGATCCTCGATGGTTGTGCAGCGCCATTCGCCGCTCACTTGCGTCCCAAACACATACTGCGTCCCGTCCGTTGTGCGCACCACGGGAACGGAGCCCGAGAATGTCAATTGTGTGTAAGTGCTGTCGGCTGATTCGTAGATGTTTGATGTGCCCACCTGCTTCATCTTTACTCGACCGCCTGAAGGCGTAACCATGAGGTAAGCATACGAGTTGTCGTCTGCGTCCAGGTATTGGGACTGCAATCTTGGTAATCCAATTTGGAAACCCGGAGCCGGAGTTCCATGGTCAGCGTTGTACTGAATGCCATATCCCTGTTTGGTCCAAACCAGCGAGTTGTAATAGAGAGAAACTGATAGATCGAAACCAGCACGACCCGGCAGCGAAACCAGTGGCATGCTCCAATTGAAGTTTCTCGAACCTAGTGTGACGCCCGTATTCCCCGTCTGGTTAGTTGGCCTTGTTCGCGCTGTTCCGAAATAGGGATCGCTTCCGCCGGCGCCACCGCCACCGCCTGGATCGCAGTCGCCGCATATCAAGAAGTCGGGCTGGTTTGGAGCTGAAACACTTGAAGTATCTGCAGCACCTAAGAAATTTGAAGGACCGTTTGTCACCTGTGATTTGCGGATCTGACGCGATTGCTCAAGGTCCGGAAGGTTTGGCGCAGGCGCGCCCGTCCTTGTCTGGGGAGCCTCAGCGAGCTTTCCTTCTTTGCCGTTTGCTCGGCGCTCGGCGTTGTCTGGCCTAAGGGCCGGAGGCACATAGGGTCCGGCTGAGATTTGGCGCACGCCATCGGCGGGCGTTGGCGTTGGCAAAGCCGGAGCTGTCCCACCATGATTAATTACTTTATCGCGCATGGCGTTGCTGTCCGGTTTATCGTGGGCTACCGCAAAACCGGGCGCGAGAAGCGTGTAGCAAAGCACAAAGCTAACAAACTGAATGCAGCCTGAGCCTCGTAAACCATGAAGGGAGAAAAAGGCGCGTTTCATGTCAAGGTCTCCAATGTCAAGTGGTAGCCAGTTTGCGACTGAGCGCGTCGAGCTTTCGTTGATATGCGAATCATCCCTCGTGTCGATTCGATGGTCTCGTTCACTGCAAGCTCAGAAGGACTAGAATCCAGCCCGATCCCTTTGCCAGCGGCTCGAGCGCTTTGCCGATGAGTGTGCCCGGGCGATGAATGGGCGCGCCCCCAAGCATCAGCGGCTCTGACTTTTTCGCCACGCCTTCGATATCGCTGGTAACGAGCAAATCGCCAACTTGAATTGGTTCGTTCGTGGCGTCGACCCTGACCTTCACTCTTCCCGTAGTCGCAACCAAGACTTTGCTGTCGCCCTGTTCACCAAGCGTGATGCCGGGTTGCGCCGAGACTACTCCTGCAACGCGCGTGTCGTAGGCGTGTGAAGAAGCGATCACCTGGTTAGATTTTGTTTGATCGAGCACTACGACCGTGCCTGCGGGGAGGGCTTGAGAAGATTCAACCCACTCGGCGACGTCCTGGTATTTCGCGACGATAATGCCGCCCGTGATCGTGCCCGACGCATTCACGTCACCCACCACATCAAGTTTTTTCGTCGGGCTGTTTGTGCCAATGCCTACATTGCCGCCGGATTGTAAAGTAATAAGATCTGAGCCGTTGTAGAACCTAAGGTCGGTTGAGCCGGAAGGTATGTACTGATACCAACGAGATGGGGTTGTGCCAGTTCTCTTGATAGTAAACCCAATCTGCCCGGACCCCGTGTTTATGAGGCCGCCCGCGACCGCTGTAGAGTCGCTCCCCAGCACGGTGAGTCTGTTGTAATTCTCCGTACCTCCTACCGATGGGTCGCTCGTACCAATGCCAACGTTGCCGGTGGTGTCTATTGTTATGCCGTTGGCCGTAGATTTTTTAGAAAAAGTTGCCAGATGCAGTTTGGGTTCGGACCCGGAAAGATAGTCACTATAGAGGTCGGCGATTCCAGCCGAAAGTCCGCCATTGATAGAAATCCCCGACGCTGAATTGAAGAATCCAGCCGTACCAATCACTTGGAATTTTTGGGAAGGGCCAGTCGTCCCGATGCCGACATTGCCATTTGAGTCGATGAGTACTTTACTAGAGACATTGACGCGGAAATTGATGGTCCCAGCAGTTGGTGTATCAACATACAAAGTCTTGTCAGTACCACCCCCTCCAGCCAAACCCAAGTGACCTGCGTCAGTAGCGCTACCATTAAGCGATACGACATTATAGGTTGGAACATTGCTATCTGCACCGAGAAGTAAGTGGGTCGTGCCACCAGCATTTACGTCTAGTTTTGCCGCTTGACTCGTCGTCCCGATGCCAACATTGCCTGTATTGGTGTTGTTGATGTTGTTGCCGTTGGAAGCCCACTGCCCCTGAGCCGGGCTCGACTGCAGCGCGATCAACCCGAAGGCAACCAATGCCAACGTTACGATCCGCGAGCTCAGTATTGACCTGCGCGAGGTGAATTGTGTGATGAAATTCATGGTTTCTTTTGCCCCTTTCTAAATGTTTCAACCGGACCATCTAACTCTCACGCAAGAATAAGGTCGACGATCCCAGTTAATGACGTTGCGAGTTAGTGCGAGCACAATATCTACCCGGCGCAAGAAGGCTGCAAGGTCAGTCGCTGTATTGCTTTGTCATTTCCAATGCAAAACTTCTTGCATCGCTGGTTCAAGGTATCTTTTCACCGCTCTATTAAAGGGCACCGGCTAGAAAGGGACCGGCACGTTGGGAGGACATGCCGGCCCCGACACGTCGTCCTCAAACGTGGCGCTTTCGCGGCACATTCAATTCCCCCTCTAACATCGAATGTGCCAGCGGATCGAGACGGGCCGCTCCAATTTGTCTATGTCCTCGCATCTGTGCCATTACTCAATCGTTTTTCCGTGAACGACGACGAACCGGAGAGCGTTCCTTGATCAAATCTCGATGTCTGGTTTCGATAATGTAGGCAAGTTTCTGATAGCTCATACTTAACAACGAAGCAGCGCGGGTGAGACTTCCGTTAACCTGAGCAAGCGCCCGTTTGATCAATGCGTTTTCATATTTCAACAATTCCTCACTGAAATCTAGAGGCTTGTTAGACAGATCGTCCTCAGCATCTTCGGATCTAAGTCCTGCCTGCACCTTCGCCAAAACTTTGATTGCAGCCGCATTCATTCTCCGCAGTAAGTCTGAACTCTGCGAATTCGCGAGCCATTCGTTGGCCCGCTCATAAGCACGAGCCAAAGTCTGAGGTGGTAGATCGTCTAGTTCCTCAATCAGAGTGAGCGCAGCTATGCCCGCTTGACTGAACGCTCCGACCTGTTGCGCTACCTCGATAGCTCGCTGCAATATGAATTGCGCTTGGACTGTCTTGCCGAGTCGTGCCGATGCGATTCCACGATTTATTAGAGCGTCAACCAAGAGGCATTGTCGCCCAGCCTTCTCAAAAGTTCTGACCGCGCCTCTCGCAACTCTTTCCGCTTCAGCGAATCTTCTTTGCCCGATCATAACTTCTGCTCGCGTTTGATCCACTTGCGCCGTTCTTACTTTGTCTCGGAGACTAACCGACAAGCGCCGAGCATGATCAAGATATTCGTTTGCTTCACTGAAGCGGGACAGCTGGTGGAACACATTGCCGATGTTGTTCTTTACCATTGCCCGAAAAATTGTATGGCGAGCTAGTTTGAACTGGTGATCCGCCTTCTCGTATTCACTAACAACCTGTTTCAGTTGTTCGGCTTTTTTGTCTGCCGTCACTAGCGTTCGCAGCACCATCGCAAGGGTATTGTGATAGAAGCCCTTTAGGGTGTGGTGAGTGAGTTTCTTGAAGAGCGGGGCGTTTTCGGTGAGGATTTTTAGCGCCTCGGTATATCGTGAGGTAGACCATTCAACCACTGACAATCCAAGCAGAGCGTTCGCCCTTGTCTTTCCTTCGGTATTCAGTTTTTGAAGCGCCTCGGTGAACATGATTCGCGCTTCATCAAAAGAGCCTTCGCGCCAATAGCAATAGGCAAGTTCTGTCCGCGCCTCTGCGACCTTCTTTACGTCTCCGACTGACTCATAATAGGTAATGCTTTCGGTGATCAAATCCCTGGCATAGCCATCCGCTTCTTTGATTTCGTTTCGACTGCCGATCCAGCCCGTCAGAATCCCAACACACAGCAAGACTTCTGCAGCAACAGACGGATGTAGTCCGGCTGTTTCGGGGTGATTGCCGATCCCTTGCCACAAAGGGCGCATTACATCCTGTGCTTCGTCGAAATCGCCCTTGTCACGGAACTCCAAGGCGGTCTGACAGCGCAACAATGCTTCATCGTTGGCTGCTAGGTGCGACGTGTTGATATTCGGTGAGGTTATCTTCATGAGAGATAGACCTTTCAGCGTGAGATCGTGCGGACGGCGGGATATTAGTCTTACAGCCAAACCCTTGCAAGATCACTTGCGAGGTAGTTCTATTCACAGAGATGTAGAAGTTCTTGCATCGCCTTAACTCTCAAAAACAGGAGAACAAATCCATGAAGCGACTTCTAGCAGCACTCACGCTGACGTGCGCTCTTTCTATCTCAGCTTTGGCCGGAGATATTCCGACTTGTGGCGCTCCCGCACCTGCATCCAGCGGGACTCAATCAAGCTCAGTCACAACGACCGTGATACTCACGATCATTAGTCTAGTAGTTGGCTAGAAAGTAATTCGGGTTAGTTGAGCGAAGGCGAAAAACTGCCTCTTGGCAGCTGAGCGGGAGTGTGTCTAAAAGAGAAAGGCGCTGCCGTCTCTTACAGCGGCAACGCCCGTTCTGAGCGGGTTACTGTCCTCACGCCAGCAACCACGCAGGACAGACACATTCAGCATCTGTCCCGAGGTTGGCCGGGTTATGATTCAATGCAAGCAATTAGGCAACGATCGGGATAGGCAAGGTGTACCCCGAAAGATGCAAGAATCTTTGTATCCATTGTCGAACATCGAAGAAAATTCAAAGCCGAAAGTGGGGATGGAGTGCTGCTCAGTATGAAATATCAGCGACCATTTTAGTTCTACCCTACCGCAGAATTGGCTTTCAATATTGTTAGGTTTCGTCCTCTAGTTCAGACTTCATGGGCAGACTTCGCCTTTCATGATCAACTTGCCCATAAACCACGCGAAAACCGACTTTGTAGGCAAAGGAGCCGCCCCTGTTGGCGGATGTGTATTTGTCTGGACGCTGGACGGCCATGGGACGGTAAACGATTGAAGTATTGGTAAATCACTTCTTTAGGATGCATCTGAGGCTCCCTTACTTCTCTAGCAGGCTGCTGAAAAACTCCTTGAAGGATCCGGAGACCGCCAAATCTGGAGCAGTGCGGCGGCTTGACGCCGCTTTGTGGTGACGGGAATATTCACCGCCGCAAAGACAAAAGCGGCGTCAAGCCGCCGCACTCCAAAATGTGTATGAGGCAGAACAACAGATCGCCCGTCATGTCCTGGTTTTCTGATTTCGATCATGACCTCGTCTGTGCGGAACAGCCGCCTCGTCAAAACCCGGACTAAAGCCCGCCTTTGCTTCAATTTAACCCGCGAATTTTCTGGCAAAATTGCCCTTTTGAGACTTTCTATCTCTGTAGACCAGGGACTATAAACGCGCGCCCTACAGCGACTTCTTGTAACAGGCGTGCCGCAGTAATAACTCCGCCGCTCGATTTCTTGCGAGAACGGCACCAGGTATAGGAGGCCATAGTGATTTACAGCATTGCGCTCTCGGCCTTGTTTGCGGAATTGACCGCGCGACTCACGAATCTAAACGATCAAATACTCGCGGGCATGAACGGCATGGCCGGGCGCTCGTGGTTTTTTGACAGCATGGTCGGGCTCACTCAAGGTAACGATCTGATCAAGGCAGGACTTATAGGCTGTTGTTTTTTTGCTGCATGGTACAGCGGCAAGACTTTGGAAGACACACGCGCGCGGAGAAAAGTGTTGCTCGTGACACTGGTAGCCGCGGTCTGCGTTTTGGCTACGACCAAAGTACTGTCGCACACCATCTTTCTGCCGCGTCCGGCAATCGAATCACAGAAAATTTATCACCTCAGCGGCGACGATCTGGTTGCGATGAGGCGCACAAATGTCCGCGTGCCGTTGGATGAGGAAAGCCAAAAGGACCATCGCGACCTGGTGAATGGCGACGTTAAGACCAATGACCTCGGATCTTTTCCGAGCGATCACGCTGGCTTCTTTCTTGCCATCTCGCTGGGAATTTTTCTGGCGTCGCGTCGCATTGGTTTGGTTGCAGTTGGCTGGACCGTCTTTGTGATTCTGGCCGGAAAGATGATCCAGGCGGAACACGCACCGGTTGATATCGCGGCCGGAGCAGCCGTGGCTATCACTGAATTATCAGTGCTGCGTTTCGCTGCTCAAACCCGGCTGGGATCCATCCTCGACAAGATCACGTTTTGGACTTTCAAATACAGCGCACTCTCCGCTGCGCTTCTTTTTGCAATTGTGTTTGAGATTTCGAGCACGCTCTTTCATATCCGAGAGCTGCTGGCATTGTTGATGGCTGCGCGACTTCATCTGCTGGCCGGATAGCGAGAACTAATTATGTCTGTAACAAAAAATATTTCGATTGGCGTCAAGTGCTTGGCGATCGCGCTCGGTGCACTTTTTCTGCTGACCTCCTGCAAGGCGCTGGGGAAAGAGGGTCTGGTTTTGATGACCGACGACTCTTACAAGGCTACAGTCTTTGCCACCAACAAGATCGGTTTTGGATCGCCTGACGGCATTCTCTGGAACAAGGGCAAGCTTTATCTGGCTGATGAGGGCGGCGTCGCGCTCGAGGTTTGGAGTCAGAACGATGGACTCAAGAAACTGATGGACGCTCAGTTTGGAACGCAGTCACCGGAAGATTTGGTAATTGACGCGCAAGGCGACGTCTTTTTCAGTGATGACGATGCAGGTGGAGTTTGGGAGGTTGATGCTTCCGGAAAGCCGCGCCTGCTGGCCGGCAAGGACAAAGGTTTGACTTCGACTGAAGGAATTGTGCTGGCGCCCGATGGTTCGATCCTGGTTGGCGATGCTGATCAGCATGAAGTCTTCAAGGTCTCGAGAGACGGGGCGGTGGCGGTATTTCTGGGCAAGGAGTTTGGGATTACCAAACCGGAAAGCATGGTGTTTGACGAGAAGGGCAACCTTTACATTGCCGACAACGAAGATAACGTGCTCTATATGCTGGACAGCAATCACAAGCTTCATCGCGTGATTGATCGCGAGGACCAGTTTTCACCAGAGACGATCTTCTACTCGAAAGGCTCGCTTTACATCACAGATAGCCACGCGAGCAAGCTTTACCTTTACACGCCAAACGAAGAGCTGAAAACAATCGCGGCGTTTGGCGGTCAACTCAAAAATGTCCAGGGCGTTACAGTCGATGAACGTGGCGACATCTACGTGTCAATCCAATCTGACTTAAAGCATAAGCTCGGGTACATCGTAAAAATCAGTAAAGAGAGCTGAGCGAGCAATTAACTCAGATAAGTCTGGCGCGCCGATCAACTATGTCAACTGTCGTTGAAAATCTCAGCCTCGACTCCAACAGCATTGCAGCCGGGCCCGACCTGGGTTCTTCGCAATGCTTTGGGTCGCGTGAGGATCAATTTCTCACGGAAACATTTCCGCGGCTGTTCGAAGCGCAAGTGGCGCGCGATCCAGTGCAGGTGGCGGTCGTCTCCGAAGATGCACAACTGACGTACGGTGAACTCAACGCCCGGGCCAACCAGTTGGCGCGCGCCTTGCGCAATCGCGGAGTTGGCCGGGAATCGCTGGTGGGCATTTGCATTGATCGTTCGCTCGACATGGCGGTTGGCATACTGGGAATTCTGAAAGCCGGAGCCGCGTACTTACCTCTCGATCCCGACTATCCGGAGGAGAGATTAGCGTGGCTGCTTAACGACTCAAATGTCTCACTTGTATTGACGAAGATTAGCCTGGCGCCAAAAGTTGCAGCCGCAAAAGCCGGGGTAGCTCTGCTCGACGTTGAGAGTGCGGACCTTACTGAGAATTCAGCAGGGAACCTTGATGACTTACCGCAACCAAATGATCTGGCCTACGTAATTTACACCTCAGGTTCGACCGGCGAGCCGAAAGGCGTAATGATCGAGCACACCAACCTGGCAAATTATCTGCTCGCTCTTCAGCTCGAGTTGGAATTGGATCATAACGATCGTTACCTGCACACCGCTTCAATCTCGTTTTCGTCTTCGCGCCGTCAGTTGCTGTTGCCGCTTTCGCAGGGCGCGACGGTTGTCATAGCTACCTCGGAACAACGGAAAGATCCACTGGCGCTATTTGCGATGATCAAGCAGCGCGAAGTTACCGTGATGGATGCGGTGCCGTCATTCTGGCGCAACTGCACTGAAGTGCTGGCTTCGCTGGACGATCACACGCGCAACACGCTGCTCGACAACCGGCTGCGGTTAATGTTGTCGGCGAGCGAGCCCTTGTTGTCAGACATTCCGCAAACCTGGATGCACCGGTTCGCGCATCGCGCTCGACATGTGCACATGTTTGGCCAAACGGAAACCGCCGGCATCGTTTGCACTTATAAGATTCCCAGGAATCACAACGACGAAGTGGCCGCGATTCCGATTGGCAGACCAATCGCCAACACAGAAATTTACATACTAAATGAGCACAGCCAGCCTGTGCCTTTAGGAACGCCCGGCGAGCTTTACATAGGCGGCGCTGGTGTTGGGCGGGGATATTTGAATCGCCCAGATGTCTCCGCCCGAAAATTTATCGCGCATTCGACAAACGGCGCCACAACTTGGCTCTATCGCACGGGTGATTTCGCCCGGCTCACGACCGATGGAGTCATTGAGTTTGCCGGGAGGCAAGACAGCCAGGTGAAGGTGAGAGGTTTTCGCATCGAGCTTGGCGAAATCGAAGCAACGCTGGCGCGTCATCCGGGAGTTAAGAACAACGCGGTAGTAGCGAAGGCCGACAGTAACGGTACAAAGACTCTAATCGCATATTTCGTCGCGCGCGAGACCGTCCCGAGTGTTAGCGAGTTGCGTGCGTTTCTAAACGCGCGCTTGCCGGACTACATGGCGCCATCGACGTTCGTTGAATTAGCTGTATTGCCGCTGACAGCAAACGGCAAGATCGATAAACGCGCGCTGCCCGAACCCGGCAAGGCACGGCCCATGTTGTCGACTGCATATGAAGCGCCGTCGAGTACGACCGAGAAACGGCTGGAAAAGATCTGGGCAAACGTACTGCGCATCGACACGGTCGGCGTGAACGACGACCTTTTTGATTTGGGCGGTCATTCATTGCTTGCAATTCAGGTGATGGCGCGAATCAATGGACAGTTCAAAATAAATGTGCAGTTGCGAACACTGTTTGAGTGTTCGACGATCAAGAAATTAGCGGAACAGGTTGACGCGCTCGCAGGAAAAGAAATCGCCCGTTCGCCAGCCCTTCAACGCGTGTCTCGGGAGCAACCCCTTGCCCTTTCATTTCCGCAGCAACGTCTTTGGTTTATCGATCAGCTCGAAACCGGCAGCTCGCTCTACAACATCAATAAAGCTTTGCGTCTGCGCGGGCCACTGGACGCGGCGCGGTTGAATGGCGCGGTGCAGTCGATTGCTGCGCGTCACGAAGTGCTGCGAACGAGGTTTGTGGACCAGGATGGCCAGCCTGTTCAGTTGATTGCTCCCGCGATCGATATTCCTTTTCGCATCGAAGACTTGACTTCTGGAAATCATGAAGTCGAGCTCGACCGGCTTATACAAATTGAGGCTGAAAAACCCTTCGATCTTTCGCGCGGGCCCTTGCTGCGCGTGACTTTGTTTTGTCTGGCTGATGACGAGCATGTGCTGCTCGTCTCCATCCACCACATCATCGGCGACGCCTGGGCTTTAAAGATATTTTTTGCGGAACTCGCGAAGTTCTACGAATCGGAAAAAAACGAAGTTGATTTGCCAGCACTGCCCGTCCAGTATGCTGACTTCGCTGATTGGCAACGGAAAAATACGGATGGCGCGTCACTCGTCGAAGACCTGGCCTATTGGAAGACCCAACTTCAGGCCGCTCCGCTTTCGATAAGTCTGCCGAGCGATTTCCCCTCTCCCGCGGTGCCAAGTTTTTCCGGCGCGCAGCAGTCAATGGTCCTGCCGTCGCAACTCTATCAAGCACTGTGCAGCACCTGCCGGCAGGAAGGCGTCACGCTTTTCATGCTCTTGCTGGGCGCGTTTCAAATTCTGCTGAGCATCTATAGCGGCCTCGACGACATCCTGGTGGGGACTCCGGTTCTCGGTCGCGATTTGATTGAAACCGAGCCGCTGATTGGCTGCTTCATCAACACGCTGGTATTGCGCGGAAATCTTTCCGGCAATCCCACCTTTCGCGAAGTGCTGAACAGAACGCGCGAAGTTGCCATCGATGCCTACACCCATGGGGCCGTTCCGTTCGAGAAACTCGTCGAGGAATTGCGGCCTGAACGTAGTTTGAGTCGCAGCCCATTGTTCCAAACGATGTTTGTGCTCGAGGACCAGTCCGCGACCGAGCTAAAGCTCAAAGGGTTGCAGGTCGAATCACTGCGCCTGGAAGCAACCACCGCAAAATTTGATCTGACACTTGGCGCAATTGAAAAGGCCGAGTCGCTCGAGATTTGGTTTTCATACAGCACCGAACTCTTCGCGCCCGAGAGCGTCACCGCAATGCTCGACGACTTCAGGCAAATCCTTGAAGTAATAGTGACAGACCAGCAGCGACCTGTTTCGCAGCTTTCGCCGCTCAGTTGGCGGCCGAAAGTGCCGGCGGCCATCGTTTCTGAAGTGTCAGCAGGCGCGCGTGAGAAACCACAGTTTGTCGCGCCGCGCACGCCGATTGAAGAAAGGCTGGCCACTATTTGGAGCGATGTGTTGCATGTTGAGCGCGTGGGCGTGCTCGATAACTTCTTTGACCTGGGCGGCCATTCGTTGCTGGCCGCACAAGTCATTTCGCGTACGCGCACCGCGTTGGCGGTGGAGCTACCGCTGCGACGGATTTTTGAAACTCCGCATGTGGCTGGTTTAGCGGCCGCGATTTACGAAATGCAAACTGCTGAAACTGGAGAGGAAGAGCTGGCCGCAATGCTGGCCGAACTTAGCCAGCTTTCAGAAGAAGAAGCCCAGCGAAAATTTGCCGAAGAGTCTAAACAGATTCCCGCGAAGAGACCGGATAATTGATGATTGTAGAAAGCAACCACGTCCATGAGCTGACGCCTACACAACAGGCGATGCTGATCTATTCGCTGTACGCACCTGAGTCGAAAGCGTATTTCGAACAGGTTTGTTACGCGTATCGCGGACCACTCAACGCATCTGCGTTTGCGGCAGCATGGCAACGTGTGATTTACCGGCACGAAATTCTGCGGACTTCTTTCTCAACCGGCGACGCTGAACACCTTTGCCAGTTTGTTCACGCGGATGCCCGGCTTTCATTCCAGGAGCACGACTGGCGCGAGTTGTCCGTAAGTGGGACAGGCATTCCTGCCTGTCCTGGACAGACTGGAAAGTCTGTCCTACAGCGCGAGCAGGAGCGGCGCCGTGACCAGTTCCTGAAAGAAGATTGTGACCGCGGCTTTGATCTGACGATTGCGCCGCTGATCAGGGTGGCGGTGTTACAGAGCGAAGACGAGGCCTTTTGGATAGTCATCAGCAATCACCACATTATCCTCGACGGCTGGTCCATGTCGCTGGTGCGCGATGAGGTTTCACAGTTTTACAGGCAGTTAGTCCACGATTGCGAAACAACCCTGAAGCAGTCTCCGGAGTTTAGTAGTTATTTGCAATGGCTTGAACAGCAGGATTTGAGCGCGGCCGAAAAATTTTGGCGTAGTGAGCTTAAAGGGTTCGTGGCGCCAAACAGTTTGCCGGTTGACAGTGGCGCCAGTCAGGCCAACGTTGTCATCGACTCGTTTGCGGAAAAGACGCTGTCGTTGTCAGCGGAACTTACGAACGGCATTCGTGCCTGCGCGAAACGGGAGCACTTGACGCTAAGCACGCTGTTGCAGGGCACCTGGGCCATCCTGTTAAGCCGCTACTCGGCGACCGGCGATGTTGTGTTTGGCATAACGGTGTCAGGTCGCCCCTACGACTTGCCTGAGATCGAGTCGCTGGTCGGGTTGTTAATAAATACCTTGCCGGTGCGCGTCAAACTATCTGCGGAGGAATCGAGTCTCGCTTGTCTAAAACAGATTCAACGCAGCGTAGCGAGTGCGCTTGAGTACGAACACTGCTCACTAAAGCAGATTCAAAATTGGAGTAGCGTGCCCTTTAACCTGCCGCTATTCGAGACGCTGTTGGTATTTGAAAATTTCGCGGGCTCGGGCTCCTCGTTTGAACTGGATGGCCCGGTTGAAGTTTCCAGCACGCAGCTATCGAGGACCAACTATCCGCTGACACTAGTAGTAAATCCAGCAGCCGAACTGCGACTCCAGATCGTTTATCACCGCAACCGCTTTGCCGTTGATGTGATCGAACGAATGCTGGCGCATCTGGCAAACATCCTTGCGGGCCTTGTCAGAGACCTTAATCAGCCGCTGCGAAGCGCGACCATGTTGACGGTGGCGGAAACGCAAAAGCTGCTTGTCGATTTTAATGACACTGCTAAGGATTTACCCGCGGACGTCGTCACGCGAATTTTCGAACGGCAAGTTGAGCTAACTCCAGACGCGCTAGCAATCGTTCATGAAGCGGAAACTCTGACCTATGCGGAGTTGAACGTGCAGGCTAATAGACTCGCTCATTATCTCAAACAACTCGGCGTGGGCGCTGAAAGCCTGGTGGGAATTTGCCTACCGCGATCAGCGGAGATGGTGATGGCTGTGCTCGCTATTCTCAAGACTGGCGGCGCGTACGTGCCTTTGGATCCGGCCTACCCGAAAGATCGTTTGGCGTTCATGCTGGCGGACAGCAACGTTGAAGTGTTGCTAACGCAGACGGCGCTCGCAAAACAGTCATTTGAATACAAAGGCAAGCTGGTTTGTCTCGACGCCGCGGTTGAGACCATAGCCGCCAATGTAACTGAAAACCTGGCCGAGGCCGCGCAGCTGGCGGACGCTGCGTACGTAATTTATACCTCGGGCTCGACGGGAAAGCCGAAGGGAACGCTGATCGAACAGCGCTCGTTGTTGAACTTCACGCAAGCGGCGGGCGATGCATATCAAATTGCAGAGAGCGATCGTGTGCTTCAGTTTGCTTCACTCAGTTTCGATACCAGCGCTGAAGAAATCTTTCCGGCGCTGACGAAAGGCGCGACGCTGGTGTTGCGGACGGATGCAATGCTCAGTTCCGCCGAGCAGTTTCTGCAAGCTTGTAGCAAGTTTGGAATCACAGTTCTGGATTTACCGACGGCCTACTGGCACGATTTGTCTGATGACCTTGCGGCGAACAATTTAGCGCTTCCGGATTGCATTCGTTTGGTGATCCTGGGCGGAGAAAAGGCGTTACCTGAACGCCTCGCTGTCTGGCGTGCACATGTCAGTGACAGCGTGCGCTTGCTCAATACCTACGGACCAACCGAAACGACGATCGTCGCCACCATGTTTGATCTGTCGGCCGCGAACGCAGTTTCAGAAGCACCAATCGGCCGGCCAATCGCGAACACCGTTGTCTACGTTTTGGACTCGAACCTGCAGCCGGTGGCAATTGGCTTGCCCGGTGAACTTTACATTGGTGGCGCCGGCGTGGCGCGTTGCTATCTCAACCGGCCTGAGCTCACCAGCGAAAAATTCATTACCAACCCATTTGCTGATGAACGCGCGCCCCGGCTTTTCCGGACGGGCGACGTGGTTTGCTACCAGCCTGATGGCAATCTCGATTTTCTCGGCCGCAGCGACAATCAGGTGAAAATCAGAGGGTTCCGCATTGAGTTGGAAGAGATCGAGCAGGCAATTAGCGCGCATGTTGATGTAGCGCAAGTGGTGGTTCTTGCCGCTGAGGATGGCGGGGACAAAAGACTGATCGCCTACCTCGTTGCCGCGCGAGACGCTCAACCTGCTGTTAACGAGCTGCGACAGTTTCTCAGTGGAAAGTTACCTGCGTACATGATACCGACCGCGTTTACGTTCATCGAGGCCATTCCCCTAATGCCGAATGGAAAAACTGACCGGCGCGCGCTTCTCAGTCTCGGTCAATTTCAAAACGCATCATCCGTAGAAGACTTCGAAGGGCCGCGCAGTCCGCTTGAAGAGTCAATCACAGAGGTCTGGGCAAAAGTACTTGGCGTGGAACAGCCCGGCATACACGACAACTTTTTTGAGTTGGGTGGACATTCGTTGATGGCCGCAAAACTCATTTCCAATCTGCGGCGGCAGTTGCACGTTGAGTTGAATTTAATCGATGTGTTTCAGTCGCCCACGATCGCCAGGCTGGCCGCGTTGATCTACGAACGGCAAACGGAAAGTGAAGCCGATGAGGAGCTGGCTTCGCTGCTGGCTGAAATCGAGAACCTGTCAGATGAAGAAGCACAACAACGACTGACGCAGGAGATAGGGAAAGGCGGCTTGCGCGCGCAGGCCCTGAAGATGGCGCTCATTGCAACCGGCGCCTTGCAGATATTGTCCGACGCACTTTAGAGAACAAGCGAGGAATAACAAAACGTGTCAACAAGTGCATTGAACATTAGGGAACAATTGGCCGGCTTGTCGCCCGCCAAGCGGGCGCTGATCGAATTGAAGCTGCTCAAGAGGCAAGCGGCCGCGGGCGAACCCAAGCCGATCATCTCAAAACGGCCTGAGGGCGCGCCTGTACCGCT
>WNFT01004113.1_pt1 | contig 18299 bp, 15 predicted proteins | sample 5400191 | NCBI WGS metagenome assembly WNFT01 (sample SAMN13153359, study PRJNA577476) | soil metagenome | isolation source: 80 cm saprolite under Madrone tree | place: USA:California | collected 2016-06-14 | reverse complement strand
TGCCCGCGATCGACATTTCGCCGAACTTTTTCACGACCTCCGCTGCCCAGGGCTGCAAGATCGGATTGGTATAGTCGCCGACCAGCTGGTCGTAGTCGCTCACCCCTTCCACGCCCGGAGGAAGGGGGGGAAGGGCCAGCGAGCCCGAAATGCCGTCGCCGGGTCGCTGCGGCCAGCGCGACTTGTTCGTCACCGGGCCGGGACCAGATGCCGGCGGCTCGAACCAGGGAAAGGCAGGGTGAAGCCAGACGCGGGAAAAGTCCGGGATTGATGTGGCGCCGTTCGTTACGCCGCTGGCCGGTCCGACCCCTGATGTCACGATCTGCCCCAGGGCAGGCGTCGCAGCCGCCGCTGTCAATGCGATGAATAGAAGGAAATTCCGCTGCCTGCGCATGCCAACCTCCCCTTTCAATGGTCTTCCATGAGAGATCACAAGGGCGCTCGCGTGGATTGGGCTGAAAGATGCTTGCCCGCGGTGGTCACTCCGCGGTGCCAACGCGATGCGACTTCGGCACGTCCCGTTTAGCAACTCCAATAGAAAGCTACACCTTTTTTCGCCTGCTTATGGAAGAGGCTGCGATGTTTCCGGTTATGGCCCAAATCCAAAGCCACCGGAAGTCATTCGGCACTTTCACCGGGTTGTGACCGGAAGCGCCGCCATTCGGCCCCCTTTCGTTTCTCGCGGCTCCTCGTTGCTCCCGAGTATCTCACTGCACGATCTTGAACTTGTGCACCCGCCGGCCGCGGTTTTCCGCAACATAGACGTTGCCCTTGGAGTCCACCGCAATGCCATGCGCCTGATCGAATTGGCCGGGCTGCTTGCCGATGCTGCCGAAGCTCGATAGCGGCTTGCCAGCCTTGCGGTCGACGACGTCGATCTGGGCATTGTTCTGGTTGACCACAAACATGTAGGTCTGCTCGGGATCGGGCGAGAAATCGATCGCCACGGTGGCGCCGCCGAACTGCTTGATCTTGCCGTCCGCCGGCGTGGTGACGGGCGTCCACGGCAGCTCGATGGTGCGTTTGAGGTTGCCCTGCTTGTCGTAGACCTGGATGCGCGCGTTGTCGCGGTTGCAAACGTAGACGAGGCCGTCGTGGCCGATCGTCAGGCAGTGCACGGTGTCCATGCCTTCCGGTAGCCATTGACGCAGGAACCGGCCGTCGCGGTCCGTCACGGCGATGCGACGGTTGCTGTTGCGGCCTTCGCCGTCCGAGACATAGACGTCGCCGTTATCGCGATCGACAAAAATGCTGGACGGCATGTGGAACTGGGCGAACGAAGAATTGAGCGGCCTGCCTTTGATGGTGCCGTCGGAGGAGTCAAGCACGCCCTTCTTGCCGATCCGCAACAACAGTTTGCTGCCGTCGTGGGTGAACTTCTGGACGACGCCCGACGGAGCCGAAGCGACCCAGAAATTGTTCTCTTTGTCGAAATGGCAGCTATGGAGCCGCGGATCGAGCAAATCGGGGTTGCTCCAGGAATGCACGACGTTGCCAGCCGGGTCGAACTCGATGATCGAAGGCGCCATGCGCCCGGCGTCCAACTCGCCTTCCAGTATGTCCTGCCGGTTGAGAATGACCACATGGTCCTGCGCATCGACGCAGACGCCGCCCAGTCCGCCGAGCACCCAACGGTCCGGCAAGGGCTTTGGCCAAGATGCGTCGACCTCGTAGTGCGGCGCGCCACTCTGCGCCCAGGATCGGGATGCCCCAACCACCTGCGCGACCACCGCCAAGGCGGCGCATGCTCCGACCGTCACCAGAAAGCTCGTTTTCATGACCCGCATCTCCTCCGCTCGGCAACAGGCCGCATATGCGCTGCCGGCTATTCGCCCGACGGCCTATCATGCCTTGTTTTAACGGCCGCTCGCAATACGCTCCGCACCCCCCGCTCGTGGTCCTGGATCGGGAGCTCACGCCCCTACGCTCAAGGCCTTGCTCGCGGAGCATTTCAGCCGCCAGACAACGCCGGTCGACGCATAGTCAAGTTCGACCTCGCCGCCGACGCTTGCCTCGGCCACAGCGGAAATTATCGTGCTGCCGAAACCGCGTCGTTTTGGCGGCTGCACCCGTGGGCCATCGTGCTCGATCCAGCCGATGCTGAATTGGCCGCCTTCCAGCCGCCAATCGATGGTGACGCCGCCATGATCGTCCGACAACGAGCCATACTTGCCGGCATTGGTCGCAAGTTCGTGCAGGGCCATGCCGATGCTCTGCGCCGCGGAAGGCGTCACGCTCAAATGCGGCCCCTCGATCATGATGCGCTCGCCGATCAGATCGGCAAAGTGCGCGAGTTGGGCGCGGACAAGGGCCTCGATCTCGACGCCACGCCATTCGCTCCGGACCAAGAGGTCCTGGTTGGCGGACAACGCCTGGATCCGCTGGGAGAAGCGTTCTGCGAAATCGGAGGGATTCGATGCGACGGTCTGGTTCGCGATCGACTGCACGACACTGAGCAAGTTTTTGGTGCGGTGATTGAGCTCACGCATCAGCAGGAGCTGACGCTCTTCGGCACGTTTACGCTCGGTGATATCGGCGGCGGTGCCGACCATGAGGACGGCGCGGCGAGCTTCGCCGGTCCCTTCGAATGTGGCCATGCCGTAAACCTCAATCCAGCGGTTCTCGCCACTGATTCGCTGGACGCGATATTCACCAACGAAAGGTTTCGGATCGACCGGATTGAGCGCCGCTGCAGCAGTCGCACAGACGCGCGCAGCGTCCTCAGGCGGTACGCGTGCCATGATGCTGGCGACGTCGACTCGGGGGTCGACGATATCGAAGATCGCCTTGAATCGCTCGTCCCATGACGCCGTACCCTGGAGCGGGTCGTAGAGCCACCAGCCGAGCCGAGCAGCGTCGAGGGCCAACTGCAGGCGGATTTGGCTGGTTTGGATTGTCGCTTCCGAGCCCTTGCGCCGGGAGATGTCCCGGACCAGACCGATGAGCCGGCGTTGCCCTCCGGTCTCACGAAGCTTCGCCTGCGAATCGAGCCAACGCATCGAACCGTCTGAGTGCTGGAACCGGTACTCGACATGGAAGGGTGCGCCGGTTTCGAGCGTATCGCGCAAGGCCTGTTCGACTTTCGGCCGGTCCTCCGGATAGACGGTCGCAAGCGCCTTGTCTTGTGTCATTGGGCTTCCGGGCGGAAGCCCATGCATCGCGAACGCGCGGTCCGTGGCGATAATTTCCCCGCTCTCGAGCGAGCTCTCCCACATGCCGGCGCCCCCGGCATCGAGCGCCAATTGAAGTCGCGCCTCGCTCTCCCGCAGCAATTCCTCCTTCTGCTTGCGCTCGCTGATATCGATGGCAAGCGCGAAAAACTGCGAGGGCTTGCCGGTTTCGTCCGGCAGCGTCGCTATGATTTTACGGACCCAGACCGGCCGCCCGCTCTTGTGAACGTAGCGGTTCTCAATCTCAATGGCACTCACTTCGCCGGCGCGCAGGCCCCTGTCACTGTTGGGATCGCGATCATCGGGATGAACGAGGGCACTGAAGTGCATACCGCGCAGCTCGCCTTCGGAATAGCCGACGAGGGCGCAGAAAGCCGGGTTGCATTGCTGGAGCCGTCCATCCCAATCCGACACCGCAATGCCGGCCAAGGCATGCTCATAGAGATTGCGAAATCGCGCCTCGCTCCGGCGCAGCAATTCGTCCTGCCGCTTGCGTTCGCTGATATCGATGGCGAGCACGAGAACTTGCGCTCGCTTGCCGGTTTCGTCTGGTAGGGTCGACATGATCTTACGGACCCAGACCGGCTGGCCGTTCTTGTGAACGTATCGGTTCTCAATCTCGATGGCGTTCACTTCGCCGTTACGCAGGCGGCGATCTTCGTTAACGTTGTCATCCCGATCGTCGGGATGAATGAGGGAACCGAAATGCACACCGCGCAGCTCGTTTTCCGAATAGCCGATGAGGGCGCAGAAAGCCGGGTTGCATTGCTGGAACCGCCCGTCCCCATCCGATAAAGTAATGCCGGCGAAGGCATGTTCGTAGAGATTGCGAAATCGCGCTTCGCTCTTGTGCAGAGCATCCTCGGCCTGCTTGCGATCGGTGATGTCGTAGCCCGAGGGGACAACCCCATCGATCCCGCCATCGGCGGCGCGCAACGGTGTTACTTGAAAATCGATCCATCGAATCTCGCCGCCGCGACCGGCGTATTGTAGATCCAGTCGTATGGTCTCGCCCGCGAGGCACCGTGCAATCAACTCGTACATCGGCGAATAGGTCCAGCAAGGCGCATCGGCGAACGGCTGGCCGATCACGGCCTCGCGCGGAGCGCCGATGGCCTGCAGCATCTGCACATTGGCTTCCTCCATCCGTCCATTTTTGTCGACTAGGCCGACATAGCCGTTGTAGGTGTTGATGATCTGACTGAGGCGCTTCTCGCTCTTTCGCAGCATCGCGTCGCTGCGGAAGCGGCTGGCGGCGGCCCTCTTGAGGGTCGCCCACAGCTCACAGAGCTCCGGTACGCCCGATTCAAACGGCACTTGAGGGTCCGTCAGCAGCGCGCCGGCCTTCTCGCGCAGTTCGGCAAGAGGGCGGGTGATGCGCCTTGCTATCCAGAGGGCGAACATGAGCGACAAGAGGGAAATAATTCCCCCCAGCGCTATGGCCCAGCCGACAGTGCCAAGGACGGCCGCTTGCAGATCCGCAGTTTTTGCCCCAATACCCGTTGTCCAACCGCTCACATTCGAGCGGGTGTTGGCCAAGATGATCGGATCGCCCTCGCTCGTCACGATGTCGAACAAGCCGTCTTGATCCTTGATCGCACGCACGGGCTCGTAGACAAGCTGACCGACGCGGCGGTCGTGGTTGGGCAGGCGGACGACCAGTCGACCCCGTGCGTCGCGTATCGCGACCAGCCAATTCTTTGGCATGTCCTGGAAAGCGATCAGGTCAAGGAGACGACGCGTGTGCACGGTGACGGCCAGTGCACGGAACGGCTGGCCGTTCTTAAAGATGGGAATATTCGCGGTTGCCGCCCATCTCTGGTCGGGCCCCAGGAAAACGTCGGAGACGACAACCGAGCGGGTTTCAAACGCCTCGTTCTGCGCAGCAAGCCCCTCTTTGCTCCTGGTCGGAGACAGCAGTGGCTGACCTCGCGGCCGCGTCGTGTTGACGAGGAGGCGGCCGCCAACGTCAGCGACGACAGCCCAGAGGTCCGGGTCGGCGGAAAGACCGCGCCGCAGCTCGTCTTCGAAGGCATCGATACTGTCTTCCAGCAACGCCGGGGAGTGCGACAACACCTGAGCCAGCGCAATGTACTTGCCAAGTTCGGCGTCGACCGCGGCGGCTACCGAGCGGGCGGAATAGAGCAGGCTTGCGCGCTGCGTTTCGTTGGCGGCACTGACCAGGCTCCAGATCACCGCGACAACAACGATGTTGAGTGGCACCGCAAGCGTGAGCACGATTGCGATCAGGCGCGCGTTGATGGTCGCGTACGGGAAAGGCGGCGTCGCGTCACCTGTGGTAAGGGCATTCAGGTCTGGTTGGACTTCGCCGGATTCCAGGGGGCTCAGCATCACACGACACCCAATTCACTCAAAGCGGGAGATCGGCAGCGTCGGAAACAAAGTCGGGGCAGCAGGGCAGAAAGGTGCGACACCGCGCAGGGTAGCATTTTTGCGTGATACGCGTCCCGTTACAATGCGTGGCTGCACCGCCGCCTTCCGCACCGCGCGTTATGCCAGAGCAACGACACAGCGTCCGCAGGACCTTTCTCAGGGAGACTACCAATGCGTGAAATTGGCCATTTTGTTGGCGGCAAGGAGGCCAAAGGCAACTCCGGCCGCTTTGGCGACATCTTTGATCCTAATACCGGCGAGGTGCAGGCCAAGGTGGCGCTCGCAAGACACGCCGAAGTTGAGCACGCCATCGCGGTGGCGGCGTCGGCCCAGCCGGCCTGGGCTGCGACCAATCCGCAGCGGCGCGCCCGTATCATGTTCCGGTTTCTCGAGCTCGTGAACCGAGACTATGACAACCTCGCGGCCCTGTTGTCGTCCGAACACGGCAAGACCATCGCGGACGCCCGCGGCGACATCCAGCGCGGCCTCGAAGTGGTCGAGTTTGCCTGCGGCATCCCGCATCTGATGAAGGGCGAATACACGGCCGGTGCGGGGCCGGGCATCGACCTCTATTCCCTACGCCAGCCGCTCGGGGTCGTCGCTGGCATCACGCCCTTCAACTTTCCCGCCATGATCCCGATGTGGAAATTTGCGCCGGCGATTGCCTGCGGTAACGCCTTCGTCCTCAAGCCGTCAGAGCGCGATCCGTCGGTACCAATGCGGCTTGCGGCGCTGATGACCGAGGCGGGACTGCCGCCCGGCATCCTCAACGTTGTCAACGGCGACAAGGAGGCGGTCGACACCCTGCTTACGGACCCGCGGGTGATGGCGGTCGGATTCGTGGGCTCTTCAGCGATCGCGGAATATGTCTATTCGACCGGTTGCGCCAACGGCAAGCGCGTGCAGTGCTTCGGCGGCGCCAAAAACCACATGGTCGTGATGCCCGACGCCGACCTGGACCAGGCCGTCGACGCCCTGGTCGGTGCGGGCTATGGCTCGGCCGGCGAACGCTGCATGGCGGTTTCGGTCGCAGTGCCGGTCGGCAGGACGACCGCGGACGCGCTCATGCGCAAGCTGATCCCGCGGGTGGAAGGCCTCAAAATCGGCCCGTCATCCGACCCGCATGCCGACTTCGGGCCAATGGTCACGCGCGCCCACCTCGACAAGGTCAAGGGCTATGTCGACATGGGCGTGAAGGAAGGCGCCAAGCTCGTCGTCGATGGCCGCGGATTCAAGCTGCAGGGCTATGAGAACGGCAACTTCATGGGCGGCTGCCTGTTCGACGAGGTGACGCCGGACATGCGCATCTACAAGGAGGAGATTTTCGGCCCAGTGCTCTGCGTGGTGCGGGCCAGGGATTACGAGGAGGCCGTGCGATTGCCATCGGAGCACACCTACGGCAATGGCGTTGCCATCTTTACCCGCGACGGCGACACCGCGCGGGATTTCACCGAGCGCGTCAATGTCGGCATGGTGGGGGTGAATTTCGCCATTCCGGTGCCGCTGTCGTACTATACTCTTGGCGGGTGGAAGCGCTCGGGCTTCGGCGACCTCAACCAACACGGCCCGGACTCGATCCGGTTCTATACCAAGACCAAAACCGTGACGTCGCGCTGGCCCTCCGGCACCAAGGAGGGCGCGGAGTTTGTCATTCCGACGATGAGGTGATGGTCAGCGACATCCCTCGATCAGGTAAGGGCGACTCTTGTGACCGCCCTGTTGCCGACGGCAGGCGGTACGTAAACTGGGGCGACCACAAGGGTCGTCCCACAGCCGGCAACGTTGGAAGGCGATGCTTAGGCCCCTCACGTTTATGACTTTGGTCGATGCTCCAATCCCACCAGAATCCGCCACGGCAAACCAGAAACCGCCATCACTTCGTCTTTTTTGTCACACCCAGCAGAATTTTGCATCTAGACGGGAATAATCCTGGCTTGCACGTTGACTTGGGCCGCTTCCAGACGCTCAATCAACCTGGGCGGGGGAGGATTGCAAGGCGTACACACATCGCGATTGGGTATTGGCTCGGCTGGTTAGCGGCTGTCGGCGACGCGCCAAGCATTTGGCGCAGCTTTTGACGACCGGATGGGGTCGCCGCTGTGCAGACCAATGAGCCGCCAGCGTATGTGAGTGGTGTGCGGTCTTTTCTGACTTCCGTCTGTTCGACGACTCCCCGGCCAGGGGACCGCATCTATTCGATGGAGAACGTCAATGAGTCGACACCAATTCGGGGCGCAGGCCCATTCGGTTCGTGGGGATCAAAACCGTGAAATCGGCTTGAGGGCGGTCGCGGCCGCGATCCTCTACCAGGGCGACGCCGGTAATGTGGAGCGCACGCTCTCCCGAGAGCCGTCGGTGCCCACAGCTCCCGCGACGCAGTCGAGCGATCGCCAACCGTAGAGCCCTCCGGGTTGCGGGAGCACTCGATCTAGCGGAACCGCTCACACTCGCGGCACGAGCGCATGGCCTGAGTTTTAAGCTCCGAAGTTTTAAGCTCCGGTCATGCAAGAATTCTTCCCCACGTCATCGCGACACGCTCCATCGATCGAGCCTGGATGCCGTATGAATTGTGGCTGCCGCGGCATCTTTCTTAACATATGGTTAATACGCCAAATATATGGTTAATGCCAGAACCCGAATATAAAGACGACCGTTCGCGTAAGGCTTTAAATAATTGAATTCCGATCAGTTTCCGCAGCCTGCGAAGGGCCTTACGATGGCCTTCACGACGGTGTCGCAAAACGGTTCGAGCCTGCCGACACGGTAAGTCGCGTTGCGGACTCGTAGATCGCCTTAATGTGGCCGTCGAATGACCCACTTTTTTCGCTTATTACTAATTTCAACGCCCCGCAAAATGCGTGGCACAGGAGAGGCCGTCATGGAGAAGTTCGCGATCATCGCGGCGCGTAAGCCGCCGCGGATTGGCTACGCCGTGCTCATCTGCGGAGCTTTGCTCGGTTCAGTTGCCGCTACCGCACCCGCACAAAGCGCCGATTTCTATCCTTATCAATATCCTTATCAATATACGGGATACCCGGGCTATAACGGAAATTATCGAAACTGCAACCCCTGCGGCTGCCGTCCGTGCTGCAACCCATGCTGTAACCAGTGCGGTTATAGGCCGTACGTGCGGCCCGCTCCTGTAGTTGAGCGGCATTGGGATTACTGGGAGCGTCGGTACCCCTACCCCTACCGTCACCCCTATTATCCCAATGGCTACGCGGGCGGTTACCCCTCTTATCCCAATGGCTACGCGGGTGGTTACCCCTCTTATCCCGATGGCTACGCGGGTGGTTACCCCTCTTATCCCGGTAGCTACGCCGGCGGAGCGCGGCCGCGTCTCGGATTCGGAGGCGTGCAGTATCAATATCCGCAATCTCCGGCATCGTACGAATACGAAGCGCCGCCGCGATCTCCCTACGAATATGAGGCATCGGCACGGCCTGGATACGACTACGAGGCGTCGCCGCGGCCGCCCGTAGGCATACCTGGCGCCTATTACAATGCCGGTTACTTCCAATAACGATACTGGAGCTCCTACCGGGATTATGGGGTCGAAGTCGGCAACAGAACACAAGCGGCGCGGTCTGCAATTGCTCAGCTTTGTTCGGCAAGAACCGATCTTCGACCTCCCGTTCAATAATGAGGGCTCGTTCGCAGTGCGGTTTTCTTAACTCTTTGTTGCCACCGATTCACCAATGTCCTGTCACCAATGTCCTGTTACCTATGTCCCGCTAACATAATGTAGGCTGCCACCAGGAACCAAAACGCATAGTCACTTACAAAAGGAATATAAACGAATACGGCAACGACCGCGAGCCCGGCGACAATGAGCGAAATGACATGTACGCTGAAAATGTTGAACATCGCTGATGCCCTTTATACCCCGCGAGATTTGCGCATGATTCAGCTGCGCAGGCGCTCCCTGACGAACATTACAACATCGCTGGATCGGCCGCACCCGGGGGCTGCGCCGTTTCAACAGGGTCCTCTGATTCGGGCCTTTTTGCGGTGTCGGAAAGGCCCCTGCGATTTTCGTCACAATTCGCCGCTTTCACGATCACGGCTTTGCCGGTGGACGAGACGTGTTACGCTTGACTCCTGGTCGCCGAAGACTCGGGACGCACCACCGAGCGGTTTGGTCATGGACCGAGGAGACCAAAGGACGATGCCCCAAAGTCATGACTTCGACATTAAGGGGACTGTCGTTCCCACCTCGCTCGCGCCGAGGTACGAACGTGGCGGCGACAGGCGGGCGCAATCGGCGCGGTCGCGAAGACGACCTTGACACCTGTTGCAGGGTTGTTCCAAAGCGTCCTCACTCAAGCAAGCCGAGAGGCAACCCATGATAGTGACAGAGCGGCAGGCGAAACGGTCGATGTGGTGCCCGATGGCACGGGTCAGATGGCAGAAGGCGTGGCAAGCCAGCAATCGCTCCAATCCCGGTCAATGGAACCGGCTGAAGAACGCGATATTTCGGACTTTCTTCCCACGGCTCCATTGGCTTTTTCGGGCGAAGTTCTTCAGATGCTTCGGCTCGGGATGCATGATGTGGAGATGGGCAGACCGGGAGGCAAAAACGGGCTTTTGCGGGTTAGCCGGCAATCCCCTGCAGAACCTGTTTTCCGATTGATGAGTCCGCCCTTGCGGCGAGCCGTCGGGGTGAGCGCACCCCCGACGGCACGGCGGCGTTTCGTCTCTTGCCGCGAACGGCTCCACGCGAGACGACCCCTTTCCCGGATGGCGTTCGCGGGTCCTTCCGTCGGCGCGCTCGACGGCGAAGCACGGCGATCGTCAACGGTGATCACACGGGCGTCAGGTTACCGAAGGAAGCTTTCGGTTGGTCGGAGGTTGAAAGAAAATGACGACGACGCGGGGCTGACGTCAGCCGTCTTCGCTCTTGGTCGACCCCGCCCAGGGGCCACACCGGGGCCAGCTATGGTTGACCGGATCCTCGCTCTTCACGACGCGCTTGTCTCTCACTGCCGACCAGCGAAACTCAAGGTCGCGCGCATAGGCCAACGCTTCGCGCTGCGTTTCGAAGCGCAACGGGTCACCCTCCCATTCGCCGGAATCATCCACCACCACCTCAATCTTCCAAGACATGCGAGCCTCCCCATCCCGACTGATCGCTTCCTGCGCGGCGGTTGCCCGATTGAGGCCGCCAAATGGGTTGGCTCCTGTCGAACCGAAGTGATACGCCCGTTCCATTGCCCAATCGTTCCGCATGCTTTCCTCCCAACCGCAGCGCACATGACTCCGCATCGCGCCAGCAACTGCGCGCTAAAACCAACTCAAAAGATCTGATCGGAAAGGGTAATCGTCCCGGCTCTATCGATGGTCCCGGCCCGTCAACGGTATTGTGAGTGCCATGGCTCGACGGCGCCCCAGAAACCTCGTCCGGTTTCGATCCGTCCCGGGTCGCACGGTATTCTTGCCGACAGTGTGGACCAGCATGGGACACCTTTGTGTTGCGCCGAGTATTTTCGTACTCGACGTGCTGCTTTCAAGCCTATGATAAAATACCCAGGTCGCAACAGCAATTTTCTAACAACCTTAAGTAAGGTTACTTGTGGAAAATTGAGATATGAGACATCCGCCATTTCGATGATTGGTTTTTTTCATTGCACCGCAATATTTAGCAAGGCGCGTAAACCAGCCCAGAACTTGTCCGTGATTACGCGATCACAGTCATGCCATGCCCCGCGAAAAGCGACGTGAAAGTGGGGCATCCAGTACCCCCCGGCGAATCAGGCGGTTACTGGATCGCCCGCTTTCGCGGGCGACGACGCGTAGGTGATGCAATTGTTTTCCGACACGTCCTCGACCAATGCCAGACAACGATGTCGCGCAAAAGAAGTGATAGCATAGAGCGAACTACCCGCGAAATTGTATCGAGAGGCGCGCTCGATTAAGCTACTATCGTGAGCCGCAACAAGATATTCACCCATAAGTTCCGGATTCATTTTCCGGAGGCGTTTTAATTTTCCATTATGGTTAATGGCGCACCGGATAAGGAGTTACAACCGCTTCTGAACGTCGATGCGCGCCCGGTAACCATAATAAAGGCAATCTAGCCAAAAATGCGCCTTTATTCGCTATACATATTAAGGTAACGAGATTTGCGCCGGTCGACTATCGGCTCAGGAGCACGCGATGCGTCGTAGTTCGGCTATCACCATAATCGCGCTCGGTGCTGCGGTCGCCGCGAGCGACGCCGAGGCGAAGCTGGATTTGTTTGTCGACAAGTCGGCGCAACAGATATCAGTCATCCAAAATGGCCGGTTACTTTACGTTTGGCCGGTTTCGACCGGACAGGACAGATTTTCAACCCCGAGCGGCGTTTACATGCCGGAACGCCTTGAGCGGACGTGGTTCTCCAGGGCTTACTACAACTCCCCGATGCCCCACGCCATCTTCTTTCACCACGGCTACGCGATTCACGGCAGCTACGACATCGCCCGATTGGGAGGGCCAGCTTCGCATGGCTGCGTTCGCCTTCACCCTCAAGATGCCGCGCTGCTGTATGGGATGGTCGAGCAGGAAGGCCCCGGCAATACCACGATCGTGGTCGGAGGCGGCTGGTCGCCAAATCCGATGCCGCCGCGGTATCGCGATCCGGATGAGCCCTTGCAGCCCGCCTACCGCGGCGAAGGCGCAGCGCGAGGCGCTTATCCTCCCGGCCCGCCGATGCCGCCTTATCGCGGCGACGGCGGAACAGCGCGAGGCGCCTATCCTCCCGGCCCGCCGATGCCGCCTTACCGCGGCGACGGCGGAATAGCACGAGGCGACTATCCTCCCGGCCCGCAGACGCCGCCTTACCGCGGCGACGGTGGAATGGCGCGAGGCGCCTATCCTCCCGGTCCGCAGATGCCGCCTTATTACAACGCCGATCCATATGTCGACGGGCCGGGGCGGCGGCGCGGCGATAACAGCCAAATGGCGACGAGAGGGCCTTACCCGGCGAACCGGCCGCCCGCGCCGCGTCTCGATGCTCGATCGACCCGACGCTCGGCTCGCGCGGCAGCTATCGGCCGCCGGCGACGGCGAAATCCAATTCCAAGCCTAACCGTGCGTCCGATGAACCGCTAAATCGCCGCGTAAGCGTGAGCGAAACGGCTGCGTCACCACCACCCGCACCATTGCCACCCGCACCATTGCCGCCGGCGTCATCGCCGCCCGCGTCGTCGCATCCACCGCCGGCGACTTCACCCTTGCAATCCGAACAGCAGCAGTCGGCCACAGGGTACAAGGTTCTGCCGAGATCGTATTGGGCCGGAGCATCATGGCGATGGCGATTGAAGGTCGAACACGACATGACCGGCGTTGCGTCCTCCGGACCTGATTCTCAGTAGCCTCGCCTGCGAACACGCGCGGCCCCGTATCCGATGATGGTTTGGGCCCGAATTGCAAGGGGTAATTGTCGCGGCGCTTGAGCGGCGCAACAACAAATGCAAAACGTTTCAATCTGCGCCCGCAAAATTCTTTGACTTTCGTCATGACTCGATTACTCGGCAATGCCTCAAAATGAGGCAATACCGATTATGCGCTTGATTTTCAAATTCGACGATGTCAGGGGATATTTACCAAGAGGGCATCATTCGAGAATGCGCCCGCAATCCGGCTCAAATCGGGCCATCTGAAATAACGTCAAACATTTTCGCGGAGAACAAGGCCGCGTCAGCTGCGCCCCAAGAAGGTATGCGCCCCAAGAGGTAGAGGCCAATGATCAGTCAAATGAACCATGGTGCGGGCGCGGACACCGAGCCCCGGAGCGACGCGAGCTTGGCGGACCGGGTGATGTCCTGCGGACAGATCAAGAACGGCGAAGCTTTGCCGTCGATGCAGCCGCAGCGGATTGTGGTCTCACCGGGACCGAAGGTCATGCGCAGCGCCGATGGGCGGGCGCTGGAAGCTTTTATCGAGCGGCGGAGAAGACTGGCGGCGCGGATCAGATTGGAAAACCCCGCTCGCACCGAAGAAGAAATCGAAGCGCGCCTGGAACAATTTGGAGCGTAGAGCCGTCCGGGGCCGGCCGCGGCCTGCACGCGGGCCGAGGGCAGCTGCAAGAGCCGGGGCCTGTGTCCACCAAGTCTGTGCGTTGCTATCATTGCGGCCTCGCGTCAACTCACCCGGCTTCACCGCGCAACGAGGACACGTCGCAATGGCCGCAGCGCCCGAATACGAGCTCTACTGTTTCGCCCAATCCGGCAACGCCTATCGCGTCGCCCTGATGCTCAACCTGATCGGCTCGGAATGGAGACCGGTCTGGGTCGACTACTTCGCCGGCGGCTCACGCACGCCGCAATTCCGCACCGAGGTCAACGAAATGGGCGAAGTCCCGGTGCTCGTCCATGGCGCGAGAAAACTCACCCAATCCGGCGTTTGCCTCACCTACCTCGCCGACCGCACCGGCAAGTTCCAGCCGCAAGGCGAGGACGAGCGCCTGGAATCGCTGCGCTGGATCATTTTCGATAATCAGAAAGTCAACGGCTTTCTCGGACCCTACCGCTTCCTGCGCAATTTCGCCCCCGCGCGCGATCCCGCCGTCGAGGCGTTCCTCAAAGGCCGCCTCGCCAACAATCTCGGCATCGTCGACAAGCGGCTCGCCAAGGCCCCCTATCTCCTGGGCGCAAGTCCCACCATCGCGGACATATCGCTCACGGGCTACATGTATTACCCGGTGGAAGAATTCGGCTTCGATATCGCCAAGGATTATCCGGCGATCGGCGCCTGGATGGAACGCATCAAGGCGCTGCCGGGGTGGCAGCATCCCTACGAGCTGATGCCGGGGTATCCGCTGGTGAAGGCTTAAGGAAAGCGGGGCGCGGGGCGATTTCGGAGCTTCTCACGCGATGGGGGCAGACATGCAAGCAACTGGCCTTGTCACGATCCGAAGCCAGGTTTCCGTGTCGGAAACGATCGAGCGGATTGTCACGGGAGCGACAAGGCGCGGTCTCATTGTGTTTGCCCGGATAGATCACGCAGAGGGTGCCGCAAACGCCGGCACGCAGCTCCATCCGACGGAACTCGTCATTTTTGGCGGCCCGCGTGGCGGCACGCCTTTGATGCTAGATCGCCAGACAGCAGGAATAGACCTGCCGGTAAAAGCGCTGGCGTGGGAGGACGCCGAAGGCAAAGTGTGGCCCACCCACAATGATGCGCGCTGGCTCATTGAGCGCCACGGCTTGGGGCCGCAGAGCGTTGATGCCGTAGATGCAATCGCCGCCGGTCTCTCATTGCTTGCTGCAGAAGCAACCGCGCCCCTGCTTCCAAAATGATTCTGCTCACAGCACTGATTGCTTAGCCCCAAGTCGAGCAAGATGCAGCTACTTATTATGACGATTTGTGATCATGTCCTCCCGGCTGATTGTGATGGTGGTCATGATGGCCGTCGTCGTGGCGATGGCCATGCCCATGAGGATCATGGCCATGCTGATGATCGTGCTCATGCCCGTGCGCGCCATCGTCAGGCTCGAACGGCGCTGCCATCTCGATGCCGGCAAGTCCATGCCCCGCGACCAGCGCCTCGATCTCGGGCCGCTTCTGCACCCTGATGCGGTTGGCCAGAACTTGCACCGGCACGTGGCGATTGCCGAGTGCCAGGACGAGGCGCGCGACCGCTGGGAAATCCTTGGCCCGCACCTCGATCACCGGCTCGATGTCGGCCACGACCTCGGCGAGCTTGCCGTCGTCGAGCACCAGGAGATCGTCAGTGCGCAGGCGCGGCGGCGCCGGAAAATCAAACTCGATACATGTGCCCTTGCCGCCGAACACAAAACCCTGCTGCTTGCACCGGTCGTCGAACTTCAGCAGCAGCGTGTCGACGACCTCGCCAAGTGGTGCTTTAAGTGGTGCTTCAAGCGGTGCCTTGCTTGACGCCCGATTCGGCCCGGCCTTGGCAACAACTTTTTGCGCGCGCGGCACGATGCGGACTCGATGGTCAGCGGCTGGTCGGCCGTTCGCCGCCCCGTTCGAACGGCAACACATGGCTGTTCGATGGTGTCGAGACACTGCCGGCCGTCGCGGGGGGCTCGTCTGGCCGCCCGGCCGTCTCGCCCTCGGCGTTCGCCTCGCGGCGCACGTAGCCGCGATGGGATAGCCAGCCGAACGGCAGGCTTGCGAGGTATACCAGGGTGCCGATCGTCAGCACCGCCCACGGATAGGCGATGAGCAGTGCAAAGAACACGACGACGCCAATGAATACGGGCAGCACAAGATCGGGCGGCACGCGCTTTCCGACCTTCTTGCCTGAATAGACCGGCAACCGCGATACCATCAGCAACGCGATGGCAAGCGTATAGACAAGGGTGATCGGAATCATGAATGCCGGCGTGGAAATTCCGAGAAAATGAACGTAGACCGGCAGCAACACCGTGATGGCGCCCGCTGGCGCCGGCATGCCGACGAAAAAATTGGCGGCCCAGGACGGACGATTGGGATCGTCGATCGTCACGTTGAAACGGGCGAGCCGTAGCCCGGCCGCGATCGCAAACACCATGGCCGCGATCCAGCCCGCCGCCTTCGCCTCATGCAGGCTCCAGAAGTAGAGCGTCACCCCGGGCGCAACGCCGAAATTCACGAAGTCGGCGAGGCTGTCCAACTCGGCGCCGAAACGCGAGGTGCCTTTGAGGAGCCGCGCCACCCGCCCATCGATGCCGTCAAGCACGGCGGCGAATACGATGGCATAAACCGCCCACTCGAATGTGCCTTCCGCGGCAAGGCGGATCGCCGTCAGGCCCGCGCATAGCGCAAGCAAGGTGATGACATTGGGCACCAAGGTGCGCACCGGGACGGCGCGGAAGCGGCGCGGCCGTCCCGGCGGTCCGGGCTCAAACGGGGAACGCAGGGAATATCGCATGTCCGGAATATAGCGACTTGCGCGCCGATTTCCCAGCCGCATCCGGGCGGCCCTCACCTCTCCCTGCTTGCCTTCAGAGCGTTTACGCCCGTCGGAGCTTGCCATTGGGCCCGCCGAAGGCGGGACCCGATGGACGGCGCTATGGAGAGGTCGGAATTTGCGCGCTCTTCGCGCAAGTTCCGGGTGAGGAGGCGTCTCCGCGAGTCTGAGCCTGTGGAAAGGCCCCCTCACCCCGCCCCCACTCCCCGCAAGCGGGGAGTGGGGGCAGGGTCTGCATCCACATCTGTGCATAAGGACCGGTCCGGTTGTTTTACAAACCGTGTTCACCGGGATACCTTGCCTTATGTCGTAGACCAGACTCGGGGGGCCACGCTGAAAAGCGTGATAGTCCGGATCATTCGAGCCATGCGGGCGAATATTGTCCAGCGAGACAAGTGGACGCAAATTCGCATCGGCGCCTGCGCGCTGCTATTGCCGCCTTTGACTCTTGGCGCAGCCTTTTATTCGATGCTATCCACCCCCGAGGAGGGCGCGGCGCGCCCCCCCGGCACGACCGCCAAGGCGCAGGTGGTCCGGCCCGAATTGCTGCGCGACACGCCGCAAGCACGGGCCGTCGATCCGGACCAACAACCAGCAGCTGAGACAACCCAGCCGATAGCGGTCGCAGCCAAGCCGGTGCCCGACAGCGGCGTTTCAGTGTCGGCGGCGGGCACGCGCCACGCGGTCGCCGCCGGACCCGCCGAAAAGGCGGCGCGGGTATCGAACCCCGTTCCGGTTCAGGTACCGCCTGCAAGGGCGAATCCGCCCCTGCCGGCAAACATGGACAGCGCCCCCCGGGATTCTCTTGGCCCGGAGCTGTCGCAGTCCGCCCCCGTGGAAGTGTCAACGGCGCTTCTGCCGCGCGCGCTCAATCTGTCCCCTCCGGCACCGGCGCAGGTACAGCCGCCGCGAATGGCGGCCACGCAGATGGCAGCCACTCAGATGCCTGCCGCCCCGGTGCCTCTCGCGGCCGATCCGCCTCCCGCCGAGGGCGCTCCGGCGCCGACGGCGAACAAATCTGCGCGTCCGACCAATCTGGCGAATCGGGGTGAGAACCCGGCAGTCCGCCGCAACGCCCGGCCGCAGCGCCAACAAGCATTCTCGTTGAAAAATTGGCTCCAGCAACTCGGTATCCTGCCGCGCAGCACGCGCGGCTGACGGGATGGCGGCGGCCTCCCGGTCAAGGCTGGCGACACTTCCGCTTCAGGCGGCGATCAGTGTATTCTCAGGCTCTCAAAGAATGCCGGCCCCGTAGAAGCGTAGCCCGGATGGACCCGGTGGCTCCATCCGGGCTGCACGGCTACCTGATCCGGCAATTCAAGCCGCAAACAAGCGGCGCTCGCACAAGGGGAGGACAACGATGCTTTGTCGAAGCACGATCGGCGCCTTGGCGCTGAAAGTTGCGCCGCTAGCAGCGGCGCTTGCAATGGTCGTCGGCGCCGTCGCGGCGGGCGAGGAGATCAAATACCCCGATTGGAAGGGGCAATGGAGAGGCGTGCTGCGCATCGGCACGTTCGGGGGGCAACCCTCCTTCGATCCGACCAAACCTTGGGCCAAGGGCCAAGAAGCGCCGCTGACGCCCGAATACCAGGCGATCCTCGAGGCCAACCTCAAATCGCAAGAACAGGGCGGCTTCTTCGATTGGCGCGGCGCCAATTGCCTCGGCTTCGGGATGCCGCTCATCGCCTACGGCTTTCAGCCCATCGAGTTTATCGTCACGCCGGAAACCACGTATATGCTGATCGATTGGGTCGAGCACACCCGCCGCATCTACACCGATGGCCGCGACTGGCCCAAAGAGATCGAGCCGACGCTGGTGGGTTACTCGATCGGCA
>WNFT01001768.1_pt1 | contig 18314 bp, 15 predicted proteins | sample 5400191 | NCBI WGS metagenome assembly WNFT01 (sample SAMN13153359, study PRJNA577476) | soil metagenome | isolation source: 80 cm saprolite under Madrone tree | place: USA:California | collected 2016-06-14 | reverse complement strand
GTCCGCCGAGGCGGCCTCGTCGTATGCGGCGCTGCTCGGCGACTTCGCTCGCCTGGGCAAGCCCGTGCTGGCCGCGGTGAACGGCGCCGTGATGGGCGGCGGGATGGGCCTTCTCGCGGCGTGCGATCTGGCGCTGGCGGCGGACGAGGCCCGCTTCGGCACGCCGGAAGTGGACGTCGGCCTCTTCCCTTACATGGCGCTGGCGCCGCTCTCACGATGCGTCGGCCGGCGCGCGGCGTTGGAGCTGGCGCTGACCGGCCGCCGCATCGATGCGGCCGAAGCGCGTGCCATCGGTCTCGTCAACCGGGTCGTCCCCCGCGCGCGGCTCGCCGACGCCGCTCGCGAGCTGCTGGAGGTCCTGGCGCGGAAGAGCCCGACGGCGTTGCGGCTGGGACGGCGCGCCTTCTATGCCACGCAGGACCTGCCTTACGAGGCCCAGCTCGAGGCGCTCTGCGAGCAGCTCGCCCTGAACGCGCGATCGGGCGACGCGAAGGAAGGCATCGCGGCGTTCCTGGCCAAGCGGAAGCCCGACTTCAAGGGGACCTGAATGGGTTCGGACAAGGTCGTGGTCACCTGTGCGCTGACCGGCGTGCTCGCCAAGCGGGACCAGTGTCCCTGGGTCCCGTACACGCCGGAAGAGATCGCCGAGGAGGCGCGGCGGGCCCACGAGGCGGGCGCGGCCGTGGTGCACATCCATGCCCGGACGCCCGAGGGCGATCCCACGTACGAGCCGCAGGTATACGCCGAGATCCGCCGCCTGACGGAGGCGCGCTGCCCGGTGATCCTGAATTTTTCGACCGGCGGCCTGGGCCCGATGGAAGGACGCGTGGCGCACGTCGCGCAGGTGCGACCCGCCATCGCCGCGCTGAACATGGGGTCGATGAACTACGCCAAGTACTCGCCGAGGCGGAAGGAGTTCGTCTTCGACTTCGTGTTCGAGAACCCGTTCCGGGACATCGCCTACCTCCTGGGCGTGATGAAGGAAGCGGGAGTGAAGCCGGAGCTGGAGTGCTTCGACGTCGGGCACACGAACTCCATCTGGCCGCTCCTCGACAAAGGCCTGCTCAAGCGGCCGCTGCAGTTCAGCTTCATCATGGGCGTGCTGGGCGGGATCCGCGCCAGCGCGGAGAACCTGGCTGCCCAGGCGCGGGAGGCGCCCGAGGACAGCACCTGGGAGGTGATCGGCATCTCCCACGAGCAGTGGCGCATGGTGGCCGCGGCCCTGTCCTTGGGCGGGAACGTGCGGGTCGGGCTGGAGGACAACTTCTACCTGGACGCCCGAGGCACCGAGATGGCGAAGTCCAACGGCGAACTGGTGGCGAAGGCCGTGCGGATGGCGCGGGACATCGGCCGGGAGCCGGCGACGGTGGCGGAAGCCCGCGAAATCCTTTCACTGGACGACGTTTGGTGAAGTCTTGACACGCCGCGCTAACGCTCCTATCCAAACCCGTCTCAGCGCGAGGAGCGAACGTGAAGAAGATCCGCCTGCTGACCCCTGGACCGACGCCCGTTCCCGAGCGGCTGTCGCTGCGGATGGCCCGTCCGATCGTGCACCACCGCTCGCCGGAGTTCGAGGCGGTGTTCGCCCGCGTTCGCGAAGGGCTGGCCTGGCTGTACCAGACGAAGCAGGACGTCCTGGTGTTCGCCGCCAGCGGAACCGGCGCCATGGAGGCTTCCTTCGTCAACTTCCTCCGCAAGGGTGACACCGCGGTGGTGGTCGACGGCGGCAAGTTCGGCGAGCGCTGGGGGAAGCTCGCCAAGGCGTACGGAGTCAACGCCGTCACGCTCAAGTGCGAGTGGGGTGAGCCGGTGGCGCCCGCCGCCGTGGAGAAGGCCCTGCGGGAGAACCCACAGGCGAAGGCCGTGTACGTGCAGGCCAACGAGAGCTCCACCGGCGTCTATCACCCCATCCGCGAGCTGGCCCAGGTGACCGCCAGGACCGGCGCCATCCTGGTCGTCGATGCCATCAGCTCGCTCGGCGCGATGCCGCTGCCGATGGACGAGTGGGGCATCGACGTGATGGTGAGCGCCGGGCACAAAGCCTTGGGGCTTCCACCGGGCATCGCCTTCCTCGCCGCCAACGAGAAGGCGTGGAAGCTGAACGAGACGGCCGATCTCCCCCGCTTCTACTTCGACATCAAGCGCGAGCGGGAGAACCAGCGGAAGAACCAGACCGCCTGGACCCCGGCCATCGCCCTGGTCGAGGGGCTGGACGAGTCGCTGGCCATGTTCCGCGAGGAGGGGCTGGAGAACGTCTTCGCCCGCCACGAGCGGATGGCGCGCGCGGCGCGGGCCGGGATGCAGGCCCTGGGCCTCAAGCTCTACTCGAAGAGCCCGTCGGCGGCGATGACCACCGTGCGGGCGCCGGAGGGAGTGGACTCCGAGAAGCTGGTCAAGCACCTCTTCAAGGAGTACGGGATCAAGCTGGTGGGTGGACAGGACGCCGCGAAGGGGAAGATCTTCCGCATCGCGCACCTCGGGTACTTCGACGACTTCGACATGCTGGTGGTGATCGGGGCGGTGGAGCGCGGCCTGCACGACCTCGGCGCCGAGATACCGCTGGGGGCCGGGCTGACCGCGGCGCAGCTGTCGTTCGCCGGAGGGCTGTGATGCGCATCCTCATCTCCGACGACCTCGCTCCCGAGTCGAAGACGACCCTGGAGCGGATCCCGGGCGCGCAGGTCGACTTCAAGGTCGGCCTCAAGCCGGCCGAGCTGCGCGAGATCATCGGCGGATACGACGCGCTGGCGGTGCGCAGCGCCACCAAGGTCACCGCGGACATCCTCTCGGCGGCCACCCGGCTGCGGGTGATCGGCCGGGCCGGCACCGGAGTGGACAACATCGATCTTCCGGCGGCCACCCGGCGCGGCGTGGTGGTGATGAACGCGCCGGGTGGGAACAGCGTCTCCGTCGCCGAGCACACGCTGGCGCTGCTCCTGGCGCTGGCCCGGCAGGTGGCCGACGCTTCGCAGAGCACGCGGGGCGGCAAGTGGGAGAAGAAGAAGTTCGCCTCCGGCCGCGAGCTGGCCGGAAAGACGCTGGGCGTCCTGGGCACCGGCAACATCGGCGCGCTGGTGGTGCACCGGGCGAAGGCCTTCGGGATGAAGGTGATCGCCTACGATCCGTTCCTCAGCGAGGAAGCGGCGGCGAACCTGGGCGTGGAGCTGGTACAGCTCCCGGAGATCTTCCGGCGCAGCGACGCCATCACGCTGCACGTCCCGCTCAACGAGCAGACGAAGAACATGGTCGGGGCGCAGCAGATCGCGCAGATGAAGCGGGGCGCGCTCCTGATCAACTGCGCCCGGGGCGGGCTGGTCGACGAGAAGGCGCTGGCGGAGGCCTTGAAGTCGAAGCGCCTCGGCGGCGCTGCCCTGGACGTGTTCGAGACCGAGCCCCCGGCCGCGGACCATCCGCTGTTCTCCTGCGAGAACTTCATCGCCACCCCGCACCTGGGAGGCAGCACCGAGGACGCGCAGCAGAACGTCGCGCTGATCGTCTGCGAGGCGATGGTCGAGTACCTCTCCACCGGGACCGTCCGCAACGCGGTCAACGTCCCCTCGGTCAGCGGGGAGGTGCTGGAGCGCCTCGGGCCCTTCCTCAAGCTGGCCGAGAAGCTCGGCACCTTCGCCGGACAGCTCTCGATGCAGGGGGTCTGCGGAGCGCCGGAGCAGATCGAGATCGCATACGCCGGCGAAGTCTCGCAGCACCCCACCGCGCCGCTCACCGCGGCGGTGCTCAAGGGCGTTCTGGGCAACTTCCTCGCCGAGCCGGTGAACGAAGTCTCGGCGCCGGCCCTGGCGCGCGAGCGCGGGCTCTCGGTGAAGGAAGTGAAGACGAGCGATACCCCGGACTTCTCCAGCCTGGTCTCCGTCCGCCTCCGCTGCGCCAACGGCGGCAGCACCGAGGTGGCGGGAACCATCGTGGGCAAGCGGGAGCCTCGCGTGGTCCGGGTCGACAAGTTCGAGCTGGAAGCGGTTCCGGAGGGGGCGATTCTCGTGATGCACAACGACGACAAGCCGGGCGTGATCGGAAACGTCGGGCGCACCCTGGGCGAGGCGCATGTGAACATCGCCCAGTTCGCGCTGGCGCGGGATCGCAAGAGCGGCGAGGCGCTGGCGCTGGTGAACGTGGACGGAGCGGCTCCCGCCGACGTGCTCGACCGCCTGCGCGGTCTTCCCAACGTGCGCAGCGTCGTCCAGGTCACCCTTTGAGGATCCCGGCCATCCTGGCGCTCGCCGCCTCGCTCGGCTGCTCGCGCGGCCAGCCGGAGGCGCACGCGCCCGTCCCGCGCGCCGTGCCCGACGCGGGGCAGGTCAAGCCGGCGGTTTCCGGCTACGGCGCGGACATCACCTGGCTGGTGGGCACCTGGGAGCGGCAGTCCGGGCCGAAGGAGTGGCTGCTGTTCAACGCCCCCAAGGAAGTGGGGGTGATCTCCGGAAAGCCGCCCAGGCTCACCTCGCGCGGGGAGTTCGTCCCCAACGGCCGGTCCATCTCGTTGTTCTTCCGCGCCACCGGCGGCAACGTCGAGCGCGTCCTCGAGGCCTCCGAGGATTACTCGGAATTGCGCGAGGGCATGGCAAACGCCACGTACCGTCGCGGCGCGCCGCCGTGATAGGGAAATGACCATGTCCAACGTGGTGATCGTCGGCGCGCAGTGGGGGGACGAGGGAAAGGGGAAGGTCGTCGACCTCTTCACCTCCTGGGCCGACGTGGTGGTGCGGTACCAGGGCGGGGCCAACGCCGGGCACACGCTGGTGGTGGGCGGCGTGAAGACGGTGCTGCACCTGGTCCCCAGCGGGATCCTGCACCCCGGCAAGAAGTGCATCATCGGGAACGGCGTGGTGGTCGATCCGGAAGCGCTGCTCGAGGAGATCGATCTGCTGCGCAGCCGCGGGCTGCTCTCCGATCCCAGCCAGCTCGTGGTGAGCGAGAACGCGCACGTGATCCTGCCGTACCACAAGCGGATCGACGCGGGCCGGGAGAAGCAGAAGGCCATCGGCACCACCGGCCGGGGGATCGGCCCCTGCTACGAGGACAAGGTCGCCCGGCGCGGCATCCGCGTGCGCGACGTGCTCCGGGCCGAAGCGCTCCGCCCGAAGCTGGAAGAGCGGCTGCGTGAAGCGAACGTACAGATCCAGGCGCTCGGCGGCGAAACCGTGGCGCTCGAGCCTTTGATGGACTGGGCGCTGAAGCTCGGCGCGCGGATGCGGCCCTACGTAGGCGACGCGAGCGAAGTGCTCTCCCACGAGGTGGCCAAGGGCCGCGCCGTGCTCTTCGAGGGCGCTCAAGGGACCTTGCTGGACATCGACCACGGCACCTATCCCTACGTGACGTCCTCGAACACGGTGGCCGGCAACGCGGCGGTAGGAGCGGGGCTGGGCCCCACCGCCATCGATTCCGTCATCGGCATCACCAAGGCGTACACCACGCGGGTCGGCAACGGACCGCTGCCCACCGAGCTCAAGGACGCCACCGGCGAGAAGCTGCGGGCGGTGGGCGCGGAGTTCGGCGCCACCACGGGCCGGCCGCGCCGCTGCGGCTGGCTGGACGCGCTGGTGCTCCGCTACGCCGCCCGGGTGAACGGGCTCTCCGGGCTGGCCATGACCAAGCTCGACGTGCTCACCGGATTCGAGACGCTCTCCGTCGCCGTGGGGTACAAGCTGCCCAACGGCAAGACGGTGGGCGAGTTCCCCTCCGATCCCGAGCTCCTCGAGCAGGCGCAGCCGGTGTACGAGGAGCTGCCGGGCTGGAAAGAGCCGCTCGGCGACCAGCGCGAGTACCGCGAGCTCCCCGGGAACACGCGCCGCTACATCGAGCGGGTCGAACAGTTGGTGGGCGTGGAGGCCATCGCCGTGTCGGTCGGAGCGGAGCGAGCGCAGACCATCGTTCGCAAGAACCCATTTCGGCATTCCTGAGGATTGCGTGGCCCCCCGGCCGACGTGGAAAGGTGGGGGCGGACTCGCAGAAGGAATCGCCGTGCGGTTCGCGGGCGTTAACAAGGAACGGCACAGGCAGGGGCAGGAGGAGGAGGAGCGACCCATGGGAGAAGCGATCATCGTCGATGCATTCCGGACCGCGCGCGGCAAGCGCAACGGTGCCTTGTCCGGGCTGCATCCTGTGGATCTGCTGGCGCGGACCCTCACCGGCACCATCGATCGGGCCAGCGTGAAGGCGCACGACGTGGACGACGTCATCGTCGGCTGCGTCACCCAGGTGGGGGAGCAGGGGATGAACATCGCGCGGGGGGCCGTGCTCGCGGCGGGGCTGCCCATCGAGGTCCCCGGGACTACCGTGAACCGCTTCTGCGGCTCGGGGCTGCAGGCGGTGAACTTCGGCGCGCAGGCGGTGATGAGCGGGGCGGCGCAGCTGGTGGTGGCGTCTGGCGTCGAGCACATGACCCGCGTGCCGATGGGATCGGACGTCGCGGGCGGCGAAGGCCCCGCTTCGCCCGGCCTGCTCGAGCACTGGCCCAACCTGGTCCCGCAGGGGCTCTCCGCCGAGATGATCGCCGAAAAGTGGGGGTACTCGCGGAAGCAGCTCGACGAGTTCGCGGTGTCCTCGCAGCAGAAGGCGACCAACGCCATCGAGCACGGCTACTTCTCGCGCGAGATCCTGCCCCTCAAGCTGGGCGACCGGGTCTTCGACCGCGACGAGCACCCGCGCCCCGGCACCACGGTGGAGACGCTCGCCGGCCTGAAGCCCTCCTTCAAGGAGGACGGCGTCCTGCATGCGGGAAACTCCTCCGGCATCGTCGACGGCGCTGCCGCGGTGGTGATCGCCTCCAAGGGACGCGCGCGCTCTTTGGGGCTGAAGCCGCGCGCCCGCATCGTCTCCATGGCCGTGGCGGGAAGCGATCCGGTGCTGATGCTCACCGGTCCCATCCCCGCGACGCGCAAGGCGCTGGCCCAGGCCGAGCTGACGCTGGCCGACATCGACGTCTTCGAGATCAACGAGGCCTTCGCGCCCGTCCCGCTGGTGGTGGCCCAGGAGCTGGGCATCCCGCTGGAGAAGGTGAATCCCAACGGCGGCGCCATCGCCCTGGGGCATCCTCTGGGCGCCACGGGAGCCATGCTCCTCGCCACCGCGCTGCACGAGCTGGAGCGCACCGGCCAGCGCCGCGCCCTGATCACCCTCTGCATCGGCTACGGGATGGGAATCGCCACCATCATCGACCGGAAGGTCGACTAGCCCCGGCCGCCGCAGGCGGCTCAGGGGCTACGGTTGGGGATGATCATTCGCCAGTCGGTCATGAGTCCGTTGTTGGCAATGTTCGCGCTCAAGCGCAGGCCCTATCCGGCCTTCGGCCGGCGGGCCTGGTAGCCGGGTGTCCCCGAAACCTACACGCCGATTTCTCGCCTCGGATTCGGGCGGCGGTATCCTCCACGGATGCTCGCCCTCCTCGTGGCCAGCCTGATCGCCGACGCCGCTTCCCTGATGGCGGCGGGCGACAAGGCCTCCGCCGAAAAGGATTTCCGCACCGCCCTGTTCGCGTACCAGGACGCCACGCGCGAGGATCCGTCCAGCGCAGTGCTGCTGGTCAAGCTCGCCCAGACGTACGCCCGCATGGGCCACGACCCCGAGGCCATCGAGTATTTCTCCCGCGCCCTCAGGCTGGACACGAAGAACGCCGCCGCGGCGCACGGCATCTCGGCCTCGCGTGAGCGGCTGGCTGCATTCGCTCCGCCGAGGCCGCAACGGCAGCCGGAGCCGCAACGGCAGCCGGAGCCGCAGCCGGAACCTCAGCCCGAGCCCGTGCTGGACGAGGCGGGGGCGCGCGAGCGGTATACGGCGGCGGTGAAGCTGATCAACGACCGCCAGTACGCCGAAGCGGTTCCGATGCTCGACGAAGCGCTGCGGAAGAAGCCGGGCTACGGCGTGGCCCTGGTTGCCCGGGGATCCGCCCACATGGGTCTTTTGCAGTACGAAGCCGCCGCCGCGGATTATTCGGCGGCCCGGACGTCGGATCCCTCCCTCGCCTCTCCGCTCTTCGGGCTGGCCGAGGCGTATCGAGCTCTGGGCCAGCCTTCGAGGGCCGCGCACTTCTACAAGGAATATGCTGCCAGCAGCGCGCCCGACGTGCAGCCGCAGCTCAAGGACTACGCCGATCAGAATGCGAGAGCGCTCGCGAATCCGTAGTTTAGCGGACGCTTGTCTCAGTCGCGACGGGCGGTTCGCGGGAAGCATTGCGCCACGCCGGAGTGCGATCTATGTCAGGGACCCAAGCAGGGCCCCCGTCCGAACCGGAATCGATGCCGAACAATCCAAAATCCACCGGTACCGGCCCGCCGCGCGAGCGCAGTGCTCGGCCCGATCGGGCAACGCCCACCGATGGCGTGGAGGGATCGCCCCGGGAAATTGTCGGCTCGTCGACGCCCAGGCCGGCGCCCCCGACGCCGCAAGACGGGCAGGAAGCGGGCCGCAAGCCGGATCAGCATCCTGGCGCGCCGGTCCACCCCGGCGTGCCGCTGGCTCCGCCCGGCATCGTGCCCGAATCCGACGTGCGCTTGCACACGCCGGCCGCCGCGGTTCCGCCGCCGGAGCACGGGATCGTCAACGAAGGATTGGGAGAGCTGCCCTGGGCCTACGGCGACGGCCGGCTCGTCAGCCTCGTCCGTGACCCGACCACGCTGTTCGTCTACTGGGATTTCTCTCCCCAGCAGGTCGACCAGGCGTTCGCGGGTCTAGGTCCAGCCAAGGCAGTGGTCCGGCTCTGGAACACGCGCAGCGCGAACGGCGGCGAGCTGGTGCGCGAATCGGAAGTGCACCTCGACGCGCGCGGCTGGTACGTCCGCGACCTCCCTCCAGGCATGGAGCTGCGGGCCGAGCTCTGGGCGGTGGGCGAGCGCGGATCCCGGCTGATGCGCGCGGGGCGGCCCATCCGCCTGCCGCCGGCGCAGCCTTCCGACCAGCTCGAGACGTTCTACTTGAAGGTGACGCTCGACCAATCGATCGCCGGCGGGATCCCCTCCGGCCGGCCGTTGAACTACGGCGGCGCGGCGCCCGCCGGCTGGGAGCGGCGGCTGCAGCCGCGCTCGTTCAGCGGGTCGAGCTTCGGTGGACCCTTCGGGTCGAGCCCGAGCGGCAAGCTGCCCTGGAGCATGACGCACTTGCTGCCTCCCGACGAGGGAGGCGACGAATGAGCCACGGCGCGCTCTCGATCGTGCTCCACGCTCACTTGCCCTACGTGCGCCATCCGGAATACCCGGAGTTCCTCGAAGAGGACTGGCTGTACGAGGCGATCACCGAGACGTACCTGCCGCTGCTGGAAGTGTTCGACCGCTGCGTCGACGACGGGATCCCGTTCCGGATCACGATGACGCTCACCCCGCCTTTGGTGGGGATGCTGCGCGACGAGCTCTTGATGTCGCGCTACGCCAAGCGGCTCGACGCGCTCTGCGAGCTCTGCGACAAGGAAGTGCACCGCACCCGCTCCGACCCGCAGTTCGGGCCGCTGGCGTGGCACTACCGCGAGCACCTCTACCACCTGCGCCGCCTCTTCCACGATCGGTACCGGCGCGACCTGGTGGCCGCCTTCAAGCGGCTCCAGGACGCGGGCGCGGTGGAGATCATTACATGTGGAGCCACCCACGGGTTCTTGCCCCTGATGGTCCACCAGGAGTCGATCCGCGCCCAGATCCAGGTCGCCTGCATGCACTACCGCATGCACTTCGGGCGGAACCCGCGCGGCATCTGGCTGCCCGAGTGCGGGTATGCGCCGGGCATCGATCGGTACCTGGCCGCGGAGAACATCCGCTTCTTCTTCGTCGACTCGCACGCGCTGGCGAATGCCGTCCCCCGGCCGCGGCGCGGCGTGTACGCGCCGGTCTACACCCCGAGCGGGGTGGCGGCGTTCGCCCGCGACCCCGAGAGCTCGATGCAGGTCTGGAGCGCCGAGCACGGCTACCCGGGCGACCCGGTCTACCGGGAGTTCTACCGGGACATCGGATGGGACCTCGACTACGACTACATCCGCCCGTACATCCAGGCGACCGGCGACCGGAAGAACACCGGCATCAAGTACTACCGCATCACCGGCAACGTCCCGCTGGGCGAGAAGCAGCCCTACGATCCCGCCGCCGCCCGGGCGCGCGCGGAGACGCACGCGGGCAACTTCCTCTTCAACCGGACCAAGCAGATCGAGTTCTTGAAGTCCGCCTTGGGCGACGGTCCGCCGCCGATCATCATCTCGCCCTACGACGCGGAGCTCTACGGGCACTGGTGGTACGAAGGCCCCATCTTCCTCGACCACCTGATCCGCAAGGCGGCGCGCGACCAGGACGTCCTCAAGCTGCAGTCGCCGGTCGATTACCTCGTCGAGCATCCCGAGCAGCAGCTTGCCCAGCCGCCCATGTCTTCCTGGGGCGCCGGCGGGTACGCGGCGGTCTGGCTCGACGAAGGCAACGACTGGATCTACCGGTACCTGCACAAGGCATCGGAGCGGATGATCGAGCTCGCCCGGGTCCACCAGGACGCCAGCGGCGTCACCCGGCGCGCCCTCAACCAGGCGGCCCGCGAGCTGCTCCTCGCCCAGTCCTCCGACTGGGCGTTCATCATCAAGACCGGCACCATGGTGGACTACGCCGTGCGCCGCACTCGCGAGCACCTGCTGCGGTTCACCCGCCTCTACGACCAGCTCAAGTCGAACCAGGTGGACGAGCCCTGGCTGTCCAGCGTGGAAGGGCGCGACAACCTCTTCCCCGAGATCGACTACCGGGTGTACCGGCCGGCCTAGAGACCGCTCGGTGTTCCTCCGTAACGCAGTGCACATCCTAGCTCCGTCCGTTTTCTCGGAGCGGAGGGATGACTCTGCGGATCGCGCTGGTATCGACGCCTTTCGTCTCCGTGCCCCCGAAAGGCTACGGGGGGACCGAGCTGGTGGTCGCCGAGCTGGCGAAGGCGCTCACCAAGCGGGGCGTGGAAGTCGTCGTCTACGCGACCGGAGACTCGGACCTCCCCGGCATCGAGGTCCGCTCGTACTTTCCCGCGGCGCAGTGGCCGCCGGATCGCGACATCGAGCGCGTGCACTCCACCTGGTCCTTGCGGGATGCCGCCCGCGATCCCTGCGGCTTCGACGTCATCCACGTGCACTCGCCTTGCGCGGTGGAGATGGCCCGGATCTCTTCGGCCCCGGTGATCTGCACCCTCCATCATGACTTCGATCCGGAGCTGACCGACCTGTACCGCCGCGTGCCCCAGGTGCGCCTGATCGCGATCAGCCGCTCGCAGGCGCGGCGGGAGCCGGCGCCGGTCTGGGACGTGGTCCACCACGGCCTCGATCCCTCGCGGTTCACTCCCATGCAAGAGCAGGGGTATCTCCTTTTCCTCGGCCGTTACGACCGGGTGAAGGGGGTCACCGAGGCGGTGGAGGTGGCGGCCCGCGCGGGCCTGCCCCTGGTGATGGCCGGCGAGCCCCACCAGCGGGAGTACTTCGAGGCGGAAGTGAGGCCGCTCGTCCGCAAGCACGGCGTCCTCGAAGTCGGTCCGGTGGGCGGCAACCGCAAGGCGGCCCTGATCGCCCGTGCCCGGGCGCTGCTCTTCCCCATCGAGTGGGAGGAGCCGTTCGGGCTGGTCATGATCGAGGCGATGCTGAGCGGCGTCCCGGTCCTGGGCACGTCCCGCGGGGCGGTGCCGGAGGTGGTCGACGACGGCATCACGGGCGTGATCTGCGACGACGCCACCGAGATGGTGGCGGCCGCGCGCATCTCGGAGAAGCTCTTCAACCGCGAACGGATCCGCCGGCACGCGATGCACCGCTGGTCCTCGGCGCGCATGGCGGACGAATACCTGCGCCTCTACCGCGCGGCCCAGTCGGACGAGCTGGTGGCCGAGGGAGAAGAACCGGACACCGCCGCGGAGGCCTGATGGGGGCGACGCGGACCCTGGTCGCCGCGGCGGCGAAAGAGCTGCTCGGCTACGACGATCTCACTTCGCTGCCCGAGTCCACCGGGACCGACAAGCTCGTCCTCAAGCGCGGGAACCTGTTCGCGGTGGCCGGACGGGTGGGAGACATCTGGCCCCCGGGAGCGCGCGACCAGGGCGCCTACTTCGAGGACACGCGCTTCCTCAGCAAGCTGAAGCTCTCGGTCGCGGGAGGGCCTCCGGTGGTGCTCTCCACGCAGACGCGCCCCGAGTACACCTCGCAAGTGGATTTGACCGTCACCAGCACGCACTTCGGCGGCCTGTTCCAGGACCCGGTCAACTTCCTCCACATCCGCCGCGAGCAGCTGATCGACGAGCACTTCGTCGAGCGGCTCACGCTGACGAACTACCTGGTGCGGGAGATCGACTACTGGGTCGAGTACGAGTTCGCCGCGGACTTCGCCGACCAGTTCGAGGTTCGGGGGGCCCGGCGGCGGGAGCGGGGGACCTACTTCCTCCCTCGGGTCGAGCCCGACCGCGTCGTCTTCTGCTACCAGGGACGGGACGGCGTCCTCTACCGGGTCGAGATCTCCTTTCCCACCCGGGCCCCGGACACCATCGAGGCCGGCCGGGCGCGCTTCAACTTCCACCTCGGTCCCAACCAGAGCACCTCGCTGGAGCTGCACGCGCTCCCTTCGCTCCACGCCGTGCTCTCCGGCACCTCCGTGCGCGAGGCGGCCGACGCGGCCCGACAGCCGGGGTTCCGTGCTCCTCCCGTCGTCGCCGAGGAGCCGGACTCGGGCTGGCTCTACCCCGGCTCGCATCCGCCGACCCATCCCCCCTCCTCGCGCCGATTCGACGAGCGCACCGCCCGGGCCCGCGCGGACTACCGCCAGTGGGCGGACGCGTGCTGCCGCATCGACACCGACGACGAGAGCTTCGACTGGGCGGCGGCGCAGGCCATCGCGGACCTCAAGGCACTGACCATCTTCTGGGACGGACGGCGCGTCATCTCGGCGGGCGTGCCCTGGTACGCGTCTCCCTTCGGCCGGGACTCGCTGATCACCGGCTTCCAGGCGCTGCTGGTCAACCCGGAGATCGCCCGCGACGCGCTCCTGTTCCTCGCCGCCCACCAGGGCAGGAAGGTGGACGACTTCCGCGAGGAGGAGCCGGGGAAGATCCTGCACGAGATCCGCCGGGGCGAGCTGGCGCGGACGGGCGAGGTGCCGCATACGCCGTACTACGGAAGCATCGACGCCACGCCGCTCTTCCTCATCCTCTACACCGAGTACCTGAGCTGGACGAACGACCGCGTCACCGGGGAACAGCTCTTGCCCGCCGCGGAAGCGGCGCTCCGCTGGATGGAACAATCCGGCGACAAGGACGGCGACGGGTTCATCGAGTACCAGCGCAAGAGCGAGCGCGGGCTGCGCAACCAGGGGTGGAGGGACTCCTGGGACGGCGTCCCGCACCTGGACGGTACTCCGGCCGAACCGCCCATCGCGCTCGTGGAAGTGCAGGGCTACTGCATCGACGCGTGGCGGCGCATGGCGAGGCTCTACCGGCGGCTCGGGCGGCGCGACGACGCGGCCCGCTGCGCACATCTCGCCCAGCGGCTCAACCGGCGGCTGGACGAGGCGTTCTGGATGGAGAAGGCGGGGACCTACGCGCTGGCGCTCGACGGCGAGAAGCGGCAGGTGCAGCCGGTCACCTCCAATCCCGGCCATCTCCTCTTCTCGCGCGCCATCCCCGAGCAGCGCGCCCGGCGCGTGGCCCGGACCTTGATGTCCTCGGACAGCTTCTCGGGCTTCGGCATCCGCACGCTGGCCAAGGGGCAGCGCCCGTACAATCCGCTCAGCTACCACAACGGGACCGTGTGGCCGCACGACAACTCGCTGGTCGCGATGGGCTTCTCCAACTACGGGATGCAGAAGCTCGCTGCCCGGGTGTTCGAAGGCGAGTACGACGCGTGCCGGCAGTTTCGCCTCTTCCGCCTCCCCGAGCTGTTCTGCGGGATGGGGCGCGGCGAAGGCGACCTGGTGGTGAGCTACCCCGTGTCCTGCTCGCCCCAGGCCTGGGCCTCGGGAGCGTTCTTCCTGCTCCTGCGCGCCTGCCTGGGCCTCTATGCGGACGCCTCGCGCAAGACGCTGCGGATCGTCAACCCGCAGCTCCCGGGGGTGGTGGAGCGGCTGCGGCTGGAGCGGCTGCGGATCGGCGAGACGCGCGTCACGCTCGAGTTCACGCGCAGCCGCGAGGGATGCTTCGCCTCGGTGCGGGAGATCGAAGGAGAGCCCCTCGCGATCCGCATCGACGTCGGCTCACAGGCCGAGGAGGTGTAGGTACCGTCTTGCCCTGAGGAAGGCCTTTGCCTACCCAGGGGTCAGGCCGCCTGTCGCTCGCCGAACACGGAAGCGCCGAGGGCCTGGAGCCCGGACACCCGCTTGCGCGCGACCTCCACCACCTTCCGGCCGCGCGGAGTCTGCGTGAGCGCTTTCCAGAGCATTGCTCCGAACAGCGCGATGAAACCGCCGGGAAGGACCACTGCCGCCACGATGAGGGCTAGCTTGCGATGCACGCCTTTCAGCATGTGCATTCGGAATGCCAGTGCGAAACTCCCTGCGCACTGAACGCCGTGTTACACAAGCCGCGATGGCGCATGCGCTGAAGAGCGTGCAGGAGGCTGCCGACCGGCTGCGCGCGGTGGGGTACCTGCCGTCGCCGGAGATCGCCTCCAGCGTCTTTCTCGCCGACCGGCTGGAGAAGCCCATCCTGGTGGAGGGTCCGGCCGGCGTGGGGAAGACCGAGCTTGCGAAGGCGCTCGCGCAAGCGACGGGGCGCACGCTGCTTCGGCTGCAATGCTACGAGGGGCTCGACGAGTCGAAGGCGCTCTACGAATGGGAGTACGCGAAGCAGCTCCTGTACACGCAGCTCCTGAAAGACAAGATCGCGGAGACCATCGCGGGCGCGGGCACGCTGGCGGAGGCGGCGGAGCGGATCGCCGGCTCCGAGGATCTCTTCTTCAGCGAGCGGTTCCTCTTGCCGCGGCCGGTGCTCGCGGCCATCCGCTCCAAGGACCCGGCGCTGCTCCTGGTGGATGAGATCGACAAGGCCGACCCGGAGTTCGAGGCGTTCCTGCTGGAGGTGCTGGCGGACAACGCCGTCACCGTGCCGGAGCTGGGGACGGTGCATGCGATCCACGCGCCCCGGGTGGTGCTGACCTCGAACTCGGCCCGCGAGCTGTCGGACGCGCTGAAGCGGAGGTGCCTGCACCTCTACATCGACTTTCCCACTCCGCAGCGCGAGCTGGAGATCGTACGCTCCCGGGTGCCCGGCGTCTCCGAGCAGCTGGCCCGCAAGGTGGTGGCCGCGGTCCAGGCGGTGCGCAAGCTCGATCTGAAGAAGGCGCCGTCGATCAGCGAGACGCTGGACTGGGTCCGCGCGCTCACGCTGCTGAACGCCTCGACGCTGGACGGGCAGCTCGTGTCCGACACGCTCTCGACGATCCTCAAGTACGAGGCGGACATCGCCAAGGCGAAGGAACACCTCGGGTACATCGCAGGGGCGGAGCTGGCGGCGCAGCCTTAGGGCGGGGTGCGCGTCCGTGCGCCTTGCTGGATCGGCGCTGGGTGGCTGGCCGAAGGGGACCAGCGTGGGGCCGGGAGGTGATTCCGAGGTCGTCGCGCGAGCTCGGAAGGTCTGCCCAAATCAATTCTTCGACTTGTCTACAGGCAACTCGCCCCGGGGCAAGTTGGGAAGGGGACATTCGTTTCAACCGGTTGAAACAACTCCGCGCAAATTCCGTTTGTGCGCTTCCAGAGGTCCCGGGATCACCGCCAGCCGCACGCCGCTCCGCCTTGGCCAGCCAGACAGCAGCGATCCGGCAAGGCGGTCGGATCCGCCCGAACGTCGTCGACGGAATTTACCGGTGGCGGCCGTCGAACAACGCCGACTCGCGCCGCGCCTGCGCCGTCACCTGCGGATCGAGATACCCCGCATACCCGACCTGGACCGACCGGTTGCTCACGTCGGACAGCTCGACGCCCGCCTTCTTGTCCACGACCAGGAAGCCTCCGCGGGACTTGAAGAGCAGGTAGACGGCCGGGTCGTTCACCGACATCCCCTGTTCTTCGGTCCGCCAGGTGTCCTCGCCGACCTGCACCAGCACGATCCCGGGCGCCACCTGCCGCGTCCCGGTGAAGCTGAACGTCTTCAACTGCACGTCGCCGTCCGCCCAAGGCGCCAGGTTGTGGCGCTCGACGCCGGAGCGTCGCTTCAGCTGCGCGATCACTCCCAGCGTCTTGGGATGCGTCAATCGCCGCGCGGCGTCCCAGTCCTTGCGGACCACGCGCGAGAGGTACTGCTGCAACGTCGCTTTCGCCAGGAACACGTCGGGCGACTCTTCCTCCAACATCGACTGCAAGCTGGAATCGGCGGGCGCCTGCGCCGTCGAAGACGCAATCGCCGCCAGGAGCAGCATCGCTGCCAGCATCGGGTTTCCCTCCCCCAGGACCCGTCCACAACTCAACGCGACGGCCGCGAAACCGACGGCTGTCGCCCGGGCGGAGAGTGCACATCACATGCCGGCCGCGCAAGCGCGGTGCGTCATGCGCTGGCGCGCTGGAGGGGAAGCGCGGTGGCGACGCGATCCCGGCCGAGGCGCTTGGCCTCGTAGAGGGCGCCGTCCGCCTTGTCGATCAGTCCCGCGACGTCCTCGGCATCCACGGCGAGGGTGGCGACGCCGATCGAGATCGTCACCGAGAGCGGAGCCTGTCCGTCCGGGCCGGGCATCGCCGCGGCGGCCACCGCGCGGCGCAGCTTCTCCGCCACTTCGATCGCCTCGGGCTTTGCCACCCGCGGGAGGACGACGCAGAACTCCTCGCCTCCGTACCGGGCGACGATGTCGATCTTCCGCACGCTGCGCCGCAAGGCCAGCGCCACGCCGCGCAGGACGCCGTCGCCCACCGTGTGCCCATGCGCGTCGTTGATGCGCTTGAACAGATCGAGGTCGATCATCAGGAGCGAGAGCGGGTCGCCGAAGCGCAGGCACCGCGAGAGCTCGTTCTCCAGCCGCAGGAAGAGCTGCCGCCGGTTGGGCACCCCGGTGAGCGGGTCGGTGAAGGACAGCTCGAGGGTCTGCTGGTACAGGCGCGCGTTGGCGATGGCCAGCGCCGCCTGCGCCGCGATGGCCTCCGCCAGCCGGATCTCCTGCACGCTGAAGGCGTCGAAGCGCGGCCGGTTGAAGTTCATCACGCCCAGGATCCGCCCCTTGGTCCGCAGCGGGATGGAGAGGAACGAGCCGATGGTCTTCGTCTGCGACTTGTAGTGCAGGTAGCGCGGGTCCTTGGAGACGTCTTTGACGTAGAGCGTCTGTCCCCGCGCCGCGGCCTCTCCGGAGATGCCCTCGCCGAGGTGGAAGCGCGTTCCCCGCGCTCTCGGCGCGCTGCCGGCCACCGCCTCGACCACCAGCTGGTCGGTGGCGTCGTCGACCAGCATCACCGAGAACTCGCTGATGCGGAGCCGGTCGCAGACGTGCCGGCCCAGGGTCTCCAGCTGCTCGGGCAGGTCCAGCGTGCCGGAGACCGCCTTGGAGACCTCGAGCAAAAGCTCCATCTCGACCACGTGGGCCTCCAGCCGCGCGTTGACGGCCTTCAGCTCCGACTGGAGCGAGAGGTCCGCCTCCAGCTTGGCCAGCGACTCCTTGGTCTCGATGTCCGCCACCGCCATGTCGGTGACCCGCGCCAGCATGGTGTTGAAGCTGCGCGCCAGCTTCCCCAGCTCGTCCTCGGTCTGCACGCGGGCGCGGACGAGGAAGTCGCCCAGCTCGGCGCGGGCCATCACGCGCGAGAGGGCCTGGATGGGCTTGATCAGGAAGTGCCGCGCCGCGAGCGCGATGGTCATCCCGGCGAAGGTGAGGGCGAGCAGCGTCCCCAGGACGGCGCCGTTGCGCAGCTCGTAGAACGCCATCGCCGGATCCCGCGCCGAGAGCCAATGGCTGTGGCCGACCAGGGCGCCCAGCCCAATCAACAGCACGGCGGCCGAGGGAATGGCGGACGCCAGAATCAGCTTGAGGGCGATCGATCGGCGGAGGCGCGAGAGCACAGCTGGCCGATTGTAGCGCCTCCGCTGCGCACTGGCTTCAGGTGGGTCCGGAACCCACATTCAAAAGTGTTTCAGGAGGCCTCATGCGCGTCGAAGAAGTGACGACGAGAAACTCCGTGACCTGCCCGATGGATAGCACCGTCTTCGACGTGGCCCGGTCGATGGCGGAAAAGGACGTCGGATTCGTCCCCATCGTGGACGGCCAGGGCCGGGCCATCGGGACCGTGACGGACCGCGACATCGTGGTCCGGGTCGTGGCCAAGGGACTGGATCCCAAGACGGCGAAGCTGCGGGACTTCGGCGGCAACCAGGTGGTGTACGTGCGGCCGCAGGACGACATCTCTCGCGCGCGGGAG
>WNFT01007001.1_pt1 | contig 18316 bp, 19 predicted proteins | sample 5400191 | NCBI WGS metagenome assembly WNFT01 (sample SAMN13153359, study PRJNA577476) | soil metagenome | isolation source: 80 cm saprolite under Madrone tree | place: USA:California | collected 2016-06-14 | reverse complement strand
TGTAATCGGTCCCGTTCTCGTTGGCTCAAGGCGATCCGCTCCGTTTCCATAGGCCCCTCGGCCACCCATGAAAGCGGACATTTCTACTTTGCACAAACAGGACATTCTCATTTTGCAGCGACACGCGCCCACGGTGGCTTGATGCGTCCGCTTTGCAGGAGTAGGATTTTGGGCAACGCTGCATCTCGCAGGAACCCGCCCAGCCCGTCCCCGAGACACACCGTAAGGAGGTTTCTATGTGGGGTAAGAAGAACACAGATGAGATGAGTCCCTTGGATGCGACAGCGGAGCACGAGACGGGGTGGCTCGGGTCGAGCCTGCAGGTGAAAGGCGAAATCACCGGCACCGAGGATCTGCAGATCGACGGGGCGGTCGAGGGGCGGATTCATCTGGATGGGTGGAAGCTGACAGTGGGAACGACGGCGACGGTAACGGCGGACATCGAGGCGCGCGACGTGGTGGTGTACGGCTACTTGAAAGGAAACGTGCGCGCGAAGGGACGGATCGAGATCAAGAAGGATGGCGCGATCATCGGGAATTTGACGACGGCGCAGATCATGATCGAAGACGGCGCGGACTTCAAAGGTTCGATCGAAATCGAGAGGGGCGCGGCGGAGCAGGCGGAGATGAATGTCGCTTCGCGGGCAGCGGCGGCTGGCGCGGGGTCGAAAAGCATTTAGCGATTCGGGATGGCAGGCCGGGATCACCTAGAAAGCAGAAACTAGAAACTAGAAGGCAGAAACTAGAACGTAGCAGAGAGGAAAGCAGAAAGTCAGAAGCAGGATGGCGACCTGAAGGTCGCCGCTACGTGAGTTTTACCGCAAGCGAAGGACCGGCCACTACCAGAGTTCTTCGTGGGCCGCCTCTACGCCGGCTGCTTTGGTCTCTGCTTTGGTTCTGGGTTTGCGTTCGAGGCGGGCGAGGGAGTCTTCGAGCATATTGGCGATGCGGCGGTCGCGGGTTTCGGGGGTGCGGCAATAGAAGATGCCGAGGAGGTGGTAGCGGCGTTGCAGAAGAGTCATGGACTGCCAACCTTGATAGGCGCGGGGATCGCGGGCGAAGGCGAGTTTTAAGATGGGGGGCAGGTCGAGCTCGGCTTCCATGGTGGAGAGCAACTGTTCAGCGACTCGTTCGGCGCGGCGGACGCGAGATTCGGGATTTTTTACGCTGACGATCCAATAGCAGATCCAGCTGCGCATGGAAAAGGAGAGTTGGTCGAACCAGCGGCGGAAGGAGCGGTCTTCGTTGAGGATGCGCTGGAGTTCGGGAGGGATAGTGGCGACGCGTTTTGCGGTGTCGGGTTCGAGGCGGAAGTGCGCGGTGTCGCCTACGCTGGCGTTGGCGCCGGTCCGCAAGCGCTTGGTGATGAGCAGGCAGTGATGGCCCTCGCGGGTGAAAAAGACGGGGGCGCGAAATGCGAAACCGTTGATTTCACCCTTGACTCTGACCTTGCCGCGCGTTCCCCAGACTTTAGAGACGTCGAACGGGATGCGGATAATGACCAAGTTGAATCTCGAGGGGATGCGCTCGAGGGTGGCTTTGAAGGACTTGGCAACAAGCTTGGGCTTCTGCTTCATGGCGAGTCCGCGGGAAAGGATAACATCGCGGAAAATGGAAGAGTGAAATTGAAAATTAGGAAGACAAGTATCGTGCCTGGTAGCGCAGCCTCTGCGGCCGAGGCTGGCAGAAAATGAGACAGGAGAGCACCCGGCGTGGCGGGCGCCCGCCGGCAAAGGTCACACGCGCAAAAGCAGCGTGTGTGGCAGCAGGAATCCGGCCCGGACGCTTACGCTCCGGCGCCTTTGGAGAAGCTGGAGACGGCTTCGGCTTCGGTGTTGTAGACATCGAAGACGGTCAGCAACTTGGTGATCTGGAGCACTTCCTGGAACTTGCTGCCGAGGTGGCAGAGGCGCAGGGAGCCGGCCTGGGACTTGACACTATGATGGGCGGCGACGAGCGTGCCGAGCCCGGCGCTGTCAATAAAAGTGACGTTGTCCATGTTGAGGACGATTTTCTTTTTTCCCTCGGCCGTCAAGCTTTTTACTTTTTCACGCAGGGCGTTGCTTTCCTCGCCGAGCACAATGCGGCCGTCCAGCGCCACGACGGACACGCCATCCACTTCGCGATTGGTCATCTTCAAAGCCACGTTAGTTTCCTCCTCGTCGGAAAGCGGTTCCGGCGGCAACCCGGGCCGGAGCCGTCAAGCTTATCAAATATATGGATGATCCCTGAGCGATTGAATCGTAATCGAAGACCGGGCAGGGGTCAAATCGCCAGCGGCTAATAATAGTCCGCGCAGGACATGTAATAGCCGCACACAGAACAGATCAACTTGCAACGCCGCGACTCCAACCGCTGCGAGCAGACGGGACAATACCGCGAAGGATCTTCGGAAGGCGCGGCGGGACTCTGACCATGCTGCAAAGACACAGCGGATTGAACTGCGGCCTGTGCCGGCTCGGCCTGGGCCCGGGCTAGCCCCCACTTCGCGGCGTGTTCCACGGCGGGATGGTTATAGCACAGTGGGAGGGAATAGAGGAGAGGGAATAGTAGGAAGTGAGCAGCGAGTAGTGGGTAGTAGACAGCGGGTATGGAAATCAATTCTACGGCTTGAAGGTGGATTTTTTGAGGGCGAGACAAGGGGAGATTTGTGGGAACTGAAGGAATTGGATTGAAACCTATGGGGAGCTGGGCGCATCTTTGTAAGTGGAGAAGGTTGTTGGGGCCAGGCTTGGCACGCCGGGCCGTTACGTGGGAACCATGGTCCGCCAGATAATCCTCGCAAGTTTTGTGGTTTTTCTTCCTGCAGGCGCGCAAGCGCAAGGGCGCGGAATGATGCCGCCAGTTTCCCATGCGGTCGGGGTTGCGCCGAGGGTAGTGGTGCAGGCTCCGCGCTTGGGGACCGCGCACGCTATGCCTGCGCCGCGAATTGTAGTGAGGGGCGGAGGGGTGCGGCCGAAAACGGGGACGGCGGCCATACGAGGGACGCGGCGGCCGTTAAGCGAGCGAAGGCGTTTCGAGGACGAGGACAGTAATTTTAGATCGGATTGCAGCTCGGCGCCGGGATTGGGGTTCGATGCGGTGCACCAGGCGGCGGTATGCGGAGGCGCGGGGAACTCGCGGCGTCGTGAGCTCCAGAGTCCACTGTTCTTTCCGTTTTTTGATGGCGGATTTTTCGTGCCGGGAACCAGCGCGCCTGTAGAAGAAAATTCGACGACCGAAGCTTCTCAACAAGAGGCCGCGGAGGCTGAAAGCCGCGAAAGAAGCCGCCGGTACAGAGCCTCCCTGGAGGCGGCGGCACCGGCACCGACGCCGGCAGTGGATGCGACCAAGGCAGCGCCGCCCGAGAATGATGAATTTGTATTTGTGCGGCGGGACGGAACGGTATTTTTCGCTGTCGCCTATTCCTGGGAAAACGGCACGCTGCGTTACGTGACCAGCGAGGGTTTGCGCCGCACGGTCAAACAGGATGCGCTCGATATGGGCGCGACGCAACAATTCAACGAACAACGCGGATTGAATTTTCGACTGCCGGCGTAAGGGCTACTTTTTCGCTGGTTCCGGCATGACGTAGCCGGATTGCGCCGGCAAGCCGGCGCGTTCCAACTGCACAGTGGCGTGATCAATCGCAAATTCCTTCGCAGCTACTTGCTTAATGGAAGAGAGCAAGCGCTCGCACTCGTCGAGGTGCATATCGGGGATGCGCGCGTGAAGGCTAAGGGCCTTGTGGCCGCCGCCGAGAGACCAGAGATGCACATCGTGGACTTCCTGCACGCCTTCAATCTTCAAGATAGCCCGGGCTACGTCTTCCACGCGCAAATCAAGCGGGCGGCCTTCCAGAAGAAGGTGCGAGGACTCGCGCAGGATGGCGATGCTGGACCACAGCACGAGCAAACCGATGGCGAGGCCGAGGAGCGGATCAATCCAGCGCGCGCCAGTGGCGTGAATGATGATCGCACCGGCGATGATGGCGATATTGGAAAGCGCATCACCAAAATTGTGAACAAGGATACTGCGTAGGTTGAGGTCGCGGCGTCCGCGGACGAGAGCGAGGGTGATGCCGCCATTTACGGCGAGCGCGCCAACGGAAGTCCAGATCATCCAGCTTTCGACCACCGCGACCGGGGAACGGAAGCGTCGGACAGCTTCGTAACCAAGCCAGAGCGACAGCAGAACGAGGACGAAAGCGTTGGTGTAGGCAGCGAGCGTGCCAGCGCGGTGATAGCCGTAGGTTTTTTCGCTGTCGGCGGGACGCTGGGCCCAGCGCATGGCGAGATAGGAAATGCCGAGCGCGGGGACATCGGAAAGATTGTGAACGGCGTCGTTTAAAAGGGCGACGCTACGGCCAAGAATGCCGCCAAGAATCTCCGCTGCCACCAAGCCCAGTGTGGCGGCCATGGCCCAGCCCAGCACCGAGGGACTCAGCGTGGGGTGAGAGTGGTCCGCATGACCATGGCCGGCGTGGCCGCGGTCGTGGGAATTCGAATGACCGGCGTGATCGTGCTCATGGGAATGGGCGGCCATCCGCCCTATTCTACCCGCTCGATGGCGGAGGCGCAGCCCTTTCCAGTGCTTATTACGCACTATGACACTCTGCTTCCGCGAATAGATTGACGCTCCGTGCCTCGACTGCGACCATGAAACAAGCTTCGCGTTACACGCGTGTTGGCGCGTAACGAGCCTTCACACAGGGGTTTTGCGCGCAGAGCAATGACGGTTCCCATCGCTAAATTGAGTTTCTGGGGCGTACGCGGGTCAACGCCGACGGTAGACCCGGCGACGTGGCGCTATGGGGGGAACACGCCTTGCCTGGAGCTGATCGCCCCGGACGGCACGCAAATCATTCTGGATTGCGGAACAGGACTGCGAATGCTGGGGAGCCGGTGGGCCGCACCGAACGGGGGGAAAGCTCCCGGGACGCACATTTTGGTCACGCATTATCATTGGGACCACATTCAGGGGATTCCATTTTTTTCGCCGCTGTATGTGGAAAACAACGAATTTCATTTCTACAGCTTCCGGTCAAAATTTCTGGGACGAGACAGCCTGAAACAAGTCTTCGAAGCACAAATGGCTCTGCCGTATTTTCCGGTGGATATGTCCGCAATGAGCGCCAGGCGGAAGTTCAAGGAAGTGGACGGCGGCGATTCTTTCACGGTTGGTGAAAACAAAATCACGGCGCGCTGGCTGAATCACCCACAGGGCTGCCTGGGCTTTCGAATCGAGACGCCGGCGGGCACGGTTGCTTATGCCACGGACAACGAGCCGGGCGACGCGAAAATGGACGAGAGCCTGCGGGAACTGGCTGCCGGCGCGGACCTACTCATTAACGACGCGCAATTCACACCCGAGCAACTGGAGACGACGAGAAAGGGCTGGGGACACTCCTCCTGGCTTGAGGGCGTGAAGGCGGCGCGGCATGCCGCGGCGAAGACTTTGGTGCTGTTTCACCACGATCCCGATTCGACGGACCGCATGGTGGATTCGATCCTGCGGCAAGCGCGGGAAGAGTTTGATTCGGTGTTCGCGGCAAGCGAAGGAATGGTCATCACAATCGGCGCGCCGGGAGACCCGGTGCAGGCTCACATGCCCGGGACGCGGACGGCGTTGCGGCGCGAAGCACAATTCCACGCGAAAGTCTGCGGAGTCACGGAAGGCGGGAAGGATTTCGAGGAAGAGACCGTCGTCCGGGATATTTCGCTGCAGGGCGCGCTGATTTCGTTGAAGCATTTGCCGCGGCTGCAATCGGAATTGCAAGTCACAATGGAGGCGCCTGGCGGGGACGGCGTGCAATCGATGAACTTGCGGGGGTACGTCGTGAGGATCGACGAGGGACCAGAAAAAGGACACGTTGCGGTGGGCGTTGTTTTCACGGACTGAATCCGAATCGCAAATACAATTGAGTTTCGATATAGGGGCGTCCACGGCCGTGGACGCCCCTACTGTTTTCTTGGCTTGAGCGTGGCGCTCCTGTAGGCTGAGAGACTGTCTATGACTGAGAAGAAAGCGAACTTCGTTCCCGTCAGTGCGTTGGACAAACGGACGCCATCGAAGCGCGATTTGCTGCGCGGGCTGGTGCGGCAGGCGCCATTTGTGGCGAAGAATTTTCAACTGTATTTTCGTAACGCGTGGCGGCGGCAGGTTTTGCGGACCAAGGTCGTGGCGCCGTATGCGGTTACGTTTTACGTCACCCACAAATGCAATCTGGATTGCAGTTACTGCACGCAGAAAGAGCCGGACGTTTTCAGTGATGAGCTGCCGACGCGAGAAACGATTCAGTTGCTGAAACGCATCCGCAGAGAGACAGACTCCATCGTGATTACGGGGGGCGAGCCAACGCTGCGTGCCGACATCGAGGAGCTCGTCGAGGCGGCGCGCTTCGAGTGCAAATACCGTTCGCTGCTGCTGATTACCAACGGGACGTTGCTCGACCGGAAGCCGCGGATTCTGCGGGCGGTGACGGGACTGGTGGTGAGCCTGGATGCGCTGGCGGTCGATCCGACGAATCCGCTCTCGAAACCGGCAGCGCTGCCGAAAGTGCTGGAAAATCTGGAGCTCGCGAAGGAACAGATGGGCAGCCCGCGGCGCATCACCATCAGCACGGTGATCGAACAATGGAACGTCGGCGAAGTCGAGCGATTGCTGGACTGGTGCGGGGAGCAAGGATTCGTATTTGCGGCGCAGTCCGCGCAGATGGAGAAAATGCCGAACCTGGCGCTGCTACAAAACCCGAAGTATCAGGCGCTGGTGGACAAAATTATCGACCGGCGGCGCCGAGGCGTTCAGCCGATCAATGGCACGCCGCGGACGATTGAGACGCTGCTGCGTTTCGGTGATTTTCAGTGCTATCCGACGATGTTTCCCCGGGTGTATCCGAACGGCGACGTTTTTTATCCCTGCGAGCCACTGCGCAAGGTTGCCGGCAATTTGGTGCGGGATGGCTCGCTGAAGAAGATCTTCGCCCGTGGGAAGAAAATTTATGGAGACATTCCGCCGTGCCAGGGGATCTGTTACCTCTTCGGAAATGTGCTGTCGCACTATTACGTGAACGACTTTTGGGGCCTGGCGGGAGATTTTATCCGTTAAGCGCTAGAGAAGAGCGAAATGTAGAGGCCGAACCTAACGGGCGTGGAGGACTCAGTGAGCGGGGTTTTGGAGGAACTCTTCAAGGTGCGGACCAACGGGAACGGATACGTTGTTTCTGGGTGGGACCACGTTCTTCTGAGGCGAGCCCTTGAGCAGCTTATGGCGGAAGGCTGCATACAGGAAATGCCAACCCCAGTGGGTGAGCAACGAAAGTGGCCTGGTGAGCCTGAAAGAAAGCGGTTCCGAGACCTTGAAACTGGTGAAACTTAAGAGTATTCCGGCCCCTGGGAAAGAGGCGAGCCTCGCTTCAAGAAACTCGCTCCCGGAGATTCTGGCGAGACCACGCCGAAGCCTAGGTAACGTTTAGCTTATCGAGATATCTTGCGAAGCGTTAAACCTTCGTTGAGGATATTCAGCTGAGGTCGGCGATTTTTTTGTCGAGGTGGGCAAGAGCGGCTTCGAGCGACTTGCGGTGGTTGGGATGAGTGGCGGTGGCGAGATCGTTGGCGATGCGGGTGCGTGACAGTTGAAGATCCTTGCGCTCTTGTTCGCGCTCGATCTGTTCGGGAGTTTTGGATCCCGAATTCGATTTTTCTTTTGGGGCTTCCGTCGCTTCGACTTGCGATTCGACGTCCTTGCTTTCCCAGCCGCGTGCCATAGTCATAGTGTGACACAAATTGCGCAGGTCGTGCGCGAATCGGCGCAGAAAAGCGGGGAGAGGAGTGTCAGGCGCCGGCGGCGCGGCGTTGAGGGAGAACAGGTAGAGCGCGGCGCATCACGTTGTGGATGGTGGACTCGGCGACGAGCGCGAGATGTTCGGCGAATACGCCGTCGTAGGCAAATGCCGCCGTCTCGCCGGCCCAGTTAACGCGCAGGAACCAACGGCCATGGGATTCCTTAGCTTGTGCCGAGGTGATTTCCCCGACAGGAATTTCGAGAAAGGATTGGAGGTGCGAGTCGCGTACGGAAATGTGTTCGGCGCTAACGAAGAGTTGTGCGTCAAATGACGCTGCGTCTCCTAATTTGAACCGTCCGCCATTGACAACTACAAGAGCGCCCAGTTCGCGGGCCTTGTCTTCGGCGTTGGCAACGGGTTTGGCGGGCGGCAGAAGAATGGCGCTGACGAACATGGCCAAGCCGACGACGGCCGGAGCGTAGCTGCTCCGAGCGCCGAACGGAACGATGACCAGGCTGGCCCCGGCTAATGCCAGGAAAATGCGGAAAAGCATCCAAGAGCGCGGGTCGCGGCGCGCGTGCAGGATCTTGGGGATGAGCAAGACCAAGGCGAATACAATTGCGACGGCAAGATGACGCAGCCGCTTGCCGAAGCTCTCTTGCTGGGAAATCGCGGGATTGGACGCGGCGCTCATCTTTGCTCTTTCAATGCGGCTCTCTCAAGGTTGCAGGCCGCCGATTTCTCTCATGCGAGCAAAGGCGCGGCGCACGTGAGGGATGGTGATCGAGCCGCCGACGATCAGAGCGACGTTCAGCGCGTCGATCACTTCCTCGCGCTTCCAGCCTTCTTCGCCGCAGCGGACCAGGTGATAGGTGATGCAGTCATCGCAGCGCAGCACGGCAGAAGCCACCAGCCCGAGCAATTCTTTCTGCTTGGTGCCGAGCGGGCCGGGCTCGCAAGCCTGGTGGTCGAGAGCGAAGAAGCGCTTGATGCCGAGGTGGCCACAGCCGAGTATTTCTTCGTTAAGGTCAGCGCGAAGTTTCTGAAAATCTGCCAGGCGATCGGCCATGATTCCTCCGAAGAAAATATTCCAACGCACCAGCCGTGCCGCTATTATGAACCAACTTTGGCAGTCATGTTAGTAGGCGCGTAAGGGCGCGCAACTTTGCGCACGCAACTCAGGGCACGTAACCTGGGCCGCGGAGCACCTTGCCGGGCAACGCGCCGGTCATCTCGCTATGGTCGATGACCGGCACACCGTTTACGAGTACGAACTCCATTCCCTGCGACAATTGATTGGGATTCTCGAAGGTGGCGAGGTCGTGAATTTTTGCAGGATCGAAGATGACGACGTCGGCGCACATGCCCGCCTTCAGGACGCCACGGTCCGTGAAGCGCATGCGTTGTGCCGGCAGCGCGGAGAATTTGCGGATGGCATCTTCAAGTGTGAGCTTGTGTTCCTCGCGAACGTATTTGCGCAGGATGCGAGGGAACGTTCCATACGCGCGAGGATGAGGATGTTCCTGTCCCAGGATGCCTTCGGGCGAAGTGCCGGAGGAGTCGTTGTCGACGGAGACCCAGGGCTGCTGGAGCGCGAGGGAAACGTCCGGCTCGGACATCCCGAACACGGCGACCGAAGTGAGCGCATGGTCTTCGATCAGGAGGTCGAAGAGAGCGTCCATCGGGTCCTTGTTCCATAATTTTGCGATCTCGGCGAGAGTCTTGCCCTGCAACGGAAGCAATTGCGGATTGTGGACGACGCCGATGAGGACCGCTTCGGGGCCAGGAATCTCCTGCCACTCGTTGTCCCACTGGTCCGAAGGCGTGAGCATATCCTTGCGAATGCGTTCGCGAGTTGCGGGATCCTTCAAACGATCGAGGAGCTTGGCGTTGCCGCCGTCGTGCGCCCATGCAGGAATGAAAGCGGTGCCAGATTTCGACGGGGATATGAGCTTCGCCACCGATGCGCAGGGCCTCGTCGATGGCCGGCAAGATGCCGGTGCCTTCGTTGCGCATGTGCGTGGCGTAGATACCGCCGAACTTGGAGGCTTCCGCGGCGAGAGCGATCAACTCTTCGGTTTTGGCGTAGGGAGCGGGAGCGTATTCGAGAGCAGTGGAGACGCCGACGGCGCCGTCGCGCATGGCCTGGCTGACCAAGTCTTTCATTTGCTCCAGCTGGGCGGGCGTGGGTTGCACGTCGTTATCGCCGAGCACCACGCGGCGGACGCGCGTTGCCCCGACATAGCTGGCAATGTTGATGCCGATGCGCTGCTCTTCGAGCCGGAAAAAATATTCGCGAAACGTCCGCCAGTCGGCTTGAATGTGATAGTGATCGTATTGCTCCTGGTCGGCACGGAGAATAGCGTCGTTCAGCGGCGCAATCGATTCGCCCTCGCCGGTGATTTCCGTGGTGATGCCTTGATAGATTTTCGAGGGCAGGCGCGGGTCCACGAGGATGGTGTACTCGGACTGTCCGAGCATATCGATGAAACCGGGCGCTACGACTTTGCCGCGTGCATCGATGGTGCGAGCACGCGACGCCGCGCTGAGATTGCCGATGGCCACAATCTTGCCGGTGCGAATCCCTATATCGCCGGAATACCAGGGCGAGCCGGTGCCGTCGATGATGTGGCCGTTGGTGATGACAATATCGAAAGATTGTGCAGGCACGCGAGCCTCGATGGGTGCGAGGCCGAAGAGCAGAATCAGGGACAAAAACATGGACTTCCACTGCTGAAGCTTACCGTTGGTCATTAGCTGATCCTCGCTTCGTCCACGACACAATTTATTTCGAGGCCCGGGCTCGCTGGGCATTTTACTCTGGAACTGCTTGCAAGGTTTTCACTGCTAAGTCTCTCGCGCCGGTTCTTCCGGCGAGGAGGAGTGGGTCCTTGTTTCATAATTTTGCGATCTCGGCGAGACTCTCGCCTTGCAACGAAAGCAATTGCGGATTGTGGACGACGTCGGAATCGAGGATGTGACCGTCGGTCAAGGCGATGCGGGCTTCACACCCTCTACGCAAACGCCTGCCCCGTCCAGAATTCGGCTTGGATCTTCTACTTCCTGGATGCCTGCGATCCCGCTGTCATGGCATTCCCTCTGCTCAATCTGCGCAAACCCGGCTCCTTTGAACAAGAAAATAAGCGAATCCGCATCATACATCCATTTATGGGAATGAAAATCCTGCCAAGAATTGTATATGCGGTAGAGCAGGTGAGAAGAGGGAGTCGACGGCCAACGCATGAGGAGACGTTGGTTCATTTGATCGGCGGGCCGTAGAGACTCCGAGCCGGATTTTTGCCCTTTGGATGCGCCGTCGCCGAGATATTCTTCAACAATTGCTCGCAGGTCCGGCACTACGATTCGCAAAACACCCTCGGGCGCGAGGACGCGAAACGACTCCGCGATCAACCGCTGGCCTTCTTCACGGTAAAGATGCTCAAGCACGTGGGAAGCATAAACCGCGGCCACAGAACCATCGGAAAACGGCAAAGGTTTTCGAACATCGTGGATGAAGATCGACGGGCTCCAGGGTATTTCTACTTTGTCTGCAGGCAGGAGACGAAACTTGGAGAGCGTCCGCCGCAGGAGGGGATACTTAGCGAGTCTCGCATTCCAGGAACCATCGACGTTTATCCACCCGGGCGGGGCCTGCAAGCCGCATCCAAGGTTCAAACAAATAGGGTCTTTACAACGCGGCACAAGTGCCTCGCTCTCCCGGCCAGAGCTAGTCCATCGTAAGACCGGCTAGTGACATTGTCGGTTCCCACGCGAACTAGTTTATTCGTCAATTCCCCGACGTGCAATTGGCGCAGCGGTATCAGAAGGATATTCTATTTCGCGTCGTCCAATCCTGGAAACTGCCGTGCGAATAGCGTCGACCGTGCCAGCTATGTTGCGTTCGGGCGACCAAGTCTGGATGTGTGCGAGGGCGGCGCGGCTCAGCTCTTTAAGGCGCGCGGGATCGGCGATTGCTTTTCTCATCAATTCAGCAAGGGCGTCGATGTCGCCACAACGAAAAACGAAATCCGGGCAAACGGGGGCAACAAGATCGCGCGCAGCTCCAACACGATCGCTCACCACCACAGAGCAGCCGCAACACATGGCTTCGTTGACAACGACGCCGAAGGGCTCAAAGTCTGAGGGCAGAATCAAGAGGTCGGCAGACGTGTAGACGGCAGGGAGTTGCGATTGGTTGACGAACCCCAGAAAACGGACGCGCGAAGCGATGCCAAGGCTAGCGGCTTCGGACTCGAGATGGGGAAGAAGGGGGCCAGTGCCGGCGTAAAGGAGGAACGCGTTCGAAAGATTGGCTTGCGCGAATGCACGGAGAAGATCGAGCGGACGCTTCCACTGCTGGAGTTTGGCGGAGAAAACAATGACGACATCATTCGGGGAAATGCCCCAAGATGCACGAACGGCCGCGCGATCGACCAGTTTCGATTGCTGCATCCACCAGTCGTTATCAACGCAATAGGGCGTAAGAGTTACGCGGCCGGCAGGAATGCCCAGGGAAAACATAAGGTCGCGCGAACCAGAAGAGGGGACAATCACTTGATCGGCAAGGCGGAATAGCCGGGGCCATAGAAGTTTCTTTATCGCCGTCTTCCAGGCGCGGCCGTCGCGGGGCACAAGAGTGGTCGCATCTGTGCCGAAAAGGAAAGCGCTCTTTGAAAGTTTCGCCGCCAAGAGCGCTATCCAAAAGGTGGCGCGAACGTAGCCGATGAAACAGAGCACCGCGTCATAATTTCCGCTGCGAATGAGCTTCCGCAAACCCGGATTGAAAAGGCCGAAGAACGATTCCGCGCCGGAGCCGCGATTCGGCACGTGCTGCCAGGCGTAGCCATCGAGCAGGGGTACGTCCCATTGAATGTTGGCGCCAAATTCCGGGTCGTGGCCGGCTTCCGCGCCGCGAAGAGTGCAATAGGCCACCCGGAAATCAAGCGAAGGGTGATTGGCCATACGGCGAAAAAGCGGCGTCATGTATTGAACGGGATGCGACGCGACAGCGAGAACGCGGTAGCGGCGGTCAGGCATAGCAGAGCCCTGAGATTTTGGCGTGGCGGGCGGCGATCATGCGGAAGTCGGTGGAGCGCAATGAGGTGTCCCGAAGTGGAGTATAACCCGTTTCCCGATGTGGGTGGCTGTGCTAAACTACCGTGGGTCCGCAGGGGTTTGCGGTTCACCGTAAGTCTCCGCACTGGTGTCGTTTTATTTGGCGGCCGTAAGACGGCCGACTTTCTTGGCGACCGTGTCTAGGTTCGCGTGATGTCCGGCAGCGATACGGCCGGCATTCTGCGAAATCGCTCTGCGGCGCAAAAATTCTTCCATCGATGACCACGGCGGAGCCGCGGTCAGGTGAAACAACGAGGATGTGTCATGTCCGGGCATTCAAAATGGGCCACGATCAAACATAAGAAGGGGGCCACCGACGCGAAGCGTGGCCGCGTTTTCACGCGAATCATCCGCGAAATCAGCATTGCCGCGCGCATCGGCGGAGGGGACCCGAATTCGAATCCGCGGCTGCGTACCGCGATTCTGGCCGCGAAGGCCGCCAATATGCCCGGTGAAAATGTCGAGCGCGCCATCCTTCGCGGCACTGGGCAGCTCGAGGGCGAGCAATATGAGGAAGCCACCTTTGAAGGCTACGGCCCGGGCGGCGTGGGCATGCTGATTCAGGTGGTCACCACCAACCGCAATCGCATCGTCGGCGAGTTCCGTCACCTGATGAGCAAGAACGGGGGCAACCTGGCCGAAGCCGGCGCGGTCGGGTGGATGTTCCACCGCAAGGGCGAGATCTCCGTGCCTAAGGGAGCGGCAACCGAAGACAAGCTGCTGGATCTGGCGCTGGAAGCGGGAGCCGAAGATCTGAAGGACGACGGTTCCGCGTGGTACATCGTGACGCCGCCGGATGCGCTTGAAAAGGTGAAGGAAGCGCTGACCAAGGCCGGGATTGCTCCGGCGTCCGCTGAGATTGCAATGGTTCCGCAAAACTACATCAAGCTGACAGGCCCGCAGGCTATGCAAATGGTGCGTCTTGTCGAAGCCCTCGAAGAGCACGACGACGTGCAACACGTCTACGCGAACTTCGACATCGATGAGTCCGAAATTCAGGCGGCCGTCGGCGCCAACTAAATCTCGTCTATTGTTTTCAAGGTCTTCTCCTCAGCGCTGACAAACACTTACAAAAGGTTGGCGGGAGTATGCGGTTGGCCGTAAACTTGGTGCCATGCGCGAGACGCCTTCCGCAGGCACATGGGGCAACAAGAATGGCTGCATGCGCGTCCTGGGTGTGGACCCCGCAGCGGTGGGGCCGACCGGTTACGGAGTTGTCGAAAGCGACGGGCGCCGCTGCCGGATGCTTCATTATGGCGCTCTGAAAGTGGCAGCGAAGCGCCGCAAAGAATGCGCTGGCGCGGCGCTCCAGGACGTACACGCTCGCGTTTGCAGTTTGATTGACGAGTTTTCTCCGGATGCTCTGGCTGTCGAGAGCGTCTTTACGGCGCTGAATATGCGCACGGCGCTAAAGCTGGCCGAAGTGCGCGGCGTAATCCTGCTTGCGGCGGCCCAGCACGGCGTGGTGGTCTACAGCTACGCGCCTCGCGAGGTCAAAGCCTCCGTGGCCGGTCACGGCCACGCCGACAAGCGGCAGATGCAGTTGATGGTGCGAGCTTTGCTCTCGATGAACGAGACACCGGAACCTACGGACGCTGCCGACGCGCTGGCCGTGGCGCTGTGCCATTTGCAAACGGAACAAGCGCGGCGGCGTTTTGGGCTTCCGAATAAGGACTCCTCTATGAAACCGCGCATGCTTCGGGCTGCAGTAAGTTCCACTCGATTGCTAAACGAAACAAAACTTGATAGCACAACGCGCGGCGTGTTGCCGCGCATCGTATCGACGCGTTGACCGGTTTGCGGTCACACTTGATCTTGACCGCTCTGCGGTCACACATGACTTTGACCGCTTGGCGGTCGCAAAGGAACATGAAGACTTCCCTGCTGCGATTTTCTCTGCTGATTGCTGTGGCCTCGATGCTGGCTTCCGTGGCGCTCTCGGTTCCGGCTCCGTCCGGCGCCAAGCTGACATTTCGGCGCGTCTTCAAAGGAAGCTCACCTGAATTCATCGAAATTAGCGTGCGGGAAGATTCGGATACCGGCGCGTATGAAATCCGGCAGTTGGATGAGGATCCCGGCTCGTTGCCATTTCAAGTGAGCGCGGCGTGGCGCACGAAGATGTTCGATCTGGCGGCGCAACTCAAGCATTTCCAGGGACAGGATTTGGATGTGCACCGCAAGATCGCGAATCTCGGCGAGAAAACCTTTCGATGGGAATCCGGCAAGGAAGTCCATGAAGCGAAATTCAACTACACTCTGAATTCGGCGGCGACCCAGCTGCTGCAGATTTTTGAGGGGCTGGCGCGTCAGCAGGAGCATGTGGACTTGATTACCCGGCGCATGAAATACGACCGCCTGGGAATTAACGACGCCCTGCTGCAATTCGAATCGGATCTGAACCGCAGCCTTCTGCCGGAACCCCAGCGCGTCCTGCCTATGCTCGACCAGATCGCCGGCGATGCGCACTTCGTGGAAATCGCACGCCAACGGGCGCGCTCCCTCGCCGAGCGCATCCGCCATCAGGGCTAAGAAGAATTCACTAATTTGACGGGGCTTTAAGACCTGCCCGACACCCGATTCACCTGCGCAGTGATCGGACTGGCGGGAATCCATAATCCTGTATATTCCTCAAGGAATTGGGATATAAGCTGAACTAAGGAACTTATCACCCGAACCTTCAATTAGACCTATCTTTGTAATTCTAAACATCTTATAGGAATCCAGAGAATTAAAAAATTTTGGCACAATTTATGCATGATTTGTGAGAGTATGTGCCCGAATTTAGGGGAGTGGGGGTGTGGACTCCCTGAACTTTTCTCATTTCAATTTGTAAGCCACGACCAGCTTCTCAAATCAGAGAGCTCTCGAAAGGAGTTGCAGCATTATGAAGAATAGGTGGCTCGTAATCAGTCTGGCGCTCACGTTTGCGCTCATGGTTCTCTTTGGCTATCAGTCGGCATGGTCGCAGACGACCGTTTCCCAAGGCAGCATTCAAGGGACTGTAACGGATCCCTCCGAAGCCGCAGTTCCCGGGGCGAAGATCACGGTAACCAATGTGGCCACCGGGCAGGTGGTTAACACTTCGACAACCTCGGCGGGCACATACAATTCCGGCGGATTGCTGCCGGGTCTGTACACGGTTCGGGTCCAAGCTCCTGGATTTAAGACAGTAGAGCTTCCCGTTACTGTGCAGGTGGCCGTAACAGCGTCGGGCAACATCAAGCTAACGCTTGGTCAATCGAGCGAACTCGTCGAAGTATCATCTTCAGCCATGAGCGTCAATACGGAACAAGCGACAGTGATGGGCGTGCTGACGGCCGATCAAATTGACAAGCTTCCAATTGATGGGCGCAACTTCCTTGATCTTGCGTCGCTCGAACCTGGCGTACAAATTCAGGACGGCCAAACGTTTGACCCGACCAAGGCGGGCTTTACTTCCGTCTCCATCAACGGCGTGTTTGGGCGTACTCCGCGCATAGAACTCGACGGCGTTGATATCAGCGACGAGACTGTGGGCACAACGACCCAGAACATCGGGCTGAGTTCCATTGAGGAATTCAACATCAGCCGCTCGTTCCTTGACATTTCCACCGAACTGACCTCGGCGGGCGCCGTCAACGTCGCGACGCGTTCTGGCACCAACGCTTTGCACGGCATGGCTTTCTACAACTTCCGTGACCGGCATGCCGGGACCGCCTCCTTCCCGGGCGGCCAGATTGGGCCGTACCAGCGCAATCAGTTCGGTGGGCGCGTTGGCGGGCCGATCATTAAAGACAAGCTCTTCTTCTTCATTGACGCCGAGCGCACAAAACAGGACGAGTTAGCGCCCCTCGTCTTTACCGCTCCCTTTACTAGTTTAACCGGGGGGTTCAGTTCACCCTTCCGCGACACCGTCCTGACAGGGAAGATGGACTGGCAAGCCGCCAAGGACATTCACGTCTTCTACCGCTTCAGCTACAACTGGAATGCAGGGGCGGCCAATTTCGGCTTTGGCTATTCCCGGTTCTCCAACCGCGACAACACGCCTTCGCACGCAGGGGGCGTGGACATCACTAAAGGGTCGTGGTCGCACAGCTTTCGCTTTGGCTACCTGAAATTCCACAACCTGATCGGCGACACGACGGCGGGATTGGGGGCGCTCCAAAATCCGGTGCCCAACGAGGAGATCTTCTTCATAGATAACAGCTTGGTTACTGGACCGAACCTATTGGCCCCTCAACAGACTTTCCAGAGCAACAAACAGCTGAAGTATGACGGCGGCAAAGTCTGGGGCGCACATGTGTTACGCTTCGGAATCGGCTTCAACCGCATCCTCGGAGGAGGCTTCGCGAAGTTTCTCTCGATCGCTCCGGAGGCCGTCTCGGCAGTGGACCCGGGCTTTGGTGGACCGGTCGGAAACCCGGCCAATGCAGGGAATTACCCGTTCCTTGAGGCCGTATTTGGCAACGGCCAGGGGTTCTTCACCGAAGTGCCGAGTTTCGGTGCCCCGGCCGGAGGACAACAGAGCTGGCGCTTTCAGTGGTACTTGGGAGATTCCTGGAAGATCACGCCGCACTTTACTCTGACTTACGGCTTGCGCTTCAACCGGGATACGGGGCGCAGCGACAGCGATCTGGCTCCGATCCCTTGCTCGGTAGTTGACCCCACGGTGATCAGTACGCTGCCTTGCACCGGCAGCGCTCCCCTTTTCGATCAGTGGGGACCTGGATTGGGTAATCGAATCCGGACACCCGGCACGAACTTCGGGCCGCAGCTCGGTTTTGCATGGGATCCGAAGAAGAATGGGAAAACCGTCATCCGGGCGGGGGCCGGTATCTACTACGAAAACTCCATCTTCAACAACACCTTGTTTGACCGCCCGGCTAAGCTGCCAAAGGGACTGTTCTTCGCCGACAATGTATTGTCTTGCTTTGGGGCGGGTGGCCCAGGAAGCGTCTCCTTTACGTTAGTTCCCGGGAACACCATTACTTCCATTAACGGTCGCGATCTTGCGACTCAGGTCTGCGGACAAACTCTGGCAGGCGCCTCTCCTGGCATTGGGGATTTGCAAGCGGCGTACCAAGCGGCTGTAGCGGCGGCGGGACTCGCAGGAAATTCGAACTTCATCGGAAACACGCTGGAAGTCAGCGTTGCTCAGCAGGGTCTCGCGGTGTACGATCCGAACTACCGTACCCCGCGCTCCTACCAGATGAACGTGGGAATACAGCGTGAGTTGTGGAAGGGCGGCATACTCACCGCCGATTACATCCGCAACGTCAGCACGCGTTTCCCGCTAACCATTGACAGGAACCACGTGGGCGATGCACGGTTTCTCAATGTTAACGCAGCGAAAAATGCGATAGCGACTACTAACGTAGCGTTTGGCTGTGGCGCGACAGACATCAATTGTGCGATCGCCGCAGGCGCTACCATCAACGACTACGCCGGCAACGGACTGGA
>WNFT01001758.1_pt1 | contig 18356 bp, 21 predicted proteins | sample 5400191 | NCBI WGS metagenome assembly WNFT01 (sample SAMN13153359, study PRJNA577476) | soil metagenome | isolation source: 80 cm saprolite under Madrone tree | place: USA:California | collected 2016-06-14 | reverse complement strand
CGAGGCCGACTGGGCCGGCGGCGGGCGCGCCGCGCTGACGAAGATCAAGAGCGATCCTCCCGACGTGATCGTGCTCGATTTGCGGATGCCGGACCTGGACGGCCGGGCGTTGCTCGCCGCGGTTCGCGCCCTGGGGATCGCTCCGCGCGTGGTCCTGTTCTCCGCCGATCGCGAGGTGGCGGCAGCGGCGAGAGAGCTCGCTTGCGAGGCGTTCGTGGAAAAGCCTTTCGCCCCGGAATCGCTCCTCGACGCGGTGCGTCGCGCGCAGGCCGCGGGACAGCCGTAACGGGGGAATTTCGAACCGGCGCGGCCTGAAAGTTCGCCCAGCCGCATTTTGGCGGCCTATCGGCAGCCTTCGCGCTCGAGCTCCGCAACGCGCTTCTTGAGCTGCTCGACCTGCTGCGCCTCCGTCTCGTATGCGTCCCGATAGCGCCGCGCCTTCGCCTGCTCCTCGCGCAGGGCCGCATCGCCGTGACCGCAGCCCGCGGCGAGAACGAGTGCGGCAAGCGCGAGCCTCATTGCACGCCCTTCAGCCGCTGCAGCATCTCCGGCGGGGGGAGGAATCCCGTCACGCGCGTCGGACCTTCTCCGGGAATGGCGCACTCCGGAGGCCTCTCGTCCCTGCAGGCCATCATCAGCACCGTCGGCAGCCCAGGAACGCCGTACTTCTTTTGCAGCGAGTCATTCTCGTCGGACTCCTCGGTCGAATCGATCTTCAGCGGAACGAATCGATCCGCGACCTCCCTGGCGACTGTGGGATCTGCCCAGGTGTGCACGTCCAGCTCCTTGCAGGCGGCGCACCATTCGGCGAAGAAGTCGATCAGAAGCGGCTTGCCCGTCGCCCGGGATTGCTGCACGGCCAGCCGCTCGTCATGCAACCACGGGATCGCGAATGGCTTCTCGCTGCGCGGCTCGCCGAGCCAGCCGAACCGCAGCCCGACCCCGAGCAGAAGCAGCAGGAGCGCCCCGAGCTTGACCGCCTTCTCGCGCGAGCCGCCGTGGAACGACAAGCTGAGGGCTCCTGCGACTACACCGGCAAACCCCAGCAATCCGGCCGCGATCGCAAGCGAGCGCGCAGAAAGCGGCAAGGACCCAGGTCGCGGAAGGAAGGGCAGGACCAACGCGAAAGCGGCAGCGACGAGCGCGATGCCGAGCACGCTCTTCACCGTCTCCATCCAGGGTCCGGAGCGAGGGAGGCGCAGCGAGGTGGCGCCGAGCACGAAGAACAGCAGCCCCATCCCGATCGCGTAGGTGAAGAGCATCCAGAAGCCGAGGACGGCGTTGCGCTGCGCGGCGACGTAAGTGAGCACGCCCGCGAGGACGGGGCCGGTGCAGGGCGCGGCGATGATGCCGGCCACGAGGCCCATGCCGAAGGCGCCGGCAAATCCCGCCGCCTTGACGCCGGACAGCTTCTGCTGGAGCGCGGAGGGCAGCGCGATCTCGAATGCGCCGAACATGCTCGCCGCAAGCGCCACCAGGAAGACCGCCAGCACCGCGATCACGGCCGGCGAGGAGAGGAAGGCACCGAAGGCCTTGCCGGACAGCGCCGCAAAGAGCCCGAGCGCGGAGAACATCGCGGCGATGCCGGCGACGTAGGTGGCAGACAGTGCGATCGAGCGACCTCGATGCTCCGCCTGCCGTGCTCCGAAAATGCTGACGGTGATTGGAATCAAGGGATACACGCACGGCGTCAGGCTGGTGAGAATGCCGCCGAGGAAGAGGGCGGCGAAGGTACCGGCCGAGACGCCTGCCGACAGGCCAAGCCCTCCCGCGCCGCCCATGGACGCTCCAACGCTTTGCGTCAAAAAGGTAGGTAGGAAGGGGAGCGCGACGCCGATCGCCAGTGCCAGAACCAGACGGGGAACCCACTTCCTCATCGCCGCCATCCTAATCCAGCGCGCCTTGACCCGCAGCGGGTCGGGTTATAATAGACCTAACTAGTCCACATTAGGAACGACATGCCGATCAAGCTCCCTATCTACATGGACAACAACGCCACCACCCCGCTCGATCCGCGGGTCTTGGAGGCGATGATGCCGTATCTCACGACCGAGTTCGGCAACGCCGCCTCGCGCAGCCATCCGTTCGGGTGGAAGGCCGAGGAGGCGGTGGATCGGGCGCGCGAGCAGATCGCCGCGCTGATCGGCGGGAACGAGAAAGAGATCGTGTTCACGTCCGGTGCCACCGAGAGCATCAACCTGGCGCTCAAAGGGGCCGCCGAGTTCTACAAGGAAAAGGGCAATCACATCATCACAGTCCGCACCGAGCACAAGGCGACGCTGGATACCGCCAAGCGGCTCGAGCGGCAGGGTTTCGAGGTCACGTACCTGCCTACGGACAAGGACGGCCGTATTTCCGCCCAGCAGCTCCGTGAGTCGATCACGGACAAGACGATCCTGGTCTCCGTCATGCTCGCGAACAACGAGATCGGGACCGTGCAGCCCATCGCGGAGCTCGGTGAGGTGACTCGGGAAAAGGGCGTCCTATTCCACGTCGATGCCGTGCAAGGCGTCGGCAAGGTGCCCTTCGACGTGGAGAAGATGAAGGTCGATCTCGCTTCCCTGTCGGCCCACAAGATCTACGGGCCCAAGGGCATCGGCGCGCTCTGGGTGCGGCGCAAGCCCCGGGTCCGCATCGCCCCGATCATCGACGGGGGCGGGCACGAGCGCGGCATGCGCAGCGGGACGCTGAACGTCCCGGGGATCGTCGGCTTCGGCAAGGCGGCGGAGCTGGCGCAGCAGCTCATGCCCGAAGAGGGGAAGCGGACGTACCAGCTCCGCAAGAAGCTACAGGACTACCTGTTCGGCCACCTGGACCACTTGGAGCTGAACGGCCACACGACCGAGCGCCTGCCGGGCAACCTGAACGTGAGCTTCGCCTACGTGGAAGGCGAGGCGCTGATGATGGCCATCAAGAACGTCGCCGTCTCCTCGGGGTCCGCTTGCACCAGCGCCAGCCTGGAGCCCAGCTACGTGCTGCGCGCCTGCGGCGTGAGCGAGGACCTGGCGCACACTTCGATCCGGTTCGGCATCGGAAGGTTCAACACGGATGAGGAAGTCGATTACGTGGGCAAGTACGTGGTCGAGCAGGTGAAGCGACTGCGCGAGATGAGCCCGCTCTACGAGATGGCCAACGAAGGGATCGACCTCTCGAAGATCGAGTGGGCGGCCCATTAATTGTACCGAGCGAGAGCAAGGAGACCGAAATGGCGTACGGCGACAAGGTCCTGGATCATTACGAGAACCCGCGAAACGTAGGGACGTTGGACAAGAACGACCCGAACGTCGGGACCGGGCTCGTCGGCGCGCCCGCCTGCGGCGACGTGATGCGGCTGCAGGTGAAGATCAGCGATGACGGCAAGATCGAGGACGCGAAGTTCAAGACTTTCGGGTGCGGATCGGCCATCGCTTCCTCCTCGCTCGTTACCGAGTGGGTGAAGGGAAAGTCGGTGGACGAGGCGATGACGATCAAGAACACCCAGATCGCGAAGGAGCTCGCGCTGCCGCCGGTGAAGATCCACTGCTCGGTGCTGGCGGAGGACGCCATCAAGGCGGCGATCGCGGATTGGAAGAAGAAGAGGGGCGTCGCCGTCGAGCCGCAGGCAGAGGCCAAGGAGAAGAGGATCGATGTCTGAGGGCCAGATCACCGTCACTCCCCGGGCCGCGAAGCAGATCAAGGCCCAGCTCGCCCGGCGCGCGCAAACGAACCCGCAGAGCGGAGTCCGTCTGGGCGTGAAGGGGGGCGGCTGCTCGGGCATGAGCTACGTGATCGAGTACTGCGATCAGCCGCGCGCGAAAGACAGGCTGTTCGAGGTGGAGGGGGCGAAGATCTACGTCGACCCGAAGAGCCTCGTCTACCTCAACGGTACCACGTTCGATTTCGTCGACACCTTCCAGCAGAAGGGCTTCAAATTCGTGAACCCGCAGGTGAAGTCGGAGTGCGGGTGCGGCGAGTCGTTCAGCGTGTGATCACACGTGCGGCGACACGAGCGTGATCACGAACTTCAGCCGCGCGACATGGCAAAAGGATCCAAATGCCCGCATTGCGGCGCGCCGGTGGCGGCGGCGGAGCCGATCTGTCTCGCTTGCGGCAAGATCCAGCCACCTCCGCCGGCCGGCGCGCGGCCCGACAAGTTCGCGACGCTCGGATTCGACCCTTCGTTCGATGAGCCCGATGGGCTCGACGAGCGCTTCCGCGCTCTCTCGCGCAAGATGCATCCGGACCGGTTCGTTCGCGCGACGGCGCAGGAGCGCAGGTACTCGCTCGAGCAGACGACGCGGCTCAACGAGGCCTACAAGACGTTGAAGGATCCGGTGCGCCGCGCGGAGCACCTGCTGCAGCTGCGCGGGATCAAAGGCGATCCGAAGATGTCGCCGGAGTTCCTCGAGCAGACCATGGAGGACCGCGAGAAGCTGCTCGAGGCGAAGGTGTCCGGGCAGCCGCTCGATGCGCTGGCGGCGGGGGTGCGCGAGAAACGCGACCAGACGCTGCGCGAGGTCCGGAACCTGGTCGAAAACGGCGGCGATCTGTCCCACGCCGCGGAGCTGCTGGCGCGGATGCGCTATTACGCGCGCTACCTCGACGAGGTCGAGGGCCGCTCGGTGGAGCTCTGATGGCCCTGTTCCAGATCACCGAGCCGGGCGAAAGCCGCGCCAAGCAGGCCTGCACGACCGGCGCAGTCGGGATCGATCTCGGCACCACCAACTCGCTCATCGCCATCGTCCTCGCCGACGGCAAGCCGCACGCGCTCGCTGTCGACGAGGGGAGTACGTTGCTTCCTTCGGTCGTGCACTACGGGGCCGGCGGCGGGCCGGGATCGGTCGTGATCGGGCGCCCGGCCCGAAGGCTCGCCGCGGAGTTCCCCCGCGATACAATCGCCTCGGTGAAGCGGTTCATGGGCCGCTCGTCGGCGGACCCCGAAACCCGCCGTCTGAGCCCCTATCGATTCGCGGAAGGGGATTCCGGCGTGGTCCGGTTCGTGGTCGCCGGCGGCCGCGTGGTCAATCCGGTGGAAGTCTCGGCCGAGGTACTGCGCGCGCTGCGCACGCGCGCGGAAGAGCGGCTCGGGATCAAGGTCAACCAGGCGGTGATCACGGTACCCGCCTACTTCGACGATGCGCAGCGGCAGGCCACGAAGGAGGCCGGACGCCTCGCCGGACTGGAAGTCCTGAGGCTGCTCAACGAGCCCACGGCGGCGGCCCTCGCCTACGGCCTCGACAAACGCTCCCAGGGAACGTTCGCCGTCTACGACCTGGGCGGCGGGACCTTCGACATCTCCATCCTCCAGCTCCACGAGGGGGTGTTCGAGGTGAAAGCGGTGGGCGGCGACTCCGCGCTGGGCGGCGACGATTTCGATCGCGCCCTCGCCGAGATCCTCCTCGGCGGGCAGGACCGGACCCCGCACAAGGTGCGCGAGGCGATCGATGCGGCACGGCAAGCGAAGGAGGACCTGACCCGCGTCGACGTGAGCGACGCGATGGGACGGCGGATCCCCCGCGCACAGCTGGAGGAAGCGATCCGGCCACTGATCGAGAAGACGGGCGGCCCCGTCCGGCGGGCGCTGAAGGACGCGGGCGTGCCCGGCGGCAAGGGCCTCGACGGCGTCATCCTGGTGGGCGGCTCGACGCGGGTACCGGCGGTGCGACGCTACGTGCGCGAGCTGTTCGGCCTGGAGCCGCTCGCGGACATCGATCCCGACGAAGTGGTCGCCCTGGGGGCGGCGGTGCAGGCTGACCTGCTCACGTCCGAGTCTCCGCAGCACGACGTGCTCCTGCTCGACGTGAGTCCGCTCTCGCTCGGGCTGGAGACGATGGGCGGCCTGGTGGAGAAGCTGATCCTGCGCAACACCACCATCCCCACGAGCGCGACGCAGGAGTTCACCACCTTCGCGGACGGCCAGACTGGGATGGACATCCACGTCCTGCAAGGCGAGCGCGAGCTGGTGCAGGACAACCGCTCGCTGGCGAAGTTCACGCTCGCCGGCATTCCTCCGCTGCCCGCGGGCCTCGCGCGCGTGGCGGTGACCTTCCAGGTCGACGCCGACGGGATCCTCTCGGTCACCGCGCGCGAGCAGCTCACGGGGGTCTCGCAGACGATCACGGTGAAGCCGTCGCACGGTCTCACTGACGAGGAGATCGAGCGCATGCTGCTCGCCTCCATCGAGCACGCGGAGGAGGACGTGCAGGCGCGCCTGCTGATCGACAACCGGGTCGAGGCGCAGCGGATCCTGAAAGCCACCGAGAAGCAGCTGGAGTCGAATGGAGATCTCCTCTCCGCGGAGGAAGGCCAGCAGATCGAGGCCCAGATGGCCGCGGTGCGGACAGCCGCGGAGGGCAAGGACCACGACGCCATCCATGCGCAGATCGAGAAGCTCGATCAGGTGAGCGCCGATTTCGCGAAACGCGTGATGGATCGGGGGATCGAGCGCGCCCTGAAGGGACATTCGGTGGCCGAGTTCGATCAGGGTGAGCTCTCGCCGCACGCCCGGAAGGCGTACGCCGCGCTGGAAGCGGAGGAGACCGCTTCGCCGGCCCAACCGGGCAGCGCCGGGCATCCGGTGGACTGATGCCCAAGGTGACCATCTACAACCCGCGCGGGGAGCTGGAAGCCGAAGGCGAAGTGCCCGAAGGGACCTCGCTGCTCCAGGCTTCGCAGCAGCTCGGCGCCAAGCACGGCTCGGCGTGCGGCGGAGTCTGCGCCTGCTCCACCTGCCACGTCTGGGTGAAGAAAGGTTTCGAATCGCTCTCGGAAATGGAGGACGGCGAAGCGGACTATCTCGATCGAGCCTACGACGTGAAAGCGTATTCCCGCCTCGGCTGCCAGGCTCAGCTCGATCACCAGGACGTCGTCTACCAGATCACCGAGGAGTCGGAGAACACGTGGTACGACGAGCATCCCAAGGAGCGGCACGAGGCGGAGGCCGCAGGAACCTGGCCCCCGAAGTAAGACCCTTCACATCCTGGATCCGACCATGCCCCAGAAGCTGACCTGGCTCGACGTGCGGGAGATCGGCATCGCCCTGAACGAGAAGTTCCCGGATACCGATCCGCTCTCGGTCCGCTTCACGGATCTGCACCGCTGGGTCCGCGAGCTGCCGGGATTCTCCGACGACCCGGAGAAATCGAACGAGAAGATCCTCGAGGCCATCCAGATGGCCTGGCTCGACGAGCGGGATTGAGGCGCGTGCCCGGGGAGCGCGAATGAAACCGTCCGCCGCGTGGAAGGCGCTGAAGAAGTACGCCGCGGAAAAACCCGGTGCCTGGGAAGATCATCCCTGGGGAGAGACCGTCTACAAAGTGGCGAAGAAGGTGTTCGTGTTCCTCGGCCATCCCGACTACGGCTACGGCCTCTCCTGCAAGCTGCCCGACTCGGGCGAGGCGGCGATCACGATGTTCTCGTTCGCGGAACCCACTGGATATGGCCTCGGGAAGGCCGGCTGGGTCAGCGCCCGCTTCGAACCGGGAGACGACGTGCCGGTCGATCTTCTCAAGCAGTGGATCGACGAGAGCTACGCGGCGGTGGCGCCCAAGCGGGCCCCCGCCAGGAGCCCAAGGAAGCGGGGCGCGCGAGCGCGATGAGGCGACGGCCGCGTCGTCAACGGCCACGTCGCCGTCGCCGTCGCCGCCCACGTCAACGTCAACGTTGGAGCGGGAGGCATTTGCGCTTACGCGATGTTGCCGGTGAGCAGGACCTCGATCTCGGCGCCCTCGTCGATCCGGCCCTCGCCGGGCGGGATCACCGCCACGGCATTCGCGCCGGACCACGACGCGATCTGCATGCTGCTCTGCTGTGCGCCCGGCGCGAACACCAGTTGGGATCCCTCAGCGCTGATGCGGCCGCGGGGGAAGAAGGTGAGGCCCTTCACCTGCGAGAGCGATCCCCGCAGCCGCGCTCGCACCCGCGGCCGCTCCGGATTGCGATCTCCAAGGAGCAGGCGGATCGCGAGGCGCACGAAGAGCTCGAATCCGAGCGTCGCCGCTGCCGGGTTTCCCGGAAGCCCGAACACCAGGCGTCCGCCGGAAGCGGTGCCGAAGAGCACGGGCTTGCCCGGACGGATGGCGACAGTGTGGAAGATCAGCGCTCCGCCCAGGCGCTCGAGAGCCTGTTGCGCGTGATCGTGATCGCCGACGGAGGCACCGCCCGTCGTCAGCAGGATCTCGGCGGGCGCGTCTCGCAGGCGGCCGGCGATCAGTTCCACCGTGTCCTTTGCGATCCCCAAACGCAGCACCTCCGCCCCGGCGTCGCGGCAGAGCGCCGCAAGCGTCACGCTGTTGGTCTCGACGATTTGACCCGGTCCGGGGTCGACGCCGAGCGGCACCAGCTCGCTGCCGGTGGAGAGCACCGCGACGCGCGGCCGCCGATAGGCGCGGACGGAAGCCGCGCCGCAAGCCGCCGCTAGCGCGAGATCGGCGGAGTCCAGGACGCGTGCCGCCGGGAGCGCTTCCGTCCCCGCCGTCAGCTCCTCTCCGCGCCGCCGGATGTGCTGACCCGCCTTCGGCGGCTGCTGCACGCGCACTTCGCCGCCGCTTCGGACCGCGTGCTCTTGCATCACGACGCAGTCCGCTCCAGGAGGAAGCGGGGCACCGGTGAAGATGCGCGCCGCCTCGCGCGCCTGGAGCTCTCGGGTCCAGGGCGCGTCGCCTGCGGCGATCTCGCCTGCAACGCGCAGCGGAGCGCCGGCATCGACGGCGCGCAGGGCGTAGCCGTCCATCATGGAGATGTCCGTCGCGGGCTGGTCGCGCCGGGCGCGCACGCCCTCCGCGAGCACCCGCCCGCAGGCATCCGTGAGCGATACGTCTTCGGCCGCAAGGGGATGCGCATGGGCGCGAACCGCCGCCAACGCTTCGTACAGCGGAGTGATCATCTCCTGGACACCCGCGAAAAACAGAAAAGCCCCGGCCGCTTGGCCGAGGCTCTGCTGTCCGGTGGCGGGCGCAGACCGTCGCGCTCAGGGCTCCGCCGCCGGGGCGTCGGTGGTGCCGAAGAGAGGACTCGAACCTCCACGGGGTTGCCCCCACCAGACCCTGAATCTGGCGTGTCTGCCAATTCCACCACTTCGGCTCGACGCCAGAAAAGCCGTGGCGATCTAACGAACTGCATGATTCAAGTCAAGGCGGCGGCCACTTGCCGGGCCCGCATGGACAAGGCCCCCTGACCTGTGGTCGCATGTCCTACCTGGCGGGAGAGAAGCTTGAAGAGGAAGGACTTCATGGCAGGGCGCCGCATCCTCATCGTGGACGACGAAGAGGGATTCCGCGACGGCGTGGCCGATCTCCTGCAGATGGAGGGCTACACGGTTTCGGTGGCGCGCGACGCCGTCGAGGCCGTGCGCGTGCTGCCGGTATTTCGCCCGGAACTCATCCTCCTCGATCTCCGCATGCCGAATCTCGACGGCGAGGCATTCTTGCGCGGCATGACCGGCTTGCCCGCGAGCCGGGGAGTCCCCGTCGTGCTGATCTCGGCCAAGGAGGACCTCCCGCAGATCGCGAACCGCACCGGCGCGGCAGGCTACCTGAGCAAGCCGTTCGAAGCGCCCCAGCTTCTCTCGCTGCTGGAAAAGGTCCTTCCCGAACCGCGCACGCGCCGCCGTTGACTCCACGTCGCGCGCCCGACGATCACACCGGTTTCTTCTCCATCCCGTTCTCGGTGCGACGCCGGATGGGTGGCACTTCCGACGCGGGCACGCCCTCGGCCTCGACGGCACTGATGGGCTCGCCGGCCTCCGCCGCCTCGCTGGAAGCGCCTTCCATCATCGAAGCCTCGGACGTGTCGTGCGCCGCGCCCTCATCTCGCGCCCGCTCCGCCGCCGCTGGACCTGTCGCCCGCGGCCGCTCCTTCGCCGGGGGCGGCGCGAGGGGAATTCCTGACTGCCACAGCTTCCGCTCCGCTTGCGCCAGCCGCTCCTTCACCAGCTCCAGCTCGCCCTTCGTAACCAGGTAGACGCGGTTGTTCGTTTCCGCGCGGCCCTTCTGCTTCTTGATCTCATCGCGAAGCTCCTGCTCGTGCTTCTTCGCCTCTCGCCCGTGCTTCTCCGCCGCGCTCACCTGGCGCTCCAGCTCGCTCTTGGCCGCCTCCAGCTGCTCGCGCAATGGCTGCAGCTCACCGGCCGCGGCGGGCGCCGCCGGAACCGGCGCGCGGTCCGCCAGCTCGTGGATCCGCGCCTGCGCCTTGTCCATCTCGCCGCGAAGCTGGCTCTCGGCCGCACGCGCCCTCTCCAATTCGCGGCGGGCCTGCGCCTCAGTGGCGTGCGCCTCCTCGTTGAGCTTGCGCGCGTGCGCGAGATCTTCCTCGAGCTCAGCCTCGCGGGCGCCGCGCGGCAGCGCCTTCCCCGAGCGTCCTTCCTGGGCCTTGCGGCGCGTCTCGGCGAGCTTCTCGCGCGTTTCCGCAAGCTGCGCCGATCGCGTCTTGGCCTCCTCCTGCGTCCGCCGCAGCTCGACGCGGACCGCTTCCGCCTCCTTGCGCGCGGCGTCCGCCTCCTCGCGCAGCGCCTTCACGGCCGAGGCGGCGGATTGCCCCTGGGTGAAGAAAACGACCGCGAGCACGACCGCGACGACGGCGACGAGGAAGGCGAGCCCGACCATTCTCCACTCCGGGGAAGGACCGCCGAGCCTAACGAAAAAAAGCATGGGGATCGAGCGAAAGGCGCCGGGCCCTCGCTCAAATGGTGGGCGTCGGACCTTTCAGCTCGGCGAAGATGGCCTCCTCCACCTCCCTGCGGTGCTCCTTGTCGGTCTGGAAGGTGTAGCTCGGGCCCTTGAACTGGACGCCCGCTGCCGAGTGATCGCGCACTTCCTCGACCCGGATGGCCACCAGCGCGCAGGGGAACGGCGTCGACTGCATCGGCTCCTTTTCCACCACCGCCGTGCCTCGCAGCCCATAGCAGATGTCGTCGCCGAGCACCTCGACGGCGACCTTGGCGTTCGCGCGGAGGTTTCGCATCGCCCGCCCGCGGATGTCCACCGCGAGCGTCAGCGTCTGCGGATTGCGCGCCACCGCCCAGGTCATGAGCGTGGTCACCGGCGCTCCATTCTCGTCACCCGTGGCGACCACCAGCGCCCGTCCTCCGAGGAGGAACTGCACGAGGTGCGGAGGCATCTCGGCGGGAGCGTTCTCGGCCATCGCCTCGACGGATCCTCAGGGACAGGCGGGAATGCCGGCCGCGTGCAGCCGCGCACGGAACACGGCGCACGCCTGGTCGCGTTCCGCACCCTCGAACTGCGCCGCGACCAACGACAGCACCGCTGCCGGATCGGATGGCCCCGTCCCGAGCGCCCGCGTCGCCGCGAGCGCCGCACGAGAAGCGCCGGTCAGATCGCCGCTCGCGTCGGCCCACGCCCAGAGCGCACCGGCGAGCGCGGCGGAGGCGGGGGCGTCCGCGGGCAGCGGCCGGGAAAGATCCAGCTGCCCCGTGGGATCGCCGCCCGGCTGGGAGGCGGCGAGATAGCCGGGATCGCCGGCAGCCGCGGCGGAACCGAGAAAGAGGGCGATGCCCTCCGCCTCCTCCGGATGCGCGGAGGCCACGGCGCGAAGCTGGCGCCGAGCCATCTCTCGCGTCACCGCTCCGGGATTGAGTGCGAGCGGCACGCGCGCTCCTTCCGGACCCTCGCCGAGCGTGAAAGCGTCCGTGCGCGCGTCGTAGTGAAGCCCAGGCTCCGCCGCCGCGCTGGCGAGGACCGGCGCGGGCAGCAGCGCTTCGGCGCCAGCGGCGAGGAGGAACTGCCGCGCCCTTTCCATGGCCGCGTAGTGTCCGAGAAGCGACACGCAGGAGACCGTCCGCGCCACCAGCGCACCGGACACGCGGCGCCGCATCGTGCAATCGGGCACGCGGGCCGCATCCGTAGAGGGCCCGAGCATGATCATCGCCGCGGGACCGCGGACGGCCCCGAGGTCGGTGCCCGGAAGTTCAACCTCCTGGCCCGCGAGCGCTCCGGAAAGCCGGTCCACCCCGAGGACCGCGACGCGGTCCGGCAAGGCGCTACCGCCGCAGGCGGCCGCGAGCAGGAGAAGGGACAGAACCCGCCGCATGAGCGATAGAATGTAGATCGATGCGCCTTTCCATCGCTACTAAAGTCTTCCTCGGGTTCGTGGCGGTGTTGGTTTGTAGCGCCGCGGTGTCGGCGTACGGCGTCGCCCGCCTCCACCGTATCGGCGAGGGGCTATCCCTCCTTTCCCGACCCTACATGCCGCTGGCGCGCGCCGTATCGACTCTCGAGGCGTTTCACAAGGAGCGGGTGCGGAACACCGACTACCTGCTCGACGCGAGCGACCCGAAGGCGCGGTCCAACTTCGTCGCTCTCGACCGGACATACCTCGCGCGCGCCGTCGGCGAGCGCCTGGCATCTGCGCAGCAGCTCGTCGCCAGCGCCCAGCGGACGGCTACCGATCGCGACGTGCTGGACCGGATCGCCGTCCGCCTCGACGACGTCGCCGCTAGCGTCGCCGACGAGCAGAAAGCGGCAGATGCGGTCACCGCTCGCCTGGAGAGGGCGGCCCGGGGTCCGGACGCCGCACTGGAGGACGCGATCACCCGGCTGAGAACGGCGCAGCGCGGCGTCGACTACAAGGTGCGCGAGCTGGGCCGGATCCTGCAGGACCAGATGAACCGCGGCGTCGACGAAGCGGAGAAGCAGGAGCGCGCGGCGCGCTGGGCGCTCGTGGCGCTCTCCGGGATCGCGCTGCTCGTCGGACTGCTCGTGATGTGGCTTTCGCAACGCGCGCTGCGGCCTATCCGGACCCTCACCGAAGCCGCGCAGCGCCTGGGGCGCGGCAGCCCGGAGTCGGTCGCCGTTCCGGAGGAGGGCGGCGACGAGCTGGCAGTGCTCGCCCACGAGTTCAATGCGATGGCACAGCGCCTGGCAGCGCGCGAGCGGGAGCTGCGCGCCCAGGGAGAGGCCCTGCTCCGGTCGGAACGGCTGGCCGCCATCGGCAGGATCGCGGCGCAGATCACGCACGAGATTCGCAACCCGCTCTCGTCGATCTCGCTGAATGCGGAGGAGCTCGGAGAACGCGCGCCGCAGGCTCGCGAGCTCTGCGACGCAATCGTCCGGGAAGTGGATCGCCTCACCGGGATTACCGAGGAATACCTGAGATTTGCACGGCTGCCCAAGCCCCAGCTGCAGCGCGCGGACGCGAACGACATCGCTCGCGAGCTGCTCGAGTTCGTGCGCCCCGAGCTGGACTCGGCGGGCGTGAAAGTCTCGCTCTCGCTATCGCCCGGTCTCCCGCGCGTGCTGGCCGACGTGGCCCAGCTGCGGCAGCTGTTGTTGAATCTGCTGAGGAACGCGCGCGAGGCGATGTCCGGGGGCGGCTCCCTTCGCGTCACCACCCGGGCGACGAAGGCGACGGTCGAGATCGAGGTCCGCGACAGCGGCCCCGGGATCCCCGCCGAACGGCTCGCTCGCATCTTCGACCCCTTCTTCACCACCAAGGAGCGCGGGACCGGCCTGGGCCTCGCCATGGCACAGGAGATCGCGCAGGAGCACGGCGGCCAGCTGGTCTGCGACAGTGTCCCCGGGCGGGGCACGGCATTCACCCTGCGCCTGCCCGCCGCCTCGCTCCCCGAGCAAGCGCCCGCCCCCGCGATTGCATCCGCGTAGGCCGGCGAATATCCTCCGCCGCCCTCGATGAACGACCGAGTCCAGAAGAGCGCGCTCTCCAACGGCCTGCGGGTGGTGACCGTGGAGTTGCCGCATCTGCACACCGGGCTGATCGCCGCCTACGTGCGCGCTGGCTCCCGCCACGAGGATCCCGCGCGCAACGGCGTGTCGCATTTTCTCGAGCACCTCTTCTTTCGAGGCAGCGAAGGGTACCCCGACGGGCCGACGATGAACGCGCTGGTCGAGGACTGCGGCGGATCCCTGAACGGTGTGACGACGCGCGACCACGGGTACTACTTCTCGCCCGTCCATCCCGAGCGTCTAGAGACCCCGATCGCGGTGCTCGGCGACATGCTCGCGCGGCCCTTGTTCAAGGAGATCGAGCTCGAGCGCGAGGTGATCCTGGAGGAGATCCTCGACGAGGTCGACGAGAAGGGCCGCGACATCGACATCGACAACCTGGCGAAGCGCGCGCTATTTCCCGGCCATCCACTGGGTCTCAAGATCGCCGGCACGCGCGAGACGGTCAGCGCCCTGACCGAGGAGCACCTGCGCGCTCAGCACGCCCGAGCCTATGGAGCGCGCAATCTGGTCCTCGCCGCCGCAGGCCCATTGCGCCACGATCGCGTGCTCGAGCTGGCAGAGAAGCACTTCGGCGGGCTCCGTCCCGGCGCGCCGCTCCACGACGGCGCGCTCAACGGTGCGCCGCGGGGTCCGCTGCTCATCGCCGTCGATCACGTCGAGTCGCAGCTCGAGCTGCAGGTCTCCTTCCGCGGACCGCCGGAGGAGCACGCGGACTTTCCCGTCCTGCGCGTGATCAAGCGCGTGCTCGATGACGGGCTCGCCTCGCGCATGCAGATGCAGATGGTGGAGCGCAAAGCGCTCGCCTATTCCGTCGGCGCCGGCATGGACGGGTTCACCGACTGCTCGGTCTTCGAGGTGGGCTGCGCCTGCGCGCCGCGCAAGGCCCCGGCTGCCCTGGCCGAAATGCTGCGGATCCTGGCGGAGCTGCGCGAGACCGACGTGCCCGAGGACGAGCTCCTGCGGGCGAAGAAGAAGTCGCGCATCTGGCTCGAGTTCTCCCTCGATTCGCCGGCCGAGATGATCGGGTGGTTCGGCGCGGGCGAGCTCTTGCGCCCGCCCGCCGAGCCCTTCGACCAGTGGCTCTCGCGCATCGACCGCGTCACCGCGGCGGACGTCCGGCGCGTCGCCGCCGCCATATTCCGCCGGGAGAACCTCGTCGCCTGCGCCGTGGGACCACTCGAGGGCGTCGGGCAGAAGCTGCGGGCCGCGGTGGAAAGCGCGTTGTGATCGATCCGCTGGGCGGCATCGGCGACGAGCCGGACCGCGAACCCGCGCCCCAGCGCACCGTCCGTCCGCCCCGGCCGACCACCTGGGCGCTCTTGATCGTGCTCGGCGTGGCTTTCGCCGCGGAAGCGCTGCTGGGCCGCGATCCGGCGGTCGAGAACGGGGTGACGCTCTTCCGGCTCGGCGCGCTCTACGGGCCGGCGGTTCGCGATGGAGACTTCTGGCGCGTCGGCTCGTATGCGCTGCTGCACATCGGCTGGATCCACCTGCTGGTGAACTCGTACGCGCTCTGGATCCTCGCGCCGCAGCTGGAGATCACCTACGGATCGAATCTGACGCTCGGCCTGTTCTGCGCCACCGCGATCGCGGGCGGAGCGGCGAGCGTCGCATGGAGCTTCCAGACCGGGACGGCGCACCTCGCCGCAGGCGCGTCCGGCGGAATCTTCGGTCTGTTCGGAGCGACGGTCGCGCTGTACTTCCGCGTCCGCAAGGGAATCCCGGAGCCGGTCCGGCGAGGCATCGTCCGCGCCATCGCGCTGAATCTCCTCATCAACCTCGCGATCGCGCTGAAGGCGCCGGTGGACAACGCTGCGCATCTGGGCGGCCTGCTCTCGGGAGTCCTGCTTGGACTGGCTGCGCCGCTGCTGCGCGGCGGGGAACGTCCCTGGCACGGAGTCACGCGCATCGCGCTGCTCGCATCGGCGCTGGGGTTTGCGGCGCTGGAAGGGGCAGCCGTCGCGCGAGCGGTCAAGCCGCATTCGCGCACACTGGTTGGCCCGGGGGTGGAGGTGAAAGTGCCGTGGCTGCTCGTTCCGATGAAACCCGGCGTCGCCTACCTGCCCGGAGTCGTCGAGGCGCACGTGCGGCACGAAGACCGCCCGCTCGCCATTGCGCCCGGCGAGGACGCCGTCCACATCGGGAGCCGGACCTGGTTGCGGGAGCGCTCGTCCGAAGATGGAACGGACACCGCCGTGTATACCGCCGCGGACGACGGGCGTGGCACGCTGGTGATCGAGTTCGCCTGCCGGGACGACGTCTGCCGGGGTGCGGCGGGGGAAGAGATGGTCGCCCAGATCGCCCGCACCGCCCGGCTTCTCCCCTGAAAGTCAAGCCTGTTTTCACGCGCCTGCAGTGGTAGTTTTGCACCATGCGCGAGTTCCTCTACCGCCTCGTCCAGCGCCTCCAGGAGGAGGCGCGGCCGCTCTCGCGCAACAAGCACTTCCATGCATTCGCCGGCGAGGCGCGCCGCGCGCTCCGGATCGATCGCCATCTGCGCGATCTGGCGCAGCATCTCGAGGTGCTGCGCACTCGAGGCGAGCGACCGAGGATCCGCATCATGCCCGGTGGGTCGGTACAAATGGTGCTGAAGCATCCCACCCTCGCCGTCGTGCGGACGGCGACCCTCGCCCCGGAGGAAGTGGCGCTGCTGCTGCGCAACCCCGCGGGCGCCTGGGCGCTCGCGGGCGAGCCCGCAGCCGATGTGCCTGGGCGGCCGGCGGCAAAGCCGGGATAGGGCGTCGCTGGCGGGCCGTCACGGCTCCTGGGCCGCGCTGGTGCAGGTAAAGCGGCCCGATCTGTAGGCAAGCGTAAGGTCGGGTACGAACTCGCCCCCTTGAATCGGGCGGCAGCGTGTCCCTATCCTGAAAACGCTGCCCGGTTTTTCCGGCAGTTAGCAGTGCGTTCAGCACCAAGGCGCCCGCGCGGGAGCCGCTTGCGAAAGGCAGAACCGGAATGGCTACAGGTACCGTGAAGTGGTTCAATGACGCGAAGGGCTACGGCTTCATCACTCCAGACGGAGGCGGCAAAGACGTGTTCGTCCACCACACCGCCATCCAGATGGAGGGCTTCCGGAGCCTCGCGGAAGGTCAGAAGGTGGAGTACGAGGTCACCGAGGGTCCCAAGGGGCCGCAGGCGGCGAACGTCCGGAAGGTCTGAGAACAGATTCCGCAACCACACCACGAGACCGCCCGGCGCCAAGAGCCCGGGCGGTTTCGCTTTTTCGGCCCTGAACACAATCTCATGAACCGGCTGGCGGACCGGTTTGCGCTCAAGCGTAGTCGCTATGCCGCCTCCGGCGGCCGCGACTATTTCAGGTACCAGAGGAAGTTCAGGCGCACGCCGTAGGCGCTGGCGATGTCGTGGGGCAGTCCGGGCGAGTTCGGAATCTGGTGCCAGTTCAGGAACAGCTCGGGGCTCAGGGCAAACCAGGGCGTCACGCGCGCGTCGTACGAGAGTCCGCCGGCGAGCGCCAGCCCGGTCGAGGAGGAGTAGTTCCCGTAATAGCCATCGTTGTAATCGACCCCGCCGACGCCGATCCCGGCGTTGAGGCTGAGCCCGTTGCCGGCGCGATCGCCGACGAGCACCGTCTGTCCACGGATGGTGAACGTCCACGAGGCGAAGTCGGTGCTCTGCGGGTACCTGCCCGCGTCTACCCCGAAATCCATGAAGAGCTGGAAGCGATCGGAGAAGCCATACCCGAGACGGAAGTCGAGATCGAAGGCGCCCGTCCGGCCCGGTCCCTGGCTGGATAGATAGGCGGAGCCGCCACCGAGGCCGAACGAGAGCAACAGCCCCTCGCGGGCGTCCATCTGCCGCCGCGGCTGCCGCCAGTACGAATCGTCGTCGCGGACGCGCTGGGCGTACGCTGAGTGCGGCGCGGGGGGAGCGGCGGACTCGAGCGCGGCCAGATCCATGCCCAACGCCACCGTGTTGAGGAACAGATCCATCAGGACGAGACCGCTGTCGCCCGAAACGCGCACCGCGCCTGACGCGCCGTGCGAAGCCGTCGCGCGCGTGCCGGACTCTTCGGCGCGCAACGCGGGCGACAGAGCGAGCAGGAGTGCGAGCGCTGGGCCGGCTGGTTTCACGGTAGCAAGACCTCGCTGCACAGCTTGCGGCCACGCGCTTATAACATCCGGGCGCCCCAGCAGCCGCCTCCTGCCGCGAGCTGTCCGCAGCCTGCCGCAACCTCCTGTCCGCCGGAGTAGCGGATGGCGAACGGCATGCGCGCTTGCGCGAGCAGGTCCAGGAAGGCGGAGCGCGCCTCGCGAGTGGCGCGGCGAAATCCACCCGTGCGGCCGTTCACGTCGATCACGTCGATTTTGACCAGCGCGCGGTCGAGGAGCGAAGTCAGCGCGCGCGCATCGTCCGGTGAGTCGTTGACGCCGCCGAGCAGTACGTACTCGACGAGGACCCGGGTGCGGCGGGCGCGGGCGTGGTCGTGCAGGGCGGCGACGAGGGCGGCCGTCGGATGCACCCTCTCGATCGGCATCAGCGGAAGGCGCTTCGCGGGCACGGCATGGGTGAGCGACACCGCGAGCCGGAACTTGTGGCCCTCGGCGGTGAAGCGGCGGATCTGGGGAACGATTCCGGCCGTGGAGATGGTGATCGAGCGCGCGTCGATGCAGGCGCCCGAGGGATGGCTGAGGATGCGCGCCGCGCGGATGACCTCGT
>WNFT01003353.1_pt1 | contig 18360 bp, 16 predicted proteins | sample 5400191 | NCBI WGS metagenome assembly WNFT01 (sample SAMN13153359, study PRJNA577476) | soil metagenome | isolation source: 80 cm saprolite under Madrone tree | place: USA:California | collected 2016-06-14 | reverse complement strand
ACCGGAAGACGATCTTCGGGTTGTGCTTCTGCAACACCTTGGTGATGGCCGCCGTCAACGTGGTCTTGCCATGGTCAATATGACCAATCGTCCCTACGTTGCAGTGCGGCTTATTGCGATCAAATTTCTCTTTCGCCATTTCCTAGCTCCGTGTAGAGCAGGCACCCTTGCCTGCTCGGTTACCTCTTGGGTCCCTGTGAACGCCCAATGATCTCGTCCGCCGCGCCGCGCGGCACCTCTTCATAGCGCGCGAAGTGCATCGAGTACTCGGCGCGGCCTTGCGTGCTCGAGCGCATGTGAGTGGCGTAGCCAAACATTTCAGCCAGCGGCACAATGGCCTTGATTACCTGCGAACCGGCACGATGCTCCATACCTTCGATTCGCCCGCGACGCGAACTAAGGTCGCCCATGATGACGCCGGCGTAATCCTCCGGCGTAACCACTTCCACCGCCATCACCGGCTCCAGCAGCACCGGAGAGGCCTTACGAGCAGCTTCCTTGAAGGCCATCGAACCGGCGATCTTGAACGCCATTTCGTTGGAATCAACATCGTGATAGCTGCCGTCGTACAGGGTGGCTTTCACATCGACCATCTCGTAACCGGCCAGGATGCCGCCTTCCATGGCTTCCTTGATTCCCTGATCGATGGGCTTGATGAATTCCTTGGGCACCGAACCGCCCACCACATCGTTGACAAATTCGTAGCCCTTGCCCGGCTCATTGGGTTCGATGCGAATCTTGGCGTGCCCATATTGGCCGCGACCACCAGTCTGCCGGATGTACTTGCCTTCGGCTTCCGCCTTCCTGCGAATGGTTTCGCGATAGGCCACTTGCGGTTTGCCTACGTTGGCTTCGACTTTGTACTCCCGCATCATGCGGTCAACGATGATTTCGAGATGCAACTCGCCCATACCGCTGATGATGGTCTGTCCGCTATCGGGGTCGGTATGAACTTTGAAGGTGGGATCTTCCTGGGCCAGCTTGGAGAGCGCCATACCCATTTTTTCCTGGTCGGCCTTGGTCTTGGGCTCGACCGCAACCGATATCACTGGCACGGCGAATGTAATGGATTCGAGAGCGATGGGATGTTTTTCGTCGCAGATGGTGTCGCCGGTGGAAACGTTTTTTAAACCAACCGCGGCACAGATGTCCCCCGCCAGAATCTCATTGATATCCTCGCGCTTATTGGCGTGCATCTTGAGCAGGCGCCCAATGCGTTCGCTTCGTCCACGGCCGGCGTTCAGCACGGAGTCGCCCGACTTGAGCTGGCCGGAGTAAACCCGAATGAACGTCAGTTGGCCGACAAAGGGATCAGCCATGATCTTGAAAGCCAGCGCGGAAAACGGCTCGCTATCGGCAGGCTTGCGGGTAATGATCTGGCCGTTATCGGGATTCGTGCCCTTGACCTCGCCGGCATCAAGCGGCGAAGGCAGATAATCCACGACCGCATCGAGTAGTGGCTGTACACCTTTATTTTTGAAGGCAGTTCCCACCACGACCGGAAACACTTTCAAGGCGATGGTCGACCTGCGCAGCGAGGCGCGCAGTTCGGCGGGAGAAATGGTCTCGCCTTCGAGGAACTTGTGCAACATTTCGTCGTCATTTTCGGCGACGGTCTCGACTAGCGCAGTGTGGAAGGCTTCAGCTTTCTTCTGCAGTTCGGCAGGAATTTCGCCGGTGCTGTACTCGGCGCCGATGGTGTCGTCCTGCCAGACAATCGATTTCATTTCGATGAGATCGATTACGCCTTTGAACTTGTCTTCCTGGCCGATGGGAATCTGGATGGCGACGGGCTTGGCGTTGAGGCGCTTGCGGAGGGTATCGACGGCGTGCTCGAAATCGGCGCCCATCTTGTCGATTTTGTTGATGAAACAGATACGCGGGACACCGTATTTATCGGCCTGACGCCAGACTTTTTCCGATTGCGGCTGCACTCCGTGGACCGCGTCGAACACCGCCACCGCACCATCGAGAACCCGCAGCGAGCGCTCCACTTCAGCGGTGAAATCCACGTGTCCGGGGGTATCGATAATGTTGATGCGAATGTCGCGCCAGGTGCAGGTAGTGGCGGCGGATGTAATGGTGATGCCGCGCTCCTGCTCCTGCTCCATCCAATCCATGGTGGCGGTGCCGTCGTGGACCTCTCCGATGCGATGCGTCTTTCCCGTATAAAACAGGATGCGCTCGGTGGTCGTGGTCTTCCCGGCATCGATATGGGCCATGATGCCGATGTTCCTGCACCGTTCTAATGGAACTTGTCTGGACACAGCTTTCTTTCTCTCTTCTTTCCGTGACTCTTGCTCGTTGGCGATTGAACCCGTCAAATCCCTATCCTTCTCGATTTCTCTATCTCTCCGTAGAGACCTAACTTGTTAGCTCTCCCACCGTTACGCTGCCAGACGTAGCCAGCTACGCCTCTACCGAACGAAACCCCTCTACCAGCGATAGTGAGCGAAGGCCTTGTTGGCCTCGGCCATGCGGTGCACGTCTTCCTTTTTCTTGATGGCTGCGCCGCGGTTGTTGCTGGCGTCGAGCAATTCGTTGCTCAGTTTGTCGACCATGCCTTTTTCGGCGCGGCCGCGGGAGTAAGTGATCAGCCAGCGGATGGCCAGCGAGGTACGCCGGTCGGCATTCACTTCCACCGGAACCTGGTAGTTGGCGCCACCCACCCGGCGGCTCTTGACTTCGAGCAGCGGCTTGGCGTTCTCCACCGCCTTCTTGAACAGCTTCAGGGGCTCATCGCCACCCTTTTGCTGGAGCTTGGTCAAGGCTTCGTAAAAGATGCCCTCCGCTGTGCTCTTCTTACCCTGCCACATCATCGAGTTGACGAACTTCGTCACCAGGTCTGACCCGTACACCGGATCGACCTCCACTTTCCGCTTGGCTATGTATCCTTTTCGAGGCATTCAGCTTCTTGCTCCTGGCTCTTAGCTTCTAGCTTTGAGCTGCCGGGCGATAAGTTATTGCTCGCCCTTAATTTTTCTTGCCCACGACCAACGACGAACGGCCCACGACCGCCCTTATGCTTTCGGCCGCTTGGCCCCGTACTTCGAACGGCTCTGCTTGCGGCCGGCGACGCCGACGGCGTCCAGCGTGCCCCGGATTACGTGATAGCGAACACCGGGGAGATCCTTCACCCTGCCGCCGCGAATCAGCACGATGGAGTGCTCCTGCAAATTGTGGCCCACGCCGGGAATGTAGGTCGTAACCTCAATCCCATTGGTCAATCGGACGCGGGCAACTTTGCGCAGGGCGGAGTTCGGCTTCTTGGGCGTCTGCGTGTAGACGCGAGTACACACACCCCGCTTTTGCGGACATCCTTGCAAGGCGGGGCTCGCCGTCTTGTACCGCGGCCGCTTGCGGCCGCTACGTACCAACTGATTGAAAGTAGGCATGCTTGATTCCTATCCACCTCCGGCTTTTCCGTCTCGCTCGGGGCGTCATCAAGGCCCCCAGGCGCGAAAGAACGCCGCTTCTGCTTTTCGCTGTTCCCCGCATTTCAGGGGCTGGATGGCGGATGCGCCAACCATGTTTCTCGCGCGCCACAAAAAACCGGCGAGAGATTTCAGTATCCCGTTCAGACTAAACGCCGCCGACGGTGGCACCAGGCCCGAATTCTTTGGTCCGGGAGTTGCTCCGTTTCGTCAGCACTGCCCCGCATAGCCTTTCAACGGGTGAAAGGTGAGCGCAGGGCGTTTCAGCGAGGGCGGCTCCGGTGGTGTATTCCTTCCCGAAGACGTGTATTGCTAAAGCTCAACTGCTTTGTTCGGGGTCTTTCCACACACGAACCAGCGCGTGCGGATCAGAAGCCACCGCGTACAGGTAAGCCAGACTTTAGCTCGCGGAACCTTACAAATATAGCAACTCGCGCGACACATCGTCAATGTCAGTCTGTTGCATCAGATGGGGAAGGGGAATTTGCTGCAGAATTAGCGAATTGTCGGATTTTCAAGTTGACGAATCTTGGCATCTAAATTCTTCAATCCTCAAACTCGGGGATTCGACTCTGAAGGTGCGGCTGGACGCCCCTACTGCGTCGCCGCGCGGTGCCCGGCTGGGACCGGCTCCCGGCTCAAGGAGACCTTCACTTCGTTCAGGATTTCGCCTGCGGGCTCCTTACTTAGCCTGCTCCGAGCAACGGAGCGAAGCGAGGTTGTCGAATGGGCTCGCAAGACTCGCAAGACGGCTCAACTTGCTGAAAAAAATTCTAGCCTCTACACTTGGGGTTTTCCGGAAATGTCCAGACAGCTCGCCCCGTGGGTCCACTGGGCGGGGAGGGTGCATGGGTAGGTCGTTCGATTTGGTCAGGTTTGCATTCATCTGCATGATAGCTAGTTTGATCGCAGCCCTGACCGGCTGCAGTAGCAGTAGTCCTACCGTAAACACACCTTTCCCGGTTCCGGCCAAGATCATTCTCTCGCCCGCGACCGAAGTTTCGCTGGACGTGGGCAGCGCTACTCAGGCGTTTACGGCAACACCCCAGAACAACAAGGGTACGACGGTCACCACACCCGTATCCTTCCTGTCGAGCAACACTTCCGTCCTGACCGTAGCCAGCAATGGTCTTGCCTGTGCCGGCACATGGGATTCGCTCACGACACCGCAGATCTGTACTCCGGGTCCGGTAGGAGTGGCTACGGTAACCGCAACATCGCATGGGATAAGCAGTCCGCCGACAACCGTGTACGTCCACCAGCACGTTGACAATATCTCGATCAGTCTAGTGCCCGGGCAGACCCTACCTTCCGGTCCCTGCTTTTCGAAGGGCCAGATCGTGAACTACCAGGCTACCGCCTTGAGCCACGGCCTCGATGTTACCGCCAGCGCGGGGCCGTTTAACTGGCAAGCACTGACCGCCAGTGTGGCCACGCTCACCACCGCCAGCGTCAGCGTTCCGGTGAGCGGGCTGGTGCCCGGGCAGCTTCGGGCGGTGGCCAATACTCCCGGAGTAACGCAGCTGTATGCCAGCGTCAGCAACGTAAACAGCCAGCCTCTGGATTTCACGACGTGCGCTGTCCAAGCGATTACGCTTGCGGTTACCGGCAGCACCACCAACTCCATCAACGTAACCTCAGGGGCGGGCAAGACCGTTACCGCGACGGTGGTCGACACGCTAGGCAACACGATCACTGGCGTTCCTTTAACCTGGAGTTCGTCGCAGTCCGCAACCGTCGGCGCGAGCAGCTCCGGCGGCGTGACGACTTCCAAGGCGGGCGGAGGCAGCGTGATCGCCTCCTGCACTCCGCCGACCTGCAATATCGGGTTTCAGCCTCTTTTACCGATTTACCCCGAAAGCGCGGTGGATGTCGTGGTCGCTGGCAGCGGCACTACGACTACGGCGCCGGCCGAAACCATCTATGTCTCGAGCACCGGCGTTTCTGCTTCCGGTGATTGCGCCACCACGAGCGGTTGCTTCAGTACGCTGGTCCCGATAACCGCTCCCGCAAACACGGTAGGCACGGCAATCACGCTCCCGGCGACGCCGAATTCCTTGGTCTTTGACCGCCAGGGCGCGAAGGCATATCTGGGCACCGATTTTGGATTCCTGGGAAGCAGAGGGCTCATGGCGATTACTCCGGGATCACCGCCCACAGTCTCGGAGTTCAAAGCCGTCACCGGTAGAGTGCTGACCGTTTCTCCCGACGGGAAGAAGGTCATCGTGTCCGACACCAAATCTTCCCCCAATCAAGTCTTTGTCTTCGACACCACCAGCAACACCTCGATTAACTTGCCCATCGCCGCAGCCACGGCCGCCGACTATTCTCCCGACAATCTGAAGGCCTACATTCTGGCGGGCAGTACACTCTACGTTTATTCCACGCTCGAAGCGTTGAAAACGATAGCTCTAGGCGCGCCAGCCAATGAGGTGTCATTTCTGCCGGAGGGTGGGTTCGCGTATTTAGCCGGAGGCACAGCTTCTTCCGTCACCGCATGGAGGACTTGTACTGATGCGGAGGAAACGGCTCAAACCGTTACTACTCCCTCCACTCCGAAGTTCATCAGAGCACTATCGAAGAGCTTGACCCTGGGCAATGTTACTTATGACGAGAGCGTGCTGGCTGTCGATTCTCCTGGCATTGACCTATTTGGGGTCAAGATCACTGTTCCGGCTCCGCCCTTCACCACCTCTTGCCCGCTCGACCTTGCCAACAGCACGCTGAACATCACTACAAACAGCTCAGCCTTTTTCAATCTCGGGCAGGGCGGTTTCCTACCCACGCAGTTGATCGTTTCTCAGGACGGCACCCGGGCTTACGTCATTGCCAGCAACCTGGGCAGCGTGTTGGTGTTTAATGTGGGCAACCAGACTTCCTCGGCCATTCCCTTGTCCGGAGATGCCATCCCCATCCAGGCTTCGCTCACGGCCGACGGAAACCGGCTCTATGTTGCGGCCGCCGATGGTCAGGTACATGTTCTCGACACCCAGAGTGGCGGCGATATCCAGCAGATTTCCTTCCCCACCGATGCCACAACTTTACAAGCCGGCCTTTGTGTAGGAACGACGTTCACTTGTAATCCGGACTTGATCGCGGTTAAGCCGTAGCCGCATCGTTGGTCGTTGACCTGCGGGAGGTCTTCGGGGACGAGGACTTTCCCCCGTGTCCTGAGTGTCCTCGTGGTTAAGCTTTTGTCTTTTCCAGTTCCTTGCCGACACTGTCCAGCACCCCATTGATAAATTGCACGGATTCCGGGCTGGAAAACTTGCGCGCGATTTCCAGGGCTTCATTGATGACGACAGCGCGCGGAGTGGCGGGAAAGCCTAGCAGTTCCGCGACCGCTCCGCGCAGCAGGTTGCGGTCGACGGCGGCCATACGTTCCATGCGCCAATGCTCGGCGTGACCTTCGATCAGCCCATCGACTTCGGTGGCGCGGCTGGTCGCGACCCGGAACAGGTCTTCGGCAAAGTCGCGCACATCAGCACCCACATCTTCCCGCTCACGCCGGAACGAGTTCCGGACCTGGTCCGGATCCTGCTTCCCCATGTCAGCCTGGAAAAGCATCTGCAGTGCGAGTTCACGAGATTTGCGGCGGGTTCCCAAGGGTAGATGTCAGCTTTCAGCTATCAGTGTACAACCGATGAAGTTATTGTTTGCTTCTGCGTTTCGCGGGGCGGGCACTCGGTTTGGATTTTTGCGCTTTTCTGACAGCTGAAGGCTGAGTGCTGACAGCTTGGCTGACCACCGAAGAGCGACGACTGACGACTGCTCTCAGATTCGCCATCTCCACTGCCGCCAACGCCGCCTCGAAACCTTTGTTGCCCATCTTCAGGCCGGCGCGATCGATGGCTTGCTCCAGCGTCTCGCAGGTGAGGACGCCGAACCCGTGCGGCACGCCCGTCTCTTGCGCCGACTGTCCGATGCCGCGCGTCACTTCGTTGACAATGACATCGTAGTGTGCGGTGTCGCCGCGCAACAGGCATCCGAGGCAAATAATGGCGTCGTATTTTCTGGTTTCGGCGAGAGTACGGGCGGCGGAGGGTATTTCGAAAGAGCCGGGGACGCGGACGACCTGCACATCCTTCTGCTTCGCGCCACAGCGCAGAAGCCCGTCCAAAGCACTCTGCAGCAGCCGCTCCGTGATGAAAGCGTTGAAGCGCGAAACGACGACGCCGAAGCGCTTTCCGTCGGCGCTCAGGTTGCCTTCGAGAGCTTTGACCCGAATTTTGCCGCGGGCTTTCAATAGGTTCAGGTTTAGCCTTGCTTTGGGTGACTCTCGTTTGCCCTGGATCTCCCAGCGCTGCTCAGATCGTTGCCTGCCGAGCCACCCCGGAGGCACCTTGGGGCGCCGTGCTTTGCCAATAAGCCTTTCGCACGATCGGCAGCAGTAAAAACACCAAAGGGACCGCAGCCGCCACGGTTAGGCCAGCCAGCTCCCAGTCGGGACTACGCCAGCCATCGTCGAGCATGCTGTAGGCCAGCAGCCCGACGATCGCGAAGTCGCCCGCCAGACCCAGCCACCATCCCCAGAGCTTTCTCTTCAACAAACCAATCCAAGCGGCGGCGGCCACGAGCGCCGGCAGACCGAGGATCGCGGCGGCGATCTTCAAGCCTGCAATTGCCTGCGTCGCATCCGGCTCCCTCAGAATCGCGGAAGAACGTGTAAGCAAGAGAAGATACGCGGGAAGCACCAGCAGCACCAAAGCCCATAGGAACTGCACCACAACGGCCCCCATGACCCAGCCCGACTCCTTTGTCATTTGGCACCTCACATCCGAACCGCACTCCTCAGCCTCTAACCCGACGATTTTACAGCCGGTTTGGCTTCGGACTGTTCGGGTCCGCGTAGTCGTAGAATCCTTTGCCCGTTTTCCGCCCGTACCAGCCGGCCATCACCAGTCGCTTCAGCAACGGCGGTGAGGCAAAGCGGCGCTCTTTGAATTCGTCGTACATTACCTGGGTGATGTAGTAAGTCGTGTCGAGACCGACGAAATCCAACAGCGTAAATGGCCCCATGGGATAGCCGCAGCCGAGCTTCATGGCGTTGTCAATGTCATCGATCGAGCCCACACCCTCTTCGTACGCACGGATGGCGTCGAGCAGGTACGGCACCAGCAACCGGTTCACGATGAACCCGGTCTTGTCGCGGGTACGGACGGGAACTTTGCCAAGTTTCTTGCCGAACTCGCAGGCCGCATCATAGACCTCGCTGGCAGTGGCAATGGTGCGTACCACTTCGACCAACTTCATCAGGGGCACGGGATTGAAAAAATGCAGACCGATGAATCGCTCCGGGCGATTCGTAGAGGTTACGAGTTCAGTAATCGAAATGGATGAAGTGTTGGAGGCGAAGATGGCATCTTTCTTCACGATTCCGTCAAGCGCCGCATATATCTTCTTCTTTTCGTCGACGTTTTCGATCACGGCTTCGATGACGATGTCGCAATCGGCCAAGTCTTGCTTGTTGGTGGTGCCCTTCAGCCGCGCGCGGACCGCCTGCGGTGTTTCCTTGATCGTGCCTTTCTCGGCGAATTTGGCCAGCGACTTCTCGATGCCGGCCAGGCCCTGGTCGAGATATTTCTGCTCGACCTCAAGCACGGTGACGTCGAAACCCGCCGTGGCCGCAACCTGCGCGATGCCGGAACCCATGAGGCCGCAGCCCAGCACACCAACCCTTTTGATTTCCATAAGACTTGTGAGTTTATCAGCGGGAGAGCCCAAGAGCGCTAAGAAAGGCTTGAGAGGAAGGTGGCTAGGCGACAGCTGCGGCAGCAGCCGACGGAGCCAGGCAGACGATCCGGCCCAGGCCCTGGGCGACGGCCATAGCCAGCGCGATATCAGCGCGGTTGATGACCTCGGTCACGATGTCTACTGGATCGAACTGCTGGCGCACGACGGCCTCCGCCAGCCCTGCGCTAAAAGGGAGAATCTCGTCTGAGAGCTTTACGTCCGCCAGCAGTTTGCGCAACTTCTCCACCGCCATCAGCGCTTCTTTTTCTCCGGTTTCGCCGAGCACCAACGCAATCGTGGTCATCTCATAGCGGAAGGCAAGGTCATTCTGCCGGATGTTGGCCGCGAAGATTTGACCAATCTTCTGCATGGCCGCTTCTACAGTTTTTTCTCCGTGCTCTTTCACCATGGCCGGGCTTTTCCCGAACTGCATTAACGCTACTGTCACCGGGGTGCTCTGCTGCAAGGCGCGGCGCGTCTCCGCCATCAACAGATCAAGATAGGAGGCGCGCTTGAGAAGTCCCGATTGCTCATCGGTGACCGACAAACTCTTCACCAGGCGGCGCAGGCCGGCATTGTTCAGTGCGATCACAATCTGCTCGCTGATCGTCTTAAGCACGACGATATCGCCGGAGTGCCAGCTGCGTACCGTGTTTTGCACCAGCAGGAGCACTCCCATCTGGTCTTCTCCGTCGCTGAGGGGCAGCGCCAGCAGCGACGCGATGCCCAACTCCGCCACGACTTCGCGAATCTCCTCCAGTTCGGGCGCGGTGGCCGCATGGGTGAGGGTCAAGGTGCCGAGGCTCACCACCGTGTCCTGCACAAATGTGACTAACTGATTCAGTGCTTTTGTCTCTCCCCGTTTGATGCCTTCGCCCAGATATTCCTTGACCGCGCTGGGTGCCATTCCGGGCTTGCGCATAGCAACGACGCAGCGGCTCAGCTTCCACTGCGCACCGATTTCGTTGACCGCCGTGGTCATGACTGCGTCGGCGTTGGTCTGGCGGTACAGCTTGCGAGTGATTTCCGCCACTTTGGTGAAGCTATTCACGTCGGCCGATTCGGCCGGCGCCGGCGCTGGAGAAGGAACGGACGGCGCTGGCAACGGCGCTTTCACCGCGGGCTTCGACGAGGCCGTGGCATGCGCCGGCACAGCTTCCGAACGTTGCAGAGTCATTCCCGCTGCCAGGTACAACTGTTGCAAATCCTGGTTGCGTTCCTCTTCCCCCGGAAAAAGTTCCTGAATGCGCTGCAGGCGCTCAATCGCTTTGGAGCGCATCCCGTACTGCACCAGGATCTCCGCCTGCAACATCAGGTCCTGCAGGGCAGCGGCACCCAGCGTTGGGCCCTCGGTTTTAACCGGCTCGGCCGGCTTGGCCATGCTGGTGAACCGTGAAGCAATCACCTTGAACCGGTTCTCATCGATTTTTCCGCGCAGAATTTCCAGACGCTTCTGATGGCCCGGCTCGTAGGCATCCACGTCGGCGGCCCGGTCAAGACACTCCGCGGCTTTGGGGTAATTTCCCATGCCGCAGTGCAGATCGAAAAGTTTCAGCAGAGTCTGAGAATAATCTCCTTCCCGGTTGGAGGCATTGAACAACTCGCTCATGAACTCCAGAAATTCGGGCGAACTCCGATGTTGGCCAGTGACTTCCTGCATCATCGCGACAAAAGAGCGCCGTTCTCCCCGGCTGCGCTGGAATTGTTCCAGCTTGCGCGCCAGCGCCACCGCCTCGGCATCTTGCTGCGCATCCACCAGCAGCCCGATCAGGTTCGCGACCTCTTGCAGACGCGAAGGGTTCTTTTGAAAGAGTTGCCAAACCAGCGGTTCCGCATCGCTCAGCCGATTTGCGGACAGGAGTGCCTTCGCATAGCTCTCCAGAACTTCCAGAGCGGCCCCATCCGCCTTGGCCAGCGGTTCCAAGACAAAGATGGCAGCCCCGACTTGGCCTTGCGCGACCAGACTCTTTCCGTATCCCAGCGCGATCCTGGTATCGGCGGAATCTTCGGTGTAGGCGCGTTCATACCACTGCGCGGCGTCAGCGCCAGAAGCTTCCGTCATCTCCGCCAGTTTGAGAAAGGCGATGGCGGCTTCCTGCTTGTCTCCCGCCTGCGAGCAGAGTTCACCCAGACGCAAAAAGTTTTGTTCGGAGGGCTCCAGGGCAACCAGCCGTTGCAGCACCAGCACACAATCCTGCGGGCGTCCATTCTTGGTCAGATCTTCGAGCGCACTCTCGTAAGTTTCAAGCGCGAGTTTCCGATTCGACGTCTCAAGGATTTGCCCGAAGTGAAGCCTCTGGACACTAGTCGGAGTGGCGTAGCGGGCCAGCTTCTTGTAGGTAAGACTGGCACGCGTGTTTTCTCCCGCCTCGAGCTGCCGTTCGAACAACTCACCCAGCAACCGCACCGCTTCCGGAGTGCGCTGCAAGGAGAGGCAAAGATCAGCCGCCATCTGGCGCACATTGTCATTTTGCGGGTCCTCCCCGAGCACCTGCATGTATTCGTCCAGAGCGTCGACGGTCTTGCCTTTTTGCAAGAGCTTTTCGGCGCGCTCGACGCGTCGGGCGATCTCGGCTCGGTCCATTCGCTTGGTCGGATCAGGCATGAGAGAAAAAGGGTAATGTGCGGAGTAACCCAGGTGAGATTTTAGAAGCCGGTCCCCCGAGCGGCAACGAAGTCGGGCCCGGCCGAGATTACTAAGGTCACAGGAGAATATAGCTTTGGCCGAAAATGAGTTTCTGGTATACGTGCCGGATGCCTGCGGCCGATAAAGCAGACCAGGAAAAAGGGCTTCGCCACCAGCTCGGCGCCGGCCAGATGGCCATGATCGCGGTGGGTGGGTCAATCGGGACCGGCCTGTTGCTGGGATCGGCGGCGGCGCTCGAAATCGCCGGCCCGGGAGTAATCCTGAGTTTCGCTCTGGCCGCATTAATCACTTTGACCGTGACCATGGCGCTAGGCGAACTGTCCAGCGTGCACCCCGGCGCCGGATCGTTCGGGCTTTATGGCGACCTTTACCTCAATCAATGGGCAGGATTTATCGCTCGCGCCGGATATTGGGCGGCGCTTTCCATTTCCATCGGCGCCGAGCTGGTGGCTTCTGCCACCTATCTTGCCTTTTGGTTCCCTTCGGTCCCGGCGCTGTTCTGGGTGGTGATTTTTTCCGCTATGCTTTTGCTGATCAATCTTCGTAGCGTCGGGAACTACGCGCGCTTCGAATACTGGTTCGCCATGATCAAGGTGGCGGCCATCGTGGCATTCATTGTGTTGGGAGTGGGGCTGTTGTTGAGCGGCCGCGTGGCGCCCCAGTACACGACGCAAGGCGGATTTCTGCCCCACGGGTCGAAGGCGCCCTGGTTGGCCATGGGCTTTGCCATTTACACCTTCGCCGGAGTTGAGTTCGTGGCCATCACAACCGGAGAATCACGCTCGGCGACCGAGATTCCCCGCGCCATCAAGCTGACTTTCGCCATCCTCACTTCCATCTATCTGGGAGCAATCATCATTCTGGTGGGCGTGATGCCGTGGAATCGTGCCGGTGTCACCGAGAGCCCATTCGTCACCGTGTTCCGGCACGCTCACATCCCGGCCGCCACCCACATCATGACCTTCGTGATTCTTACGGCAGCGCTGTCAGGGGCGAACGCTGCGATTTATGCCGCTTCGCGAGTTCTGTTTTCCCTGGCAAGGACAGGATGGGCCCCGGCAGTGTTCGGCCGGCTCAATGCCTCGGGATCGCCCCGCCTGGCTCTGCTGGCTTCGTCTTATGGAATCGTGGTGGCGCTAGTGCTGGAAAAATGGGCGCCGAAGAATGCGTTCGTCTCCATCCTGGGCGCCGCGCTGGTGGGAATGCTGCTGTCCTGGCTGGTCTCTCTGGCGGCTCACGTCAGATTCCGCCAGAAACTTTCATCCAGTCAGGTCGCCGCCCTGCCGATGCGTTCGCCATTAGGGGCCTGGGGTTCCACGCTAGGGTTCTTGCTGATCATCGTGGCGGTGCTCGAAACCGGCTGGCGCTCTCACCTGACGCTGATCAGCGGCGCGGTGTACGTGGTAGTGCTGACGGCGGCCTATTTCCTGCTAAGGAAAAGATTGCCTTGAGAAGACCCCATGTGGGGCGGAGCATGCAGCCGGGACGCGCAGTACAATAGGTTGCATGGCCGATGAGCTTCTCCGCTATCGCTCCCAGTTTCCCATTCTCGAACGAACAACCTATCTGATAAGCAATTCGCTGGGCGCGATGCCGCAGGGCGTGTACGACGCCATGAAAGGATATGCCGACACCTGGGCCACGCGCGGCATACGCGCCTGGGAAGAGAGATGGTGGATGCTGGCCGCCCAGGTCGGCGACGAGATTGGCGCGCTGATGAACGCACTCCCGGGTTCGGTATCGACTCACCAGAATGTCACCACCTGCCAGGCGCTGGTAGCTTCCTGCTTCGACTTTTCCGGCCAGCGCAACAAAGTCGTCTACAGTGACATGAATTTCCCCTCTGTGATGTATTTCTGGGAAGCGCAAAGACCGACGACGGGATTACGGTCCCCGTGGAGCGATTGCTGGACGCGATTGATGAACAGACCTTGCTCGTTCCGGTTTCACACGTGATCTTCCGTAGCTCCTATATCCAGGACGCGGAAGCAATCATCGAAAGGGCCCACAAAGTAGGCGCGCACGTGGTACTGGACACTTTTCAGTCGCTGGGCACGGTGCCGGTGGATGTGCAAGCGCTCAATGTAGATTTTGCCTGTGGCGGCGTTTTGAAGTGGCTGTGCGGTGGGCCGGGTGTGGGTTATCTGTATGTTCGTCCAGACATGGGGAAAGCGCTGCAACCGAAATTCACCGGCTGGTTCGCCCATCAGAATCCATTCGGATTCGAGGTTGGCCCCACTCGCTACGCCGAGCCCCCGTTCCGCTTCATGAATGGCACGTCGCACATCCCGTCTTTAGAGGCGGCGCGCCCGGGATTGAAGATCATTGCCGAGGTGGGCATCGAGCGAATTCGAGAAAAATCGAAGCGGCAAACTTCGCGCTTGATAGCCATGGCCGAGCAGCGGGGATGGCGAATAAATTCCCCCGCGAGCCCAGAGCGCCGTGGCGGCACCGTTTCCATCGACATGCCCGATGCCGAAGAGGTCTGCCGCGAACTTCTCAAGCGCGACATCCTCGTGGACTATCGCCCCAAAGCAGGAGTGCGCATGGCTCCGCACTTCTACAATAAAGATGACGAAGTGGAGATCGCCCTCGCGGCGGTGGATGAAATCCTGAAAGAGCGAGCCGTGGTCGCAAAATAACCAGACCCTGTCTAGGGGGCGCCCCCGCCCGCCTCCGGGATTCACCCCCGCATTAATCCTAAAGGTTCAACCTGACATTCGCCAAGGCACCAGCCTTCTCACCTCCCCTTCCCTGCAGTCCCGAACTTCTCCATATAAAATGGCTTAGTGAGTGACCCTGTGCGCATCGGAATTCTCGGTGACTACGACCCCAAGTCACCGACGCTTCCCGCCGTCGAGAAATCATTACAGCACGCCTCCGCCACGCTGAATCTACCCGTCGAAGCGGAGTGGATCGCAACTCCGAGCGTCCTCGAGCCCCACGCACAAAAACGATTGGAGAGCTTTGACGGACTCTGGGCAGCGCCAGGCAGTCCCTACAAAAGTTTTGACGGCATGTTGAAAGGCATCGAATTCGCCCGCCGGCGCGACTGGCCCTTCCTCGGAACCTGCGGCGGCTTTCAGTACACGCTCATCGAGTGCGTCCGCAACGTCCTGGGGATCAAAGATGCCGATAGCGCCGAGAACAATTCCGGATCGAAGAACATCGTCATCTATCCGGTCGCTTGCGCCGTCCCGGATCGCGCAAAGGGCGCCCCCAAGCTCGTAGGCCCGATCCCGGAAATTCGCCTGCGCCCCGGCTCTTACCTGCAGTCGTTCTATTCGCAGGACACGGTCGCCGAAGAATTCTTCTGCAACTTCGAAGTCAATCCCGACTACGAATGGGCTGCCATGGAAGCGGGTTTTCCCGTGGTGGCCCGCGGCCCGCAAGGCGAGATACGCGCCATCGAGTCCCCCACTCACCGTTTCTATGTTGCGACCCTGTTCCAGCCGCAGCTCTCTTCCAAACCCGGCAAACCCCATCCGCTGGTGCTAGCCTTTATCCAGGCCGCCGCCGACTGGGGGAGAAAGAAGCTGGATGACTACGTGCTGGAGTAGTCGGACGTCGCTCTCGGGCGTCAGACCTCGGACCGCAACAAGAACCACGTGGGGGCAGCCGCCCTCGCCGGTCCGGTCGAGCACAGCTCGACAGGACCCTCCCGAGCACCATCACGCAGGAATCAACTCAAACGCGGGATAGCTCTGCCCCAGCTCCCGGAAAACCTCCACAGGCGACCCCGCAGGCACGGGAAAATAGCTCTGAACTTCCCGCTTGAACCGATCCAGATAAACTTTCAGTATCTCCGGCTTCTCCTGATCGGATAAGGCCCGAAGCCTAAACCGCTGTCGCCGGCTTCCCTTCTTAAGAATTACTTCTCCCGCAGCTTCCGCGTTGCGCACCCACTGCGTCTGGCCTCGCGGCGCCACCAGAAACCGCTTCCCGCCAACTTCCAGCAAATCGATCGGCGTAGAGTAGATTTTTCCGCTCTTGCGTCCCCGGACTTGCAGCAGATAGTTGTAGGAAAATCCCAGGCCTAGCCCAACCAAAAACCCAAAGACCCGATTGAACACGCGCTCGGCAGCGCTGGGCGCACGAAATGCGGGAACAGTGGAATTCATAAACTTTCCCGGGAAGAAATGTGGATCTACGTTTGCTTCACAAACTTAAGGGAAGCGGAATTCATACAATATCGCAGGCCCGTGGGCTGCGGTCCGTCATCGAAAACGTGCCCCAGATGGGCGTCGCACTCGGTACAAGCAACCGCGCTCCTTACCATGCCATAGCTCCTATCATTGATCGTCCGCACGTTCTCGGCCGCAATCGGCTCCCAGAAGCTGGGCCAGCCGGTACCCGAATCAAACTTGGCGGCCGAGCTGAACAGCGCGTTGTCACAACAGATACAGCGGTAGAGACCCTTGTCGTGCAGGTCCCAATACTTTCCGCTAAAGGCAATTTCCGTGTCCGCATGGCGGGTGATATCGAACTCCCCCGGAGACAACTGTTGGCGCCACTCGTCATCACTCTTAACCACTTTTGACACGCGGACCTTCTGCAGCCGCTGCCCCGAATTGGAGAATTGCACAATTGTGACTTCTCCGGGATCACCTTTTGGTATCGCCGCTTCAATGAGTCGTGGCTTGCGCAACGTCCACAAGACAGCTCCGGCGATGGCAGAAACAGAAACTCCCAGAAAGGCCCGCCGCCTCACACTCATCGAAGAAGCATCCCGATCAAGCTCGGAGTCGAACATAGACAACTCCCAGATTATTCGTCAAAACCATTGGGCGGCACCGCCTTGGCACGCGGTCGGGGTCCCCATTGTTGTCATTCCGAGCGGCTTCAGCCCCGCGAGGAATCTGTCTTGTGGCGTTACTTTCCCGAGTACAGCTCCGGAAATTGCTGACGCAGATGCGCGACCTTGGGTGCGTCGTTATAAACAATGTAGGGCTGGTCCGGATGACGCGTCGCGTAATCCTGATGATAAGCCTCCGCCGGGTAAAACGCCTTCAGCGGCACAACTTGAGTCGCAATTGCATGCCCGAAGACTTTGGCCTGATCGAGCTGGGCGATATACGCCTGAGCAACCTTTTTTTGCTCGTCATTGCCATAAAAAATAACCGACCGATACTGGGTGCCCTGGTCAGGACCCTGCCGGTTCAACTGGGTGGGATCGTGGGCCACCGAGAAGAACACGCGCAGCAGTTCGCCATAGGTGATTTGCGAGGGATCATAGGCAATTTTCACCGACTCCGCATGGCCGGTTTCGCCTGTGCTGACCAGTTCGTATTCCGCGGTTTTGGATTCTCCTCCGGAATACCCTGAGGTCGCACTGATCACTCCTTTTACGTGCTGGAAGACAGCCTGGATTCCCCAGAAACACCCTCCCGCCACTACTGCGGTTTGCTGGCCCGAGCTGGTTGCCTTGGTGGCGTCCACGGCTGGAGGCGGAACCACCCCGGAAGCATTTCCCGCGCCAAAGGCCACGGTACCCGCAACCACGAGCAAAAATAGTAAGAAGATAGGAGCAGAGAATCTGAACACAAAACACCCCCGCGCGACCATCTTGGCCTGCCAACCAATTAGAGTTCCGAGACGAACAAAAGTTTCGCCAAAGCCATGGCTATCTCTCACGCGGTTGACTCCGTCCTGCGCTCATATCCGATGCAGGAAAGGACCGGCAATCGCGGGTATTTCTTAAAGCGACCGTCGGTCAGAGCGAGCTGGCAGAGAAAAAAGACTGAGCCACGATCGGATTCGATGCGCCGCGCATGGGCGCAGTCCGCACAAAGCCCCGGCCGCGTCTCAACTCCGGAAGTTTCCGACGAAGACTTCACCCATTCAGAATCATAGCCGGGTTCGGTAACTTTAGGCCAGCCGCTTCACCGGACCACGGTCGACACAAGAAGATCGCGCTCGTATCCAACCGACGGAGGTTGCTTCGAACCGCCTGCCTGTTCCTCAGCGGGTTTCGATTCTTGGCGACCGCAGTCAGGATGGGCCGTAGGTGACAAATCAATCGGCCGCCATCCCCTGCACTTCCGGCTCGAGTTGAAGTGGCCGGGACGCCGTTGGCCGGCGCAGTTCCGCTTCGAGCGCCGCCAGTTGAACCTCAACGTCCTCCGCTGCTTTGCGCTTGCGGATGACTTCTTCGCGATACCGCCGCAGGAAGTAATCGATGGTCTCGACGCGAATCTTAATCGAGCCCGAGGGCTTGTTCTCGTCCAGATCCTTGAAGCAGAAGTATGGCGTGCCCGACTGCTCGATGATGCCCTCGATGACTCCGTAGATAGGCGCATCGTGCCCGCACTTGAAGCTCGAAATCTCCAGCGCCACCAGGTTGGGATGCCGCGCCGTAAACTTCGCAGCCCATACCTTGTGGTTCGTGCTGCAGGAGTACGAATTTTTCCAGGCATCAGTGATGTCGAGCGGGTGACTGATAATTCCCGCGCGCACTTCTTCACCAAACAGGCGCTCCAGCGTGTCTTCGTCCAGTGGCAGCGTGTTCTGCGAGAAGATGGGGTAGCCCAGCTTCTGAAACTCTTC
>WNFT01001754.1_pt1 | contig 18370 bp, 10 predicted proteins | sample 5400191 | NCBI WGS metagenome assembly WNFT01 (sample SAMN13153359, study PRJNA577476) | soil metagenome | isolation source: 80 cm saprolite under Madrone tree | place: USA:California | collected 2016-06-14 | reverse complement strand
CGCAGTCGTGGGGCTATGGCGCCGAGATCGCCGCCCGCATCGCCGACGAGTGCTTCCCGTGGCTGGACGCGCCCGTGAAACGGGTGGCGTCGACCGACACCTTCGTCGGCTACGCCCCCAGGCTCGAAGATTTCATCCTGCCGCAAGTGGAGGATCTCGCGCGGGCGATGCGCGACCTGCATGCGTTCTAGCGCGGCCCGCGCCTACAGTCTTCTCTTCTTCTTCTCCGGAGCCACAGGGCTCGTCTACGAGCTCCTTTGGGTCCGGGTCCTCTATCAGACGTTCGGCTCCACCATTCAGTCGGTAACGACGGTGGTGGCCGCCTACATGGGCGGCCTGGGCCTCGGCGCCTGGCTGCTGGGTCGCCGCGCGGATCGCGATCCTCGGCCGGCCGCCCTGTACGGCATGCTGGAAATCGCGATTGCGGTGTTCGGCTTGATCTCCCCCCTCGTGCTTGGGCTCGCACACCGGCTGTATCTCGGCGTCGCGGGAGCGCTCCAGCTCACTGGTGCCATCAGTGTCGCGCTGCGGTTCGGGCTCGCCGTGTTGGTGCTACTCGTTCCCACGACCCTCATGGGCGGTACGCTTCCGGTGCTCACCCGCGCGTTCATGGGCACCGACCGCGGCGAGTTGAAGCGCTCTCTCGGCCTGCTCTACAGTCTCAATACCCTCGGCGCCGTTGTGGGCACGGCGCTGGCGGGCTTCTTCCTGATTGAGCTCGTCGGCATTCGGGCGAGTCTGTGGGGGACGGCGGCCGTGAATCTCGCGTTGGGCGCGGGCGCCCTCGCCCTGGCACGGCCCGTGGCCCCCGTGTCCCAGTCGGTCCGCGCGCCGGATGCGGCGATCTCGGGGCCCGCGCCCCAGCGGCTCCGCTATCTCGCCTGCGCCCTCCTCGCCCTCACGGCCTTCGCGTCGCTGCTCGACGAGATCGCGTGGACGCGGGTGCTGGTGATGGTGGTGGGCGGCTCGACTTATGCGTTTACGTTGGTTCTGCTCGTCTTCCTGCTCGGGATCGGGCTGGGAAGCGGATTCGTGGCGCGTCGTAGCGCCGTCCGGGCCGCCAGCGCCGCCGACGCGGCCCTGGCTCAAGGCATCACCGGCGCCGGCGCCGCACTCCTCCTCCTGTTCTTCGCCGCCCTGCCGGTCTACGTCATCGCGGTCTTCGGGCACGTCGAGTTCGGCGCCGGGACGCGCCTGCTGCTGCTGGGCGTCGCGGTCGGCGCGGTCGTGCTCATTCCGGCGGTGGGTATGGGGCTCACCTTCCCGCTGTTGACCGACCTCGCCGCTCCCCGGGACGCCGCCCGCGCCGCCGATGTCGGAACGGCATATGCGCTCAACACGCTCGGTGGCATCGCCGGAGCGGTCCTGACCGGCTTCGTCCTGGTCGTCGCGCTGGGCACCGAAACGACGCTCCGCATCGGCCTCGTGATCAACGGCGCGGCAGCGCTCGCGCTGGCGGGGTTCGCGGCGCACGGCGTCGCGGAAGGCTCGCCGGCGCATCGCGCCCTGCGCCGCCGCGTCCTTGTGGCCGGCGCGCTCGCCGGGGTCGCGCTGGGCGTCGCCATCGGCGCGCCCCCGTGGGGCACCCGCCTGATCGATCTGGGTCCGACCATCTACGCCCGCGAGCCGATGGACGCCGCCCGGCGCCAGGCCTTCCTCTCCCACCGCGGGTCGCGGCTGCTCGCGTTCCAGGAGGGCCGGAACGCCACCGTGAGCGTCTGGGAGGGGCTGACTGGCCGAACGCTCCGGGTGAACGGCAAGGTGGACGCGTCCGATCACGGCGACATGAACACCCAGATCATGGTCGGCCTCGCGGCGGCTGCTGCGCGGCCGGATCCGGCGTCGGCTTTGGTCATCGGCTTCGGGAGCGGCGTGACCACTCGCGTGCTCGCCGACGTTCCGGGCATACAGCGGGTGCGTGTGGTGGAGATCGAGCCTGCCGTCCTGGAGATGGGGCGGTACTTCGCCGGAGTGAACGACACGGTCCTCGCGCGCCCCAGCGTCGCGGCCGTGGTCGACGACGCGCGGAGCGCCTTGCAGCTCAAGGACGAGCGCTATGACATCATCGCGTCGGAGCCCTCCAACCCGTGGGTCGCCGGAGTAGCGACGCTGTACACGCCCGAATACTTCCAGATCGTTCGCTCGCGCCTCGCAGACGACGGTGTGTTCTGTCAGTGGCTCCAGATCTACCAGCTCCCCCTGGATGTCGCGGCGGGGATCGTCCGCAACCTGCGTCAGGCGTTCCCGCACGTGGAGATCTGGTTCTCCACCAGCTTGGACCTGCAGATCCTGGCCTCCCGCCGGCCGCTGCGGTACGACCGGGCTTGGCTCGCGCGCCTGTTCGATGCGACGACGCCGATCGGCGTGCTGAGCCGTGAGTGGCTCGGGGTCGACTCCGCGGGAGACCACTTCGGGCGTCGACTGCTGGGCGAAGCGGGCGCGAGGCTACTCAGCACACGGGGGACGCTCATACATCGGGATGACCGGCCGCAGCTCGAGTTCGTCGCCGCTCGCAGATTTCTCGATCCGGTGTGGGATCCCGTTGTGTTCGACTCGTTGCTCGCCATCGGAGCGCAGGCAGGCGAGTCGCCGGGGGGCTCGCCGGTCCTCCTCGCGCGCGGGATGACGGCCCCCCGGGCGCCGTCTGTCCAGATCGAGCTGCTCGAGGCAGCCCACCGGGCGCGGCCGGATGACCCCGTCTGGGTCGTGCGGCTCGCGCTGGCCCGCTTCGGGGTAGGGGACACGAGTTATGCCGATAGCGTCCTGCCGGCCGTTATCGCGCGTGGCCGCGCGCCGGAGGCGTTGGCGTTGGCAGCGTGGCTAGCCGGGCGGCGTGGGAATGTCGCGGGCAGTCGCGCCCTGCTCACGCAGGCCCTGTCGCGGGGAAGCGATACGGGGCAGGCGGCCGCCGGCCTCGCCGCGCTTGCGGCTCGTGACGGCAGATGGGCGGAGGCCGGGGCTTGGACCCGAGCCGCCGTGCGCGTCGGCCGCGGCACGTATCGACACCCGTTCCCCGTCGACGCGCTGCGCGAGACGTTGACCGCAGTCGCGCTGCGCGCGCCGCCGGCGCTGGCGGACAGCCTCCTCGCCGCAGCGCTTGCCGCCCGCCCCGGGTGGGCGACGCTGTACGAGCTCCGGGCCGTCGTTGCCCTGCGCGACGGCCGCTGCGACGCCGCCGTCGCGGCCTTCGTGGAACTAGCGTCCTTCGGAATAGAGCCGGGGGACGCGCCCGAGCGGGTCGAGCGCTGCCGGCGCGGAGAGACGCCCTAAGCGCCGGTCTGCTCGCCCAGCACCGCTTTGATTTCGCCCGCCGCGGCGATCACGTGGTCCACGTCCCGCGACAGCGCACGGGCCTGCTGGGTGGCGCGAGTGAGATCGTCGAGCGCCACCGCCACTCCCGCGGATCGGAGGCGCAGCAGGTCGAACCGGACGTTCTGCATCGCCAGCACGCACGACTCCAGCTGGTCCGCGACGAGTTGCCGCCTCGTGAGGAGATCCGTGAGCGCCTGGCGCTGGCGCTCCAGCAGACCCACTTGTCGATTCCGTTCCGTGCTGTCCCCTTGATGCTTGGTCGCCTGGATCTTTTCCTCGAGGCGGGCCAGTGCGCCCCGGTCCACGCTCCCGCTCATGGCATGCAGGGTTCGGGCCAGTTCTTCCGCGCGATTCAGGAGCGCGTCCGCCGTCGTAACCACGTCCGGGAGCAGCTTTCGCTCCGATTTGGGAAGACGATCGACGATCCGCAGGATGGCCTTGCGATCGCTGCGGGCCTGCTGGATCGGCTCGGCGTGGCCACCGAACTCGTCGGTCGTGGCGCGCGGCAGGTCTACGGGGCGGCTCCCCACCGCCGCGAGGCGCGCTTCGATCGCGTCCGGCGCTGGCGGCCGGGCGAAGACATCGCGCCAGGAATAGCCGGCGTGCCACAGCCGTATGTAGCGCGGGACCAGCGCCGTGCCACCCCAGATCGCCGCGACGAACAGCGACCAGCTCGGTGCGTGGTTGCCGGTGGCCACGTCGATGATGAACAGCGAACCGCACACCGATGCCCATGTGACGAACCGGCTCCGCAGCTCGCGCACGATCTCGGGCTCGCCGCTGGGGGCGAGCCTCGGTCGGTCGCGCATCCGGTCCCGCTGGGCGCGCTGATCGAGGGCCCCCGCCCCCCCCGCCCCTCCTACTCCTCGTCCACGGAACGGGGGCGGGGCGAGCGGCGCCGGCGCTCGCACCCCGCGAGACGGCGAGGGTCCGCTCGAGCGGCGCGGCTTGTGCATGGTGGCGCTCCGTGCCTCGAGCGCTCGCCGCAGCGCGTCCGCCGTCGGCCAGCGGTCCTCCGGGTCCTTCTCGAGTGAGCGCATCACGCAGGCCGCGAGATCCTCGGGGACCTCCGGCCGCCGGTCGGTGACGAGCGGTGCCCTCTCCGTGATATGTTTCATCAGGATGCCGGGGACCGTAGGGGCTTGGAAGGGGAGCTCTCCCGCGAGCATCTGGTAGGCCACCACTCCCAGACTGTAGATGTCGGACCGCCCGTCGATCTCACGGTCTCCCGCCGCCTGCTCCGGGCTCATGTAGTGCGGGGTACCGATCGCGACGCCGGTCGCGGTGAGCGTCGTGGAGCCCGTCGTCGAGGACAACGCCTTCGCGATCCCGAAGTCGGTGACGACCACCCGGCCCCGGCTGCCCTCGAGCAGGATGTTGTCGGGCTTTACGTCCCGGTGAATGATCCCAAACGCGTGTGCGGCTCCCAGCGCGTCGGCCGTCTCCAGCATGATGCGGCGCGCCTCGTCCGGCGGCAGCTGGCCGCGGCGCTTGAGCTTCGCCCCGAGCGACTCGCCGTCCACATACGCCATCACGAAGTAGACCAGCCCGTCGGGCCCCTCGCCGACGGAATGGATCGGCACGATATGGGGGTGCGACAGCCGCGCCGCCGTCTCGGCCTCGCGCAGGAAGCGCAGCCGGATCTCCTCGCGGAACGCGAGATCCGGCGGCAGCACTTTGACGGCGACCTGGCGCTTCAGGCGCTCGTCGCGGGCGTTGAACACCACGCCCATTCCGCCCCGGCCGATCTCTCCCTCGAGCGTGTAGGAGGTGCCGAGGGCCCGGGTCAGGCGGGTGGCGAGTGCCTTGTCTGCATCGTTCATCGAGCTTCGCGTGAAGTGCGCGCGGATAGATTAGCCGCGCGGCGACGAGGGTGCAACCTGTAAGCCGCTTTTGACTTACGGTGTGGCCGCCGGGTTGGCGCCCGCGCGGTGGCTATTCGGCAGCGACTGCCTTATTGGCCGCCGGTCCGAGGAACGGACGTGCTCAGCAAAGCGTTTGTGGTGGCACGGACGATGCTTAAAAGCGCGCGAACCATGGGTATGCTTACCCTCAAGAGAGTTGATCCCTATGTCTGAACGACTGACGCTCCCCGTGCTTCCACTGCGGGAGGTCGTGCTGTTTCCGGGTGTTTCGACGCCGGTAGGCGCCGGGCGGCCCACGACGCTGCGCGCGATCGAGGCCGCGCTGAAGAGCGACTCCCGCCTCATTTTTGCCGTCGCGCAGCGCGAGAACGTAGATACGGTCAGCCCCGAGGTGCTGTACACGACGGGGACGATCGCCAAGATCAGCCAGATCCAGCGTGGCCTGGGCGGCGTGCAGCTGCTGTTGCACGGCGAGCGCCGCGGCACGGCCCTGCACTACACGGATAACGGTCGCTACCTCGAGGTGGTAGTCCGCGAGGTCGACGATCTGGCGCCCCTGAACACGGAGGATCCCGCGTTCGTCGGCTTGCACCGTGAAGCGCGCGAGCGGGCCGCGGAGCTGGGCCAGAAATCCGGTCTCCCCGAGGAAGTCGTCCGTCAGGTGCTCGAAGAGGTCGCCGACCCCGGTCGGCTCGCGGACCTGGTGGCCGGCTACCTCGAGATCCAGCCGGCGGAGCGGCAGGGGCTGCTCGAGACACTGTCCGTCGAGGAGCGGCTGCGTCGCGTCCTCATTCACGTCCAGCGGCAGATCGGCGTGCTCGACGCCCAGGAGCACATCAAGTCCCAGGTCCAGGAAGAGCTGGGCGAGCGCCAGCGCGAGATGTTCCTGCGGGAGCAGATGAAGGCGATCCGCAAAGAGCTCGGCGAAGAGGACGAAGGGACCGAAGTGGAGGAGCTGCGGAAGCGGTTCGGGGCGCTCGACCTCCCGGAGGCCGCGCGCAAGGAAGTCGACCGCGAGCTCGAGCGGCTGGAGCGGGCGAATCGCGACTCGATGGAGGGGCAGGTGATCCGCACGTACCTCGAGACGATGGCGGAATTGCCGTGGAACAAGCGCGCCGAGGAGTCGCTCGACCTGAAGCGGGCGGTGGAAATCCTCGAGCAGGATCACTACGGCCTCAACGACGTGAAGGATCAGGTCCTCGAGTTCTTGGCCGTGCGCCAGCTGCGCCAGCGCCCGCCCGCCGTGGCGGCGCAGGGTAACGAAGACGACAAGCAGGCGCGGGGCCAGATCTTGCTGTTCGTCGGTCCCCCGGGCGTCGGCAAGACCTCGATCGCCAAGTCGATCGCGCGCGCCATGGGCCGGCCGTATGTTCGCATTTCGCTGGGCTGCGCCCGCGACGAGGCGGACATCCGCGGCCACCGGCGCACCTACGTCGGCGCGATGCCCGGCCGGATCATCCAAGGCATGAAGCAGGCGGGCGCCAAGAACCCGGTCTTCCTCCTCGACGAGCTCGACAAGCTGGGCGTGTCCTTCCAGGGAGACCCGGCGGCGGCGTTGCTCGAGGTGCTCGATCCGGCGCAGAACGATTCGTTCACCGATCACTATCTCGGCGTGCCGTTCGACCTGTCGGAAGTGCTGTTCGTCGCGACCGCGAACTTCCAGCAGAGCATCCCGGGGCCGCTACTCGATCGCCTCGAGACGGTGAATTTCGCGGGCTACACCGAGCGGGAGAAGCTCGAGATCGCGAAGCGCTATCTGGTCGCGCGGCAGCTGCGCGAGAACGGTCTGACGCCGGAGCAGCTCACGGTGACGGACGCCGCGCTGAGCGAGATCATCACGAGCTACACGCGTGAGGCCGGCGTCCGCCAGTTGGAGCGCGAGATCGGGAAGCTCGGCCGCAAGGTCGCGCGCCAGATCGCCAGCGGTGAGGTCGAGCGCCTCACGGTAGACGCCAGGGACGTGGACGACCTCCTCGGGCGGCCCAAGGTCCATCCGGAGCATAAGGCGCGCGAGGACCAGGTCGGCGTGGCCACGGCCATGTACTACACGCCGGTCGGCGGCGACATCATGTTCGTCGAGGCGAGCGTGATGCGCGGTAAGGGTGAGCTCGTGCTCACGGGCCAGCTGGGAGACGTCATGAAGGAGTCGGCCCGGGCGGCGCTCACCTACGCCAAGTCGCACGCCGATCAGCTCGGTATCCCGGAAGAGGCGCTCGCGGGGACCGACATCCACATTCACGTCCCCGCGGGTGCCATCCCGAAGGAGGGCCCGTCGGCGGGCGTAACGATGGCGACGGCGCTGGTCTCGGCGTTGTCCCGGCGGCCGGCGCGCCACGACCTCGCCATGACCGGTGAGATCACCTTGCGGGGCCGGGTGCTGCCAATCGGGGGTGTGAAGGAAAAGGTGCTGGGCGCCGTGCGCGCCGGCATCCGGACCATCGTGCTGCCCAAGGAAAACGCCGCAGACCTGGACGATCTCCCCGAGGACGTGCGCTCGTCGCTGGAGGTGCACCTCGTGGAAGACCTGGACGAAGTGCTGACATTGGCCCTGCGCGGCGCCCGGTTCGAGGCTGGCCACCTGGTGTTCGACGGCGAAGTCCCGGTGGAGCCGAGCTTGCTCGCGACGCACAACTAAGCCTTTTTGTAGGGACAAGCCCCCGGGGATTCCCCGGGGGCTTGTTCTGTTCGGGTCTGGTTACGGCCGGAACCTGCCCAACCCTTTCCCCGTAAGACCTGTCTAATCGTCCGACCAGGTCACGGGGAGCTGCCGTCATGCCGGCTGTCGTCCTGCTTGCGATTCTCCTGCAAACCGCCACGCCGCCTGCCGGCACCGGCGGCGGCGTCGCACCTCCGCCGTCCAGCGCCACCCAGGCAAAGGCCGTGCGAGCCGTCGTCCCGGTAGTGATTGACGGACGGGACGACGATGCGGTGTGGCGCATCGCGCAGCCGATCACCCAGTTCCGGGAGTTCCAGCCGAAAGAAGACGGGGATCCTCGGTTCGCTACCGAAGCCAAGGTCGCCTACGACGACCGCTACTTCTACGTCTTTATCCGGGCGTTCGATCCCCACCCCGACAGTATTCTCAAGTTGCTCGCGCGGCGGGACGTGCGGGCGGCAACCGATCAGCTGAAGATCATGGTGGACTCGTATCACGACCGGCGCTCGGGTTTCGAGTTCGCCGTGAACCCGGCCGGCGTGAAGCGTGATTACGCGATGTACAACGACAGCCAGGAGGACGACGCCTGGGACGCGGTATGGGACGTCGGCACGCAGGTCGACTCGCTCGGGTGGACCGCCGAGTTCGCGATCCCGCTCTCGCAGCTGCGTTACGTCCCCGGGGCCACGAACACCTTCGGGTTCGCGGTGTGGCGTGACATCCAGCGCTACTCCGAGCGGGTCAGCTGGCCGGTGTTCCGGAACTCCCAGGCGGGAGTCTCGTCCCAGCTGGGCGAGCTGGCAGGCCTCGAGGGCCTGCCGTCACCGCGCCGGCCCGAGGTCGCGCCGTACGTGGTGACGAAGAACGTGTCCGTACCGAGCGGCGGGGCCTTTGACCGCTCGCAGAAGGTGACGGGCGGCGCCGACTTGAAGTACGGGATCACGCCGAGCCTCACGCTCGACGCCACGGTGAACCCAGACTTTGGCCAGGTCGAAGCGGATCCAGCGGTGTTGAACCTCAGCGTCTTCGAGACATTCTTCAAGGAACGGCGGCCATTCTTCGTCCAGGGCGCCGGGATCTTTCGGTTCGACGTGAATTGCAGCGCGGTGAACGACTGCAGCACTGGTGAGGGTCTGTTCTACTCGCGGCGCATCGGTCGGTCGCCCCAACTCGCGGGTTACGGCGGTGCCGGCGCCTCCGCGGCGACGACGATCTACGGCGCTGCCAAGCTGACCGGGCGTCTTCCCGGCGGCCAAACCCTGGGTGTGCTGGACGCCGTCACCGGGCGCGAGGCCGGTACGCTCGACCGCACCATGGAGCCGGCCACCAACTATGCCGTGGTGCGCGCGCAGCAGGACCTGCGTGGCGGCGAGAGCGACATCGGCGTCATGGTCACGACGGTGCATCGCAATCAGGACGCGTGGACTTGGGACTCGCTGCGCCACAGCGCGTATGCGGGCGGGTTGGACTTCCGGCACCGCTTCCCCGGCCGCAAGTACCAGATCTCGGGATCGCTCGACCTGACCCGCGTCACGGGTACGCCTTCCGCGATCGCGGCTACGCAGCGCGACCCGGTACACTATTACCAACGGCCCGGCGCCGGCGTCTCGTACGACTCGACCCGGACGTCGCTCTGGGGCGACGCCGAAGAGATCAAATTCGGGAAGGTGGGTGGTGGCATCACGCGGTTCGAGACCGCCTACCAGCGTCGCTCCCAGGGCTTCGAGCTGAACGACCTCGGCTTCTTGTTGCAGGCGGACCAGCAGAGCTGGAATACGTGGTTTGCCTTTCAGTCCCGGCACCCCAGCTCGTTTTATCAGACCGCCTTCTGGAACTTCAACTGGTCGCAATTCTGGACGGCGGCGGGGACGCCCGTGGAGCGCGCCGCCAACACCAACGTGCACGCCCAGCTGAACAACCGCTGGTGGGTCCACGGGGGCGTGACGGCCGGGCAGCTCGGCACCACGTTCTGCGATCGCGACTGCACCCGCGGCGGGCCGGCGGTGCGGGCGGATCCCTACTTGTCAGCTTGGGCGGAAGTGGACGGCGATGAGCGCCCGGCCTTCACTCCGTATGCGTGGTTCAACTACCTGCGCGGTGACGCGGGCCGGACCGAGCGATTCAGCGGCAATGGCCAAGTCGCGTTGCGGGTCGCATCCCAGTTCAGAACGACGCTGATCCTCAGCGCTACGCACAGGGTGAAGGACGTCCAGCCGCAAGGTACCGTCACCGACACGATCTCGCCCTTTGGGACGCACTATACTTTCGCGCGTCTGGATCAGAACGAGGCGTCGCTCACCGGGCGCATCGACTACACGGTCTCGCCCACCCTTACCGTGCAGCTCTATGCCCAGCCGTTCGTCAGCAAGGGCACCTACTCGAACGTGCGCGAGCTCGCCGATCCCAAAGCTGCGGCGTTCGACGATCGCTACCAACCGTACACGGCCGTACCGGGCGGGTTCAACCGGAAGCAGTTCAACTCGACCGCCGTGCTGCGCTGGGAGTACCGCCCAGGCTCGACCCTGTTCGTCGTGTGGACGCAAGGTCGGCAGGACGGTGCGGGGAGCCAGGGCTCGCGGTCCATGGGCGGGGACTTCCGCGACCTCTTCAATCTGCACCCGGACAACACCTTTCTCGTGAAGGCGTCCTACTGGCTCAACTGGTAGCTCGCGACTCGAGCCTAGCGGGCTGCGATTCCGTCCAAGACCAGTCGTACCGCCGCCTCCTTCCAGCGCTCGCGCAGCGCCGGCTCATCGGCTCCGAGCGGTGGCGCGCTCATCGCTATGAGCGATTCGAGGCCGAGATAGGCGACCATCAGGACGAGCGCCTGCGCGGCTGCCAGATGCGGGTCGAGATCGTCGCGCACCTGACCGCGGCCCTGCCCCTCGGCGAGGAGCACCACCAGCCGTTTGATGGCGGGCGCGAAAGGCCGGGCCTCGGAGCGGCCGGCCTGCGTGAGCAGCGTGACGAGGTCGGGATGTGCCGTGAGGAAGTCGAACTGCGCGCCCAACGCGACACGAATCCGGTCCAGGGGCCGCTCGCCCTCGATCGGGAGGTCGGCGAGGGCTCGCTCTAGCTCGGCCGCGCCGCGCGCGAGTACCGCGGTGAAGAGACCGCGCTTCGAGTGGAAATAGTAAAACAGCAGCTGCTTGTTGACCCCCGCCCGCCGCGCAATCTGCTCTACGCGCGCCCCTTCAAACCCGCGCCGGGAGAACTCTTCGCGAGCCGCGGCGATGATTTGTAATGCACTGGAATTATTTAGCTTAGGCTTCAAGTGTCATTTTCTCAACCATACGGTTGAGGAAATATACCGGCCTAACGAGCGAGCGCCAGCGCCAGATCGTGCGGGACCTGCGGCAGCCCGTCCTTTAGGAACCTGATGACCAGGTGATTCACTTCGTCCGGGGCCTCCTCCTGAACCGAGTGGCCCGCGTGTGGCACACTCACGAACGCCGAGCGCGTGATCCCGGCGGCCAGGGCCCGGCCCAGTCCAAGCGGGACCCAGCGGTCCTCCTCCCCCCAAAGGACCACCGTCGGAGCCTCGATCTTATCGAGCCGTCCCTCCAGGCCGTCGAAGTGAAACTGCCGTAGCACAGCCCGCATTGCTCGCCCGTAGGCGGGCTGGGCAACCGGGGCGTAATACTGATCCACGTCGCTCTCGGTCACTTTGCTCGGATCAAAGTACGTGGCCTTGAGCAGGCGGGCGGTGAAGCCCCGCCCACGGAACGCGAGTACGGCCGGTCCAAGCACGGGCCACCGCGCCACCCGGAACAGGAGCGGCTCCCGGGCGCCCAGGCCGGCCGAGCCGACCAGGACGAGCCCCCGCACTCGTTGGGGATACTCGATTGCGACCTCGGCGGCGATCGCGCCGCCCATGGAATGCCCAACGAGCACGGCATCGGAGATACCGAGCGAATCCAGGAGGGCGATCGCGAGGCGGGCGTAGGCGGCGTTGTCGTAAGCGACCGCCGGCTTGTCGGAAAGTCCGAAGCCGCGGTTGTCGAACGCGATCACGCGGAAGCCAGCCGCGGCCATGGCTCCGACGTTCTTGCGCCAGGCGTACATCGAGGCGCCGAGGCCGTGGAGAAGGACGACCGGCGGGCCGCGCCCCGCGTCGATGTAGCGGATCCTCGCACCGTCGACGCGCACGAATCGGGCGGTGAGCTGGGTGCCGGCGGGGAACAGCTGGGCCTCAGGCAAGGCGGGCGCTCGGCAACCGCCGAAGGCGCCAAGGAACAGGAGCAGACGTCTCACGCGAGACCGCCGATCCAAGCGCGGGCCAGGGCGGCGACGGCCGGATGCGAACTCCAGATGCCTGCCGCCACCTCGCCGCTTCCAGCTACGACTACCGCTTGAACGTCGTCGATCAGCAAGACCGTGGGCAGGTCCACCGACACAGCCCCGCTCAGGATCGTACTTGCCTCCGCGGGCGGGTCACCCGCGACTCGTAGCTCGAGCGTCGCGCGCTCCTTGGCGCGGCGCCAGGCGGGCAGCGTTGGGCGAAGCAGCTCGGCCGAGAGCACACCCTCCGCCCGTCGCTCGGTCCGCGCGACGACCTGCATGATGATGTTGGCAACGGCGCGCGCCCCCGTGACAGCCCGGGTGTCCGGCTCGGAGGGACTGGCCACGTCGCGCAGCGAGCGGCTGAGGCGGTCGAGGGCTTCGCCCTGCTGCGCAGCCAACTGGGCGATCAGCGCCGCCGGGTCCGTCGCTCGATAGCGGGCCGGACGCCCCGGGAGCCGCAGCGCGGCGGTGCGGCCGACCAGGCCCTCGAGGGCGCCATAGGTGTTGACGCGCGCCACGCGCGTGGCGTGTGCAACGGCGTAGCCGGTAGAGGGACCGAGCCGAAGCAGCGCGGCGTACGCCTGGGACTCGGTGACCGTGAACCCGAACGGCGTGAGATCGATCTCGCTTGGCATTAGCGTAGTAGCGATTACTACTACGCTAAGAGGCTCGCAGCAAGGGGGCTGCTAGAGGATGTCGACGGGAAGCCCCAACAAGCGGGCGATGAGTCCCAAGCGGAACGTCGCGTCGGTCTGGCGCTGCGCCGGGCTCTTCCCGGCTCCCTCGAGCGGGAAGTAGTGCGCCGTGAGGGGGTTAGTCGCCTTGGGCATGGCGCGCAGGCTCTTCGGGCTCCAGATCCCCCGCTCGTCGCACTCGTTGAACAGGCGCGCGAGAACCCGGCTGGCGCTCGGAATCTGGCGCACCAGACCGAGCCGAGCCAGAAGCTCGATCCAATAGAGCGCGAACGGGATGTCGGTGACATGGCCTTGGGCGTCGGAGCGCAGCGGGTCGCCGAGGATCTCGAACATCGGCTTCAGGAGCTTCTTGCCCGCGAGGATGAAGAACGCCCGTCGCGGTGCCGGCGACGAGAAATAGTGCCCCAGCCGCTCGATGAAGCCGGCCCGCTCCCGCTGCACGGGGGGCAGAAAGGCGAGCATCTCAACGGCAAAGATGGTCGGGGGGAATGCCTGGGGATCGAGCACCGTCTTCCCCTGGGCCTTCTTGAAGGGGTTCGTGGCGAGCTCGCTGCGCAGGTACTGCGATATGTTGCTGGCGATCGTATGCGCCGTGCCGCGCACTCGCGGATCGTCGCTGTGCCCACCACGCGCCAGCGCGCAGCCGGCTCCCTCGCGGCCCATGCGGCGCGCCCAGCGTCCCAGCCCCGGGTCCGCCTTCGCAGCCTTGTGGAACTCGACCAGGAGCTCGAGGGCGCGCTGGGCGACCGTTCGGTCGGGATCGTCCGGCTCGATGCGCGACAGCAGCTGAAACAGGAACCGGTCGGCATTGCGAAACACCCGCTCCCCCGGCGGCCACCCCAATTCCAGGAGCCGTCGGTACTGGTACACTGTACCGGGCTCGGTCCAGCCAAATGCTTTGGACGCCGCGGGCGCGAGCAGATTCCCGCCCCACAGCCCTGTAGCCCTCTGCTTGCGAGCGATCGCCTGGGCCGGCTTGTACTGCAATACCGCCTGGCGCAGTGCCTCGAGGCGCGCCGAGTCCCGCTCGACCTCCGGGACGACTTCGGCGTAGGCTCGATACACAATCGGCGGGCTCGCCGCCTCGAGCAACCACGACAGCGGCAGCCGATGCGATGCGGGGAGTTCCAGGTGCCCACTCCGGAGTGCGGGGGTGGCGACTGCCGAGCGGCGGGCGCAAACTTATGTGCGTGCCTCCCAATAGGCCAGAGGCACGTACGTTGCACTCCCCGAACCGTCGTATGTGTCCTTCCTACACCGTCTTACTGGTCATGCAATATGTTGCACTCAGGGAAGTGAGCGCGCCGCTGGTCGGTGGAACTCCGAGCTCGGAAGCCACTGCGGCAGCGCCGGGGCATTCGCCACCGCTAACGCGACTCGCATGGCGACGCGCACTTCCTGCGCCATTCCCGCGTAGCCGAACGTCGCGCGGTACTCGTCGCCCGGTTGATGGTAGCGCTCGCGGTTGTAGCGCGCGGCCTCCTGCGCGCCCCAGCCGGCCGGCCGACCGACGAAGTCCCTGCCCGGCTCGATCGACAACGCCGGCACGCCCGCCTTTGAAAACGGAAAGTGATCCGACCGATAGAACGAGCCGCGGACGTCGGGCTCGTGCACCACGGCCAGCGATTCGGCGCTGGCGGCCGCACTGAACATCGCCCCGAGGGTCGAGCGCTCGATGCCCAGCGCGTCGATGTCGCGCGTCGCTCCGCGGACGTTGGCTACATCGAGATTGATCACGGCCGCCGTCTGTTCGAGCGGGACGAGGGGATCCCGCGTGTACGCCTCACTGCCGAGTAAGCCGCTTTCCTCGGCCGTGGTCGCCACGAACAACAAGGTGCGCCGGGGGCGATGCTGCACCTGGGCCAGCGCCTCGGCGGCGCCGAGCATCGCCGCGACGCCCGACGCGTTGTCTTCCGCGCCGTTGTAAATCGAGTCGCCGTTCGCGACGGGGCCGATGCCCTTGTGGTCCCAGTGGGCCGTGAACAGCACCGCCTGGCGGGCCAGTGCGCGGTCGCCACCTGGGATCTTGGCCACCACGTTCTCCGAGCGGACGTGACGCAGCGCGCTCGTGATCTCGACCGCGACGTTGATTCCGGTCGCCACCGGACGGAACTCGCGCCGCGCCGCCACCCGGGTGAGCGAATCGAGGTTGAAGCCCGCCGGGGCGAGCGCGGCCTGAGCGGCGTCGTGGGTCACCCACGCGGCGAACGCGATACTCTGCGGGGCCGGCCGGTCGAGCTTGAACTGCTCTACCGACCAGGAACCGCGCACCACGTCCCACCCGTACGTCGCGCTCTCGGCGGTGTGGACCAGGATCGCGCCGAGCGCGCCACGGCGCGCCGCTTCTTCGAGCTTGTAGGTCCAACGGCCGTAGTAGGTCAGGGCCCGCCCGTTGAAGATGGTCGAGTCCTGAAGCCCGGGGTCGTTCACGAGCATGAGGAGCACCTTGCCGCGAACGTCCCCGTCCTTGTAGTCGTCCCACCGCCACTCCGCGGCTTCGATGCCGTAGCCGACGAACACGACTTCGCCATCAGCGGCGACGTGACTCTCCGGTCGCTCCGCCCAGGCAACGAAGTCGTCGAGATAGGTGAGCTGGCGGGTCGTGCCGCCTCTGCCCCACACGAGCGACGGGTGCGGCGTCATGCCGACGAGCGCCACCGATTGGAAGTACGATCCGTCCCGAGCCGCTGGCTCGAGGCCGAGCGCCTGGAATTGGGCCGCGATGTAATTCGCAGCCAATCGGCCGCCGCGGGTCGCCGGGGCGCGGCCTTCGAGCAGGTCATCGGCCAAGTATTTCAGGTGCGCGTCCATCGCGGCCGTACTGACGGCCGGAAGGGGAGCAGCGAGGGTCACCGGAGTGCTGCCGGGCCCTGATGCGCCGGCGCAGCCGAACGACAACAGTGCTACAGCGATCGACCATTTCAAGGACACGTGTGGTCACTCCTCTCGATGGAGGCCGGGGCATCGCACCGTATGGATGAGTCCACGACCCCTCGCGGTGGCTTCGCTGGTGAGTACGAATGTGGAGTCGTCGAGGAAATCGATCGCCTCTCCTTGTGGCTCGAGCCCGGTGATGTTGCACACGGGCCTCCCGCTGGGCATCAGGATGCCGCCCGCACCAGGGACGAAGGTATAGATCTCCGTGTAGGTGCGGATCGCGACCAGGCGGCCATCCAGCCGGATCGCCGCGCCGGTCACGAGGCGGCCAACCGCCGCGAACGGAGCGATCGGCACCCGCTGGAGCGGGGAGGCGCTGATCGCCGTGTCGCCGCCCCACGCGTTGCGCGATACCCGGTACAACTGGACGACACCGGAGCGTCCCTTGCTCACGAGGTAGAGCGCGCTGTCTCGGGGCGAGACGTAAATCGCCTCTACGTCGTCCGGCCCATCTCGGTACCGGAGCCGCAGCGCCGTGGCGGCGGCAGAGCGCACGGTACTCCCGCCCCTCGGGGGTGGATCGGGCTCAGGCACCGCGTAGATCACTACGGATTTGCGGACCCTCTCGTTATCGCCCGTGTCGGCGATGTAGAGGCACGCGCCTCCTCCCGTCGGGCAGGGGCCGAGAGCGATGTCCTCCCAATCCACGGCACGGGCGCCGCGGATGCGGACGACGCCGCGGTCCGTACCGGCGAGGTCCGTGGCGTACACGTAGGTGTCGTCGCCCGAGTCGTTGTGGGTCCATAACACCCCGCGGTGCGCGCGGCTCACGGCGACGCCCGAGCTCTCTCGCACGCGCGGACTGCGAAACGTAGCCGACGGGGCGACACTGGGGATGCTTTGCAGTGTGAGGAGCAGGACGATCACGGTCCCCAAGGAAATCGGCTTGCTCGGGCCCAGGCAAGGGGTAATCTTTCGCCCGATGCTCGCTGCGTTGCGCTCCCGTCGAGTCGAGAAGCTGCCGGATCACGTGGTCCTCCGCGGGCGGATCCTGTTCCTTGCCGAGGACGCGGGGCTGGTGCGCCGGCAGCTCGAGGGGCAGGATATCGATTGGCAGCCCGGCACCAAGCTCCGCGACAACATCTCCACCGACGAAATCACCCCCGCCTACATCTGCTACTACTACGATGAAACCCTGGGGGACTTTCCCTACCTGGGACTCAAGTGCGGCGACGAGTTTCCCATCACCCGCGGCTCGGTTAAGCGCGGCGGCTTCGTGGCTTCGGTGAGCGGCAAGCGCAGGGGCAAGGGCTCTTCGCGCGAGCAGTCGCCGTACGCCGAGATGTGCGCCGGTATCAAGCTGGTGGTTGCGGAGAACATCGAGCGCATCTACCGGGAGAACTGTCAGAACCTGGGTGTCCTGACCACGACGGACTTCTCGATCATCGACAAAGTGCGGCGTGGCGAGGCGATTCCCCTGAGCGCGTTCACGGCGGGCGAAGGCGAGATCACTCGCGGGATCATCGAGCACGGGGGGCTGTTCAACTTCAACGTTGCCCGGCTCCAGGGGAAAATCGTGCTCTCACCCCCTGTCACCCCGCCTCGCCCCATGACGCTCGGCGAAAAGATCATCGCCCGGCACTGGGTGGTGGATCCGGCCAGGGGCAAGATCGGCGTCCCGGCGGTCAAGCCGGGGGACGAAGGGTTCGTCGTGACCGACGTCCGCTTCAGCCACGAGTACGTCACGCCCATGGCGGCGATCTTTTTCGAGCAGCTGGTGGGGCAGGACGAGAAGGTGCACGACCCCGGCTCGATCCTGATGTTCCGCGATCACCTCACCTTCCTCGGCGAAGCCATGACGCCCGAGCGCGTGAAGGAGGGCCTGCTGGACGTCGCGCTCGAGCTCGAGAAAAAGCAACGCGCGTTCGCGCAGAAACAGGGGATCCGGCTGTACGGCGAGCTGCGGCTGGGCCATCACGGGTCCGAGGCGATCTGTCACTCCAAGATCCTCGAAGGACACGCCGAGCCGGGGATGGTGATCATCGGCAGCGACTCCCACACCCCGCATGCCGGCGCCGTGGGGTGCGTCGCCTTCGGGGTCGGCACGACGGCGATCTTCAATTCCTGGATCACGAAGGACGTGCGGCTCACGGTGCCCGAGACGGTGAGAGTCGTCGTGCGCGGCGAGAAGCCCACCAACGTGACGGCGAAGGACTTCATGCTCGAGATTCTGCGCCACCCGTACGTGAAGAGCGGCCAGGCGATCGGGAAGCTGGTGGAATACTGTGGCGATGCTGTCGAGTCGCTGTCGGTGGACGAGCGCGCCACGATGACCAACATGACGGCCGAGGTCGGCGGCTTTACGGGCTACGTCGCTCCCGACCAGAAGACCGTCGCCTACCTGATGGAGTATCGCGGCATGACGCGGGAGGCGGCGGAGCGGCTGTGTCGGGGTCTCGCAAGTGACCCGGGCGCCGAGTACTGCCAGGTGATCGAAATCGACGCCGGCGCGATCCGGCCGCTGATCGCCCTCCCGGGCGATCCCGGCAACGGGCGGGCCATTGCGGAGGGCGCGGAGCGGGTGCGGGTGGACATCGCGTACGCCGGCTCCTGCACTGCGGTAAAGAAGGAAGACATGGACATGTACGCCCGCGTGCTAGCGGCGGCGGCGGAACGGGGAG
>WNFT01005875.1_pt1 | contig 18371 bp, 16 predicted proteins | sample 5400191 | NCBI WGS metagenome assembly WNFT01 (sample SAMN13153359, study PRJNA577476) | soil metagenome | isolation source: 80 cm saprolite under Madrone tree | place: USA:California | collected 2016-06-14 | reverse complement strand
GTAAAGGCGGAGTTAGACTCCACGGCAAAGAATTTCAGTAATTTCGCGAGCAAAAATACCGCAATCGATATTCCAGCGCAGGGTAAAGCGATGGTGGAAGCGGCGGCCAATTTGCAAGGTCGGTTGATCGCCGCACAAGCTGAATTGAGCGGGCTGCAGCAGATCTACACTAACAACAACGTGCGCGTTCGTGCCGCAGAGGCTCGTGTAAATGAACTGCAGCAAAAATTGAACGAACTCGGGAGAGGCGATCCTGCAGATGGCTCAAAGGAAGAAAATGCACTCTATCCGTCCATCCGCAGGCTGCCGGTTCTTGGCGTGACCTACGCGGACTTGTTTCTGCAGACGAAAATTCAGGCGACCGTATTTGAGCTCCTGACGCAACAGTACGAAACAGCAAAAGTTCAGGAGGCAAAAGAGATTCCCAGCGTGAAAGTTCTGGACGCTCCAGTCGTACCGACGAAAAAGTCGTTTCCTCCTCGTGCGCTACTGACGATTCTCGGAACGCTGCTTGGTCTGGCTGTTGCAATGCTATGGGTCGTCGCAAAGACCAGCTGGGACGCTGTGGACGCCAGCCATCCGAGGAAAGTTTTTGCGACCGAAGTGCTCACGACGATGCGCACCAATTTGCCACGCTTGTCGCGGAACGGAACCGGCGCGGATTCGAATGGAAATTCCCGGTGGAGCTGGCGGAAGAAGTCCGTGAGCGAGCAGGAAGAGAATCCTGCGGACAAAGAAGATAGCGCGAAGTAGTCCAATCCGTCCGCAATGGATTGACAAGAATGGGTTTAGGTCACATGAGCCTATGTAAGTGACGGGGCGAAGCTGTGAGTGACGACGTTGCTGGATGAGAGAAAACAATGATTGGAGGAGAAATTCGAATGGCCACTGCGGCGGCACTCATCGCAACACATACTGGCAGCGAAAAGCCAGTATTTCCGGTGGTGGATTGTGCGCTGCGATGGTACGCGGCATACACCTGCGCAAATCGCGAGAAGCGGGTTTCAGAGCAGCTAAATGTGCGGAGAGTGGAGCACTTCTTGCCGCTGTACTCCAGTGTGCGGCGATGGAAGGATCGGAAGGTAAAACTGGATATGCCGCTGTTTCCGGGCTATGTCTTCGTGCGTATGGCTCTTCGAGACCGTTTGCTGGTGCTGCAGATACCAGGCGTGGCGCGTCTCGTTGGTTTTAATGGAACGCCGGCGGCACTGCCAGCGGACGAGCTTGAGGCGTTACGTGCGAGTCTCGTGCAAGGTGTTACGGTGCGACCCCATCCGTACTTAACGGTGGGACAACGGGTAAGCCTGCGGTCCGGCCCGCTGGCGGGGCTTAGGGGAATTTTGGTTCGACGGAAAAACGGAGCGAGGTTTGTGGTTTCCGTGGACTTGATCCAACGGTCGGTGTCGCTAGAAATAGATGAAGCAGATCTTTCAGCTGCGCGATGAAGGGTGTGTTAGGCAGGCTGTGGGGAACGGTTCGATCCAGCGGTTCCATCGGAGGAACGGTTCGTACCGCACGCGGGAGAGCTAAAACATTTCGGCAGTAATTTAAGGGCAGCAGACTCTGCGGTCGCAACATCAATAACACGCCGATAATTCGCAAGGAGAAAAGATGCGCGCATTGATTACCGGGATTACGGGCCAGGACGGTTCATATCTAGCAGAACTTCTATTGAGTAAGGGGTACGAGGTTTTTGGGATCGTCCGCAGGAGCAGTGTGAAGAAATTTGAGCGCATCGAAACAATCGTCGACCACGTCGAGTTGATGGAGGGCGACCTCACGGACCAATCGTCGCTGGATAGTGCGATTCATGCGGTGCAGCCCGATGAAGTGTACAACCTGGCCGCGCAAAGTTTTGTACCTGTGTCATGGAATCAACCTGTGTTGACCGGCGATGTGACCGGCCTCGGCGTGATTCGTATACTAGAGGCAATTCGCAGGCACCGTCCAACCGCAAAATTCCTGCAGGCCTCCAGCTCGGAGATGTTCGGGAAAGTTCGAGAGACGCCGCAAACGGAAAAGACGCCGTTCTATCCACGCAGCCCCTATGGGGCGGCGAAGGTGTTTGGGCACTACATCACTGTAAATTACCGCGAGAGCTATGGTCTTTTCGCGTGTTCAGCAATGGGTTTCAACCACGAATCGCCTCGACGGGGTCTGGAGTTTGTCACCCGCAAAGTGACGCATCAAGTGGCGAAAATTAAGTGCGGACTGGCCACGAAGCTGCTGATGGGAAACTTGGACTCGAAACGGGACTGGGGATTCGCGGGGGATTATGTGCGTGCAATGTGGATAATTCTCCAGCAGCCACAACCGGATGACTTCGTGCTGGCGACGGGTAAGACGCACAGTATCCGCGAGCTTCTTGAGGTCGCGTTTAGTGCCGTCGGCCTCGACTGGCGGAACTATGTTGAGATCGATCCCAAACTGATTCGCCCGGCGGAGGTAGATGTCCTCTGTGGAAACGCAACAAAGGCCCGAGAGAAGCTGGGATGGGAGCCAGAAGTTGCGTTCGAGGAACTGATTAGGATGATGGTGGAAGCGGATCTGGTTCAGGTACAGAAGCTACAAAATTGGGAACTGAATAGCTCAGCGGTTCGATAAACAGCTCTGTATTACCCGTACGCGATTGAATCCAAGTGCACCTCATCCAGAGATGTGGCGAGGAACCTCGCCGGACGAATTCAACAGTTCCCGGCCACCGCTAGCCGCAGTGATTGCACTTTACTCGCAGCCAACCAAGTACGACGAACTTATTGAATGATGAATATGGCAAAAACGGAACAGCAAATACAACCTGCGGGTTTGTTGCCGAGCTTCATTTACTCGGCACAAAGGTGGAAGCTGATTGCGTTTTTAGTGATCGCCAATTTGCTGAAATCGGGCATTTGGTTCATCCCCAACCTCCATGCATCGCAGATGGTTGCGCAAAATCCGTTCGTGAATCCGTTCTCCAACTGGCCGGAGGCCCATTACATCTATTGGTCTTGGTTTGCGCCATTTTTGGCGTGGTGCATAGGAGCCACGAAGGCCTGGTCGTTCCTGGTGCTTCACTTGGCTTTTTCTGTTGCGTTTACGGCGCTGTTCATTGCTCTAATTCTCGCGAGGTTTCCAGACAGGGAGGCGCGAACCGCACTCATTCTGTTCACGGTGCTACCGGTTTCGGCAACGCCCTATTTCTGGGTTTCTATGGATTCGGTGACATTATTTCTGATGGTATGTGCGTTGGCTGTTCGGAAACTTTGGCCATTGACATTCTTAATCGGTCTTGCTCTTGGAATGCAACACTTCGAACAGAGTTTTTGTGCCGCAATAGCTTTGATCATCGCACTGCTTCTAGGCAAGTACTGCAAATCAAACGTAGAATATTCGACGACATGGTCACTCGCTTTGATGGCAGGAATTGTATGCGGCAAAGTCTTGCTGACCGCTCTGTTTATACATTGGCATGTCGAAGTTAATTCTGGGCGATGGTACTGGCTCATGGAAAACCTCACGGAACTGGTGAATGACTTTTACTACCATTTTCAATATATTATCTATTCAGTATTCGGCGTTGGCTGGCTTTTTGTACTTAAGTCCGCAGAGCAAGGAAGGAAGTCCCTGCCGTTCTTTGTTGCAATTTTTGGCGTCCTGTTGCTGCTCCCTATCTCTGCGGATGAGACCCGCGTGACCGCAATTGTGAGTTTCCTTTTGGTTTCAGTATTCTGTCTGTTAAATAGCTCGTTCCTAGCCTCTTTGGATCAACGATTCAGCGCATGGATACTGCTAACTTGGTTGGTCGTGCCATACGCCTGGGTCTGGAAAGGTACCCCCAAGTGGTCAGTCCTGCCATATGACGTCGCGCTGCCGTTGCACAAGCTGTTCGGCTGGTTTTCAGTGTCTTCGAATCAAGCACTCTGGCCGTTTCAGTGACGCTGTTCGGCAAATGGGATGCCGAAGCGGATCTGGTTCAGGGTGCAAAAGCTGCAGAAATCAGGAACTGAATACCTTAGCGGTTAGACAAAGAGGTCTCTAAATGCCGGCATGTGCCGCGAATTCAAGTACACCTCCTCCAGACGCACGACGTAGTTCGACGGAAGTACCAAACGGGGATGTTGAAGTGCTTTACGCCTGTCCCCTATGCGAGGCCGACTCGCTCGGAGTTCTGGATTCCACAGCAAATCTCTGTGAATGCAAGCGATGCGGGTACGTCTTCGACAATCCCCGCCCTACGCTCGCCGCACTGATTGCCTTTTATTCGCAACCAACCAAGTACGACCAATGGTTGGCCGAGGAACCTGCTAGAGACGCGCTGTGGATGAGAAGGCTCAGACTTCTGCGACCCATCGTGAAACCAGGCTCGCTGCTCGACGTAGGAGCTGGAATTGGGCAATTTCTGGCAGTTGCTCGTCCTTATTTCAGCGAGGTTTGCGGCACGGAAGTCTCGGAAAGCGCTATCCATATCGCTCGGCAGAAATACAATCTGCAATTGTTGGCTGGGGAGATACAAAGTGTCGAATTGGGGAACAAGAAATTTGACAACATAACGATCTTTCACGTTCTGGAGCACGTGCCAAACCCCAAACAAGTCATTGAAAGGTGTGCTTCGCTTCTGATAGATGGCGGGACGCTAACAATAGCGGTTCCTAACGACCTGTACTCGTACCGGGGAAAACGTTTCCTACGAACCCTTGCAGCCCGGAGATTTGGCCGTTTCGCGCGAGTGGGTCTGCCCAAGATTGTTCTGGATGGCAGTTTGGCTGAGATACATTTGTCTCATTTCACTCCGCAGGTTCTGCGGCACCTATTGGAGCGATCAGGCCTTTCCGTGATTGCCTGTACTTTGGATCCATACTATGTTGCGGCTGGTTTCGCCGAGCGGCGGAGCACTGGCTTCTACCTTTGCTGCCGCATACTGAATCGCATATTCCGGATTAATGTATACGACACAATGCTGCTGATTGCCCGGAAAGTTTCTTCCCCCAAAAACGCAGACCAACGGAAGAATCCAGAACGCATCCTTGCAGGCGCTCGGGCGACGAAAACCGGTTAATTTTCAGATGAGTGCACTCTTACCTTCCGCAGTCCATTATGTACGGCTGGCCTTCGGCAAAGGCCCTGTGGGCGTTGCGCAGCAGCGATACGTACGAATTGTCCGCGGCATCTTTACCGGATTGGCGGGGAAAGGGGTGGCGTTTGTAGTCGGTTTTATCTCCGTTCCGCTTACGGTGAAGTACTTAGGGCCAGAAAGATATGGAGCTTGGGTAACGATTAGTGCCGCTATGGCGTGGATCGCGCTTGCCGACTTAGGTTTGAGCAGTAGCCTCACGAACGCAGTTTCCGAGGGCTACGCGAGAGGCCAGCGTGACCTAATGCAAAATTATGTTGCCGCTGCCTTTTGGTCATTGGTTGGCGTGGCAGCTGTATTAGGCCTGATATTTTTCTGCTTGTGGGGAAGCGTGCCGTGGGATCGAGTCTTCAACGTGCAAACGGCGCAGGCACGCGGGGAGGTCGGACCCGCGGTGGCGATTGCCTTCGCGATTTTCGTCCTGAATTTTCCGTTTTCGATCATTGCTAAAATCTATGGGGCTCACCAAGAGGTCGCTACTGCTAATGGATGGGCTGCCGCGGGTAATATTTTAGGACTCGTGGCGCTGGTTGCAGTGACGCAACTCAAAGGAGGCCTTACATCCCTAGTTATTGCCATGTCCGGTACCGTATTGCTGGTGAATGTGGTCAGCGCGGCCTGGGTATTCGGGTGGTCCAAGCCTTGGCTTCTCCCTCGGTTAGGCCGAGTGACTTGGCCAGCCATTCAAAGGCTGGGCACGCTGGGAGGAATGTTTTTTGTCATTCAGATAGCCGCACTTGTCCTGTTCCAGACCGACAATTTGATTATCGCTCACTATTTGGGCGCGGCGGCCGTGACTCCCTATAGTGTGACGTGGAGGCTGTTCACTTATACAACGCTGTTTCAAATCCTGGCGGGTCCCTCGTTTTGGCCAGCCTATGCCGAAGCTTTATCGCGAGGTGATCGACCCTGGGTTCGCCGCAGTTTTCGTCTCAATTTCAGAATAACTCTCGTCTCCACTGCGGCTCTGGCTCTGCCGCTCGCTCTGTTCGGCCGCTGGCTCATTGACAAATGGGCCGGAAAGGTCGCGGTACCATCTCAATCTCTTCTGCTTTGGATGGGCATTTGGAGCGTGATCTACGCCGCGATGAGTGCTCAATCTTGCCTGTTGGCGAGCTCAGGTAGGCTCAAGGCACAGATGATCTATTCGATGTTGGCCGCAGTCGTCAACCTCCTGCTTTCGATTACTTTGGTGCAAAGAATAGGCCCGACAGGCGTGATTATGGGGACTGTGGGCGCATTTCTTATTTGTGTGGTTTTGCCGCAAACGCTGGAGGTTAAACGTATCCTTTACGGTAGTGACCCGGAATCTGGACCGAACGCGCTCGCATGTGAGGGTGGTGCCCATTCCCATAATTCTTCCGTTACTAACCGCTGATGACTAACTTGCTGCATTTGTTGAAGCGACAGATCGAAATTTCACTCTTCCGCTATAAGGGCCGGGTACCTTTTGCTCGAAGCTATCCCGCTTGCAGAGACTTTTACATCGAGCGTACCATCCACAATGAAGACCTCTTGAAGGTCTTTCGAGAAGGATTGCAACTCCCCAGCGAATTCGGAGTGGGGCTCGATGAGCGAGTGGTCGAGTATCCTTGGGTATTGTCGAAGCTTTCCCGCTATAACGCGAGATGCCAGTTCTTGGATGCAGGTTCTACGTTAAATCACCGGTTCATCATGCGGCATCCCCTCGTCGAGCGGCAAAAATGGACGATTTTGACGCTTGCGCCTGAGCGCGAATCTTTCTGCAATTTAGGCGTCTCATATGTTTACGACGATCTGCGCGCTATGCCTTTCAGAGATCAGTGCTTCGATACAGTGTTTTGCATATCCGTGATCGAGCACATTGGGATGGATAATACCCACTACACTCATGAGGATACTTACCGCCAGAACAGGCCCCAAGACTACATTCGGGCGGTAAACGAAATGAAACGCGTTCTCCGGCCTAATGGATGGCTGTTTCTTACAGTGCCTTTCGGTCGATACGAGAACCATGGTTGGCTGCAGCAGTTTGACTCTGCCATGCTTCTGAACCTTGTCTCTCAGTTTCAACCGAGGAAAGATGAAAGAACCTTTTTTCGATCCACACTCGACGGCTGGCAGATGTGCGCTGAAGACGACTGCAAATATCTGACTTACAAAGATTCTGTAGCCTCAAAATCACCACTTAATGGCAAACGGGGAGAAGTAGTGCCTCCAGTGTCAGCAACGGGACTTGCGTGTGTTGCTCTTCAGAAATGAAAGCCGCGTCGGTCGAGAATGAAGATTGCAATTGACACGCTGTTCTTAGGACAAAAGTTTCAGCATACCGGAACCGCCGTATATTTGAAAAACGTGCTGAATGAATGCCTGCGGATTTGTGAGACAAATCCGCAGGATATGGAATTCCACGGTTTCGCTAGCCCGAATGACGGTTGGAATCGCGGCGATCTTGCATCTCGGTTCTTGCAAGTGCATAAAGCAGCCATCTTGAGGAAGAGAAGCTTCTGGCTCCTGGGCGGCATGGCGTTACGCACAATGAGGGTCCATCCGGACCTTGTATTCTTGCCAACGGCACATCATTCCCTGCCAGGCCCCTGGGTTCCGGTTGTGACCACGATTCTCGACGCGATGCCCAAACGTCTGTCCCCAGATCTAATCGGCCGCGGCTTCCCTCCCCTACACGCGATGACATGGATCAACGCGCGGCTTGCGAGCAGGGTGATGACAATCTCATCGTGGTCGAAGCAGGACTTGATCGAGATTTACAACTTAAATCCGGAGAAAGTGGACGTGGTGCATTTGGGATTCGACAAAGGACTCTACAACGACATTCCTCCCGACGTTGAGGAGAGCGCCGCACTTCTCAGTCGTTTAAGAATCCGCCGTCCGTTTATCTTGCATCATGGAATGGTGCAACTGCGAAAAAATGTGCACCGTTTGATTCAGGCTTGGGATCGTATTCGGGAGCGGCACAAGGAGTTCGACGCGCAACTTGTTCTGGCTGGACCGACGGGTTTCGGGCACGAGGAGATTTTGAGAGCTCGAGAAGCATCGCCCAATCGCGACCAGATTATTTTGACAGGAGCACTATCTGACGGCGAATTGGCAATCGTCGTCAAGAATGCGTCGCTGTGCGTCATTCCTTCCTTGTACGAAGGCTTCTGCCTCCCCATGGTGGAATCCATGGCATGCGGGGTGCCCACTGTGGCCTCGAGCGGCTCCTGCATTCCGGAGATTTCCGGCGGAGTCTTAGAATACTTCGATCCTTTCTCCATTGAAGAAATGGGTGAAACCATTCGGCGCGCATTAGAGGATTCCGACCTGAGAGATCGTCTGAGACGCAAGGGCCTTATCCGTGCAGGCGACTTCAGTTGGGAACGCTGCGCGCTGGAAACGTTGCGTGTCTTCAGGGAAACGGTCGCCGAAAGTGGAAGAACACTCTCAGCCGCTTCTCTATGAGAATCGGCATCGATGCTCGATGTTTAAGAAAACCACGCACAGGAATTGGCAACTATATCCACGGCTTGGTGCGTCTTTTTCCGCAGGTCGGCCCTGAACACGACTACTTTTTTTATTCGAATCGAGAAATAGACCTGGCCGTTTCCGGCAAACGAGTGAATGAACAGATTGACCGCGCATTCGGCTGGTGCCCAGGTACTTTCTGGCTGCGCGAAAGGGTAGGGAGTCTGATAGATAGGGATCGACTGGATGTTTTTTGGGCGACGTACCCAATGCTGCCGGCACGTGTTCCTTCGGGAGTACTCAAGATCGTTACCGTGCATGACCTGGTTTGGTTGCGCTTTCCCGAGACGACAACTAACTATGCTCGGTGGGTCCAGAAAATCTGGACGCGCCAAGCAATCGAAAGCGCAGATCTAATCGCGACGAATTCACATTCGACCGCAGAGGATCTGGTTCGAGAGCTTGGCGCATCGGAGGCGAAGATTCAGTGCGTATATCCCGGAGTTTCGGACAGGTATAAGCGGCGGGATCCTCTGCATGCAGCCGAGTACATCTCAAAAAAATATGGCGTACCGCCGAACTACATGGCTGCGGTCGGCACCGTAGAGCCGAGGAAGAACCTGAAATTGCTCGTGGAAGTTGTCCGTGTCCTCAAGAGTAACGGACAGCTTAAATGTCCAGTTTTGATAGCGGGCGCCAGCGGCTGGAAGAGTTCACCCCTATTTAGGCAAATACAGGCTGCCGGGCTTACAGAAGATGAGATTCGCTTTCTAGGGTATGTGCCAGATGAGGATCTTCCATTTTTCTATTCTGGCGCAGAGGTATTTCTCTTTCCAACGTTGTATGAAGGATTTGGATTGCCTCCCGTAGAAGCCATGGCCTGTGGGACTCCGGTGATCGCCTCGAATGCCCGATGTATGCCCGAAGTACTCGGAGACGCGGCCATTTTGGAGCCGCCAGACAGCGCTCAGCGTTTTGCGGATGCAATCTTGAAGTTGCGGGCCAATCCAAATCTGCGTCGCGCAATGCAGGCCGCTGGGGTTCACAAGGCGGAAGACTATAGCTGTCAGGTGTCTGCCAAGCAGCTACTCAGCATAATTGATAAACAGTATCAACCGAGTGAGGGCGTTAGCGCCAGTTAAGGGGCGTAAGCTCTTCATAATGCATGTACAGTTTAACATCCTGGCGCGCGGCCGAGTATTTACTTCAACCGTTCAACCACTCGGTTTCCTTGCAAGCACGCTCCTGTTCCGTTCATTTCGATTTTAGCCGGAATCGGTCTTAGGATCGCGAAGAGAATCTTCACGAATGATCGAAAAGAACCAGCGTAGCGGGAATAATGGAAGGAGTTGGTCCGTGTCAGGCGACGCAAAGAACGGCCCGTCCGTGCTTCAAGGCAAGAACAGTTGGGAGGAGTTGGCCAAGCTTGATCCCTGTTGGGCAATTTTATCCGACCGCACCAAGCAGTTCGGACGGTGGGATTTAGATGAGTTTTTTCACATGGGCGATCAGGAAGTATCGAGATTAATCGAATCGGCAGAACGCATGGGATATTGGGGTCGCGATACGGTATTGGACTTCGGGTGCGGGATGGGAAGACTCACCCGGGCGCTGAGCAAGTATTTCAATAGATGCGTCGGCGTTGATATTTCTGAGGAAATGATACGGAAAGCGAGAGAATTGAACGGGGATATCGCGAATTGTCAGTTCAAGGTTAACGCGTCAGCAGAGTTGCAGCAGTTTGAGAATGACCAATTCGATCTGATTTATACAAATATCGTTCTTCAGCACATTCCAACGAAAGCCGCGATTCTATGCTACGTGGCAGAGCTAGTTCGCACACTCAAGCCCCAAGGCCTACTGGTGATGCAAATCCCGACCGCGATTCCGTTTCGCAGGCTAATTCAGCCCCGACGCAGACTGTACGTTTTTTTGAAGAGTCTTGGTTTTGCAGGAGCTTTCCTCTACAGACGATTAGGACTCCACCCAATGCAAATGAACTATGTACGTCAAGAAAAAGTGCTGTCAGGTTGGAATCCAGGGCTTTTCCACTTCAACCTTTGGGCCATGTCGTTCCTTACAGGTCCCCCTATCCAATACATTTCGAGTGCGCCGGAATTCGGCCGCGGATCACAAAGAGAATATTCATGGGTGATTGGGAAAGGGCCCGAGTATTGTGGGTCCGAACGAGAGGAACAATGTCACTCGGACTTGCGAGCTTGGCAATCGCCAGGTGGTCGAGCACTAGCACCTCTGACTATGAGTCTCTGGCTCCTTAAGCGGCGCGTTGGGAGGTGTCATTCGTAAGTTTCATCAGTTCAGGCAAGACACGACTGCCCACATCGATTCAACATCTTTCGGAGGCGTTTAACAATTGAAAATCCATAAAGGGATTCGCCGGATTGTGCCATCGGCCGCCCGCCTTACCTATAACCCTGTTTTTAAAGCCGTGGTTGATTCATTTGATGTGGTGCCTCGATATTTGTATCGTGAATTCTCAAACATTCCGCCAAACCACCTGAGAATTCGCGTCGGCGCTGCGCCTGGGCTTGCGAAAGGGATTCTGGCCAACCAGGCTTATTATTTGACTGTAGCGAGAGATTTTTGGATGCATGCGTTTCACGCGGAACTCTGTCGTTTGGATTCGACGATCGTGGATATCGGTTGTGGGTGCGGTCGGTATGCGCATCATCTTCGAGATTATAGATTCAAGTCAGAGAAATTCTCAGGAAAGTACATTGGAATTGACATTGATAGCGAGATGTTGAATTGGTGCCGCGGCCATTTCGATCCTGAGCGATTTCAGTTTTTCCAGTCAACCCATGCAAGTAAGGTGTACTTGAATTCGGAAAGCGGAGAGGACAGCTACGCTCTACCGATTGCGGATAGCGTTGCTGACCTGGTTTTTTCAACATCCGTGTTCACACATCTTCTAGAGGAACAGTTGATTGAGTATTGTCGTGAATCGCATCGGGTGCTCAAGCCCGGAGCGCACATGGCCATGTATTGTTTTTGTTTGGATTATCCTCCTCCAACATTTGGCGATCGGCATACGTTCAGTCACAAAATTGGCAACGCATCTGTGGAATCGATTGCATTTCCAGAAGCGGCAGTCGCCTATACCAAAGAGTTTCTCTTCAGCGTAGCTAGAGAAACAGGCTTTCAAAAAACAGAGATGTTAACCTGCCAAAATGATTTGCAACCGCTTTTGTTATGCCAGAAATGAAAGGGTTACATTGTCCGATATCACCCGCGCCACATCGGAAGTGAAGATCATATTGGCACGTTCAATGAATGGCCTCGAAGATCTAGCTGGGCGACACATCCAATGAGTTCCTTCGAGTTTAGCTTTGTTGTCCTCGCATCACTTGTAGTCGTCATTCTGGCGTACCTTGTGCTCAGCAAGCACGAGGGAAGTAGTATCAATATTTTAACGCCGTCTTTCGTGATGGCTATCCCCGCATTCTATCTGTTGCCGCTGGTGTATCTGAAACTTTTCGGAGCGGAAGGCAGCACTTATGCGCACTTCTATGTTTATTCGTCGCTGGCCGTAGAGCTTCTAACGTTTGTGTATGCTTATACGCGGACAGGCGACAAAGTGGTGCGAATGCCAGGCGCCTCTTCCTATTCCAATTTCGGCTTCGTTTCGCTGCTTTGCCTGAGTGTCGGTATTTTACTGTATGTCCCGGTGCTTATAGAATTTCATGAATTTATATTCGATCCCCGACAAATTTACACGCAAACGCGAACGGGTTTCGGAACCCAGGGGTTTGTGTCCAGCACACTCGCTTACGTTGCTGTGATTCTGATTTTGTTTTCAAAACGCTCAAAATTTGTCAAAGTTTTTACGGTTTTTCTAGCGACGGGACTTCTCTCCCTGCACGGGAGCAAAGGGCAAGTGTTGGCTGTGGGTTTGATCCTTTTGCTCTATTATGTGTATGTTTTGAAACGAAAAGTAACTTTGGCGCGATCGATGATTGTGTACGCATGCACGGGAATACTTGTTGTCTTGCTCTTCGTGGTCACAATGTCTCTTGGAGAGGATGCCGCGGATGCACTGGAGGCAATCAGCAGTTATTCCGACTACACGAGAAATGCGATCTTGGTCATAGATTCGCATTATCCGTTGCAGTATGGCCGCATAACAATCGAGTCGAATACGCTTGGCCTGGTTCCGCGGCAACTGATGCCGGGCAAACCAAAAAATTTCGGAACTTTCGCGCTGGCCGAGGAGTTCTATCCTGAATCGTTTGATCGGGACATGGGATCGCCCGCTTTTGGAATCGGGGCCCAGTACGCCGACTTTGGGTCTCTGGCAATCGTCTACCTAGCGCTTTGCGGGCTTTTTCGAGGATGGCTTGCGCGCGTTTTTGTGAATCGTCTGAAGGTTACTCATCATCCCTCCGACTTTTTCATGGTGGCATTTTTGGCCGACATAGGCCTTTTTCCTATCGGCACTGGGTGGCTCCTGCCGGAAGCACTTGCGGTGGCATTGTTTCTTAGGTTTGTTTCGAGAATAGGAGCCCCCACAGTATTCCGGGATACTCAGAGAAGCGCAGTTTCGTTACGGCCAATGATGTTGCCACGGGCGGATAGTTAGATGCAGAACGCAAGATGAACGAAATTCTATACGACGCGCGATGGATCGGGAAGCACGGAATAGGGCGGTTCGCCGATGAGTTGGGTAGATTGCTGCCGGAATTGCGAAACTTCCAGCGGAAACGGCGGCCGTGGCATCCGCTCGATCCCGCGCTTTTGGGAATCGAGCTTTGGCGGGAGAAGCCCAAACTTTTTTTCAGCCCTGGATATAACTCACCTGTGGGATGGCCCAAGCCATTTGTGTTTACGTTGCATGACTTGAATCATCTCCGTGTATCGGAAAACTCGAATGCGTTTAAGCGTGCTTACTATCGATATGTGATTCGGCCGGCCTGCCATCGCGCAGCTTTCGTTCTGACGGTTTCCGAATATTCAAAGAGAGAAATCATGGCCTGGGCAGGAGTGGACTTCGGGAAAATAATTAACGTCGGAAACGGTGTTGGAGAACCCTTTACGGTCAATGGAGCAAAATATGAGCCAGGGTACCCTTATCTTCTCTACGTAGGAAGTCACAAACCACACAAGAATCTGCCGCGATTGTTACAGGCCTATGCAATTTCGGGAATTTGCAAAGATATTCGGCTGGTGATGACCGGTATTCCATCGCGCGAACTAACGGCGAGCGTGGACGAGCTGAGCCTGAATGGAAACGTTCACTTTGTGGGAACGGCCAACAACGAAGACTTAGCTCGGTTGTATCGTGGTGCACTCGGGTTTGTTTTCCCGTCACTTTATGAGGGATTCGGTCTGCCTCCACTGGAGGCCATGGCGTGCGGTGTCTCCGTGCTCGCATCGAACGTGTGCTCGTTCCCAGAGGTCGTCGGAGACGCAGGAATCTTAGTCGATCCTCTGGACATAGAAGAGATCGCCTTTGGCATCAGAACTCTCGCGGAAAATACGAACATCCGCGAGAAACTGCGACAAAAGGGACTGCTCCGCGCTAAGGAGTTTTCCTGGAACGAAACGGCACGCAAGACGGGAGAGGTTCTACGAATTGCGCTCGCTATGAGTTAAGTTTTCGGACCGTGTAATTTGTTGACCGTTGGGAGCATGCTAAAAGAGCAAAATGGAAACATCGGTTGTGATTCCTACGAAGAATGGTGAAAGGTGGATCGGAGAGTGTTTAGAAGCCGTGCATTCGCAGGAAGGCGTGGGCCGGCTGGAAGTGGTGCTCGTAGACTCCGGGTCCACCGACGACACGCTGAAGATTTCGCGCGGGTATCCAGTACGGATTGTAGAGATTCCGGCGCAGGATTTTCATCACGCGCGAACCAGAAACTATGCGGCGACTCTGACCACAGGAAAATTCCTGGTGTTTTTATCGCAAGATGCGGTCCCGTCGAACAACAGCTGGCTCAAGGCTATGTTACAGAATTTTTCGGATGGCGCGGTTGGAGCTGTGTATGGTAGACAAGTTCCGAAGGCGGGATCGACGCAGGAAAGACACGACGCGCTCAACTCAATATATGGAACCGAGCGTTTGGTGAAAGACGCATCGACCAAGCAGGGTCTGGGATATCGGTATTACCACTTTTCGGACGCCAACGCGGCGATACGGAGAGAAGTATGGGAAGCGACGCGCTTTCCAGAAGAGTTGAAAGTTTTCGAGGATCTGGGAATTGCCAAACGAATTTTGGATGCGGGGTGGAACATTGTATACGAACCGGAAGCGAGCGTGGTGCACTCGCACAACCACACAACTGTGGAACTGTTCAAACGGTATTTCGACATTGGGTACACGTTTGAGCGCCTTGGAATATGGAATGAGCGCACGCAGAATTCGATGATGCAAGAACTCGGGAAGTTGGTGAGAAATAAGTTGCAAGTGAACGGAAGTAGAATTCGGAGTACTGTAGTAGGGGGAATCAAGACGGACCTAGCGAAATCGGCGGGTTTTTGGTTGGGAGTGCACGAAAGGTATCTGCCGGTCGCAGTGAAGCGACGTTTGAGCGCGCACCACGTTTTTTCGTGAGGCCGAATAACTTCCAGCCGCCCGCACCGCGCTGGATTGTGGATCAGGGCAAACGGACAATTCCAAAAAGACTAAGCCGGCGTTTTTGCGGGCAAAGTCTGACGATTGCGCGAAGCGCATGTCTGAGTGAACCGAGTTCACCAGCCAACATTCGAAATTCGAACTAGTTACTATCTGGACACGTCGTCTAACAGCTCCGAGGGCATGGTCAGAAAAATTGAGAGAGGCTGTCAGTCATGATCCTGCGACTTAAGTTGTACCGTTTGTCGTTGAAGGTTGCAACTTATCTGCTGCCAATTCTTGCGTTTTACTTGGGATGGTGCATCTGGAAGGTCTGTTGTGCGTTTCTGGGACGGCCGGTATTATTTTCGTTCCACGGGCACCTCAACCAGATGCTTTTCGGGACATTTGTCTGGGCGTTCGTGTCCGAGCATCACAGGGTGACGAGTTTTGACGAATTGTTTCGTGAGCGTACCGGAGCGCGCGCTGCGTGGTCGGCGTGCCTGGCGACTTCCTTCGTGCTTCTTGCTTTGCTTTACTTCAGTCGCAACGATGTCTATCCGCGGGGTCTGCTGGTCTGCGACGTGATCGTCTTGCTGACGCTCACTGTGATGTTGCACGCAATATTTCGCGCGATCTTTAGAAGCAGCGCGAGTATGGCCAAACCGACGCGGCTGCTGGTGGTAGGCGCCGATCAATTCGCGCGTGATGCTGCGCGAAGGCTACAGCGTCTGTCCTTTGCGCCGTGTCAGATCAGCGGATTCGTAAGACTTCCCGGTCAGCATGTTGCCGTGGAAGAGCAACGCGTCTACGAGCTGGAACAACTGATACTTTTGAACGCGAATCATGGAATCGATGAAGCCGTGATCGCGTTGCAACCCGCGGAATTCCCGCAGATCCCAAGCATCATGAAGGCGTTGAGCCATCTGTGCCTGCCAGCGCGGGCCCTCGTGGACCTTGGGGAAGGGATCATCGTTCGCGAAAAGCTCTTTCAATTAGGCAATATCCAGATGCTGGACCTGAGTTCAACACCCACCGAGTCGCTGGACTACGCTCTGCTCAAACGCATCTTCGACGTCGGCTTTTCACTCGTTGTGTTAATTCTCGCCGCACCGCTGTTCGGATTAATCGCTCTAATTATTCGATTGACGTCGCGCGGACCGATTTTCTTCATACAGGAACGCATCGGACTCAATGGCAAGCCATTTCGAATGTACAAATTTCGGTCAATGCGGGTTGGACCGTCGCCCCAAAGCGACACGCAGTGGACGACTGCCGAAGACGATCGCAGGACATCGTTTGGAACTTTATTGCGGAAGACCAGTTTGGACGAGTTGCCGCAATTCATTAATGTGCTGCGAGGGGATATGAGCGTTGTGGGGCCGCGGCCCGAGCGACCGCACTTCGTTCACAAATTCCTGCAAGAAGTTAGCCGCTACAATCATCGACATTCGTTGAAAGTTGGCATCACCGGGTGGGCCCAGGTAAACGGCTGGCGAGGCGATACTTCAATCGAAAAGAGGGTCGAGTTCGATTTGTACTATTTGCAAAATTGGACGTTTACGTTCGACTTGCGGATCATCCTAATGACGGTCTTTTCGGGGTTGATGAACAGGAATGCCTACTGTGCTGGCCCGCTCTTGTGACAGACAGAGCGAAGAGAATTCAATGGAGTTGCAGCCCAGATACAGTGAGTACAATCAGGGTACACAAGAGGCTAGGCTCGTCTGGGTGGAATACGGGGAGATGACCACACAATTCTTCGGCTTCGGGGGAATCAATGGCGGTGCAAACACGGTAGAGGTCGGAGTCAACAAAGTGTCTGCCGGCTGACTAAAGATGTTGCCGCTCAGCGTGGTCGAGCACCCGCCGCCATCCCAAAACCCGGAATGCGAGCCATCCGGCTTTATTTCGTCGGCGATGTTGTTGGAAATTGTTGTTGGTCCGCAGGGATTGGAGTACTGCTTCCATGTGTAGATCGCTGTGTTACCTCCCCCTGCGACGGGGGTAGTGTTATAGACCTTATTGCTATCGACGAGCTGGTTTGTGCCGTCAGCGATTCCAATTCCGCACTGCCCGGTGTTGAGAACCAGATTGCTTAGAAAGTGAATACTGTTGGCGGTGTCATCCGCGATCAGACCGCAGCCGGAAGAGCTGTGGCCCCCCGTGACATAGTTGTTTTGAACGACCGCCCCATTGGTGTACCCGAAATTGATCGAGTCCTCTTGTTGCTCCGGGTAGAGATACAGGGTCGTGTCGGTGCTGGAGAGCGCATAGTTGTTCTGCAGCGTCATGCTGGTGCAGCCAGTCCCAAGGCCTCCAGTCCAGCACTGAAAGTTCTGCCCTCGCGAAGCGTTCGACGCATCGTTTCGAGGGTTCAGCAGGAAGTTTCCCGTGACGGTCACGTTCGACGAATCCAGAATCTCGATGTTCGATTCGCTGTAAGCGATCACATTCCCTTGGATCGTGAGGTTCTGCGAGCCATTCTGGCCAAGAATGCCATCATTGTTATCGCAGCAGGAAGGCGATTGCGTCTCGGGATGGATATAGCTGTCGTAAATCTGGACACCGTTACTACCACTGATGTTGACCCCATTCCCAGCGCACGGGCCGATCTCTGAATTCTGAATGGTGATGTTGGTGGAATTGGTGATCTGAACGCAATCACCTGTGGTCGAAGTGATTTTTAGCCCTTGGATAACCTTGCCGTTCTGACCGTTGATTACGATGGGACCCGAAGGGGTCAGCGCGGAGGAAGTTCCGGTCCCGGCCAAGGTTACGGAGGTTGCTGAGTTTCCTGCATTGCTGGTAACTGCCAACGTACCGGTGATCGCTCCAGAAACTGTCGGAGTGAACGTCACGCTCAGAGTGAGGCTGGAACTGGGATTCAGCGTAACAGGCAGCGTCGTTCCACTAAATGCGAACGGTCCAGAGACGGTGATGTTGCTGATTGCGGTTGATGTGGTACTGCTGCTATTTGTCAGCGTTACATTCTGCTTGCTGCTCGTGCTTCCTACAGCTTCAGTGCCGAGATTCAGGGACGAGGGATTGGCGGAGAGCTGCCCAGTCTGTGCTGTGCCGGTGCCGCTCAGGGCGACCACGGTCGGTGATGTCGGCGCATTGCTAACCAAAGACAAGCTGCCAGTTACGCTCCCTGAAGTCGAAGGCGCGAAGTCGACTGTAATCGTTCCCGATCCACCGCCCGCCACCGTCATCGGCAGCGATAATCCGACAGTGCCAAAGCCT
>WNFT01001752.1_pt1 | contig 18375 bp, 18 predicted proteins | sample 5400191 | NCBI WGS metagenome assembly WNFT01 (sample SAMN13153359, study PRJNA577476) | soil metagenome | isolation source: 80 cm saprolite under Madrone tree | place: USA:California | collected 2016-06-14 | reverse complement strand
TCCGCACTGTTATTGTTCACCGCGATCTGGGGAGTGGGAATGGTGGCAATGATGTTTCCATCCCTCATCCCAATGGTCTACACAGTGGCAGTCTCGGCGCGAAAGTCTCCAGAAACCGAGACCCTCTCCATACCACACAAGACAAGCGTCTCAACCAGCTCAGGTCTATTCATTCTCGCTTACGTTGCCATCTGGACCATCGTAGGCGCCGCCTTCTATCTCGCAATCTCCAGCCTTGCTCTCATAGGCTTGTCCACTAGTATTGCCATTTTCGCTCTCTGGGCAGGGCCAATCATGATCCTTGTGGGTCTCTACCAATTTACCCGGTTCAAACAAGACTCGTTGATGAAGTGCCGTAGTCCAATGACCTTCCTGTTCACACGTTGGCGCACGGGGAAGACCGGGGCCGCGTTAATGGGGGCCGACTACGGATTATTCTGCACAAAATGTTGCTGGGCCCTGATGGCCGGGCTGTTGACGGTAGGGGCGATGAGCCTCCCGTTGATGGGGGTCTTCTCAATAATTATCTTCGTTGAGAAGATAATTCCATTCGGTGCCCTAATCTCGAAGCTAGTCGGCGCAGGCTTCCTTGCCGTTGGCATTTTCCTCCTTACAACAATACTGTAGAACTGATGCTCTGTCAGCCTAGCTTTATGTCTCCCATCCCAAACCCCGGTGACTCCGGCATTGATAGACGTATCATACCGGAAGGCAAAGGCGGAAGACTTTCCCGAAATTTTCGGACTCCTTCGCAACTCTGTTGACAATCTTTTGCGAGAGCATGGCTTCTTCGATTCTTCCCCATTTGCCTCACCGAAGCAGCCCGCAATACCTCAGACATTTCCCTGGTTTGAGATGGGTCTCAAAGAGGACAGCGACGGCTTCTGGGTAGCAACCGTGGAGGGCAAGATTGCGGGAATAACGTTGAGCTGGATCCGAGGATCACTCTGGTATCTCGCCCACCTGTTCGTCAGTCCCGAGTATCAAGGCCTTGACATCGGTCGGAATCTCATGGAGAAGGCAATGCGACACCACAAAGAAGCACCGATCACAAACCGGGCACTGGTGACCTTCGCCTACAATCCAGTCTCAATCTCCCTCTACGCCCGCCACGGAATGTATCCTCGTGAACCCATGTACTACATGGAATGCCCGAGCGGCCAAGTGAAGGCCGGACCCGCAAACACTAAGCTGAAGAACGAGAGGGTCACCGATTTCGAAAAGAACAGAACAATTCTCTCCAGGATCGACGAGCGCACTCTCGGCTACCCCCGCGAGAAGAACCACGAGTTTCTCTTCAGCCTACCCACAGTAAGATGCCACCTCTACTCCACCCCCAACGAACCGGTCGGGTACGCCTATGTCTGGCAGAACGGGAGAATAGGCCCACTAGCCACAACATCTCCGACAATCTTCCAGGAAGTGTTGAGATCTGCTTTCAAGCTGGCAGCAGCGGAAGGGGCCGCAAGCGTGGCTATGCTGGCAACAGGCTCGAACGACAAGCTGATGGAAGTCGCTCTAGAACATAAGATGAGGATACTTGACAACTGGCTCCTAATGTCCGCCAAACCCTTCCCGAATTTCTCGAACTATGTGATCTATCCAACAGGCGCAATGCTATAGCCTGTTCAGGCTGAGAACAGCGCGCCCCGAAACTCTGTTTCGACCTGAGCGAGTTGTTCCAGCAAGTCTGCAATCCTCGACCATTTCTTGTGCACCGCGAAGGCTCGTAGGGCGTCCTGCGATTCAAGATGGAGACGCTTATGGCTAGAAGGTAACGGCGAAGTCGTACTTGAGAATCCGGCTGGCGAGGTCAAGAAGAAGGAGATCGGTATCTCAGGCTGGCTAAAGTGTCCCAAGAAAAAATAGTTCTCCCTTACAGTGTTACTGTCTCAACTAGAAACACGTAATGGCAGGCTTTTCAGTTGCGCAAGAGAGATCGGTTCCATCCTTGTCTACCTTACCCGCGATTGCGAATAGGGTCAAGCGTATGACCATGGGACTGGGAGTTTTCCTGCTTATCTTCGCTGTCTCTATGCTCCTCCTCATCGGCGTGTATACGCTCTCGATTCTGCTCGCGGCCATCTTCTTTCTGATGGGAGTATTTGGTGTGGTGGCGGGTTCTAGGATAGAGGCGAGACCAACTCCGGCTGGTCGAGCTGCTCAAAGCGTTCTCATCGAAGTCAAATGCAAATCCTGCAACGCGTTGAATCCTGAAACTAGTGAGTTCTGCGCAAGATGCGGGGCTCGTCTATAATCATTTCAACAATCCGCGCATCCGATTCTTATCGGGCTCGGCGAATAGCCAACCGTTCTTCCAGATCGATGCCATGCTTGGCCAAACGACAATTGGATTTGTATTTTCTGGATTAAAGGTACCGTAGCCTCGGATTTCCAAGGTCCGGCAGTAGGAGACCTACCCGACGGGTTCGGCGGCGGTGATTCTTGACTCGGGAACCCCTGCGAACTTCTGACCTCGCAATGCCGACGGGACAACTGCGACAAGGCTCATGATCCCCATGATTAGAAACGTTGTGTGCATGGGGCCGACGAACAGGGCAATGTTATTGGACGCTGCCGAGCCCGTAAGGGTTTCGCCAGCAAACACGGCTTGAAGAACATTCAATGGAATGCTTGTCGCCAACACTACGAATACAATTGAAAGGCTCAGAAGAGCTCCAGTAGTGACAAGTGTAGCCGATATCCCTGAAGCAACCCCCCTTCTAGTGACCGGCGTCGCGTTCATGATCGAACTGATGTTCGGAGCGACGAACATTCCACCACCGACTCCACTAACAACCATGAGCAATGCGAGGACCGGGTACGAAGCATCTCCCGGGACAATTGAGAAACCGAACAGTGCAACCGATGATATCAAGAGCCCTCCCGTGGCAAAACCTCTGGCCCCGTACTTGTCGGAGAGAAAACCGCTCAAGGGTCCAACGGTAACGAAGGCGACTGCGAACGGGATCAGGAGAATACCCGCTGTCAGCGCATCGTAGAGCAACGCTCCCTGAAAGAAAATAGTCAGAACGAGTGAGATTCCACTCCGTGAGATAGAGGCGAGGAAGTTGCTCAGTACTCCAGCGGTAAACGGTCTTATCTTGAACAGCTTCAAATCCATCAGGGGAGTCGGGACTTTCAACTCAACATAGCCAAACCCTGCGAGTGAGATCAAGCCCACGATCATTAGTCCTATGTCGAGGAGAGTGTATCCTGTCAGGGCTCCAAGGGTGAGCCCGATGAGGAAGACGGACAATCCTCCTGCGAACAGCAAGTTCCCTGGGAGATCTATTCTCTCGTGCTTGACAGTTCCGAGTTCCCGGAGTTTCTTGTAAGCCCAGAAGGTCGCGAATGCTCCTATTGGCAGGTTTATCCAGAATATGGACCGCCAGCCCAACGCCACCGTCAGGACCCCGCCCAGTATAAGGCCAATTACGGATCCGCTGATACCTGCTACAAGATTGACACCAATCGCCCGTCCCCGCTCGTTAGGAGGAAACGCGTCCGTCAGAATGGCCGCGTTGTTGGCCCAGATGAGCGCCGCTCCTACTCCTTGGACGAGACGGAAGAAAACCAGAATCGTCCCCGTGGTAGCGAGACTGCAAAGCCCTGAGCCGATTGTGAAAATGAGGAAACCGAGGTTGTAGAGACGCACCTTTCCGTACATGTCGGCCAGTCGGCCGAACAAGAGTAGCAGTACAGCAGTCATGAGAATGTAGCCCATCAGGACCCAGAGGGCTTCGAAGGCAGAGGCATGCAATGTTCGAGTAATCGTTGGCAGCGCGATGAGGACAATGTTCCCATCAAGCTGAGACATGAATGCGCCGATAGTCGTGTTCGTCAGTACTGTATACTTGTATTCCATCACACAGCCCCGCTTTTTCCGGCTAAGTGAAACGCGCGCTGTCAGAAATCCCGTATAAGGTCTATTTCCATAGTTCGCGCCGGTATTCAAGCAAAACTGGTAGGAAACCGAGTTTCCCTAACCGAAACGATTTATCTCCGAGCTAATTCGCGCCTGCTTGTTACCCATGGGGCTAAGAGAACTCCTCATACCCCGAGAGAAGATCTTCTTTCAGCTTCTCGAGGAAGAATCAAAGAATGTTTTAGCTGGAGCCATCGCATTCAATGAGCTGATCCAGAACTTCGATCATTTGGCAGACAAGAGGGACAAGATAAAGAACATAGAGCATCACGGAGACGAGATCGTTCACTCAATTTATGACCGTCTCGTGAAGACTTTCATCACTCCGATTGACAGAGAGGACATTAGCAAGCTGGCTTCGCTCTACGACGATGTCCTGGACTACATCTATGCCGCTGTCAACCGTCTATTTCTCTATGAGGTCGATTCGCCAACGGAGCCGATGAGACGGTTCGCCGACTTGGTCTTGAAGTCAGTCCGCGAGATCGACTTCGCATTCGCTAGCATTCAGAAGATCAAGGCCTCTGAGATAGAGGCGCGTTGCAATGAGGTCGACACCTTAGAGAACGAGGCAGATGTTGTTCTAAACGAGACAGTCGCCGCCCTCTTCAAGACGACCGATGCTATCGCCATTATCAAGTTCAAGGAGATCTATGAACTGATGGAGACAATTACTGACAAGTGCGAGGATGTTGTCCAGGTGATCAGGGACATTATCCTAGAATACTCGTAAAAAAAGGGTCGCCCGAATGTCCACGACAGTCCCGTTCGAGATAGTAGTCCTGGTAGTTGTTGTGGCCCTAGGGTTTGATTTCATGAACGGGTTCCATGACGCGGCCAACTCTGTTGCTACCGTGGTTTCTACGAGGGTTCTCACACCCCGTGTCGCGGTGCTCTGGGCCGCATTCTTCAATTTCGTCGCAGCCTTCGTCTTCGGCGTCAACGTCGCTTCTACTATCGGGAAGGGAACAATAGACCCGAAGATAGTCACCGCTTGGCTGCTACTTGCTGTCCTCACAGGTGCCATCTCCTGGGACGTCATAACATGGTGGTTTGGATTACCCACAAGTTCGTCCCACGCCCTAGTCGGCGGCCTAATTGGCGCAGGCGTCGTAAAGGGAGGATGGGGCGTAGTTCAGGTCGCGGGCGTCAGTAAGATAGCATACTTCATAGTCCTGTCTCCCGTTATTGGCTTCTTTCTCGCAATTGGCTTAGTCCTGCTCACGGTGAGAGTTGCCATGCGGTATTCCCGTTCCACATCCGATCATGCTTTCCGACGGCTACAACTTGTATCCGCAGCGCTTTACAGTCTAGGGCACGGGACGAACGATGCGCAAAAGACAATGGGAATTATTACGGCCCTCCTCTTCGCGCAGGGATTGTTAGGCTCAACATTCTACGTCCCATTCTACGTCATTCTATTGGCCGGCACCGCGATGGGGTTTGGAACCTACTTCGGAGGATGGAGGATTGTTCGCACCATGGGCATGAAGATCACAAAGCTACACCCTTTCGGCGGGTTCAGCGCTGAGACTGCGGCGGCCACAACACTTTTCGCCACCGCGTCGCTTGGTATCCCCGTCAGCACAACCCACACCATAGCCGGGGCGATCATGGGAGTGGGTTCGACGCGCAGACTCTCAGCGGTGAGATGGGGAGTAGCTCGCAGAATAGTCTACGCCTGGGTCCTCACGATTCCCGCGGCAGCCGCGATAGCCGGCCTATCATACTATGTTCTTCAACTCGCAGGCCTCAGCTAAACAAAATAGCGGCGGTTCCGACAATTGCTAACGGCGTCGAACTTCCATTCGTCGCTTTGTCCGTTCCAGACTGATTCGAGCTCTGATTGCAAAAACGACAAGCGTACTGAGCAGTCCAAGAAATCCCCCGACAAGGAGGAGACCAGTGTTGGTGGAGATCTCCGGGAATATTCCGCATAGTGTACAGCTTCCGTTCGAGTTTCCACCTGAACCTCCACTCCCTCCGTTAGACCCACCTGTAGCCGCTTGGTTTACCTGAATCCCCATTGGTTTGGACTTGGGTGTAGAGGGATAGCTGCTATCCATGGCCGTGAAGACGACCGTGTAGGACCCTATCTGGCTCGAGCTAGGTTTCCAGGAGAAATCCCCGGTTGCCTGATTGAATGATGCGCCCGACGGTAGCCCTGTTGCCGAGAGACTGACAGTGCCGCCTGTGTTCAATGATACGGCTGTGACAGTAAAGTTGATCCACGTTCCTGCAACGACGGTCTGGTTTCCTGGAACAGACAATGTGGGCGGAGTCAGCGCCTGCACGTTGACGATCTTGCTTACTGTGATGCTTGCTTTCGGCGAGGCCGAATCCGTAACCGTCACCTTGGCAGTATAGGATCCCGCGATTGAATAGGCGTGGGTTGTAGTGCTTCCGATCCCAGTCACACCGTCGCCGAAAGCTATGGCGTAAGTGTACGGTGCCGTTCCGCCTGTCGCTGACGCGGTGAACGTTACAGTTTGGCCGACTTGAGGCGAGGATGAGGAGACCTGGAGGGTTGTCGAGAGAGGCGGGGTTGCAAGGACTGTCATAGACCGCGAGTTGGTGGCCGTTTGAGTCGGCGTAGACGAGTCGGTCGCTGTCTCCGTTACTGTAAATGATTGGGCGTTGGTGAAAGTGTGGGTAACGGAGCTTCCGGTTCCTGATGTCCCATCACCGAAATTCCACGTGACCGCGTAGGGACCGGTTCCTCCAATCGTCGTTGACGTAAATGTCACAGGCGTGTTTACGACGGGACTCGGAGGTAGGAGTGCAAAGCTGGTCGAGAGTGGAGGTGGCGGCGAGATCGTCACCGTACTGGAGCTGACGGCATTTTGCGAAGGTGAAGATGAGTCAGTCGCGGTATCCGTTACTGTGAAAGATTGAGCGCTCGAGTAAACATGCGTGATGGATGCCCCCGTCCCCGTTGCACCATCGCCAAAGTTCCAGTTTATCGTATAGGGAGCATTACCTCCCGTCGTCGTGGCCGTAAATGTAACAACAGTGTTCACCACGGGGCTTGACGGTAGAAACGTGAAGCTGGTCGATGGGGGAAGCGGTAAGTTTACTGCTACAGTATTGGAACTTGTTGCAATCTGTGATGGAGATGAAGAGTCGGTTGCGGTCTCAGATACAGTGAACGATTGTCCAGTTGTATATGTGTGAGTTACTGTCGCCCCAGTGCCTGTTGCTCCATCTCCAAAGTTCCAGCTTATAGTGTACGGCCCGGCTCCCCCGGTTGTTACGGCGGTGAACGTGACCGGCGAGTTGATGATCGGGTTTGAGGGAAGGAATGTGAAACTGGTTGATAGGGCAGACGGGGCTGGTGTCGGAATCGTTTGTCCCCAGACAGTCATTGCGCCTGAAGGAGCTTGGTTTGAACTACCATACCAATCCCAATCTCCTGCTTCCCATAGCCCGTAAGACGTTCTGATGCTGTCGAGGCCTTGTATCACTGCTACAACGTAGGCCAGTGATTCTGTGGAGTATTGGCAACTACAGTTCGGGTCTACTACGTCCGGGGGCGAGGGTCCACCACCGCTTGCGTCCGCTCCAAACTCTGAGAGTATAGCGGGTGCGTTCTTGTACGCTTCAAGCGCTAACACGGCTGCTGGCACATTCGCCGCGTAGGCTTGCGCGTCAGAGACGCTCCACGCAGGATGATACTGGTAGAAGTAATAATCATGGAAGTCGTATGCGACCGCGTTAAGCGGGTCGTTGACAGTTGGGAAAGCTGAGAGAAAGGTACTGTCGTTCGGGGCGCCGTACTGGCTATAGCTTATGCTGACAATGATCCAGTGGTTGTCGCCTAGGTTGCGATCCTGGTTGATCCAGTCCTGGTAGAAGGTTGAGAGTTGCGCGGCTGAGTTGCTGGGCTCGTTCCTTGGCTGCCAAATGATCATCGGCTCATTCTTGTAGGCCGTGATTATCGGAGCCCAGAACGACAGCCATGCAGCTTCATCGATTATGCCATACTCGTGATCATCCATGATTAGCCAAATATTGTGCTGTTTCGCTATAGCAAGCAGGTTATTGAATGCCGTTTGATCAAAGCTGCTGACCCCAAGCACGGGGTCTACAAGACTGATTCGAGCCGCGTTGTAACCTCTCTGCTGGAGAAGCGTGAAAGTAGCTTGAAGGTCGGCGGTTGACTCGGTTGGCAGAATTCCGTCCCAGCCTCGAACATACGGGAAAGCACCGGACACAGCTTGCGCTCTAGGCAAAACAGGGATAGCAATTATCCCAATGATCATGATAGCAACTAGTAAGTGCGCTCTCAAGCTCAGAGCCCTCCACGTTTGTACCCAGCAGCAGGTGCTGCGGGTGCAGATCTGGGGATACGATTCTTGTTAAGTCCCAATTTCTTTCACGTCCTCGGCCGGGATTACCATGGCCCGAGCCGAACCATCTGCCCGCACTGCCGACGGAGAACCAGACTCTTTGTTGTGAGCGAGTTCTTCGGCAAGAAACTAGTAGGGCCACATTTTCTGATAGGCGCTATCGAACTTCGTGTCTAACATCCGGGTTCAAGTGCCCAGTTACCACTCCACTCTTGAGTGGACTCTCGGACCTTGCCCTGAATCGCGAGGCCCGCTCGGAAAACGAAACTTGTGGAAAATCACTCCGCAAGAAATGGGACTTGCTCAAAAGCCCATAAGTGAGAAAGTCTTTGCCGAAACTCGAATGGCAAACAAGCCCGTTTTTTCTGACCTAATTGCCTAGATTTGGCCTCTGAGAGAATCTCGTATCGTTCCATCTTTCCATAGTTGCTCTACCTGTGTTGCTCTGCAAGCCTTGCAGACGATAGTGACCCATCCACCCGCCGAACCAGGGTGATTGCTAACTTCGTGTTCCATGACCTTGTTGCAAGTCCAGCACCACATGACTTCCTTGACTATCACCAACCGCATGAGGAGGGGAAATGAGTGGAAGCGATTAAGGAGGAGATGGGAGGAAATGTGAAAGCATTTGTCGAGCGAACTTGCAAGCTATGAGAGGGAGAGGGACGCGAAGAATAGTGATAATAGTTGAACCGGCACCTAATCGGTAATCTGCGAGGTGAATTTTCGGAATGGGTGTTGAAGAAAACCTGCGACTAATGCAGACATTAGACAATGCTTGGAATGCCAAGGACTGGGAGACCTTCATGAAGCGTCACTCTGAGAACGTTGCGGTGTACTGGCCGGGCCAGCCCGAGCCAACAAAAGGACGTCACGCACATCATAATGAATCTGTTGAATTCTTCAAGGCATTTGACAACCATCTCGACAACAATCCGTACAAGATCCTCTTCGGCCAAGGCGACTACACGTGTTCAGTGGCCAGATGGACAGGCAAGAACATAGGACCATTCATGGGCCCAGATGGGCGCATGATCCCTGCCACCAACAAGAAATTCGAACTTGAATTCTGCACCGTTGCCCACTGGAAGAATAACGAGATTGTCGAAGAGAAGCTCTTCTACGACTTGGTAGGTCTGCTGAAGCAGCTCGGCGACACGCTGGTGCCAAAGATCCAAGCAGAAAAAGTGCCAGCGATCTAGCGGAGCGCGTTCTCGGCCTTCCAGGCCTCTGCACGCTCCACTCCCTATTTTCTGGAGAAATCACTTTTTGGTCTGATTCAAAGCTTCGACTAGGGCCTTGGCGACAGCGTCTCCGTCGTGTCGAACCCCATTGACGTAGAATGTTGGAGTGCCGTTGACGCCGCTTCTTACTCCACCCATGAAATCGTCCTTAACCCGTTTTTGATACATGTGCTGAGCTATCTCGCGCTCGAATCTCTGCGTGTCTAGGCCCAGCTTCTTCGCGTAGCCGAGGGCGACACTTGTATCGCCGAGAGTTGCCTGGTGTTCGTAGAGAAAGTCGTGCATGGGCCAGAATTTTCCTTGTGCAGAGGCTGCTTCTGCTGTCTCGGCGGCGTTCATGGCGTGCTCGTGCATGTTTGTCAGTGGAAAGTTGCGGAACACGAACCGTAATTCAGATCCGAGTTCCTTCTGGACCTTTTTCACTTCGGGATATGCCGCGCCACAGAATGGGCATTGATAGTCTCCATATTCGACGAGCGTTAGAGCGGCGCTTACTGCCCCTTCTACGTGGTCGCGCTCAGGAGTGACGGGAATTTCCAGCTTCGGGGCCTGGTATTTTTCGGTGATTTCCTTGGTTGTTGGCTCTAGCAGGGTCTTGCCTGTGGTTCTCTTTTGTGCAACCGTTGTTGTTCCTGACATTTTCAAGTTCAGCTCTTCTCTGCCGGTTGGGCTTTGTTCAGATTCTCTAGGGCTGACAGGATGCCGTCGGCCCCAGGGTTGATTCCATCAGGCGAGAGATGGCTCCATCTGATGATCCCCTTGTCGTCGATAACGAAGAGTGCCCTGGCGGACTCGCCGATCTTCTCCTTGTAAGCGCCATATTTTCTGGATATAGATCCTTTGGGCTCGAAGTCTGCTAGGACGGGGAAGTTGAGTTTCCGGTCCTTAGCGAAAGCAAGGTGGGACCAGATATTGTCGACTGAAATGGCGAGGAGTTCTGCGTTGAACTTTTTGAATTCAGGCATCACCATCGCATACAATGATAACTGGTCGGTGCATACAGGGCTCCAGTCAGCAGGGTAGAAAGCAAGAATCACAGGTTGTCCTCGGAAATCGTTCAGGGACACCTTCTGGTCCGGTGTACTGTTAAGAGAAAAATTAGGAGCCAATTTGCCGGGTCCCAAGACAGAATCTGCCGTCTTCACAATCTTCTTGGTCTTAATTGGCTGTTGCCGGCGATTTCGTGCCGTACCCTTGTTCTCCAATTTCCTCATCCTTCGACTTTTCCCCGCTTGCATCAAACTTGTTTTCAGAGGAGACGCCTCTCTTCCCTGGAAAGAACTAACATTACAAAGCACTCTCTTCTCGCGCTATTTATAGACTAACTGTATTCGGAGAGATCCTACGCCAAAGATTCTGCCAGACTTATTCTGCCATTGGCCTCTCTAGATCCCAGCTATGACTCACGTCACGGGTCGATGCTGGTGTAGTGCCTTGGCTTCAAGAGGTCGCTGACCACTTTCTCTCTTAGCTCGGCAACTTGGTCTCTCAAAGACTCGCCGAAAGCGAAACCCGTTCTCAGGGAATACTCTTTGTAGAGTTCTGCTACAGTCTTGTAGACAAGAATCTGGGCGCTGGTTCCGAAAACTCTTGTGAGAACTTCGATCACCTCGTCGAATCTGTTGGATATTTCCAGAGGTTTGATCCCGTTCTTCTCCAGTAACTGGAAGATCTCCTCCCTGACGGTCCGGCCGAGTATGTCTTCCACGATATTGGTGAAACATTGGTTCATCGTTGACTGAAATGTTTCTTCCGCCTTGGTCCGCGTAGGATGACCTCCCTTACAGCTGTATTTTTCTTGGTCTCAGGTTAAGCGTGGTGTAACAGAGGACCCGTGAAAATGGGGACCGAACAGGCAATCGGTCCCGCCGCGCACCAGTGCCTAGTCTAGAGAATCTTTTTCAAGGCTCCAGATGTCCAAAGGCGAGAGACTGGCTGAGACATCAACTTGACGCGCATGGAGTTTATCTCGGAACACGTGAACGGGGGCCCGGGGCTTTTGACTAGCCCAGAGGTTCGCCAGAAGCGGCCGGGACTGCTACACTTCCCAGGGCTCGGCCATTTCTTAGTCGTCGTAATATTCACCGGGATAGAGATCGTCGGGCTGATCGAGTGGCTAGCGCTCTCGAACGGAGGGAACCCGTCTACGATTTTCGGCCAAGCGTACCCGATACTGCAACTGGGAGCTTTGTCGTCTAGAGTAGGAATAACGGGCTTCGCGGCAATTGTTCTCGCTATATTCCTACTTGTCGAACATATCATTACCCAAGTGGACGCCACTGGACGATTCATTTCAGGAAAGCAGTTCGTAGAGATTCTCACGTTTAGCAGCCTGGAATCCGCGATCTGGGTTGTGTGGCTGAAACTGATACCTGTAAACGGGATTCTCGCTATCACCTTTTTCCTGGCTGCTCTTTTCGTGGAACATCATATCGCGGACAACGTGAAGAAAGGCCTGCCCTTTTTCAAGCTCTCCAGCACCAGGCTCGTTTTCACCGGACTCCTCGTACTGACAATATCGGAGATCGTAGGCGCAGTGGTCTGGGTAGCAAATCAGAACCTACTGGCTGTGTTGATCGTGGGCTCTCTGCTGGAACACTACATTGCAAGAAACGTTGGACTGATCCGCTAAAGGCTATGCTTGCCAGCATCCCGTGAGACTCTGAATCATGATCCCGCTATGGCTCCCCTGGCTTGGAAACCTGATCCGCTGCTGAGAATAGCCTAGTTGGGCCAGAATCTCTGTTGTCTCGCTAGTCAGTGGGCGGATCGTCTTCTTCGGTCTCGTCTCGCAGAATCTCCTCTGTTAACCTATTCTCGGACCAGAAGAGTGTTCTGTTATGTTCAACTGTGGCGTGCCTTGGTTGGTTACACAATGCTTGTCGCAGGAGAAGAACCGACTTGGCGAGAGAATAACATGATGGCTGAAGATGACTCCGGCGAAGAGGAAAAAACAGTGCTAGAACCCCGCTTTGAAGTGGAACTGACAAGTGTTGAGAAATCTAAACTTGGCGACCTTCTCGATCTTATGTCAAGATTCCTAGAATCGCCGGGAAACGTCCTGCTCATACAAGGTGCCCCGGGCACTGGGAAAACAACCCTCGCCCTTGAACTTCTCAACAAGATGAAAGGAACTCGCATCGGTCCTCACACAATTTCTGCCAACAAGGTCTACGTATCAAGCCGGGTCTCTTCCTCGAAACTGCACCGACACTTCCCGGGGGTTCATGAAGTGCTCGATTCTATGTCTGGAAAAGAGACAGCGGGGAGCGGGACGCGGCTAGGAGGAGATGGCCGAATAGCAGGAGCGGCGAATATTGTTGGCAGGATTCTTACGTTGAAGCGAGCCAAGCAGAAAGGCATCATAGTTGTAGACAGTTGGGAAGGTGCAGTAGCGAACGCGACGGAGGAACAACGTAATGCAATGGAAACAGCGATCTTTCAGGACTTGGAAGAGAGCAAGCTAAGCGCAGTAATTGTGAGCGAAAGCGAAAATTCTCCGAAGCTCGACTATTTAGTAGATGGCATCGTTACACTGTCTCTATCCCACTTGGAAGATAGGACTGTGAGGAGTGTAATTGTCAACAAGCTTCGCGGGTTCAGGCTTCACACACAAGGGGCGCTGTTTTCACTCGATGGGGGCAAGTTCACGCTCTTACCCAGAGTCGAATACCACTTCGGCCAGAACGGGTCTTTGAATCCCAGACTATTGAGTCCTGTTCGTAATACAGAGGGCTCCTATTCAACCGGCAGCCCGGACCTTGACGTATTGTTGGACGGCGGAGTCATGAAAGGCTCATCTCTTCTGTTAGATGTGAATAGCACCGTCTCACCACACTCCGTGAAGCTTCTCCTCGACATCATGGCAGCCAATTTCATCAATCAAGGAGGGACCGCCTTCATAATTCCCTACAGCATATTCAGCTCACAAAACGAGGCTGAGTCCCTAAAGGCGTATGTCGGAGACCAGGTGCTTAGGGAGAAGGTCCGCATCGCAGAGTTCAACCAGGCTCTTCCCGATGAAAAATGGCGAGTGAAGCTTTCAGGCAAGCTAACAGAAGATCTGGCCTCGTTCAATAATGCATGGAACGAACTCGGAGCCATCTCATCCGCGAGGATGATGAAATACGATTTCGATAAGACAGTGCAGCTTTACGGTGAAGCCTTAGGGCTACCGGGCCTCGCCGAAATAGGGGCAGGCATACGTGATTCAGGGGCCCTCAGCATCGGTGTAATATCACGACCAACCAGCTTCAGGGAGGAACTTCTGAGAGCAGTTGACTACCACTTGAAGATGCAGACAGTTAACGGGTCACTGCTAATCTATGGGGTCAAACCGATTACAAACGTTCACGGCGTAAGATTCGGCTTTGAACGAGGCTACCCTAGACTGTCTTTGACCGAAATCGTCTAGTTGATGCGGGCCAGAAGGGGCACGAAGAGGTTACCGCTTGTCTCTCATGCTGGAAACGCTAGGCGTATCCGGTCGTTCCCTCGCTTGTTTCATCACGTAGTCTGAGCTATCCATGCGTACTAACCTAATGCCTGGGTTTCAACTGGCCGTTGACTACTGGTTCGACCGTGTCCTGCAAGGAATGGGTGGACCGATCCGGGACTGGATCTATGATTTCCTGAGCAAGAAGGGCATTAGTCGAGAGGATATCCCCGGCAGATTTGAGGACGTTGTGAAGACATTGATGGAGAGGTTAGGGACGAGTGCTCGGGTCATCGCTTACAGGACAATAGTTGAGCTGTACAAGGAGTTCGCCCTGCCCCCGAATTTCGACTATGACGATTCACTGCCGGACAGGTTTGTCTATCTCAAAGAGAGAGTTGTATCGGATCGGCTGCATCCGACGACCCCTAGTCTAAGATTCCCAACCTAGCAGGCGTCTTTCAGCGGAAGTCGTGAACTAACGTTTCTCTAGTCCGCAACACCTAGATGGGAGATGAACAGGGGGGTCCTAGGTGGATTGTTCTAGAAACGAAGATACGATGGCGTTGAATTCTTCGGGTCGGGACATGTTGGCGATATGGTCCGCACCCCTTATGACGCTGAGCTTCGATCCGCGTATTAGTTCGTGCAGTCTCTTGGTCATCGACTGCATACCCTTCACGTCTTGGTCCCCCACGATTAGCATCGTGGGCATATGAATCTGATTCAGCTTCGTGAAGGCCGGTGGCTCAGGGGACTTTTGTAGCCTGTGCGGAGGATTCTTGTGAATGTGTGAGTTAGCCGTTGCTATGCTGAGAATTCGACCCTTGCTCGCCGTTCCTTGGGCAGAGGCCCAAATCTCAAGGTCCATTTTGACAGCGTCGTCTATTCTGTTCTCACTAATTGCAAGATCCTGCAGGTCCCCCTTCTTATCAAGCTCTTTCCACTCCCTATCTTCCTCCGGACCCGAGCTCTTGTAGCCGCGTATCCCGGGCGAGACAAGAATCAGAGAGTTGACCATCGCGGGGTGCACAGAGGCAAAGTCGAGTGCGATTCGACCACCGTTGGAGACGCCAAGAATATTGGCGCTCTCAATGTTGAGGTGCTTGAGCAGAGCAAACAGATCTTCTGCGTCTGAATACTCTTCACTAGGCCTGCTTGATCTTCCAAATCCTCTCACGTCATACCGTATGACTCGCTTTCCCTTCGCGAATAGCTGGAACTGGTCGTCCCACATTCTGCTGTCGAGAAACCCAGCGTGTACAAACACAAGAGGGGTCCCTTCGCCGGCGGTTTCGTAGTACAGGTTTCCTCCGCGAACGGGTAGATAGCTCATTTACGCTGCCCGGTTTGCCGCGACGTAGTATTGTTCTTTGGGAACTTCTTGTATGACGACTATCGTCTGGTCCCGTGGCGCTTTCGCGATCTTCTCCACGGCATCTGTGATCGCCTTGGCCAGATCGTCTTTCTGCTGTTGCGTTCTTCCGGGATACATCAAAACCCTAACAATAGGCATAGAAATGGACCAAGCGTTTCCTATTCAAGAAAGTTTGCATGGTTACGAGATTGGTTGCGCCTTTCAACGAGAGGGTTCATGATTTCCACTTCTCCATTGGGTGGAGCCGTGGATTTCTCCCTGTAGAACATCGTAGGCTAGTGGTCCGTCTCTGTCGTCGACGACCATTATGATGTCTCCGTACCCTAGAAACGCGTCTAGGATGTTGATGCCGTTTCTGAACAGTAGCTCGGTGATGTAGGATGCTATTCCAGGGGTCATCTCCGCGCGAGGCAAGAGGTTGAGTGTTAACTTGGCCACGTTCGCCTGTGTCGTAGCTTCTCGAAGATGCTCTAGTCTTCCTCGAACTCGTGCGTAGTCCTCTCCTGGCAGGATAAGTTTGATCGAGTTTGAGAGCGGGAAGATATGCGGGAACTCGGAAAGATCGCCCCAGACTTCTGATAATTCTTTGATTATGGTTGAGAACTGGGTCTTTGGCGCTCTTATCGTCACATCGACTATGCCACTGGAAAGGGAGATTCTCGCGTCTTTGAGGACTCTTGAGGCGTCAGGGCTTTTGTCGTTGGATAGGGTGTCGGAGAATCTCTTGATCGCTACGACCAAGGTGTTGATGGTTGCCTCTTTTCCGCTTAGTTGTTTGACTTGTGGTTGGATGAGTTGTGCGAGGGAGTGGAAGTTCATGAGCTTCATTTTCAAGCATTGGTAGATGGGGTAGTTTCTTGTCAGGATCTCGCGTACCGCTTCTGGAACGCTGACGCTGTTTCTCTGGGCTGACAATTCTTTGTGACTCTCTTGTGTAATATATGGTGGGTCTGGAATAAAAGTCTTATAAGCAAGTAATGGGTGTTACTGTATTGCAATAAAATGCAGTAGAAAAAACAACAATGCAAACCAATATGAATTTCCCGACCTACGTGTTTGCGACCGTTATTCCGGGCCGCAGCACCAACGTGGTTGAGGAGCTAAAGCGAAACAGCCAGATTGACGTCATCGCACCGGTCACAGGCCGATATGACCTAGTTCTACGCCTGAAACCAAACACACCACACAACGTATACCAGACAGTCAAAGAAATCCGCAGTATTCACGACATACGCACAACCGACACTCACACGGGCTTCGACGGTATTCAGCCCACTAAGAAGCTTGAGAACCAAATGGCTCTCGGCTTTTCCTTATTGACCTGTGAGAACACTTCCAGCGAGCAAGTCATCAAGCAGCTCAGCAGCATCCCAGGCTTCGTAGAAGCATCTACGGTACCCGGACAGTTCGACATCGTCGCCCTCTGGCAAGCAAGAACCTCTGAAGACATTGTGAAGACTTCCGTTGAGAAAGTTAGTAACCTCGAAGGCATCTTCAAGAGCGAGACACTTCTCGCTTATGCACCGTTCTTCAAAGCGTAATCATCCAATAATAGCTCTGTCAACCTCCCCCCTTTTTAGACCCCCGAATAGATCCCGATCGCAACGATCAGTATCACCTGAGAACGATCTCAAGTTTACCATAGGATTCGAGAAGAGCGCGGTTCCCCAAGGAGCTTTTTTCCGGACACCTGGGCGGGACCCCGCAAGACGTGGACCGATGACTGTATCCTATTCTTTGTGTTTCCTTGATTCGAACCGTCTCTGCCTACGACTACGCCTGCTCTTACCGTTGTGCGCAGGTTGACGACGTTTCCTCGCAATCTCTGCCATGATGGAACTAGTCACTCTGCTTCCTGGAAATGTGGTGAGAGTGGAATGATGGAAGCTAAGTTTTCCCAGAACTCTTTCAACTGTTTACAGCAGACACGCAAAGGGTCATACAGGTGTACCGGAAGTCTCGACTGGAGAGCTAGAAATGGCCGGTCATCACCCCGTCGAACACGGAAAATCTGCACCCTCTACACCCGCGGGTTGGGTCGATTATTGGACAGCTTACTACAACAAGAGTGCTCAACTGAAACGTGCGAGCCAGGAGAGCTGGAATGCTACCCGAGAGATATGGAAACGGAAGCTTGTCCAAGCCAGGAGGATACGCTGTCAAAAGTGCATCGAGATCGTCAAGCTCTGGCTCAGAACCTACGGGTACGGACCCGAAAGACGCGTCCTGAAGGAGCGCCTCTCCCAGCGCGGCAAGACAAGAAAAACAACCTTCTAGACTCGCCTCTTCGCTCGTTTCTGGTTCTCAGCAATACGCTCCTTGACAAGTCTCTTCACAAGCGCGGCCGGGACCGGCTTGTCAGGCGTGAAGTGGATCGTGGCACCGCTGACCTCGTACCCTTTGAGTTCTCTGGCTCGCATGCGCGCCAGTTTGGGAATCATGCTGGAGCTCATCGTGAAGAACGAGCAATGCTTCTTGGCCGCTCCGAAGCCGACCAGAGGATTCCCTTGGTACTTGAGAACCGGAATCCTGTAGCTGACCACTTCGGTTGTATCGGGTGCTGCGGCCTTGATGATCTTGCGAAGCTTTTCGAGAGCGCCCCTCACTTCCTCTGGTAGCGCTGAGAGATAACTGTCAACGCTCTCTGCTGGAGGGCTCTTCCTCAGGGTTCAGCTGTTCTCTACCATCGTCCAGCAATCAAGTTCTGATAGGCAGAGGCTATTAGGGGTCCAAGTACGGGTGCTTTTTCGGTTTCCTGATCGGATCAGTTTCCGGCAGACTTATATGATTTCCAGCGTGTAAATGTATCAAACATCTAAAATATCTCATCAGGGGTCATTTTTCACGACCCCGTGTAACCGGGAAAATAGGTGTAAAACCAAAAAATTGTCGTCGATAAAAGTGATGGTAGCGTTCGGACAGCAGACTTTCGACTTGATAGATACGGAGGCCAAGGAGCGTGGAGTCACAGTTCAAGAGCTACTGCGAGCCGTCATCATACCCGACTGGTTCAGAACACACGGCGAGCTATTGACCAAGAT
>WNFT01002240.1_pt1 | contig 18377 bp, 14 predicted proteins | sample 5400191 | NCBI WGS metagenome assembly WNFT01 (sample SAMN13153359, study PRJNA577476) | soil metagenome | isolation source: 80 cm saprolite under Madrone tree | place: USA:California | collected 2016-06-14 | reverse complement strand
GTAAACGGAGTGGCGCGTGATAGCCGGTGCGAAAATTGCATGGTGCACTGCGGCTATGAACCTACCGCAAGTTTGGGTCTGCAGGCACAGCGCGGCGATACGTGGAAAACCGTTAAATTCAATTTCGGTCCGAAGCCGAAGCCAACCGGGCTTGGCAGCGAAGTTCTTGCTTTTAACGGAGTGACTTCTGGTAACGGACATCTCACGGGCAAACGTGCCGAGGTTTCAGCGCAGGCATCATAAGATCGACCTTCATCGAATCGACAAAGATCGACATTATGAAGCGGTCCTCTGACGTAATCGCTTTGCCGAGCGCACGACCGGATCTTGCGCAGTCATATTCCGCAAGCGAGTCCGGGATTGCACAAGCCATCAGTCGGGCACAGGAAAATCTCTTGCGGCAACAACGACCGGACGGTCACTGGTGTGGCGAGCTGATGGTGGATAGCACGCTTTGCTCCGATTACGTGCTGTTCATGCATTGGTGTGGCGACGTCGATCCACAGCTGCAACAGCGTTGCGTGCGTCATATTGTGAGACGGCAACTTCCCGATGGTGGCTGGAATATTTATTACGGTGGTCCGAGCGAAGTTAACGCGTCGGTGAAAGCGTATTTCGCCCTCAAACTCGCGGGTTGTTCGGCGGACGCGCCGTTTATGCAGGACGCCCGTGCTAACATCATGCGGTTAGGCGGCATCCCGCAGATGAACACTTTCAGCAAACTTTATCTTGCGCTCCTCGGCCAATTTCCATGGAAATATTTGCCAACAATCCCGGTCGAGATGGTCCTGTTGCCAAGCTGGGCGCCGTTTCACATCTATAAGATGTCATCCTGGAGTCGCGCTATGCTGATGCCGCTGTCCATCATCAGCCACTTCAAACCAACGCGGGTTTTGCCTGGTGAAAAGCAGTTGCACGAGCTCTACCCGCTTGGCACCGAGCAAACCGATTTGCGGCTACCACGGAGCGAACCTTTCTGGACTTGGCGCAATTTCTTTCTCCGGGTCGATGATACTCTAAAATTCCTGCATCCGCTGCGGGTTCGACCTATGCGCCGACGTGCGCTTGAAGAAGCGGAACGGTGGATGCTCGAGCGCATCGGCGAAGGGAGTGATGGCCTCGCGACCGTTTTTCCGGCGATGCTGAACTGTCTGATCGCATTGCGCGCCCTCGGGTATTCGAAAAAAAATCCGGTCTACGTGAAGGCGGAAAAAGATTTCGCCGGACTATTTGTTGATGATTCGGAGGATTTTCGCATTCAACCTTGTTTCTCGCCGGTCTGGGACACCGCGATCAACATTATCGCCCTGGCGGAATCCGGCGCATCCCCGGAGCACCCCGCGCTGCAAAAGGCCGCCGAATGGCTGGTCAAGAAGGAAGTGCGGATGCGTGGCGATTGGACGGTGAACAATCCGCATCCCGAAGCGAGTGGCTGGGCGTTCGAATACGATAACGTTTACTATCCGGATACCGACGACACCGCGATGGTGTTGATGGCGCTGCGCCTGGTGCGTCCGCAAGATCGACATTCGCTCGACGAACTGTTTCGCCGCGCAATTGGATGGCAACTCAGTTTCCAATGCAAGGATGGTGGCTGGGCTGCGTTCGACAAAAACGTGACAACCCAGTGGCTGGAAGACGTGCCTTTCGCCGATCACAATGCGATTCTCGATCCAACTTGCAGTGATCTGACCGCGCGCACGCTCGAGCTTTTTGGCTACATCGATTTCGACCCGAATCATCGGTCGGTGCGAAACGCTCTCAAATATCTGATCGAGACACAGGAAGATGACGGTTCGTGGTACGGTCGTTGGGGCAGCTGCCAGAACGATGACGGTGGCTGGGGAGAAACCTGCGCGACCTACGAAAATCCAGCGGCTAAAGGCATTGGGGAGAGTACAGCGTCGCAAACAGCGTGGGCGGTAATGGGGATTTGCGCGTGCGGCGACCTTGATCGGTCCAGCATTCAGCGCGGCCTGCGTTACTTGCTGAGCTCGCAACAATCCGATGGATCATGGAAGGAGCCGCAGACCACCGGCACTGGATTTCCCGGTGTGTTCTATTTGAAATACGACATGTATCGACAGAATTTTCCGCTGCTTACTCTGGCGACATATGTAAATTATCGCTCCGGCCTAGGCCATCAGCCGAGTGTTTATCGCTACAACGTGTAGGGTTCGGCGCGGGTTTCGGTCGCGACAGATCGGCAATCACAACATCGACCGGTTCTTGTCGTCTGACAATTGACCTCTATTGTTCGTGGCCTAACGTCATCATTATGGCTTACGAATTACCAAAACTATCCTATGCTTACGATGCTTTGGAGCCGCACATCGACGCGCGCACGATGGAGATCCATCACACCAAGCATCACCAGACCTACATCACCAATGTCAACAACGCGATCAAAGGCAAAACCGATCTTGAGAAGAAATCAGTGGAGGATTTAATCAGCGATCTAAGTGCTGTCCCGGAAGATATTCGCACAGTGGTACGAAATAATGGCGGCGGGCATGCCAATCATTCCTTCTTCTGGAAAATCATGGGCCCGAACGCTGGCGGCGAACCGAAGGGCAAACTCGCCGATGATATTAAGTCCGCGTTCGGAAGTTTCGATGCATTTAAAGAGAAGTTCGCTACAGCTGGGACCGGTCGCTTCGGCAGCGGTTGGGCGTGGTTGATTAAAAACAAAAGTGGAAAGCTTGAAGTCATATCCACCCCGAACCAAGACAGCCCGCTCATGGACGGAAACACCCCGATCCTCGGAGTGGATGTTTGGGAACACGCCTATTATCTCAATTACCAAAACCGCCGGCCCGACTACATCAAGGCTTGGTGGAACGTCGTGAATTGGGACGCAGTCGCCAAAAATTATAGCTAGTGCTCGATCTAGCTTCTTACTGTAGCGGCGGTCTGTGACCGCCGCTAAACTTGTACGTGATTCGGCGGTCGTGGACCGCTGTCGCAGAAGAAGAAGATGGCTTATCTAAATGAAAATTATCTCAAGCTTCAGGCGGGATATCTGTTTCCCGAGATCGCGCGACGCGTCCGCGAGTTTTGCGAAGCCAATCCGGAAGCGGCCAAACGATTGATTCGTTGCGGAATTGGTGACGTAACCGAGCCGCTCCCGCACGCGGCTATCGACGCGATGAAACGCGCAGTCGACGAACTCGGGAAACGCGAAACATTTCGGGGTTACGGACCTGAACAAGGCTACGAATTTTTGAGATCGACAATCGCCCAGCTCGATTATCGCTGCCGTAACATCGACATCGCTAATGACGAGATTTTTGTCTCCGACGGGTCGAAATGCGATTGCGGATACATTCTCGATATTCTCGGCGACCAAAACAAAGTCGCGATCCCCGATCCGGTTTATCCGGTTTATGTGGATACCAACGTCATGGCCGGTCACACCGGACCAGCGCGTAAAGATGGCAGTTACGAAGGGATCATTTATCTGCCCTGCACCGCGGAAAATAATTTCGTCCCTGAGCCGCCAAAGGAACATGCCGACCTTGTTTACCTTTGCTTCCCGAACAATCCTACGGGCGCAGTCGCATCTCGGGAAAAGCTTTCGCGCTGGGTTGAATATGCGCGTGCACACGAAGCGATTTTGCTCTTTGACGCCGCCTACGCGGCGTACATTTCGCAGCCGGAAATTCCGCATTCGATTTTCGAAATTCCGGGCGCTCGCGAGTGCGCGATTGAATTCCGCAGTTTTTCCAAGAACGGGGGTTTCACTGGAGTGCGCTGCGGGTTTACGGTTATGCCAAAGTCGCTTCTCGCGCGGACGGAAAACGGCCAGCGATTGTCTCTTTATCAACTATGGCATCGACGCTGGAGCACAAAGGCGAACAGCGTGAGTTATCCCGTGCAGCGCGGCGCGGAGGCGCTTTATACCCCGCAAGGCCGCGAGCAGGTCTATGCGCTCATTGATCACTATATGGGCAACGCGAAAACCTTGCGTGAAGCTGCGGCCAAGACTGGCATTGAAGCATTTGGCGGAGTGAACGCGCCTTACATTTGGGTAAAAACGCCGAATGGCCTGACGAGTTGGGAAACGTTCGATCGTATGCTGCGTGATATAAACGTGGTCGTCACGCCGGGTAGCGGTTTCGGCGCGCAAGGCGAAGGCTATTTTCGAATCTCTGCTTTCAACAGCCGAGAAAATGCTGAAGAGGTGGCGCGTCGTTTGAAAAGTTTTCGCTAACGTCCGCAGCGATATAGCCAAGGCCGGCATATAGCCTCGCCCTTTACAGCGCCACCGCGTGGCAAGCAACGAAGCGACCACGGAATTTGGAAACACTCTTGTCGATCTATTCGAGGCGCGTAACGTTCGAGCCTCAAGAAATTCCGCGTGTCTGTTCCTGAACAAAATCTGCCGCAGCTCTATCGTTTTTGTTTCCTGATGCTAGGCGATTCAGGCAAAGCCCAGGCGGTCTTTCAGACGACTTTGCATGAGGCAGCGCGACGAGCAGCCCATGAGGGATTGCCGAATGAGCGGTTTTGGCTTTTTCGCGACGCGCGTTGGCGTTGTTTGGAAGCAAGCGAGACCGGTCTCCAGGCCGAACCACTCGAAATGGAGGAGCGGGAGATAACTGCAGAAGCCGCGTCACAGATTCAGCGGCTTGAGCCAATACAGTTAGCAATTTGGATCTCAGCTGCGCCCGAACCGCAGAGGACGGCGCTGGCATTCTTTTATCTCGATGAATTTGATTACAGCGAGATTGCTGATCTGGCGGAATTGAAACTGAGCGAGCTTTCTCGATTGCTAGCGGTGAGCCGGCGACAGTTTCAAGCCTGGCTGGATGCCACGTTCCCCGAGGGGCCGACGGTATGAAAACGCGGCGACTATCACGCCGACAACGCGCGCTTGCGAATTGCGCGCCCGTGAGTGAGGAGCGAATACGCGACCGTTCCATGCGCGCAGCGGTGCTCCGCGCTCGCGGCTCCAATGGATTTGCAAATCAACAGAGCTTCGATCGCGCGGTGGCCACGTTGGTTCGTGCTATCCCCATTCCACCGGAGGCAGCCGAATGGTTTTCCCGTAAAGAGCTGATCGCTCCTTCGAAATGGACGTGGAAGAAGACGGCGCGCAATCCAGCTGTTCTCGCGATCGGGATTGCGCTGGTGGTAATCGCAGGCGTGTTTGTCTTCAATTTCGTCGGCAGGCTGAGTGATTTTCCAGGATCGGGAACGGCACGGAAATTATTAAGTATCGCAGGCTCGACACGATCGGTTCTCCTCGATCCGGTGGCTGGTGATGCGGGAACGTTGAGCGACTTGTTTTTTCTAAAACACGGGCTGGAACATTACGACGTGCCGGAGGAATTCGCCGATTTTCGTACAATCGGATGCCGCGTTTTCGATGATGATGAAGCGCGTCGCGTCGCGCAAATTTGGGTGATCGAGAAGCAGATGCAGTTCTTCCTTTTCCCAGCGGAAAGAAACGCCAAGACTGGCGCGGTGTTGCAGTTCCCGGGGTGGCGTTACGTTCGTCAAGAAGGCTGGGTTGGAGCGGTCATGGTGCGTAACGGGGTCTGCTTCATGGCTGCGCTTCGCGGTCGTGAAAAAGACCTCGCGCCATATATTTCGAAGACGAAGCAGTAAGATTGACGGCGTTGACATGCTGCGATGTGCCGTTGAACCTTTTCGCCGCAACGCCAGGGTAGCTCAGCGGTAGAGCAGGGGACTCATAAGCCCTTGGTCGGGAGTTCAATTCTCCCCCCTGGCAGGTTTTTCAAAATGGCATGGGTTTACACTATTCGTGGTTCCACCGGGCGGCATTACATTGGTTCAGCTATTGATTGTAATGCGCGATTTGCGCAGCATTTGCGCGGTCATACCGCAACCACTAAGCGACTCGGCAATTCGCTCGAAATCGTCGCCAACAAGGAAGTTCCAACTCTTGCAGAAGCGTGAGAAATTGATTAAAGCGAAAGAAGAATCCTAAGCTCGCGATGTACCATTTACAGCGGTAGAGCTGCCCCGAAAGCATTCGGGGTCGGTCGGGAGTTCAATTCTCCCTCCTGGCAGGATCGTTTTAGATTTTCGTTGTTGGGGATTTCCGATTGCACGTAGCTCCGTACAGTCCATCCCGATCGCAGAGGTCGTTAGTCCGAATTTTATTCGACGTTGGATGTTGGCCGTTGGACGTTGTGTTGCGTCTTAGCGATGAATCAGGAGAGCTTTCTTGGAAACCTTTTCGGGCGCGGAAATTCCTATTGGTTGACACGCTTTGTCATTCTTCGCCTGCTCGGGTTTGTTTACGCGGTTGCATTTCTCATAGCTGCGCAACAACTCGTTCCGTTGATCGGTGAACATGGCCTCACACCCGCAAATCACTTTCTCGCTTCAATCCACACCCAGCTTGGTTCGGGAATGGCCGGCATGCTGCAAGTGCCGACGCTTTTCTGGTTCGGAATCTCCGACCACGCATTGTTGATCTTTGCATGGTTCGGTTTCGGTTTGTCGCTTATTGTTCTGGCTGGATACGCCAACGCCGTCCTCCTCGCCATTCTCTGGGCGATGTACATGTCGATCGTGCACATTGGCCAAATTTGGTACGGTTACGGCTGGGAAATTCAGCTGCTTGAAACCGGGTTCTTATCGATCTTTCTTTGTCCCCTTATTGACGGCCGCCCGTTTCCGAAATGCCGGCCACCGTTGCTCGTCATCTGGCTCTTTCGCTGGCTCGGCTTTCGCATCATGATCGGCGCCGGTCTCATCAAACTGCGGGGCGATCCCTGCTGGCGTGATCTCACCTGTCTTTATTATCACTACGAGACGCAGCCGATCCCGAATCCTCTCAGTCGCTATCTGCATTTCGCGCCGCATTGGTTCCTTCAATTCGAAACGGCTTGGAACCATTTCATCGAATTGATCGTGCCGTGGTTCTCTTTTGGCCCGCGCGCCGCTCGACATATTGCAGGCGTATTGCTCGTCAGTTTTCAAGTCGTTCTCATCATTAGCGGCAATCTTTCATTCCTAAATTATGTCACGATCATTCCATTTCTCGCCTGCGTCGATGATACATTCCTGCGCCACGTTCTACCGGCGCGCCTCGTCAATCGCGCCGAACGAGCGGCGCAGCAGTCGGAACCGTCGCGCATCAACAATACGATCGCGGTCGCATTGTCGATCTTGGTGATCTATTTGAGTGCCGCGCCGGTGCTAAATCTCGCTTCTGGACGGCAATTGATGAATTATTCCTACGATCCGCTCGATCTTGTGAACACCTACGGCGCATTCGGTGCCGTTGGCCGCGAACGCCCGGAAATTATTTTTGAAGGAACCGAGGAAGCACTGATCACCGGCAACACGCAGTGGAAGGAATACGAATTCGACGCGAAACCGGGTCATCCGAACCGGCGGCCGCCGTTCGTGGCGCCGTATCAACCCCGAATCGATTGGCAAATCTGGTTCGCGGCCATGGCGTCACCCGCCGAATATCCGTGGACGCTGCATTTCGTCTGGAGACTTCTCCACAACGATCGTGGCACGCTCTCGCTCCTCTCCAATAATCCATTTCCCAACGCGCCGCCACATTACATCCGCGCGCGGCTTTACCGTTATCGATTCTTACCGATTGGCGATCGAGCGTGGTGGAAACGCGAACCGATCGGCGAATGGCTGCCCGCTCTATCTACCGAGGATCCTGAATTCCGTCGTATCCTCACCGCGATGGACTGGCTCGATTAGAGACCGCGTTCTTTCAATCGAGTGATTGTTTCACGCAACATTCGGTAACCGAAGTGTCCTTGCCGCACGCGGAGCAGCTCCGATCCGCGCCATTTCTGTTGAATCGTCTCAAGGTCTGCTGGCCGGGCAATTGAATCGAATTCGCCCGCGACAAATAAGATGCGGTCACCATTGCACAGCGGTTGATTGTGCATCGGCGAGCTCAGATGAAAATGACGTGCTACAAGCGACGGTTCAATCTTCGCCCGGCGCAGTTCCCGTCGCATAAAACGCGCGCCCGGATTTTCCCAGATTGCATGCTCGACGTTTACGATCGGCGCCATCAATGCAACGAAGCGGAAATCGCGCTCGACCATCGCGAGGAGCGCACCGATCCAACCGCCATAGCTTGTTCCGAGCACGCCAAACTCGCGGCAACCGCGGTCGCGCAACGCTGCTATTAATTGCCGCACCTCGATCACCCCCTGACGCAGCCCCTCTGCGTTGCGAATGAGGTCGGCGGTGATTGCCAGTTCGCCGTTCCAGTAGCCGGGCGGCACCCGAGAATAATGATACGGCAGATGCATGAAACATGCGTTCCATCCGAGGCCGTTAAAGTGGGCAGCCCAGCGACGATAGCCGATGTGAGTTGCCGACATGAGCGCGTGTAGTATCAGCACGGTCGGCGCGCTCCAACCGCGCGTACATCGGAAAAAATCTGCGCGAACCGTGTTGTTCGCCGGAAATTTGGTACTGATCGGACTGCACCAAATGAACGTCGCGCCGTTGCCAATCTCACTCGGAGGTCCGCCATTCCGTGGGACAGCGTAAAAATCGTGCGCGGTGAGCTTCTCGCATTCCGTTACGTAGCGCTCCATTTCATCGCGGCTGCGTGCATGCAGGCGGTGCCGTGACTGCAGCAAGTTCATTGACGCGCACATGAGTGAATCGATCGCTGTCGCAGCCATACGCCGGAAAGGATGACCGAAATTACGAGGACTTTTCGGTGCATCGAAACCCATTCGTTCACGCGGCGGATGCGGCAAATCGTCAGGTGTGAGTGAAAACTCTTCGCGCAACTCAGCGTATAGAATTTCAAATGCTGCAGCCAGTTCGCGGTCGATACAGGCCCGCGCGGCAGACTTCTCCAAATTCGGAAAATGCGGAATCGGATTGCCAAATGCGATCCAGATCGGGGTGCGTCGCAGCGGCAGCCAGTTTTTCTTTGAGTAGAGGCGGTCGCTGCCGATTATCACGCACGGCAGAATCGGAACTCCAGAGATGTGCGCCAGCGTCGATGCCCCAGGTCGCAACGGCGCGCCTTGAAGCAGCGAGCGGGCTCCGTCACGAATGCCACCCTCGGGAAAAAGGCCGACAATCCGGCCCTGTTTGAGCCGCTGGATCGCGGAGCGGATCGTTTTCCGATCGGCCCGATGTCGGTCCGCCGGGAATGCATCGACGGCTCGCAAAAGAAATCCGAGCACCGGGAGCGGAAAAAACTCCGCCATTGCCATCCAGTCGATCTTTCGCCGCACGACCGAGGAAATGATGAATGGATCGAAATGGCTGATGTGATTTGCCGCCAAAAGAAATCCGCCATCGCGATTCGTCTTTTCCTGGCCGATTACCCGAACCTGTGACGAGTAACCAAACAGTAATTTCATCGACAGCGCTGCAATGCGATTGGCAACAGAATGGAAGAATGAGCGCACAAAATGCGAATTGATCGGCAAATTTGCTGGAGGCAAACGACCAAAGCAAATTGGAGCGATAACCGCAATTTGGCTGCCCGTTTCGAATCTGATGTGAGATGTTCTCACCTACGCGATTTGTCTTCCTCGCCGGGGTCTTTGTATTCTTGACTGCGGTGCCTGTCCAAGGCACTGAAGAATTTGCAAATCCGCCGCGGCCATTTCCGGTCGTGATTGGTGAACAGATCGCAGCCAACCTGGTCGATTTGATCTTTTTGTTCGATCGAGTGGTGAGCGATCCTCCGACCGCGAGAACCCCGGATTACCGCGAACGGGTTTCACAAGCTTCGTCTCCATTCTACAACGATTATCTGGAGTACCGACAAGGCAGGATCGACCGAGCCGAACTGGTGCGCCGATTGCCGCACGTGGCGATGGTAGGCGACAGTCTGACGCAACATTTTTATATATCGTCACCCATCAGCTTGTTTTGGCGAGCCAGAACCCAACGCCGGAAGAACTGGTTCCTCGATACAGATCCTGATCCAGCAAGCATCTGGAGTGTGTACGAAAGATTGGAAACTTTCACACCACTTGTCGCTACGGAGTACAATGGTGCTGGCGCGCTGGTTGCGCCGATCCGAGCAAGCGAAGGCATGCGCAGAAGGATCGTCCGAACGCGCAATCTGTCCGGACAAGCGCGTCAAATCCTGCGCAACAAAAGATTTCCAGATCTGATCATGATTTGGATTGGACATAATAACCTTGATTGGGTGGAAGGGCTCTCGCCGAACGAACGGGAGCATCCCGAAGAGCGCTTGCAAGAAATCGCAACGCAGTTTCGACAAAACTACACCGAGCCACTGCGGGAGCTGATCGATCGCGCAAAAACGGAGAATCACAAGGTGGCGATCGTCGTCTTCGGACTGGCGAATCTCGACACATTTTTTAAAGCGCGGCGAAAGGCAAAGGCGCTTCACGCGAGGAATCCGGCGCTCTATCCGTATTTCGAAAGCGGCAATCGCAGTTTCGAATCGCTGAAACCGCCTTATCAGAACAACATGGTCCGGCTTAGTTTAATGTTGAACGGCGAAATGCGATCGATGATCGGCAATCTGGATCGGCAGCTAGCGCACAGTTCTAACGTTCGTGTCCAATATTCTGATGCCCTGGCAAAAGTGAATTTTAGTCGCGTGGAGTTGATCAACGCCGCAGACGCGTGGCATCTGTCAGTCGAAGGCCACAAAGCTTTGGCTGCAGCCGCCTTTAGCGCACTCGGTCCAAGTCTCGCATTTCTGGGAATAGAACAGAGGCCGATGTCCAGGCATCAAGTTGTGTTCAAGAATGATCGCGCACCCGTTGCAGCAGTTTCTCCACGGTGATGCAATCGCGCCAATGCCATCAAGCTGGCCGTGCTTCGCGTGGATGCCAACCTCGCGGAAACCGACCGATTTCATAAGCGCACGGCTGGCGGTATTTCGGACAAAAATTCGTGAGACTACTTTCGAGAAGCCGGTTGCTTGCGCGATCTCGAACGTAGCGCTTCCAGCGCACGCGACGGGCTTGCTGGGATGCGAGCGCAGGATTACTCCCGGGTTCAGGCGATCCAATCACAGGAGAGAAGATCAAAATTGTCGATCAACTCGGCGAAGAAATAGAGCAATGAAAAACCATATCGTGCGGGCCATTGTCTGGCTGGTCCACCCAGTTTCGCTGCGCAGGTCTTCAGCTCTTTCTTGAAGAACTGAGCCAGATGCGACCGGACTTTGTCTGTTAACTGCAGCTTTTCCATCCCGGCCCAACTGTTGTAATCTGCCGTCAGTCGATCGCTTCGCTTGTCCAGATTGGCACCCAGGAAATGGAGGATGGAGCGCCGCAGTTCAGTGGGATTTCTTTGCAGGTCATCAAAGAAGTACACACGGAATAGGTCCGGACGGACATGGCGTTTCCATCGCGCAACGGTCGCGCTGGGATACGAGCGCAAGAGCATCCCTCGGCGGAGGAAATTCCGATTCACGTCGTCGATATCGGTCACGTCAAACGGCTCAATCTGGCGGTAACACACTTCCATGGACAAGTGCGACCACGCTCTCTCAACCGGGTCGCGCGCCAGAAAAATCACCTTTAAATTCGGGAAATGCTCGACGATTCGTCGAATGACCTCATCGCTCAGCGTCGAATAGGTCGGCGTGATGTCGCCGGAGAGGAGCGATGCTTTGGGTTCGAACAGCTGGGCATAATTCTCAAGGTCGATACACGGTTCGGCACTGAGGCTCTTCATGCTCTCCAGAAAGCGAAGATCGCGCTCGTCTCTGCAACGCGGAGGGCGTGCGCGTTGAACCCTGCTCAGTTCATCAAAATAATGCAGTTCCTTTATAGGAGGCATCCAGAAATCCGGATGCGAGTCGAGTTGTTGATAAAGCCACGTTGTTCCAGCTTTCTGAGCGCCCACACACAAGAAATCAGGGCACGCATCGCCGGCCGATGAGTGCTTGTCTTCCCCATAGCGGTCGTTACTTGCGCGAGATTTGAATGGCCAGGTCCAACGCACGTCGTATTATTTTCCAGCCTGCCCTTAAAAAGCAAGCCGGAACGCAAGACACGGTTGGACGATGAATGTTGGACGTTTCCTCAGCCGATGAAGCTTCTCTGGTCTATCTGGAAATGTTCGCAGCCCCTCGACCTGATGTTTGGCCTGCTTTATCGGGCCGCGAACGCAAGGGAGTGAACATGAAATTGACGCGATCGGGTTTGCTCGCGCGCTTTCGAAAGATGTCTTGATCTCTTCGTCGGTGAAACAACGGTCTTTTTTCGGAGTGCTCCAGCGTTCTTCATCGTTGCTTCTGTCCAACGGTACGCATCTGCTTTGCAGTATTTTCAAAAGCACTGGCGTTGCCCGGATCGCCTGAAGAGTTTTTGCCCAAGCCCGGAGAGACCTGGGGAAAACGCTGGTAGGTTCTATCTTTTAAGTTACCACTTCGACGGAGCTAATTCATCACGAGTTCCCTGCATTTCTTGAGATCCAGTTTGCCGGAGGCGAGGACGGGAATCGAATCCACGTTTTGGACACGTTTGGGGATCCACAAGTTCGAGATGCCTGCTTCGTGAAGTTGTTTGCGCAGCTCCGCAAGATCGATATCTACGGCGCTGAGCAGCACGAGCGCTTCGCCTTTGGCTTCGTCCTGCACCCCCATGATGGCAATCGGACGCTCATCTCTTCCGGACAAGCCGAGGAGATCGACAATTTTGCTTTCGATTGCCTCGTGCGGCACCATTTCGCCACCGATTTTTGAAAAGCGCGACAGGCGCCCCTCGATGTAGAGGAATCCGTCTTCGTCAAACCGGCCCAGATCGCCTGTTTTCAGCCAGCCGTCGCACAAGACTTCTGCCGTTCGTTCGGGATCGAGCAGATAACCTTCGAAAATGTTTACTCCCCGCAGCCAAAGCATCCCAGTTTCGTGCAGCGAAAGTTTACGGTCCGTTTCCGGTTCGCGAATTTCCGCAGCGATGCCGGGCGCCATTTTGCCAGCCGAGCCCAAACGACTCGATAGTTGCACTTGTTCGCCCGGTTTGGTCGGTCGCGGCTCCGGCAGATTTACGCTTACCACCGGCGAAGTTTCGGTCAGCCCGTAGCCTTCAAAAACTCTTTGCTTAAAGCGTTCCTCGAAATTTTTCGCGAGATCGAGTGGCAGTTTTTCCGCGCCGGTGATGACGAGACGCAAACTACGAAGCTTGTCCGGTTCGACTTTGCGCAAGTAACCGCGCAGAAAAGTGGGCGTCGCCAGCAAGAGCGTTAATTTATATCGCTCGATCAACGCTGCGTTCTTCGCCGCTTCCAGCGGATTTGGATAAGTCACAATGCGGACGCCTTCGATGAGCGGATACCAAAGCGTGACAGTCGATCCGAAGGTGTGGAAAAAAGGCAGCGACGCGAGAATGGCGTCGTGTTTCGTCGCGTCGAGCAATTGCCGAAACTGTGAGACATTTCCGACGACATTGCGGTGGCTGATCACTACGCCTTTTGGTTCGCCGGTGGTTCCGCTTGTAAATAGCAAGACTGCTTCGGTGTGGCCGCCCGCTTTTGGAATTTTCAATAGCCGCAAAAGCAAACGCGTGGGAACCAGAATCGACATCGTCCACCAGAAACCGATCTGGCGTTTCATTGGCGGCATCAATTCGTCCAATTTCAAAACGTGTTCCGGCCATGGAAAATCTTTGAGTCGTTCCATGAATTGCGTGGCTGAAATTGCGACCCGCAAGTTGGCGCGCTTGCAGCAAGATTCATTCGCCGCGCGTCCGATCGTGAAATTAAGATCAACCGGAACTTTGCCCGCCAGAGTCACCGCCAGATTCGCCAACATCGATCCCTTGCTGGCCGGCAAAACGATGGCGATTCGTTCGTCGGAAAATTCTTTCCGAAGATGACGACTTAGTGCTGCCGCTGCGCCGAGCAACTTTGCTCGGCTCAGCTTGCTATGATCGGTTCCGTCGATCACTGCAGTCGAGAATGGTCTGTGCTTCAATCCGCGCACGCATTCTTCGGCCAGATGTCGATCCAATGATGGTCGGCGGCTGAAACAAAATTCGCCGAGCTTGAGCAATTCTTCGCGCACGGTCGGAATATCGGCGGCCTCGGCTTTGAGCGGTTTGCCGAAGGCGATGGTCACAGGGTAGGGAATCCGCTTTGGAAATTTTGTGAAGAATTTTCTGCCTTGGAATGAGAAGATCGAGCCCCAGAGTTGGTCCAGCCAGGCTGTAACGACCGGCGCGTTGGCGTGGCGCGCGATCAGTTCGTAACCGCGTTGCAAGCGCAATAAAGTCCCCGAACGCGTGAGTTGTCCCTCGGGGAAAAGACAAACAATTTCGCCGGCGGTGATTTGTTCAGCGGCCACGCGAATGGCAGAACGCGGATGGCGAATATCGATGGGAATGCAACGCACGATCCGCAAAAACGGATACAGGATAGGTTTGCGATAAAATTCCTGGTCGATGATATAGCGAATCGGGCGTGGACACGCGACTTGCAGCACGATTGCATCCACCCAGGTAATGTGATTGGGCAGGAGAAGAAATCCGCCGCTGGGCAAGTTTCTCAGCCCGTGCGCCGTGACACGGTAAAGGCAGCGCAGCAGCGGCCCGACAATGATATGCAGCATGCGCTCAGCGGCGGACATGGAAGACATCGTTTATCATTTACAATCGGCGTCCAGCAAACTGCAATCAGCAAGTGTCGATTGAATCTGTGTCGAAAAGTACGCTGACCGGCGCGCGTTCCGCGCTCTTTCTTCTCCTGGCCATTAATCTTTTCAACTACATCGACCGGCAGGTTCTGGCCGCGCTCGAGCCTGATATTCGCGCGACTTTTTTCCCGGCTGGCGGCGTAAATGCGATGACTAAGACCGGTCTGCTCGGCGACGCATTTTTCGTAACTTACATGATCAGCGCGCCGATCCTCGGTTTGCTCGCGGATCGATTCTCACGTTGGATCATCATTGGGTCCGCTGTGCTTTTATGGAGCCTGGCCAGCGGCGGATCCGGTCTCGCGGCGACGTTCACGATCCTCTTTGCGACTCGCGTATGCGTTGGAATTGGTGAAGGCGGCTATGGGCCAGCGGCGCCGACGATCTTGTCCGATCTTTTCCCAATCGAAACTCGGGGCCGCATCATGGCGATTTTTTGCGCGGCGATTCCAGTTGGCAGCGCGCTCGGCTATGTGATCGGCGGATTGATCGGTGCTCATCTCGGCTGGCGCTGGGCATTTTATCTAGTTGCCCCCCCGGGATTGTTGCTGGGCCTGCTGTGCTTCTGGCAGCGCGATCCGCGCGTCGCCGCGGATCATCTGATACAAAAGGCGCCGCGCCGCAGTCTGCGTGACTACCTGAATTTGTTCCGCACACGCTCCTATCTCATCAACTGCATCGCGATGACATTGATGACTTTTGTGACGGGCGGCCTTGGTTTTTGGGCACCAGCTTATTTGCGCTTTAGGAATCAAAGTCCAGACGTAGGCATGACGATCTTCGGATTGATCATCGTTGTCGCGGGTTTGGTATCGACGCTCTTGGGAGGCGTCATCGCCGACAAGTTGCGTTCGCGTGTCGCCGGTTCTTACTTCTGGGTTTCGGGAATCGGAATGCTGATCTCCTGTCCGTTTTTCATTGCGACCCTTTACATTCCTTTTCCAGCGGCTTGGATCACGATGTTCGTCGCCATCTTTTTCCTGTTTCTGAACACCGGTCCCTCAAACACGGCGCTGGCCAACGTGTCGCTGCCTGCAGTGCGCGCGACGGCGTTTGCCGCAAACATCTTTGTCATCCACGCGTTCGGTGACGTGCAGGCGTTCTGGCTGCTGGGATACATTGGCGGCCATACGAACATGCGGGTTGCGTTTCTGTTTGTGTCCGGAATAATCTTTGCCTCCGGCCTGGCTTGGATCATCGGTGCGAAATACCTTCCTGCAGACACGGCTGCGATAGAAAGAGCCGGGGCCAACTGAACGCGCATCCAGTCTGGAGAATGCCTATGTCGATCTTTCGCTACTTATCGATCTGCTCACTAATGCTGGTGGGACCTGTTGCATATGGCGACGGTATTCCGGACGATTGCACGCAGCTCATCCTAGGCATTGCGCCAACGTGGAACTCAATGCGCGGCGAGTTGCGATTATTTGAGCGCTCGCGCGGTGGCGATTGGTCGCCCGTGGCTGGACCTTTCCCGGTATTGTTTGGAAAAAACGGCGTCGCGTGGGGAACAGGGCTAGCTGGGCAGGGCCAGCAGGGACTTCGAAAGAAAGAACGCGACGGACGTGCGCCTGCGGGAGTTTTCGAGATCGGAAAAATTTTCGGGTATGAACCGAGTTTGCCTCCCGGGGCCGATTATCCGTATCGCCAAGTGACCGAAGCAGACGTGTGGAGCGATGATTCCCGGTCGCCGAATTACAATCGGCATGTCGTGATCGATCCGAAGCATCCTCCCGACAATTACACGCACGAAAAAATGCGCTCGGGCGATTTTGCGTATCACTGGCTCGTTGAAATTCGGCACAATTCCGATCCACCGGTTCCTGGCGCAGGCAGCGCAATTTTTTTCCATATTCGCCGCGGCGTGAATCGGCCCACGACTGGTTGCACGACGATGGCGGAAGCAAACCTCGTAAAGGTGGTAACGTGGCTGAGGGCAAAGCAGCATCCTTGTTACGCATTGTTACCTGCCACGGAATACGATAAGAAATGGCGTCCTTGGAACCTGCCGCCGCCGGAAAAATTGGAGGCCGGCGCCGCGAGATCGACCCAGATTCATTGATTCCTCTCGTTGTTTAGATAGGTTCTCGTTAACTTAGCTGTTTCTTATGCGAAGACGTCCCAACCCCGATTCGGAAGCGAACATCCGCCGTATTGACACAAAATCGCGCGCGAGGAAACAGACGCATGGTTTTCAGGTCCATTTTCTTCGCGGAACCAAAGTAGTAACAAAGATGTTTAGCGACAGCATTTATGGGGGGAAGAAAGCGGCGAGGCGTGCGGCACGCGAGTTCCGGCGCGCAGCCATGCGCCGTCTGCCTAAGCGCAAATTTGTGGGCTTCAAATAAGGTTAACCGCTCTATCTTCGGCGGTAAGCTTGCCAGCATTGCAGGAATCCAGGCGCGAAATCTTCCGGTCGTGTCGCCGCCCAGCCATCCACCGCCGCCGGGGCGACAAAAGCACCGCTCTCGAGTTCACTGCGGTTGGGCTTAATATTGCCGTGTAGTTGTCCTCGATAAAGCCAGATAAACTCCTGGTCGGTCTGCGGCGAGGCGGAAATCTTGAGAAGCTTTTCAAGTGGAACATTTATGCCCAGCTCTTCCTGCAACTCGCGTTTCGCCGCTTCGTCGTAATTTTCTGCACCGCTTACGTGCCCGGCTGCGCTCGAGTCCCACAGAAGCGGATATCGATCTTTCCAGCGAGAGCGTTGTTGCAGATAAAGTTCGGCTGCCTCGTTGAAAATAAAGATGTGGACGGCGCGATGATACAAGTTATCCCCATGCACTTCGGAGCGACCTGCATAGCGTAAAACTCGATCCATTTTATCGACCACTGGGAACTGTTCGTCCTTGAGTGCCTGAGTTCCGGGGCGGATGGCCGGTGCGATGTAATTTGCCAAGCCAATCCACTGAACCAGCGACAACTCTTCTGCTCTGGCCTTGGGATTGAAACCCAGATTGGAGGAGACGCCGTTCCAATCTGCGACGTAGGCGCGAAGCAATTTCTGCAACTGCTTTCTTCTTTGAGAAAAGCCACATCGGATAAGCTTCATTAGCAACTCATCATCGCGTTCAGGTAGCTCGCGGGCATCGCGCGGCATGATTCGCACGAGTGCAGAATCGACATCAGGCCGTGGGAAAAAAACATTTGCTGGAATCGCGCGCAAATATTCAACGCGATGATGTAATTGGACGCGCAAGGTAAGCGCTCCGTAATTACGCGTGGACGGTAAAGCTGAAAGTCGTAACGCCATTTCTTTTTGTAACATTAACAGCCACAACGAGATCGGACTCGGATATTTTAAAAACTTCAGGAGCAATTGACTTGAGATGTTGTACGGAAGATTGGCAAGCAACTTCACGCCGCGTTGCGAAAAAAGGGCGTGAGCATCGAAATCCAGTGCATCTGTGTTCAGCACTTCAAGTCGTGGATGAGTGAGGCGTTCGCGCAAGAAATTAGCGAGACGTGTGTCTTTTTCGATCGCGAAGACACGTGCACCTCTCTCAAGCGCCAGCTTCGTCAGAGCGCCCAGTCCAGGCCCGATCTCCACCACGTAATCATCCGAGGTTATCTTAGCTTGATCGACAATCCATCGGGCGAGATTTTGATCGTGTAGGAAATTTTGCCCGAGAGTTTTGACCGGCGAAACGTGTATCTCTTGAAGCGTCGTTCGTATCTCCGAAAGCTTCATACAAGCATCGACACGCGCCTCAACTGTCCAATGAAAGTGGTGTGTTCGTTCACAAAATATTGTGAGCAAAAC
>WNFT01014749.1_pt1 | contig 18387 bp, 18 predicted proteins | sample 5400191 | NCBI WGS metagenome assembly WNFT01 (sample SAMN13153359, study PRJNA577476) | soil metagenome | isolation source: 80 cm saprolite under Madrone tree | place: USA:California | collected 2016-06-14 | reverse complement strand
GTCGATTTGTTCGCCAACTTGGACCAGGACGCGCGCCACCTTGCCGGGCATCGGCGCGACGATATGCGCAGCCTCGTGTGTGTGTTTCTCCGCCACCTTCGAACCGCGCAGGCGTTTCGGATCGGTGAGGGCGACCGCGTAACGCGTCGCGCCGACCATGACGTCGATAGTCTTTCCGGATTCGGGGCGGCCTTCGACTCGACAATCGAAGACCCCGCCATCGTAGATGAACAAGTAATCGCCGCCGTCCAATTCTAAAACCTTGAGTTCGTAGCGGCGGTTTGCAATGTCGGCATTCAAACGCGAGCCGTGATCCAGAATTTGAATGTCGGTTTGATAATCATCGATGGAGGCGCGTAATTTCATGGGCGCTTGGAACTCTTGCTCAATGCGGTGCGGTTCAATCCTGCGGCTCGCCCGGCGATCTTCCATTTACTCCCTTCGTGTGGCGCGTGATTGGTCGACAACTGGCTTTGCGCGCGCGCGTACGATAAGGCGGCGGCGATGATTGCGATGTCCTGTTGCAGGCTGGAAGCCTGCGAACCGCCCGCAGCATGCTGGCGCTCCCGGCGCTCCTTTCGTCTTTGATTGAAGCGTGAAATGAAGCCGGTGTCGAGACGGGCGGCGATGAATTCTTCGTCGCGCACGATTTCGCGAAAGAAAGGCAGCGTGGTCTTGATTCCTCCGATTGCGTATTCGTCCAAGGCGCGACGCATTCGATCGATTGCCTCGGCGCGCGTGCGCCCCCAGACCGCAAGCTTGGAAATCAGCGGATCGTAATGGATCGAAACTTCGTCGCCTTCGACGACCCCGCTGTCGTCGCGAATTCCGGGACCGCTCGGAACGCGCAAGTGAGTAATCCTGCCCGGCGAGGGGAAAAAATTGTTCTCTGGATCTTCGGCATAGACGCGGCACTCGATCGCGTGCCCCCGCCAGCCCACGTCTTCCTGCTTGAATGAGAGCCGAGCACCAGCGGCGACGTTGATTTGCTCGCGCACGAGATCGATGCCGGTAACCAGTTCCGTAACAGGATGTTCGACCTGCAAGCGGGTATTCATCTCGAGGAAATAGAATTCGCGGCTCGTATCTGAGAAGAGAAACTCGACCGTGCCGGCGCCGGCATAGTCCACGGCTCTCGCGATTTTGATTGCAGCCTCGCCCATTCGTTCGCGAAGATACGGATCATTAACTGGCGAAGGACATTCTTCGATCACTTTCTGATGCCGCCGCTGAATCGAACACTCGCGCTCACCGAGGTGCACAAAATTGCCGTGGGTGTCGGCAAAGATTTGAATCTCAATGTGGCGAGGACGATCGACGACCTTCTCGAGATAGACATCAGAATTCCCAAATGCCGACGAAGCCTCTGACTTAGCCGCATCGAAAGCCGATTTCAGCTCGCTCTCAGCCGCAACTTGCCGCATGCCTTTGCCACCACCGCCAGCCGCCGCCTTCAACATCACTGGATAGCCGAATCGAATGGCGGTCTCGCGTGCCTCTTCATAGTCGCGCAGCGGCTCCGTGGTGCCGGGAACCACCGGCACGCCCGCCTCGATCGCGGCGCGCCGCGCGCTCGTCTTCGAACCCATCACCTCCATCGCCTCAGGTGACGGGCCAATTAAGATCAAACCGGCTTCTTTGACCGCGCGGGCGAATTCGGCATTCTCTGCCAGAAAGCCATAGCCGGGATGAATCGCTTCGGCGCCGCTCTGCTTTGCCGCAGAAATGATCGATTTAATGTTTAGATAGCTCTGCGGGGATAAAGCCGGGCCAATGCAATAAGCTTCGTCAGGCAAACGCACGTGGAGCGCCGCGGCGTCAACCTCTGAGAACACTGCGACAGGCGAAATGCGAAGCTCGCGGCAGGCGCGAATGATGCGCACGGCGATCTCGCCTCGATTCGCTATGAGAATTTTGCGGAACATTGATGTTAGACCACTAAGGAATTCGCGGGCCTGTGAGGATCGTATCTGAGTACGACTCGGGCGCCGGGAAGGTAATCGCTCTCGCGCAGACATTGCGCGGCATCCAACTTTTGGAACGCCTGATAATCGACTCCCCCGATGGTGTAGCTATACGAGAGGACTAGGTTGCCATCGCCATCTTCGTCCGCGCCCAGCACCGTGGCGTCGCCGATGCGACCGGCGCGCAAGAGCAACGCGCGGCGGGCAATCTCAACATCCTCCTTGCTCTGCTTGCGGCGGAAACGAGCCAGAAAAGACATAACGCTTTAGGGCGCGCTGGAGCGGGTGGCGAAATAGGTTTGGAAATCAGCAACGGTCATGACGAGACCATCGCGGATAATAAGGTCGTCATCAGTATTGAGAATCTTATCTTCACCGGGCAGCCGCCAGTCATAATTCGTGAAAGCGATGCCGTGATCCCCGCCTGAGCCGGCGGTAGTATTGACGCTCGCGTTGCGTATTGCGCCCCCACGCAGAGCCGTCGGTTTAGCCTTCGTTGCTGACGCGAGTACCGCGCCGGGCTGATATCCGCTCGGATCGAGATCGCGCAACGCTTCGGCAATCGATCCGTCCGGATCAGGCAAGGTACGCAACTCCTTAACGAGTTCTTCCTGTGGCGGAACTGTCCCGTGCAGCTCGCGATACTCCAACAGCGCTCGACTGAGCGTTCGTCCTCGCGCGTACAATTTGGCCTCGATTCCATACCGGCGTTGGCGAAGTCTCGCGGGAACCGTAATGCCAATCAGAGTTGCAAATAGGGTCGTGACCACGGCTGCGTTGGTAAATCCGATCCGCGCTGCACGCAATCCAATAAACTTGTTCGGATCCGTCTTGATACTTCGAATGATGCGCGCGCCACTCCATAGAACTGCGATCGCGACTGGAAGCGCCATCCATTTCAATCGCCACGCCGCAGTTTCGCCAGCGGCAACGACAGTCCAAAACCGGAGCGTCCAGAAGCGAAGCGAAAGGCCGTTGTTCTCAACCAACGCCGCGGTCGTCGAAAACAGAAATCCAACCGACATAATGACGCCACTTGCGAACGCAATGCTGGCTCGTCCGTAAGAAGGTAGCTCGTGCTCCGGCCGGGCGAGCGGTGGTCCGACGGCGCGCGCGCCGCATGACGAACAACCTTGGAGAAGATCGCCTTCGACACTCGAGCCACAAGCGGGGCAGATGATCAAGATTTGGTTACCCTCTGGAAATAAACGAGCGGGACTAAGTTAGAACCGTGAAGCCCGGTTCGTCAAGAGTTATGATGTAAAGATTCGATGTCAATAAAACTGGCCCCTCGGTGATCGGCGTTCAGAGTACCGAGTTAGTCGGGCTTTTTCGCCGATTACGTTAACTCGGCTTGTGAGCCAACGTCGGCTCGCCCCGCAAATCAGGCGCCTGAGAAATCTGTTGTGCCGCTTCCGCCCTCAATTCTTCCGCGGACTTCGTCCGGTTCAACTCGATCCACGTGTGATACATGCGATGCGCGAACGTCCAATAAGATCCGACAGCCAAGACCCATAAAACCGCCGGCATGCGGTTGGCAAAAAAGTTATGCGAACTGGGACGTGTCGAAACCGCGCCGATAATAAAAAGCACGACTCGTTCCGGCCGTCGCAGAAAACCAACGTCGCATTTCGGAATCAGGCTCTCGGCGCGCGCGCTCGCGTAACTGACCATTACGGAGCCCATCATGCCGGCGCCGGCGAGAAAGACATTGAGGGTCGAATGAAATTCTGTATCGCGCGCATAGAAGACCATCAGGCCTACGAACACTACCATGTCCGACAAGCGGTCGAGCGACGAATCAAGAAAGCCGCCATAGCTCGTCACCCGGCCCGATAGCCGCGCGACCTGGCCGTCGAGCATGTCGAACAGGTTCGCGACGATCAGAATGATGCCAGCCCAGAAAAACTTTCCAAAGCCAAACAACAAACCCGATCCGACGTTTATGGCTACGCCGATAGACGTCAGAATGTTCGGATTAATATGACCTCGCGCTAGCCAACGAACCATCGCATCGATGATTCGCTGCCCAGCCCGACCGATGCTTGCGCCAAACATTCTTTAGAATCTTACTCGCTCAAAGTGAATAAGTCAGCCCGCGATGATAAGAACGGGATTGCGAGACTGTCAAGAAAATCATAACGGTCTGTAGCGGGCGGTTGATACGTGAGAGTTGACGGGGCTCTCGGTGAGATCAACCGCCCGCTGATGCAGGTGGCACTCACTTAGCGCGGAGACAGATTGGGCCACTATGAGTTCGTTGCCAACAACAGCATTCTGCGGGTGTTTTCCTGGATTTGAGTCGGCTCTGCAACGAGGGCCGAAATGATTGCCACGGCATCCGCACCGGCTTCTAGCGTATTGTGAGCGTTCGCGAAATCGATTCCTCCGATAGCCACTAAAGGCAAGGAGCCAACAATTAATCGAACTTCGTTCAATGTACTGAGTCCGACGGTTGGGTCGGGTTTCGCTTTGGTTGAGGTCCCGAAGATAGGTCCGAACGCGATGTAATCTACGGGCCAGCGAGTCGCGAGTTGTGCCTGCGCGAGATTGTGGGTTGAAATGCCAATGACGGCAGTTTGTCCGAGCAGTTCGCGAGCAGCTTCGACGGGCATGTCTGTTTGGCCCAGGTGGACGCCGTCAACTCCCAGAGCGAGGGCAATGTCCACCCGATCATTGACGATCAGTTTGACACCGTGATCCCGCGCGATATTCAGGGCGTCGGCAGCCTGATGATAGAATTCGCGCGGTGCTGCGTGCTTATCGCGAAGCTGAATGAGTGTTGCGCCACCGGCAATTAGACGCTTCACCTGTTCGGCATGCGACAATCCTGAGAGCCGCGTGTCGGTGATCGGATAGATTCTGGGAAGCTTCAAGCCCACGGAAATCGAGAGGTATAATTGATCACAATGCTTGATTCCCAAAACGATGAGCGGGAAGAAATAGAGTCTGCAAAAGACGAACCAGACAAGGACGAGAGCGTTCGGCCGGTTGGTAGTTATTATTATGATGATGCGACCGGCTACGATGTCTACCAAGACGAGGATGATGATATCGCGGAACCCCAAACTGAAAATTGCAAATTAAGCTAATGTTTGCGCTCCTCAATCTGGCGGAGAGCTTCATAGAGCACGATTGCTACCGCGTTAGCGAGATTAAGACTGCGAACTTTTGGATTAAGCATTGGAATGGTCAAAGATCGTTCCGCATTATTCCGCAGTAGATCCTCCGGCAACCCCCGCGTCTCCGAACCAAACACCAAACAATCGTCCTGATTGAAAAAGTATTGATGATGCGGTTGAGTTGCCTTGGTGGAGAAGTAAAGAAAGCGCGCCTGCGGCAAAAAAGCATACAAGGCTGTAAGGTCGCGATGGCGATGAAGAGCGACCTCGTCCCAATAATCCAATCCAGCCCGCCGCACCGCTCGATCGTCGAGACGAAAACCGGTGACGCCGACGATGTGCAGCGGCGTCATGGTGGCAGCGCAAAGCCGCGCGATATTTCCGGTATTCTGCGGAATCTCAGGTTCGACGAGCGCCACGTTGAGCATGAAGGTTTGTCGCTTGCGTGATCCATTCGCGCGCCCCAGACGGGCTAAGAGTCAAGACTAAGCGATTCGCTTATAGTCGTCATCGAGGCGGACAATGTCGTCCTCCCCGAGGTAATCGCCAAGTTGGACTTCAATAATGGCCAGCGGTGCGTTTGTGCTGTTACCGAGGCGATGATTAGTTTGTGGCGGAATGTGAATGTGCTCGCCGCGGCGCAGTTGCAATTGATTCTCTCCACAAACCACATCCGCAACGCCTTCGACCACGACCCAATGTTCGCCGCGCTGCGCATGGCGCTGCAAGCTGAGTCGCGAGCCGGGCCTAACCTCCAACACTTTTACTTTAAAGCCGGGCCTCTCTTCCAACACTTCGTAGCGGCCCCATGGTCTTTCGTCAGATTCGCGCACCACACAATCCTCCCGGGTTTAGGTTCTCACATAATTGAATTGACGATGAGAATAATTGAGAGTCTGCGTTCACGACGATCATCAATTCTCATCTGAACCAAAAAAAATGGGAACGGCGCGCTTTCGGCATCGCCGTTCCTTTTGATTGTGTACGCCAGTTGTTGGTTGTTGGAGTTGCCCCCTTGGGTGAACGAACTATCTCTTCTTCGCTGCCTTCTTTTTACCGCCAGCTTTTTTCTTAGCGGCCTTCTTCTTAGTTGCCATATCGTTCTCCCACAAGATACTGCGTTCATGTAGCTCTTGTGGTCTAGAGAAAACGGCGCACAACATCTTGCTATATAAACTTAATTTCGATCCTTGTCAATAACTTATTACTGATTAGGTGAAAAAAGTTTTCGCGCGCGTGCGAGTTCGCATGCGGCTCGCACGATCAAAATTGATTGTCAGAAGGATTGATCGCGTGACGCTCGTCACTCGATTTCAGAGAATGATCCAGGTGACGCAAACAATTCTACGAGGCGTCGCGATGATGATTGATGAAAGCGAAGAGAGATGAGCGAAGCGACAACACTCTCATCTAAAGAGTGGCGTGAAGATCCATTCGTCATGACGATCGATGCCGTAAAAGGTTATCACCGAGTTGCGCCGGCTGCGGCTGGAGACTCCGAGGAAAGGTCCGGAAGAATTGTCTGAGCTATCTTCGCCTCCCGGAGCAGTGCTGGACGATTTGGTATCCAGCACGTCCGTTACGCGCGGGATCAAATTAGCCAGCGCGCCGAATTCTCTACTCGGCGGTGGAGGCGCGCCCCCGACGTAAGTAGTCAGGGCGCTAATATACCGTGCAAAGTCTTGAGAGGTGGGGTTGATTAGTCTCCACTCTCCGGAATTTGAGAGCGGATCGTGCGCTGCTTCCGACCGCAAAATCTGTAACTTCTTTGTGCCACGCGGAATTCCTTCCAGCAATTGATCGATACTGGTCGGCAAGGAATTTACGCCTCGCCCTCGGGTGGGACCATTGGTGTAATACTGTGCGATGGCGTCGGCTACCTGTTGGCCGCGAAAGATGGCCTCTTTCTCGCGTTCGCGCTGAGCTTGTTGTTGCACTTGGGGCGCCGCGGTGAGCGCAAATAGGGTCAGCAGGCTCATGAACACCAGCAGCGAGACGAGCGCATAGCCCGCCTCCGATTGCGGATTGCGGATTGCGGATTGCGGATTGTCATGAACGCCAGCCGCGCTCCGCAAATCCCAATGCTGATTTATTTTTCCCATCTTTGAAATCCGCAATTCGCAATCCGAAATCCGCGATTCATCAAGGTTCGTCGTCGACCGTCCTTATGCGTGGTCTTGACCCCGGACTGATGCTGCTGTCAGCGGTGAAAGGAATCGGCCATCGAATCTTAAGAGTGGTATCGATTACCACAATCTCTCGCTCAGAAATGCTCTTAATTTGAAAGCGCGCGGACAACATTTCGCCCCGCCGTTTGTTCATCAATTCTTTGCTGCTCTTATCTTGTAAGACTGCCGTATCATTGCCACTTGGTTTGGCGATAATGCCGACGTAAGCGTAACCCGAGTTCGGGTCGGGAGGCGGCGTTACATTCAGCATGACCGTGTTTGAGTAAAGGCTCCCGTCGTTATTTCGGACAAGAATCTGTCGCGTGCCTGGGTTAATAATCATCGCCGCGGGCACAGTCGTGGTCACCTGTTGGGCGTTAACGAAGCGCGTCGGCAGATCGCGCCCATCAATCGTGATGTGAACGGCCGGCGTGAACTTATCACCCATAACCTGAAGATTGAAATCCGCGGTGCGGCCATAGACGTTTGACGGACTTAGCGATGAAGCCACCAACGGCGGAGTGGGCGTTGGCGTCGGCGTTGGAATTGGTTTTTCGGGCGTTGGTGTTGGCGGAGGCGGAATGTAATAGGCAAAGATATTCCGGTCAGGTTCGGACACCGCGGGGACAGTCATATCGGCGCGAACCGGCTGGTAAAGCGACGGGTCATCAACTGTAACGTCGCCCGGGTTTGGTTCCTTTACGATCTTTGCTGGGGTCGGTGACGCCACCGCAACGGCGGGGCGATTCGTCGCCGGCTTCTTTGAACTGCCCCCGAAGAATACGTAGCCGAGTACGACGATCGCTATCACGCCGAGCACGGCCGCCGCGATTAATTTCTTTTTTTCGTTAGGATTCTTTGGATCAAAAAGCTGCATGATCTTAGGTGTTCAATCTTTGTTGCTTCCTTATTAACGGTGCACGAATGCTTTGGTTCAATTAAATCAGTTCATGGGTATTTTATGATCCGGTCGCTACCGCTCGCGGTTCACTTAGATGCGCTTTCACTGCCTCCCTGGCGAAAATATGTTGTCAGGTCGAGCCGTAGACTAACCAGAGCGTCCCGGCCTTTCGACGAATCAGAAGCTGCAACCGGCGGCGCGCCTCTACCGTTGCGATTTACAGTTGGGACAGGCTCCGTCTCCGGAGATTCCGTTACCGCGCCGAAGTGCGTGACACTCTCAAGCTCTACGGCGTTAATGATCAGAAAGTGGCGGTTGGTCTCGAGGTCGCGCACGAAATGCCAGACCTTCTGGTAGGGACCTTCAACGGTTACGGTCACGGCGATGCCGGGATAAATCGTTTGCCACTTCGCGTTGCTCTGTTTCTCGGCACTCGCCGTCGGCTGGACTTGCTGTTTCGTCCCTAAAGGATCGAGCGCCGTATAACTCGGGCCGGCTGTGTTGCGAAGTCCGTTGCTGCGAATCAGATTATTCAGAGTCGTGTAAAGTGACATGCGACCAGTGTCGCGCGCAGCGAGCCACCTATTTTCGAAATTCTCCAGACTCGCATCGATGTCATTGACTGCTTTGCTGGTACTGGTTGTCTCCTGGACGTTTTTCTGCGATGCCTGCAGTTGACCTTGCAATCGATCGCGCTCCAATCGGGCTGAATTTAAGCGCGAGTGCGAGGGGACAAAAAAATAAAAGTAGGCAAAGACGGTGATCAGCGCGAGCAAAGCAGCGGCGACGAGCCCGATGAGTTCCGGAACACCGATTACATTCAAGACGGGCGTTCGCTTCAATTGACCGAGGCTAATCGGAATCTGACGCCGACGAGCCAGCGCTTGATTTTGTGGCGGTTGCTCCGGGCTCATCGACTTCGGCCTCCTTCACCCGCTGTATCCACTGGCTTTTTCCGGTTCGATTCAATCGGCGCGCCGGCGGAGGGCACGTAACGCACATCCATTTCGTACTCCTCGCCGCTTTCGCCCTTCCCGCGTTGTAGACTCTGCGAAACGAGTTCCGCATGAAAGAGGCCCTGGCGTTCCATGTCCTGGATCATTTCGGTAATGGTCGCCGGGTTCTTGCTAACCACGATGAGATCGAGATTAGCGACCGGGCGATCGTCCTCGACGCGCACTTCTTTGACTGCGATTCGCGAGACGCGCACATTGCCGGGCATCACTGATTCCAGATCGCCGAACAGACGCGACCAGGAAAACCGTTTGCGATCAACCAAGAGATGCGCTGACTTGAGCGTCCGTTGCTGCTCCGGTGTGAGCGCCGCCTTGATCGCAGCGGCGTGCTGGTTAAGTTCGTCGGTTTGCTTTTGCAAGCCAGCAATGTCTTGTTGAGTTAACTGAACCTGTGCGTTCGTTTGAACTGTGGACTTCGCAATGATTAGAAGCAGCACGACCGACACAACGGTGATCACGGTAATCACAGTCCACGGCAGGGCGCGATTGCGAAAAGGATTGCTCGCCAGATTAAGCTTAATGGCCATGCTCATTCGTGGTCAAAACCGAACACACTTAAGAGAATACCGTGTGCCGCGAAGGCGCGCAAACCGACGCCGCAACGAACTAAACACGTTGACAAGTTAGATAAGTTTCGGAATCAGCACAATGGCCGGTGATTGTCAGCATTAATCACCGTTTCTTCAGAGCTGGTGACCCTCGCAGAAAACGAAGGGGGGAAATTGAAAGTTGGCGGGATCACGCCGACCACGGTGAGCTCCGCGGTATTCGCCTTTCTGGCGAGCCAGCGGCTATTATAAAGCGCACCGGGTAAAACGACGATTTCGAGAACTTGCCTTACGTGAGGCAATGTGGGTTATGACTCTTATTTCGCCACAAAATGCGCAGTACCTGATAGAGCATCTGAGTGATCTGTCAAAAGGCACAGACATTTCGCGAACCTCACTTGCGAGGATCGAAAATGTCATTCGAGCCGCAGGCGGCATGGATTCGACTGTGCCGTCCGATCCACTGCAAAGGCCAAAATACTTTTTCCTACCAGGTCTAACAGCTAAGCCGTTTTGGGAACCAAGTCAATTCGAGTGGGTGGCGGGCTTGGAAGCACAGTATGAAACCATAAAATCCGAGCTGCTGCAACTGCGCGATAATTACAGTTATGCCTTTGGACCTCACCCTCAGGCAGATCTCATAAGAGCAGGCACTTGGGCTGAATATCATTTCTTCGCTGGTGAGACGAGGTTTCAGCAGAACTGTGCGCGTTGCCCCCAAACGACCCGGATAATCGAGTCAATCGCTGAAGATAAATTCTTCCACCTGACATATTTTTCGGCGCTTGCTCCTGGCACGTTCATAAGACCTCATTGCGGCCCTTCCAATTTGAGACTTAGATGTCACCTTGGGCTCTGCGTTCCCGATGATTGCGGCATGCGCGTGGGCACGGGGACAAGATCTTGGGAAGAAGGTAAATGCGTTATTTTTGACGACTCGTTTTTTCATCAAGCCTGGAACCAGAGCCACCGGACTCGCATTGTCTTACTGATAGACTTTAGCCACCCTGATCTGACGAAGGTAGAACTCGGGTTGTTGCGCAAGGTCTTGAAAATTATGGACGAGATGCAGGACCAAGTCCCCAAGGATCAGAAGCGTGACCAGCAGTTGAAGAAAACCGCGACCTTCGGTCTGCCAGAGAAATGGTGGGTCTAGTTGAACACAAGGTTCACGGCACTGAAGGCTGAGACTTTGCCATTAAAGTAGTCCAAGATAGCAACGCCGTACGGATAAAAAGAGTCGTTGCTCATCATCAGGCTACCAGGCTGCGTCTATCCAATGGCTGAATCTGAACTGGCGCCAGAGCACGAGCTTCGCTTGTACCGTGAAGTTCAATCTCAAACTCCGCGACCTCCAGATTATCCGAAGTTGCCAAAGCAAGATATAGCCCGCCCTCCTCATAAACTAATCTCGCCGCGACCAGCATCTCCAAAAATTCGTTGATTTGCTTTCGGCTGACTTCCAGCCCCTGTTCACGCATGGAATTCCAGATGCTGGCCGCTGTGGCCCCGGCGTCACACAAGAGATAGATTCGTGCTTCCGAATCAGCCAGGTGGTAATCACTAGATTCTAAATTCGAACGACGATCGCTGATTGTCAAGAAACCAGGACCACGTTTATAAGTCAGCGAGTTGATGCCGCGCCGGAATCCTTCTCGCCACAGTTCGATTATTGGTTTGACGATTTGTAGGTGTTTTGAGGGATCGCTCCCGTCCCGGTATTCGTGAATGAAATCGTACGCGAGATCGCTTAATGTCGCTTCATCGGTGGCGTAAACGAATCTGTAGTAGGGAGTCGGCTTGACGTTGATGAGACCGAACTCCGCCGGGTTTTGATGATAGGGACTAAAGCGTTCAACCACCAGTATGCTCGTTGATGAAGGTGGTTGTAAGTGCGTAAGGGACGGCATGAGGTCCGCCATCTGGTGGTACTCTTCAGTCGCCTCTCCCGGAAAGCCGTATAGCAGATTCCAGTTCACATCAATGTCATACTGCTTGGCCCACTTGAGAAGGCGAATGTTCTGCAGTGCTGTGACACCCTTCCGCATTAGTTTCAAGATTGACGTGCTTAGGCTCTCAATCCCCGGTTGTATATGGCGCAGGCCAGCATCACGCATCAGCCGAAGCTGCCCTTTTTTTAGATTGGCCTTCGTCTCGTAAAAGAATTTGAAATCTATGCCGGCCCGGCGATAATCGTGTAAAAGCGGCAAAAGCTCCTTTAGATAGTTCATGTCGATTATGTTATCGACGGCTTCAAAGTTAATCCGCTTGTACTTTGCAGCAAGCTCGTAGATTTCTTCAGCAACCCGGCTGGGGCGTTTGCTGCGGAACTTCATGGTCGAGCCATTCATTCCACAAAAAGTACAGTGCATTTTTTCTCCCCACCAGCAACCGCGCGCGCTTTCATACAAAACCTCCACTTTGGGTGAAAGCACGTCCCGTAAAGGGCTCCGGCCGAGGCGCTCGAAATACTCGTCGTAGTTTGGCGTCGGCGCTTCATCCATTGAAACAGTTCTTGCTTCCACTCCGCCGACAACAATTGACTGTCCGTCTTTTCGGTAACATAAATTCGGTTGAGGCCGGATCGGCTTCTGCATACTGATGTCGCGCATGAGTTCTGGTAGCACAGCTTCGCCTTCTCCCTGCACCACTGTGTCGACCCAGGGAAAAGCACGATGAAGTGCGGCTCCCATGGGGCCATCGCAATTAGCTCCGCCGAACATGATATGCAGGGACGGATCCCGCTCCTTCAGCATTTTTGAAAGTACCAGGGAGGGGATGTTTTGGCTAAACGTACTGGTGAAGCCAACGGCTGTAGGTGACTCGGATAAAATATCCGCAGCACATTGATCCAGAAAGGCCGGTACAAGCTCCCGCATGCGCACGATCTTGCTTATGAATCCCTCCCGAACACTCTTATCACGCAGGAAGGCGAAATACTCACCATCCATCGCAGGATCGTAAACTTTGTACGGCGGCACAGCGAAGATCCAATCTCCCATACCTACTTTCCAGCGATGAATGATCGTGTTGTAATCGCCGATAGAAACACGATCTTCAGTGGGAAGGTGCTCCGTGCAAGCGGCAAAATATTCTATTGCGCTGAGAAAAAAAGATCGCGTGCCCACGCTAAAGCCAGCTCGTTCTACAACCGGTTTTAGAATGCCCAATTGGATTGGAGTCCGGTTTAGCGACGGCCACGGCATGGCCACCAGAATCAAGTCTCTCTTTTCCATAAGAGTTCGCCGTTGAATGAAGTGAGAAGCTAAAAGCCAATTGAATGAGGGAAAACACGTAAAGCATTTTGCGTTTCCCTCATTCGCCTGTGAACGAAAGCTTTCGCAGATCAACCTTTCGGTTAATCGGTGACTATGAACCCAGACGGATGATCGGAATTGTCGATCATGCCAGCCAAGCAAAAGCTCTTCGATGGATCTTCAACTTTGACACGAACCAAGGTCAGGGCGTGTTGTTCGACCTCGTTTGCTAGGTCGTCTTCGCTGTGGATAATCATCTCTTGTACTCCTTCTTCTCTGAGCTAGAACTTACGTCCGATGGCTATTCAATCGTTGTGCCATAATTGAAGAGAGATCAATCAGCAACGTTAAATGCAAGCAGCTCATAGAATTATAGCCCTATCGAACCGACCTGATGGTTGCTGAAACACACGCCACGGCACGTATACGACGTATACGCCCTTTCCCCCGAACGTGAGAAAAAGTTGCAATTTACTCAGCGAAACCGAAGGAAACAGGCAATGTGGTTATCAAGTACGCAGTGAGTACTAAGTATCCGACTCGTCGGCTCGTCAAGGATCAGGCTTTGCCTCAAAAGTCAGGGGTCGCTGAATGATCTGCGATCATTTCCTATGTTCGCAGAAGATACTGGCGCGGCGAGTTCCGGCTGCGTAAACTATTACGACGGAAGGGAGACGGACAACCTCAATTCATGAGCTTACTCCAGTCACTTCGCAATCGTTTGTTTTTATTGCTGTGGTGCGGACAGACGCTATCCCGTCTCGGTGACAGCGTTTATAGAGTTGCGCTCGTTTGGTGGGTGCTGCAGAAAACAGGCTCGGCTGCCGCAGTGGCAACGATGCTAATTTTTTCGTACGTGCCGATGCTGTTATTTCTCCTGCTTGGGGGTATCGCCATTGACCGGTTTTCAAGGTCGAAGGTGATGTTGCTGTCCGACGTCTCGCGTGCGGCAATCATGTTTATGGTTACGCTTCTCGCCTATTCGGGGAGCTTACAGGTTTGGCATCTATATATTGCCAGCGCAATCTTTGGCACCGTCAATGCCTTCTTTCAGCCAGCCTATACAGTGATGGTGCCCGAAATCGTCTCCAGTGAATCGCTGCCGAGCGCAAACTCATTGACAAACTTAAGCAAGCAACTGACTGAGGTAGTGGGCCCAGCGATAGGAGCGTCCATTGTTGCGTTCGCCGGGACCACGATGGTATTTGCAGTCGATGGTCTTTCGTTTCTTATCTCCGCTTTTTCTCTTTTGCCACTCCTGAGACTGTCTGTTTCAAGCATGAATGTTCGCCGGTCGGCTAGCGCAATAAAGAATCTTCGAGAGGGGTTTGACGCGGTGTTTGCCTCGCCGTGGCTGTGGATCACGATCGGCGTTGCCTCTCTCGGGAATATTATGCTGAGTGGTCCAATCAGCGTTGCCTTGCCGTTTCTAATTAAGGATGTACTGCATCGTGGCGTTGGCTCATTGGGTGCTGTTTACTCCACGCTTGCTTTAGGTTCCGTTGCTGCCTCAGTCTGGTTGGGCCGTTTTGCGAAGATTCGCCGCCGCGGGCCTACGCTTTACGGCGCGTATCTTGTAGCTGCAATTATGACCATCACTGTTGGCCTGCCGATAGGATTCACGGGAATCGGGATAGCGGCCTTTATCATAGGTGCGGCACTCACGAGCTCTGCCCTAATCTGGACGAACACACTACAAGAGTGTGTCTCTCGCGAGATATTAGGACGGGTCTCCAGCATAGACTATCTCGGCTCCTACGCGTTGATGCCGATTGGCTACGCAGCGGTAGGTTGGGCGGCTGATCACCTGGGATCAGCGTTGGTGTTTGTCATTGGCGGCGCCATCACTAGTGTGCTGGCAACCCTCGCCTTGTCGTCTCCTGTGATCAAAGGTCTCGACTGATCCACGCTGGCGCCAATCTCACGACAGTCCGACTATTCGTATCTGAGCGTCACTATCGGATCCACTTTTGTAGCCCGGCGCGCCGGGAGGTAACCCGCCAGCAGCGCCACGACCAGCAACGCCAACGATGTCGAGGCCAGAGTCATAGGGTCCATGGTACTGACTCCATAGAGCAAGCTGCTCATCACTCTCGTCGAGAGAATCGCCAGTGCGATACCGACTCCGAGGCCGATCAAAGCCAACAGTAAAGCTTGACCAACGACCTGCTTGAAGATGTCGATCGGCGTGGCGCCAAGCGCCATGCGAATGCCAATGTCGCGCGTGCGCAATGTCACGGAGTAGGACATCACTCCATAAACGCCAACCGCTGCCAGTACCAAAGCGAGGCCCGCAAAGACGCTGAGTAGAATCAGATAGAAGCGAGGTTGGGCCACGGAAGTGGAGATCAATTCTTCCATCAGCTTCATGCTCGAAATCGGTAAATCCTTATCGGCGGCCCAAACCTCCTTCCGGATCGCCCCGGCAAGCATCCTGGGGTCGGAATTAGTGCGGGCAACGAGCGTAAGAGTCCGACTCGTATTCTGCAGGTAAGGGACATAAATTTCAGGTTGCGTTTCTTCCCGCAGTGAGGCCTGATTGGCGGAACCGACCAGCCCCACGATCGTTAGCCATGGATTTTTAGACTCTGGCCTTCCACGCTTGACTCGCTTCCCCAGGGGATCTTCTCCAGGCCAGTATTTGCGCGCGGCGGCATCATTAATGATGGCCACTCCCTGCGTGTCGGCTGAATCGCGATCGGTGAATTGATGGCCGCGAACAAAGGGTATTCCCATGGTTGAAAAATAGTCAGGGCTAATAACGCGATAAAATGCTCGAGGTCTTTCAGTCACCGCGGGAATCGGTCGTCCTTCGATCATAAAACTGGAGTTGAAAGCGTTACCGCTGAACGGAATATTGTCTGCTGTGCTTGCGTACCGAACTCCGGGCACGGCACGAATTCTCTGCAGCAATTGTTGCTGGAATACTCTCTGCTGTTGGTCGGCACGATAGGTAGCTTCGGGCAGTTCAATCTCAAGCGTCAGCACGTTCTCTGGGTTGAATCCAGGGTTGACGCGCTGCAGGTGGACGAAGCTTCGGAACATCAAACCCGACGCTGTTACCAGCACTACGGCGAGCGCTACTTCGGCGATTACCAGGACACTGCGCATTTTATTACGAGCGGAACTTCCGCTGGAGCTTCTCCCTCCTTCTTTAAGGGCCTCGTTCAGGTTTGGCTTCGAGGCATCGATCGCCGGCGCCAAACCGAAGAGCAGCGAGGTTATTAGGGATATGGCGAGGGTAAACAGCAACACCTTGCTATCGAAACCGAAGTCTTTCAACCGAGGCATGCTGACGGTAACGAAAGCGATCAAGCTCTTGGCGCCGACGATCGCGAAGATTAGACCAAGCAAACCGCCGAGCACTCCCAACACAACGCTTTCCGTAAGCAGTTGTCGCAGGATTCGGAGTCGATTCGCTCCCAGGGCAGTGCGAATGGCAATCTCCTTTTGCCGGTTGGTGGCTTTGGCCAGGAGCAGATTGGCTACGTTCGCGCAGGCTATCAGCAAGACAAGACTGACTGCGGCCATCAAAACAATAAGCGCGGGCCGAATGTCTCCTGTCACTTGCTCGTGCAATGGAATCACATGCGATTCAATGCCGCCGTTAACCTCGGGGTATTCTTTGTCGAGCCGGCTGGCAATCGCGTTTATTTCGACCTGCGCTTGTTCCGCGGCGACGCCCGGCTTCAAACGGCCGATCATCTTCAAATTACGAATGTCGCGCACCAGTGGCACGTCGTCTGTGGTCAGGGGCACCCACAGATCGGCATTGGACACGGTTTCCTCCAATGCACCCACCGTGGCAGAAAACGAGGGAGGAAACTTGAACGATGGAGGCATAACACCTACCACCGTGTAGCTTTGCCCGTTAAGCTGAACAGTTTGATTTACGAGATTTGAGTTTCCGGCAAAACTACGCTGCCAAAGGCCGTAGCCGAGTATGAGAACGCGCCCCGCCCCCGGCTTGTCTTCTTGCGGAGCAAACCAACGACCTCGCATAGGATTTACGCCCAGCATGGAGAAAAGATTGGCGGACACACGCAAGCCCGCTATTCGCTCCGGTTGTTCCCCGCCGGTCAGATTGAAATTCGTGTCGGTAAACGAGGCGATGTCGACCGACTTAGCGCCGTCTCTGAAGTCAATGAAGTTACCGAACGAAGTTGGCGATTCGGTGAAGCCCTTCTTGATGTTCCGTTCCCAGATCATGACCAATTGATCCGAGTTCGCGTATTCCAGAGGACGCAGCAGCACAAAGTTTACGACGCTGAAGATCGCTGTGTTCGCTCCGATTCCCAGCGCGAGCGTCAGCACGGCTACCACAGTGAAGCCCGGACTTTTTAGCAACATCCGCGCGCCATAGCGCATGTCCTGCCAAATGAATTCCACTAATCCTCCAAAGCTGACAACCGATCAGCCAATAGTGGGTCTGGGGCTATCGATTTGTCGTTGGCTTGAAACGCAGAACGCGGCCGCGGTCAATAGGAACGCACCATTGACCACAAACATAAGAGTGAGGCTCACCTTGATCAACGCGCCGGCAATCACATACGACAACGGAGTGAGTCCGAAACCGCACAGCATTACGACGCTCATCACCCGACCGAGCATCTGCGGATCCGCTCGCGTCTGGAACCAATAAGTATTAAGTACCTGAAGACAACCGCCAATCGCAGCCATGATGGCGAGCAATACGCACGCCCAAAAGAGATTTGGCGCGAAGCCGAGCAGCACCAGGCCCGTGCCGAGGGCGAACGCACCCACAAAGGTTGCAAAACCGAGACGCGATCTCTTGAACCTTCCAGCGATCATGGTACCCAAAAGAAATCCGCCTCCGAGGGTGGAAAGCATTATTCCGAAGGCCTTGGATCCGCCTGAAAATCTGCTGTTGGCCAGCGATGCGAGTCCGACAGTGAACGGTCCCGCAAATGAAAACTCGATAACGGCAATGATGATAATAAGGGATCGAATCGCCGGCTGGTGCAGAGTGTAGCGCAGTCCATCGCGAATCGAAGACAGAAGTTTGCCTCTGCTGGGCGACCCTGTTGATACGAGTTCTCCCCCGGCCGATCTCGGCTTCTTTGTCTTCATCACCAACAGACACGCAGTGACGAACACAAAACTCACCGTGTCTAATCCGAAGGCGAAACCGGTTCCGGCAACCGCTACCAGCAAACCTGCCAATGAAGGTCCGATGAACTTCGTGAGCATATTAGTGCCTTGCAAAAGAGCGTTGCCCGCCATCAGTTTTTCTTCATGAAGCAGCGCGGGAATAAAGGCTTTCATCGCCGGTGAGAAAAAAGCGTCCAACGTGCCAAAGGCAGCCGCTAAAACGAAGAGGTACCAGAGACTGACCGTTTTCAAGAAGACCAACACGGTTAGAATTGCGCACACGATGCTCCGCAAGCCAT
>WNFT01010589.1_pt1 | contig 18396 bp, 17 predicted proteins | sample 5400191 | NCBI WGS metagenome assembly WNFT01 (sample SAMN13153359, study PRJNA577476) | soil metagenome | isolation source: 80 cm saprolite under Madrone tree | place: USA:California | collected 2016-06-14 | reverse complement strand
CGCTCGGCGGCACCAGCGGATCCCGGGCGGACACCGCCCGCGCAGGCAGCGCGAGCAGCACCGCGACGAAGGCCGCCGCGAAGACTCGGCTCAGGCCGACCCCGTCAGCGCGGCTGTCGTGCCGCTCTCGTCCGGGACTGACGGCAGGTCTTCAGGATATGGATCGGCGTGCGTTGGTCTTCGTAGCCCGACCGAGTCCAAAAGACCGGAGATCTCATCTCCCATCAGCTCGCCTTGCGCAATCAGCGCTTCGGCGGCCAGGTCAATAGCTTCCTTGTTGACATACATGAGCCGCCAGTCGTCGATATAGGCAGATCCCAAAAGCTGCGCTACGACGCGGCGTCCCCGTCGGTTGTTCAGGACCGCACCGGCCCAAGTGCCCTGTACGTGAATCCCTTGCGCTACCTCGGCCACGGAGATCAGCTGTTCCCCGATGTTGGCTGCTCGGACCGACATCTGCGGATCGAGGTTATCGGGGCCCATGCCGATGGTCCCCACCATGGCACAAGCCATAGCGGTCGCCATCCTCAAGTCTCCAAAAACGCCACTTGTGCCCTCGCCATAAAAAACATGCTCACAAGCGATCGAGCCGAGGTCGTGGCGCAGTTCGGCAGTCATCTGTGAGCGGAACTTCATCCATTCTTCTTCGGCAGGCATGTCTTTGTGGTAGCCGCCGATCTCTCCAATCGCTGTGGCACGACGTCGGATCGAAAGTCGAACATGTGAGTGATCAGTCTTGAAGAAGTGCGAGGCAACGGCGTGCCCCAGTTCATGGCGGGCGACAGCGATCTTGTCGCGCTCGGTGTATACGACAGGAAGCGCCAAGCCAGCTTCGACGTTGCCCATCGCCTCTCGAATGTCTTTCCAGTTGAACGATTCGCGTCCGTCCTCAAATGCATACAGCAGCGCGAGCGAAAGCACCTGTTCAATATCGGCCGGTGAGTATTTATCGGTAATGCGCGCGAACTCGTCGCGGCGACTCGGTGTGTCAAGGGCCGGGTCGTGCTGCTTCTTGCTGAAATACAGTTCGGCGATGTCTTTGCGATCTTCGCGATCAGGCAAGCGGAACACGAGTTGGCGCCCAAAACGACCTGGTCTCGTAACCGCTTCGTCAAGAACCGACGGTCGGTTAGTGGCTCCGATAAACAGAATGTTGTACGCCGGCGCCTTGAGCGCCGGAATCCGCAGCTGTAGGCGGGTGCCGTTGAAAGCGATGACTCGGGGCAGAAAAAGTCCATCGAGTGTGAGGTTTACCAAACCACGCAGTTGTCTCGCGATGTAGCCAGGATTGTCGATGCCATCCATAAGCACCAGCAACATGTTGAGGCCCATCATTCCGCCGCCCATCATTCCGCCGCCCATCATTCCGCCCATCATCCCGCCGCCCATGCCTCCGCGCCTCTGAGCAAGTGCGTCGATCTCGTCGATAAAGATGATGCAGCCACCCCACGCTTTGGCCTTCTTACGCGCGGCGCGGACCATGAGATAGACGCTGATGGCATCAATACCCATGAACAACATGGCGAACGATCCGCCGTTTGCAACGTAGATCGGCACATGCAGCGAAGATGCGATCGCCTTTGCGAGCATGGTCTTGCCTGTGCCCGGAGGACCGACCATCAATACTCCGCGCTCGCGCTTGCCTCCGGCCTTCACATAAAGCCTGCCGTGCTCGATGAGCTTCAGAATCCTGCGCATCTCGGTGACTGCTGATTTCTGGCCGCGGACGTCCTCAATCTTCACCCCAAAGTTGGCGTCGTCCGGGCTCATCATGACCTTGCCAATCCTCGTCAAGATGTAGAACGGCCCGAGGAAGAGGACGAAGTTCGCGCCGAGCAGGAACAGGATGTAGAGCAGGTTGGTCAGGCCGGCGACGATCGCTCCAGGCAGTGCGTCCAATGCGTCCTGTGGAGCGAGACCAAAAAGGTAGTACGCGCCGACGAAATAGAGGGTCGGGACCGCGGCGATGTACAGGCTGCGCTTCCAGAAGATCGCCCGATTCGTCTCGACTGTTCTTTCCAGGACATCGGTCTCGGGAGCTAAACGATCGCGGAAGATGAGCCAGCGGCGCGCCATGCTGAGCAACCCGCGACACACAAGCATCGCCAGGACTGCGTACGCGATCGACCAGCCGAGGCCGAGTTGCAGAAAGATGTACGCGAAGGCAAAGGCCGAGCTGCCGACGAAAAACGTGAAGATCCAGAAGATGATCACGGCGGGTTATCTCCTATCCGGCTTGGTTTTCAACCAGCTTAGTAGTTGGAGGAGCCTGTTGTCGCGTAGCGAAGAACGCGACCACCCCGATGCCCGCCGCGACCACCAGGTCGCCCGGGCTGTAAGCCCCCCGGATCCCCACCGGCCCGCTCACCGTGATCCAGTCCGCTAGCCAGTTCAGGTTCGTGTTCGAGCCCATGAGGACGTACTGTCCGACGTGGCCACGCTGGACAAGCACGCCCGCGAGAGCGGGGGCCACCGGCATGCGGCCGCCGTTGGCGACCACGACGAGCAGGTTGAGCGCCGCGCCGAGCCCGACCACCCACGCTCCCCGCAGCCGGCGGGCGTGAAGGAACGTCCAAGCGACCAGTGCCGCCAGTGCCGCCGCATAAAGGAACTGCACGCCGTCGATCTGGTTGAACGGCCTGAACAAGACAGCTTCCCGGATCACCAGGACCGCGAGCACGAACCACGGCCATCGAAACCTCACGTTGGCGAGGTTCCCAAGCTTCCCGCCGCTGGCGATGCCGATCGCAAGCCCGACCACGAGCGGGATGAGGACGAGCACGCGCCCGAGTGTGGGCTATTCGGCGGCGAGTCGCGACGCGGTCCCGGCCAGCACCTTCACACCGATCTCGAACGCGGTCTCGTCGATGCGAAAACCGGGAGAGTGGTGTGCGGGCGCGGTTTCGCCCGCTGGCATCGCTCCGAGCATGAAGTAGCAGCCAGGGATCCGCGTCAGGAACTCCGCGAAATCGTCGCTGACCGTCAGCGGACGCCCGAGCACGCTGGCCTTGTCGCCGATCAACGAGCCGGCGACGTCGAGCACGGTGCGCGTGACGTTGGGCGCGTTCATGATCGGGACGGTCCCGTGCACCAGCTCGAGCGTCGAGCGCACCTCGAATTCGCCGTCCACCTCAAGCAGTAGGTCGCGGAGGCGGCCGAGCGCCTCTTCGCGCAGACCAGGAGTGAAAGTGCGAAGGCTGCCCTTGACGGAGACGCCACGCGGGACGATGTTCCAGGCGCCGTCGCTGGAGATGTTGCCCACCGTCGTGTGGCACTGCACGCCGTCGTGCTCGAGCCCGTCGACGATCGTGTGCAGGTGCTCGAGCAGGAAGGCCTGCGCGGAGAGGACGTTGCCACGCCGGCCCATCATGCCGCCGTGTCCGCCCGGCCCCGCAAAGTTGATCTCGTACGCATCCGACCCCGCCCACATCAGGCCAGGTCTCGTGATCACGGTGCCGGACTCATTGAAGCTGACGATGTGCAGCCCGATGACCGAGTCGGGGTGATGGTCGTCGAGCAGGCCGTTCGCGATCATCGCTTTCGCGCCGCTGACGATCTCCTCGGCGGGCTGAAAGACGAAGAGGTAGCGGCCGCCCACGTCCCAGATGCGGTCCACCAGCGTGCGCGCGACTCCGACCATGATCGCCATGTGCGCGTCATGGCCGCACGCGTGCATGCGACCGTCCGTTCCCGATGCAAATTCGACCCCCGACTCCTCATGGATTGGCAGGGCGTCGATGTCCGCGCGCAGCATCACGGTCTTGCCGGGCTTGCCCGTGTCGAGCATCGCGACCACGCCTGTCTCGGTGGGGCAGCGCTTGAGCTCCAGGCCGAGCTCGCGCATGCGCTCGCCCAGGCGCTTGCTCGTCTCGTGCTCGCTGAAGCTGACCTCGGGGTGGCGGTGGAAGTGACGGCGTAGCTCGATGACCTCCTCGAGCACGGAGCTGCTCGGGAGCGGCGTGGTCGACCGGTTGTCACTCATTGGATCGGGACCAGGTTGTAGCCGCGCGCCGTCGCCCGCACGAAGTTCGGGCCCAATCCCGGTTCCAGCTCGTCCAACCGGCGCCGCAAGGTCAGGAGAGCCGAATGCACCGTGGAGTGGGCCGCGTCCGTGCGGAACAGCCCGGCTTTGATGAGGTCGCGAGCGGTCGCCGGCTTCGACCCCTGGGCAAGATGCAGCACCAGCGCGGTCTGCTGCGGCGTGAGGCGGATCTCGCGTTCGCCCAGCTTGACGGTGCGCCGCGTCGGGTCGAACTCCAGGCGGCCGAACTTGTAGCTGCCCGGCCGGCCTGTGCCCCGCTCGACCAGGCGGGCGGCGAGGTCGGAGTAGATGTGGGCCATGGGCACGTTGCCCTTGACGAAATAAGAGCTCGCCCCAAGCTCATAGGCCCGGCGGATTGCGGCCGAGTTGACCTGCGCAGCCGAAAGCACGATCACAGGCAAGCCGGGATGGTGCTCCCGGATCCAGGTCAGCAGCTCGAATCCCGAGTCCTCCGTCTCGTCGAGCACCAGGTCCAGGAGTACCGCCGCCATGCGCTCGTGTGACAGCACCTCCATCGCTTCGGGCGCCGAGGACGACGTCGACGGCCGGTACCCGAGGTCATGGAGGTCGATTCGCAGCTGCTGCTGCATGGCCGCTTCGTCCTCCACCACGAGCACCGCCGAGCCCAGGACCTCGGCCGGACGGTAAACCTCGAGACCCGGCGGCAAGGGGGGAAGCCGCACTTCGCGGCTTTTGTCGCTGCGCTGGCGTGTGGAGCTGGGGTTTTCCAAGCCTAGACCTATATGATTCTTAACAATTATTGGCGGAGTGTGAACATTCAATCTCAACCGGTGCAGCGCATACTCTCACCCGAGCCTGGCCATAGTTCGTAAAACCAAGGGGTAAGATGGGGATGACCTGGAAGCACAACGTGATCCGTGTGGTGTTCGTGCTGGCGATCGTGGCCGCCATGGCGATGGCGCTGTCGGCCAACTTCGCCGATATCTTCTCAGACGACTCGCTGCTCGCACTGTAGTCATCTAGGTTTGACTCTCCCGGCGCTCCCGTGAGCGCCGGATAGCGGGCGGCAGCAGCGCGTAGAGGTCGGCGCGGTCGACCGCCTTGCTCATGTATCCCACAACGTCGGGATCGTCCGTTCCCGACGGGAACACCGGATACGCCGTGTAGAAGATCACCGGCAGCTTCTGTCCTCGTGCCCGCAGCTCGGTCAGCAGGCCCCAGCCGTCCATCGGCTCGGGCAACATCAGGTCGATGATCGCCACCTCGGGCGTGTCCGACTGCGCCTTCTCCAGCGCCTGGTCAGCGTCTTCGGCCATCGAAACCTTGTAGCCGAGCATCCGGAGGTCGGTCTCCAGGATGACGCGCCAGGCGCGCTCGTCATCCACCACGAGGACTGTGGAGCCGCGCAGGTCTTCGGGCGTGGGCGCGATCGGCTTGGGCGGAGTGAACGGCACGGGGATTTAGTGTCGCGTTCCGGGAATATGCATCGGATCTCCGGAACTCAACACTTGGCGCAGTATATCGGTGGCCATGGCGAGTTCCGCGCGAAGCAAGCTAAAGGGCCGCCGGCCGTCTCGACCTCCGAAGAGCCCGACCCGCAGCGGGTCCGGGCCCGAGAGACCGGCGCTCCTGCACAAGTCCCACGTGCCGGCGGTGGCGCCGACTCCCGCCGCCCTCGTGCACGAGCTGGGCAGCTGCGTCACCGAGGCCGACATCGCCCAGGTCCTGTACCGCGGTCTCCAGCCGCTGTTCGGCTACGACGTGGTGAACCTCCACGTGCTCGAACGCGAGGGTTGGTACCACTCGCTGTCGATGGACTCCGGTGTGCTCCAGGATCTGCGCCGGCGCCCGCTGAGCGGATCGGTGTTCGTCAAGCAGTACGCCAACCCCAGAACCGTTGTCATCCCGCTCGACCCGAAGCGGCAGGAGATCAGCAAAGGGCCGGGCGCCGGACGCGACACGAAGTTCGCGATCTGGGTCCCGATCGAGCACCAGGGCGAGGTCATCGGCAGCGTCATCTACCAGGGATATCGCGGTCGCCGCGTGCCTGCGACTGAGACCGCTTTCCTCGATGAGGTGCACCGGCGTCTCGGCGTCCTGCTCACCAACGCATACCTCAACGAGCTGACGCGCAACCAGGCGCGGCGCCTGGAAGCCTTGAACAGCATCGCGCGAGCGATGGCCTCGACCCTCGACGAGGCGAGCGTACTGACCGCGCTGCATGCAACCCTCAGCCAGCTGCTCCCGGTCGATGTCCTCCACATGGCGGCGCTGGACCCGGAGCAGCCCGACAAGATGCGCTTGCTGAACGTCGAGGCCGACGCCGCGCCGACCTCGCGCTGGGTCGCGATGAAGTCAGCCTCGGCGGCTCCCCTGCGCACCATCATGCGCGACCCCAAGCCACTGCTCACGCACGAGCCGGGCTCGGCGTTGTGGGTGCCGATTAAAGAAGGCGGATCGCTGCGCGGTGCTCTGGGGATCAAGACCAAGAAGTCATACGCGTACGAAGCGTCGACCGCCGCGTTCATGGAGCTGGTGGCGGACGAGGTCACCCTCGCCCTGCGCAACGCGCGCAGCTATGAGGCGATCGAGGGCCAGCGCCGCCGTCTCGAAGTAGTCAACTCCATCGGCCGGCGGCTTGCGTCCAGCCTGGACCGCTGGTCGATCATGCGCACCTTGCGCGAGGAGCTTTCCAGCTTCCTCGACTTCGACGGCTTCATCCTCGCGACCATCACGCAGACAAAGGACGGCCCGATTGCGGCCGGGTACCAGTACGTCGCCGGAGTCGAGGAGGTCGTGCCGCCGGTCGCACTGGCGGTGACCGGGCCTTCCCGCGAGGCGTACGAGACGGGGCGGCCGGTGCTGGTCCGCAAGAACCCGTGGGCGCACGCCTTCGCTCGCAAAGGCCTGGAGAGGGAGCGCTGGAACGTCGCCGAGGGCGCCGCCATCTTCCCGTCGGGCCCACCCGGCGACCCTCGCCTGATATCGGGCTCGTTCGTGTGGGTGCCCGTCCTGAGCGGAGACCGCATCACCGCCATGCTTTCCCTGCAGTCGTACCGCGAATCAGCGTTCGACGAGTGGCATGTGGAGATCCTGCAGGGCGTGGCCGCTCACGTGAGCCTCGCCCTCGCCAATGCCGATCACTTTGCCGAGGCTCAGGCCGAGCGGGCGCGCCTGGAAGCGCTGCACGTCCTCGAGATGGGAGTCGCGGGTGCATCCGATGAGAGGCAGATCGCGGAGGCTGTGTTCGGCGCGGTGAGCGACTACACCGATGCCACCCACGTAGTCCTCGCCCACCTCGACGCCGCCGGCAACGTCGTCGGCTTCACCGGGGAGCGGGGCGGGGCGATCGGGCTCCTCGGTCCGGTACCCATTGCGGAGGCGCCGTTCTTCAAGCGCTTGATGGCTGCCGGCGGAGAGGTCATCGATTCGGTCGAACCTGTGGATGACGACCTGGTTGGACCGGTTGGCGGCAACGTCTCCTCGCGCCAGCCCAGCCATGTGGTGTGGGTTCCTGTCATGCAGGGCGAGCGCCTCGTCGCCGGCATCTCGGCCTTGCGTGACGACGGCGGCAAGTTCCTGCCGGAGCATCTGAAGCTGCTCGAGGCCGCGGCGCCCGTGGTGGGCATCGCCCTGAGGACGATGCGCCTCCATCACGCCAACGAGCTGGCGCTGGCCCAGTCGGTGCGTATCCAGGAGCTCGCGGCGCTGGCCGGCCATGAGCTCATGAGCGTCGTGTCGAACATCGCCGACCAGGCGCGCACGATGTCGGAATCAGCCGGCGTCGCGTGCTGGGCGTTCGACACAGAGGGTCGCATCAGCGCCACTCGCGGCAGCGGCGATCCGGCCGCCGAGTCTGTCCTCGCCTGGGCCGGCCTCAACTCCGAGGACAGCTGGCGCGAGGCGCCTACGGGAGTGCTGAGCGGGAGCGCAAGCGGCCAGGCCTGGAGCCTCATCCCGCTCTGGTATGGCGATCGCCTCGTCGGCGCCATCGGCTCCGTCCACGCGGCGACGCAGCTGGCCGAACCGCCGGCGCTCGACTTCGCGCGGCACGCGGCGGTGGCGATCGAGAACTCGCGGCTCGTCGCTGAGACCCGCGGTCGCATCCGCACCCTCGAAGCGCGAGCTCCCACGGCGAGCTGTGGCTCCTCGAGGACGGACATCTCGTACGCCGCGCGACCGACAATGAAGTTGCGCCGAAGGTGCCGGTCGATGAGCCCGCGCAGCTGCTGCGTGCGATCACCTCGCCCACCGGCGGGCGACGGCTGCGCGCGCTCCTGGACCTGCTCGGCGCCTCCCCGGACGCATTCGGGCTGCCCATCCAGGTCGAGGGCCGGCTCGTCGGCCTCCTGGTCGCGAGGATGACCGCCGGCGCCTCCGAGACGAGGCGTCTCGCCACGGTGCTTGCGGGCCAGGCGGCCGTGCTCATCGGCCAGCTGGAGCTTGTGGACGCCCTCGAGCGCGAGCGGCAGATGATGAACGCCATCCTCCGACACTCGCCGGTGGGCGTGATGCTCGAAGACGCGGACGGTCGCATCGTGTACGCGAACCCCGAGGTCGAGGCGATCTACCGGCTGCAGGCGGCGGACATGCCGGGCCAGAAGCTCTCCGAGATCTATGGCGCAGCCGGCGCGGAGCGCAGCGACGAGGACCAGGCCGACGGCACGCTGGAGCTCCGGATGGGCGACCCCGTGCGCATCGTGCATGTGCGCCGCGTCGTCATCCCTGGTCTCGAAGGCGAGCCCGCCGGCATCCTCACGCTCCATGAAGACGTCACCGCGCAGCGGCTCGCCCTGGAGGCGAAGGACCTCATGCTGCGCGCGATCGGGCACGAGGTCCGAAGCCCGGCCGCGGCGATGAAGAACACGCTCGCCGGCATCATGCAGTGGGACAGCACCATCGACGCCTCGGGGCGTCGCGAGCTCCTGCAGGAGGCTTACGAATCGTCCGACCGCCTGCTCAGCCTGGTCGAGAGCCAGCTGATCATCGCCAAGCTGGAGACGCGCCACTTCGAGCCGAGCCCCGAGGCCGTCGACCTCGCCTCTGCGCTTGATGGCGTGCTCGGCGTCATCCGTCACCGCTACGCCGAACGAACGTTGGCCGTCGAGATCGACCTGCGCGAAAACTTGCCCCCGGCGTACTGCGAGCCGGCCCATCTTGCGCAGGTGCTCACCAACCTCATCGGCAATGCGCTCGAGTACACGTCGGCGGCCGTTTCCGTGCAGGCCCGCGCCGCGTCGCGCGGCTGGCTCGAGGTGACAGTCACCGACCATGGACCGGGTTTGCCGGCGGGCAGCCTCGAAGGGCTGTTCGAGAAGACGGGTCCCGCCGGGCGCAACCGCTCTCAGGGTGGCCTCGGGCTTGGCCTTTATCTGTGCCGTCTTGTCGTCGAGCGCAGCTTCGGCGGCCGGATCTGGGTCTCTTCGAGCGATCGCGGCGGCACGACTTTCAAGTTCACCGTGCCCGCGATTGCGGTACCCGGGAGCAAGACTCGGGCCGGCGAATCCGTCACAACCTCTAGGTAGTTCTTGAAAGCACGTGGGGGGGCCGGAGGCCGGCGAGTGCCATCGAACGCGCCCTTGTGGGTGAGGGTCGGCGGAGGGATGGAATCGATGCCTGACCACGCCCGACATGGCCCCGCTGATCCTGAGTTCCCCCCGCCCGGCGGCCCGTGGGAGCCAGTGTCGTTGAATGGGAAGCTCGTCGGTTGGGCGGAGCATGGAGGCCTGGCGCAGGCGCGCCGCTGCGCCGAGCTCGGCCAGGCGCTGGCGGAAGATCAGCAGACTTACCTGCTCGGGCGCCTGGGGCACAAGCTCCGCTCGGCGGTGCTCGCCCTCCAGGAGTCCTCTCGCCAGGCGGCGTTCGGGCGCCCGGAGCTGCTCGAGGCCGTTTTCGAGCAGGCTCAGGAGGTGGGGCGGAGGGCGGCCGCCGTCGAGGTGGCGGCCATCCAGCCGAAGGATTCGGCGCGTGGAGTCGTCCTCGGCGCGGTCCTGAACCTCGCCCTGCCCATCGCCGCTCGTGAATTGCCGGCCGGCGCGGTGGTGCTGGGCTCGGAACCCGCGCTGGTGGAGGCGTTCACCCGCATCCAGGAGTGGATGGGCGGACCAGGGATGACAATCGCCGCGGAGCAGGTCGGGTCGTGGTGGAAGGTCAGCGTGGCACCGGGCGGCGACCGGCGGCCCCAGGCCGTGCCCGAGATGGGCGAGCCGCTGATTCGGCTCATCGTCGACACGCGACTCGAAGGCTGGCTCGACGCGGGCCGGCCCGACGGCGCCGACATCTACCTCCGCGCCCAACCCTCCCGTTGACGTCGGTACAGCGGGTCGTCGCCCCCAACCCGGGTCCATACACCGGGCCGGGCACCAACACCTGGATCGTCGACGCTGGGCCGGTGGCGGTCGTCATCGATCCGGGCCCTGATGACGATCAGCATCTAGCCGCGATCGACAAGCGCCTGGGGTCGACCACCGTCGGCGTCGTGCTCGTCACGCACTCTCATCCCGACCACCTGCCGCTTGCCGAACGCCTGGCGAAGCGACACCTCGCGGCGGTGCGGCGCTACCCAGAGCTGGCGGATGGGGACATCGTGCGCGTGGGCAACCTGAACGTGACGGCTCTTTACACACCGGGCCACAGCGCCGACCACCTCAGCTTCTGGCTCGCGGGCGACCGCGCGGTGTTCACAGGGGATCTCGTCCTGGGGAGTGGCAGCTCGATGGTCGCTTATCCCGAGGGCGATGTCGCCGCTTATCTGCGCTCGCTCGAGCGCCTGGCGGCGATGAAGCCGCGCATTCTGTTTCCAGGGCACTGGGACCCGATTACCGACGCGATGGGAAAGCTGGAGGAATATCGCGCGCACAGGCTCGAGCGGGAGGCCCAGGTGCTGGCCGAGGTCGGCCGCGGGTCAGGCACAACCCCGGAGTTGGCGCGTCGAGTCTATGGACCCGACCTCGGCGACGAGCTGATGTCCGCGGCTGAGATGACGCTGCGCGCGCACCTCAAGAAGCTGGTCGACGATGGCGCGGTCACGGTGCATTCCGTCAACGGCGAAGAGGTCTTCGAGAGCCACGTATGAATACGGGGAAAATCTGCGATTTTCCCCGTGAACTCCAGGCGACGATTGGCAGGCGTCTGGAACGTGCACGCTGTGAGACGGCCGGGATAAACCCGGCCTACAGGCCACGCTTTGTCTGACGTAACCTCCGTAGCGTGTCTCAGCAACCAATAAACGGGGCCGTGATTTCCGAGGTCCGGCCGGCGATCCTTTCGACTTCGGCAACGGAGCTCGAGTCGTGGTTGTCGTCGCGCGCCGCGCCTGCCTACCGCCGCAAGCAGGTCTGGGGCTGGCTGGCGCGAGGCGCGGCGTCGTTCGATGAGATGGGCGACGTCCCGAAGCCGTTGCGGTCGGAGCTCGAGCGCGAATTTCGCATCACGTCGCTGCGACAGGTGGCGGTGTCGGAGGCCGATCGTGGGCTGACCACCAAAACGCTCTACGAGCTGGACGGCGGGTACTCCGTGGAGTCGGTCGTCATGCGCTACTCAGGCCGCTCGACGTTGTGCATCTCGTCACAGGCCGGTTGCCCCATCGGCTGTCCGTTCTGCGCCACCGGCAAGTTCCCGTTCGGCCGCAACCTCAAAGCCAATGAGATCGTCGAGCAGGCGCTGGACGCGGTGCGCGTGCTGGGCGCCGAAGGCAGGCGCCTGTCGCACGTCGTCTTCATGGGCATGGGCGAACCCATGGCCAACTACCAGGCTGTGGTCGAGTCGGTGCGGCGCCTCTCCGATCCCGAGCTGCTCGGCATCAGCCCGCGGCGCATCGTCGTGTCTACGAGCGGACTCATCCCGCGCATCACTCAGCTCGGAGAGGAGAAGCTTGCGGTGACGCTCGCGATCTCGCTCCATGCCGCTCGCGACGCGCTGCGCGACGTGCTGGTGCCGATCAACCGCAAGTACCCGGTCGCGGACCTCGTCGCCGCGGCGCAGGCCTACGCCGACAAAACGAGCCGGCGCGTGAGTTACGAGTGGGTGCTGCTTGCCGGCGTCAACGACACCGAGCGCGACGCCAAGGAGCTCGGCCGGCTGCTGCGCGGCAAGCTGGCGCACGTCAACCTCATTCCTTTCAACCCCGTCGAAGACACCCCATATCGCGCGCCGGAACGCGCAGCCGTGCGCCGGTTCAAGGAGTTGGTGGAGGCGCAGGGCTTGACCGTCACGGTCAGGGATACGCGCGGTCGCGATGCGGATGCGGCGTGCGGGCAGCTGCACGAACGTGTCATGCGCGAACGATCTGCGGTCGCGGCGTCATAGGCCGCCTTTACACCGGCACGTCCGGTTTCAGCTACGCGACCTGGAAAGGGATCTTCTATCCCGCCAACCTCTCCGGGGCGCGGATGCTCGCTTACTACGCCGAGCGGCTGCATGGGGTCGAGCTGAACGGCAGCTTCTACCGCACGCCGCCCGAAACCACGCTGGTCAAGTGGGCTGAGGGGACACCGGCGGAGTTCCGATTCTGCATGAAGGCCAACCGCGGACTCACTTACTCGGGTGAAGCATTCGATCGCGTCGGGCTTGCGGCGTTGGTCGGCGCGCGCCTGGGTTCGCTGGGCGACCGGCTCGGCCCGATCCTGCTGCAGTTTCCACCCACGCGTCAGCGCAACGTGACGTTGCTCGATGGGCTGTTATCCGCGCTCGGGCGACCCGCAGCTGCGGAGTTTCGCCACGACTCGTGGTTCCACGACGAGACCTACAGCGTGCTGAAAGCGCACCGAGCGGCGTTGGTTGTCACCGACGAGGAGAAATGGCCCCGGGCGCCATTCGTCGAGCTCGGCCCGATTGCGTATTTCCGGCTGCGGCGCGGATACACGTCCCGTGCGCTGGCGCCCTGGATCGACACTCTGCGGTCCGCCCTCGCTGCGCATGACGAGGTCCACGTCTACTTCAAGCACGACCCGCAGGCGCCGCGCCTGGCGCTGCGCGTGCAGCGCGCGATCGCGACGCCGTAATCAGGTAGCCTGCGCCTCCTCCGGTTCGAACGCTTCGGCCGGTTCGTTCGGTTCGTTTGGCTCTGTCGGCTCGATGGCTCTTGCCGACTCCGCAGCCTTCCGCCGGCGCCGCCGGCGCCGCCGGAGCCGCCCGCTCTCTCCGTCCGCCTGCTGAGTCACCTCCACCGGCTCGGTCGAGACCGCCACCGCCTCCGGCTGGATCGACTCCATCGGCGCCGCTGTCACCGCGGGCCTTGGAGCCCGAGCCAGGCGGATCAGGATCGGGATGGCGACGGCGGCGACGACAGACATCAGCAGCGATGCGACCTGCGCCTGCCGCAGGCCGTACAAGATCGCGGGGTCGGTTCGGAAGTAGCTCAACCAGAACCGGCCGACTCCGTACAGGCCGAGATAGATCAAGCCCGCGACGCCGTCCGGAAGTTTCGCCTTCAGGCGTTGGTGTCCGAGCGTGCTCGGGTTGACGTACTCGACGCCCCACGGTTGGTTGGTGGGCGTCCCGTGGTGCTCGCCGTTGATCACGTCCCCGATGCGGCCCACGGCCAGGCCGATCATCGCCGCCGGCCCGCCCGCGTCGATGACTTTCCAAAACGAGAAATGTGCGCGCCGCGCCCAGACGTAGGCACCGAGGATCGCCCCGAACAACCCGCCCCACTGGCTGATGCCGCCTTCCGTGATGTAGAAGATGTGGAGCAGCTGGCGCGAAAAGAGCTTGAAGTTCTCCCAGACATAGAGGCCGCGCGCGCCGACCAGGCCCAGCAGCACCATCCACGTCACCCCGTCCGGGCCGCGGCTGACGTCGATGTTGTCTTTGCCCAGCAGCCAGAGGCCAAGTCGAGCCGCGGCAAGGATTCCGAGCACCGAGAAGACGCCGTGCCATGTGATGAGCAGTGGCCCGATCTGAAACAGGTTCGGATCGATGTTGATGACGATCGTCAGGAACATCACGAGCGAATTGCGCGGTTGATCCGTTCCAGAGCGACCTCTCTTGGCAGCAGCGCAAGCGTGTAGTGGATGGGCAGTGAGACCTTCTTGCCGGTGAGGGCCAGCCGGATGGGCGTGTAGAGCTTGTTCTTGCTGATACCGGTGCGAGATACGACGGCCTCCAGGGCATTCTCGATCGGCTCCGGCTCCCAGGTGACATCCTTGATCGCCTCCGCGGCCAGCTTCAGGCGTTCGATCGAGTCCGCGTCCAGGGCCGGCGGCTCTGGCTCCTGCCACAGGTAGTCGAGGTATTCGGTCGCGTCGGCGAGCTTGGTCATGCGCGTCTTCAGGGCGGGGACGGCGCGCGCGATCGTCGCCTCGTCGAGGCTGGGCAGGAATGGCTCGAGCCGCTTGACGAGCTCGGCGTCGTCCATGGCGCGGATCCACTCGCCGTTGATCCAGTTGAGCTTCTCCCAGTCGAATCGAGCGCCAGCGTGCTGCACCCGATCGAACGAGAACACGCCCGCGAGCTCGTCGAACGTGAAGATCTCCTGCGCGGTGCCGGGGTTCCAGCCCAGCAGAGCGAGGTAGTTGATCAGCGCCTCGGGCAGATAGCCCTGCTCGCGATAGAGCATGAGGTTCGACTCGGGATGCTTGCGCTTGGACAGCTTGGCGCCGTCCGTGGCGAGGATCAGCGGCATGTGCGCGAAAGCCTCCGGCCGCTCGTAGCCGAGTGCGTCGATGATCATCAGCTGGTACGGCGTGTTCGAAAGGTGTTCTTCGCCTCGGATCACGTGACTGATCTTCATGGTCGAGTCATCGACCGGGCTGGCGAACTGGTACGTGGGGAATCCGTCCGACTTGACCAGGATGAAGTCGCCGATGAGGCCGGCGTCGAACGTCATCTCGCCGCGGATCATGTCCGTGAACTTGATCTCGCCACCCGGGACTTTGAAGCGCACGGTGAACTCGGTGCGGTCCTTCGGCGGGTCGATCAGGCACCGGCGCGAGTACTTGTACGGCCGCTTCTCGGCCTGCGCCTGCCTGCGCTCCGCCTCGAGCTCCTCGGGCGTGCAGAAGCATTTGTAGGCCTTGCCCTCAGCGAGGAGCTTGACCGCGTGTTGCTTGTAGAGGTCGATGCGTTCGGACTGTCGATAGGGCGCGTACGGACCGCCTTTATCGGGTCCCTCGTCCCAGTCGAGGCCGAGCCAGTGGAGCGCCTCGTATATGAGCTGCTCGTACTCGGGACGGTTGCGCTCGAGATCGGTGTCGTCGATCCGGAGGGCGAACGTACCCTGATGCTGGCGGGCGAACAACACGTTGTACAAGGCGGTCGAGGCCGTGCCCAGGTGCGCGAACCCGGTTGGGCTCGGGGCAATGCGCACGCGAACTGAGGTGGGCTTGGACACCGCCGCCATATGCTACGGGCGTGCCTGGAGTGCTCGCCCTGGTCGGAGGCAACGAGTTCAACCCGGGCAACGAGGAGCAGGATCGGCTGCTCGCGAAAAGCGCCGGCTCCGGGCCTGGGTTTGTCGTTCCCACCGCGGCCGCGCGGCAGGGCCCGGACCGCGCTGTGGCGCATGCCCAGAGCTGGTTCCACGAGCTCGCCCTGGACCTCGATGAGCTGCCCGTCCTCAAACGAACCGACGCCAACTCGAAGGACCTGGCCGCGCGCGCTCGCGCTGGCGGATTCTTCTATCTGGTCGGCGGCGACCCGGGCCTTGTGGTCCAGGTGCTCCACTCCTCCAGGGTGTGGAATGCGATCTTCGAAGCCTGGCGCGAAGGTTCGGCGCTGGCGGGCTCCTCAGCCGGCGCGATGGCCCTTTGCAGCCAGACACTCATCCGTGCCAGCTGGCCGAACCGATTCAATCGACGGCCTAGCGACGCCCTCGGCGTCGTACCCGACACCGCGCTGCTTCCTCATTTCGACACATTCGGCCATCGCTGGATCGAGTCTGCTCAACTGGCGCTGCCGGGCACGACCCTGCTCGGCATCGACGAGCGGAGCGCCGCGGTGTGGAAGGACGGCGAGTGGCGAGCGATGGGCCCTGGCTCTGTCACCGTCATCAAAGGCAAGAAGGTCCAGACCTTTGCTTCCGGCCAGGTGGTGACCGGGTTGCGCTCCCCCGCCCGTACACTTCCGAGCCAGTGATCGGGATGGCGCGCCGCACACCTACATCGATTCAGCCGGGGTTCGTCGACATCGGCTCGCTGCGCGTGCACCACATGCACGGCGGGCGCGGTTCACCCGTGGTCTTCATCCACGGCCTGGGTTCGTCCGGCTACATGGAGTGGCGGTTCACACTCGAACCGGCGGCCGCCCACCATCGTGTGTTCGCGCCCGACTTGCCCGGATACGGTCGCACCGAAAAGCCACGCACTCGCTACACCATTGCGTATTTCGCACGTTTTGTTGAGCGTTACATCGAGGATCGCGGCCTGCGCTCCGTGGTGCTGGTCGGCGCGTCGCTCGGTGGTCGGATCGCACTCGAGGTTGCGCTCGAACAGCCACGTTTGGTGCGCAAGTTGGTGCTCGTCAACACGCTCGGTCTGGGCAGGCCACAGGTCCGCATGGCTCAGATGGCCTATGGCCTCGTGACCATCCCGCGTGTGGGGGAGGCCGTCATGAGGTTCACGCGTGACGCTCTGCACTGGGCTTCGCCGAAGATGATCCGCCGCGTAGCCGGCCGCTACGCGGGCGCGAGCTCAGACCTTGAAAGGTCGATGGACGACGTCTACCTCGACAACCTGCGTGAGATGTACGCGGGGGACGATTTTCACAACGCGTACCTGTCCACGGTCAGGTCGCTGATCAACCCGCGGGCACTGTTCGGAGGAAATCACGACGTGACTTCACGGTTGCACGAGATCAGGGTCCCGCTGCAGCTGATCTGGGGCGCGGACGATCCGCTGTTCCCAGTCGCGCACGCGGCCCGCGCGCATGCCCTCGTCGCGCATTCGCGGTTGGCCGTCATCGAAGGGGCGGGTCATTCACCGCAGGCCGAACGGCCAGAGGAGTTCAACCGCGTCCTCCTCAAGTTCATCGACGGCTGACCCGCCGCCTCCGCCAAAGCAGTACACAGGCCCCGAGTACCGGGCGCTCGTCGCCGCCCCGCTCGACCCGCTCGTACACCCGGACCCAAAAAATCCGCCGCGCCTCTACAGGCTGATCCGGGGCATCGTCCGGTGGCTGGTGCTGCACCTGTTCCGGATCACAGTCAATGGCCTCGAGAACATCCCGTCGCCGCCATACATCATCGCCGCGAACCACCAGGCCTGGTTCGACCCGGCTTTCATCATTCCGTTCTTTCCATCGGCCCCGATGATCTACACGATGGCGAAGCGCGAAACCGTCTTCAACCGGGCCTGGAAACGCCGTCTCCTGCCGCTCGTCGGAGTCTTTCCGATCTCTCCACATCGCGGCGAGCTCGATGAGGCCGGCCTGCGCACCGTGTACCAGATCCTGGAGCGTGGAGGCGTCGTCCTCATCTTTCCCGAGGGCCGCTATTCGCGCGGGCGCGGGCTGCGGCCGCTGAAGGTCGGGATCGGCCACTTTGCGCTGCAAGCCGGCGTTCCCATAGCTCCGGTCGCGGTACGAGGCACCGACGTGCTGCGTCCGTTCAGTCGGGTCGATGTGACGATCGGTCCTCCCGTCAGGCCCGATCCACCGGCGTGGTGGTCGGTCGGGCAGAAGGTGACGCAGGTCGTCGAAAACGTCCAGCGCGCGATCACCGCCGGTCTCCAGCGAACGCGAGGGCGTCGCCCCAAGGCTGAGCCCAAATAGCACCCCGTGCTTTAATCCGGGGGCTTTGCACCTTGTCATCGGCGCCGGGGAGTTCCTCGGCAACCACGTCTCGAAGGCCCTGGCCGTCGAAGCGCCGGTCATCGAGCTGCACGCCGATGCCGACGACGAGACGCTGGCCGACGCGATCAAAACCGTCGAGGTCGTGCACTACTGCCCGGAGACCTGGTCGCCGGCGAACCGCTTGCGCTATCGGCGCGAGCCACCGCGCCTGCTCCAGCGGGTCGTCGATGCTGCGCGCCACGCGAGAGTCCGGAGAATCGTTCACCTGTCGACGGCAGATGTCTATGGGTCTGATCACGCCGCGAGGATCACCGAGAAGTCGAAGCTTCACCCCGTGCACGCGTACGAGCGCCTCAAGCTCTTCGAAGAGAGCTGGCTCCTTGATACCGTGCAGGACCTCGAGGTGGTGGTCCTCCGCCCGGCGAGGGTCTTCGGGCTGGGCGAGAACTGGATGCTCCCGCGATTGATGGGGTCGCTCGCGCACGGACGCGTCTGGCTGCCGGGAGGCGGCCGCGTGATGCAGACGTTCATCGCCGCCGAAGACGTCGGCCGCGCCTGCCTGGCCGCCGCTGATCGCGGCCGCCCCGGGAAGAGTTACCTCGTCGGCGGCTTCAATGCCACCTGGCGAGACCTTCTCGAGTCCTGCGCCCGCGCGGCCGGGGTCA